>ENA-OQIC01000021-OQIC01000021.1-human-gut-metagenome-genome-assembly--contig:-NODE-21-length-58516-cov-2.999914_pt1 | contig 58516 bp, 59 predicted proteins | sample MGYA00242572_ERZ504736 | MGnify/ENA primary metagenome ERZ504736 (study PRJEB26092, sample SAMD00036201) | human gut metagenome | host: Homo sapiens | study: EMG produced TPA metagenomics assembly of...
CTTGTCGATTTCTTAAAGCAAACAAACAGAACTCTCTACAGCAGAATGGACTGCGATAGAGACACTGGCCGACTATTGGCGAAAAAAATTTGATCCGGATGCTACCAGCGAATGCATGGACCTGATAAGCACTCTTGAACAATCGGATAAATTACACAGCAATAATAAAGAAATTATTGTATGGAGTAAAGAGTTTCGTACCATCGCCAGGAAGTATTACACTAAAGACGAAACTACATTTTTAGTATTCCAAAATGCATTAAAGGAATTATATCAGAGTTCTGCACCCCGCTCTTCGACTCCTCTTCAGACACCTGTCAACAGTGAATCTCAAAATATCATATTAAAACAAAATGCAAAAAATGGGTAAGCACTTATTCGCAGTTATACGAGAATCAGAATGAACTGGACCGAGATGAATGGAATGCTGTCCGTTTCTTAGCCAATTTCTGGAAAAACGGTACATTTAACGAAACGTCCCGAAAAGAATGTGAGCAGTATATCTCCATTCTAATCGCATCAGACAAATTGCATAGCAATAACAAAAACATCATTACCTGGAGCAAAGATTTTCGTGGAATAGCCAAAACATATTATACAAAAGATTCTAAAACTTTTGAGGACTTCAAAAAGTTCATGACGAAATATACCCGCGAAAACCCGATACAAGAAAGGGCCCCTCAGGAAAGAATACCACAAACTCCTCCCCGGCAAACATCCCCTTCCATTGAAATAACCGGATTGGTAATTGCCAATACTGACGAAAAAGGTGATCCCATTCCTTCGAATCAGGCCGAGCTCGATACTCGTAGCTGCTATTTACAGCCTCGAATTGATTATCGAGTATTAAGAGGAGGGAGCAGTGTAGATATATGGTACAAATTATACGCTCCCGACAGGACACTCATGACAGCCAGCAACAGCAAGTCCGGTTATACGTGGTATGGTAATGTCCCTCTCACAGGTTCCCGATCTGCATATCCCTTGAATGGCTTCGGAAGTATGTCTGGAAATGTATTCTCCGCTGGCCAATGGATTATTGAATTCTTTGAGAATGATCTGCAAATTGCAACGTACACATTCACTATCAAACAACACCGGACCTCTACTCCCCCCCACAATCACGGGTAACGCCGCCACCTCCTCCAAGAACTCCATCTAACCGACGAACATCTACAGTTTCGCCTAAAAAGGGGCACGGAGGTTTGTGGTCGTTCTTGATTATCGCCGCTATTATAGGCTTTTGCGGCTATCAATATTGGTATAAACCTATGACCATTGATCGGGATGCAGAGCGTACCTATGTATACGTATCCAGCTTGTTGCAACGTTCCGATAAAAATGCAAATGTAGAATATAATCGTATCCAATCTCTGCCCTATGGTTCGGAGCTCATCACTTACCAAAAAGAAGGAGATGGATGGTCATACATTAAAGCTAATGAGAAAAAGGGATATGTATCTACCAATATACCTAAGTAAAACTGATTTTGAATTGTTGAATAACTTATGGGGAAGCAAAGAAGCTATGGAAGGAGCACCGACAGCAAAATGTCGGCTGGCACTCGTAGACTTTATAAAGAAAAACAACTATAAAACAGGGACGGGGCAATGGCAGTTGTTTGCACAACCTATAGAAGTCAAACCTAATGCAGTACTTTACCCTCGACTGGCTAACGGATATACGAAGTTTACAGAATTTGCATTTGTCTTATCCAACAGCTCCACACATGAAGGTGTATTGCTATTTATTCGTTTGCAGATGACGAAACTCCCGTTTTTATATATCAAGAGCAAACAACAGAAAATGCCAAAATAAAAGATGTTAGATATTATCCATGGAAAACAGATAAATATAAAGTTATCTATGCTACCCCAAATGCTATGGTTAGCCGCTCGCCTCAACTCCCAACCAACCAGCAACCGTCAAAAGCAAAGAGTGAGAACGGACTAAAAATAACGAAGGCACTTTTTGGAAATACTGATAAAAGTTACAATATTCTTACTCAATTTGGGACACAGCTCCCCACCACCACTCAGTACTTGTCTCCACGTATTTTCTATGAAAATCCTGCGGGGAAGAGTTCAGTGGTCATCAAATATAAAATTATCACTCCACAGGGGAACTTAATGACTGGAACAGGATCACCCTCCGGATATACTAATGAACAAAAAGTAACTCTAAACAGATCCGGATATATTAATTTAGCCGGTTGGGGAAATACAACCGGAGATGCGTACACTTCTGGAACTTACCGAATAGAATTCTGGTCCGAAGGAGAATTATTGTATTCAACCGGAGTGCAAATTCAGGGCAATTCAGAAAAGGCTGTAACTGTTTCTTCAAACCCAGTTGAGTGTCCCATCAAAATCCGAACAATGTTATTTGCCAACTCAAACGATAAAGGGACTATTTTAGAAGATTATGGGAAGCCGCTTTACGGAAATAAATTACAATACCTGAAACCAAAGATTATTTATTCAAGTCTAAACGGGGCCAGAAATATTACATTGTATGCCAAAATCTATCGTCCCAATGGTGTACTCATTGCCAACAAGAACTCGCCGAACGGATACACTTACAAACATGGTATGTATACACCTGCTGTCGGAGCTGATAACAATGTTTCTTATTTAACAAGCTGGGGAAGTCCAGAGTGTGACGTGTATTCTCCAGGTACTTATCAGTACGAGATATGGTACGAGGGAAGTAAAATCTTCTCCTGCCAAGTAATTGTACACTAAGCATAATACAATGAAAAAGAAAATTATACGGTATCTAATTGTATCGCATCTAACATTTATCCTTTCTATAGCGTATGGCAGTAGCTTTCTACTACTACCATACTGCCCAAATGGCACAAATTAAGAATGCGAACATTCTTCTCATCTCAAAAGATGAAATGAAATTACGCTTAATAGACTATAAGGCCAAGAATTATTCACTGCCGACATAGCTTGTGGAAAGAATTATGGCAACAAGGAAAAACAAGGAGATTTAAAAACTCCTGAAGGAACTTTTAAAATAATCGATATCCAAGATGCTTCTAAATGGAAACACGATTTTGGAGATGGGAAAGGTGAAATAGAGGGTGCATACGGTAATCATTTCATCCGGTTAGAAACACCCGGACATAAAGGAATTGGGATTCATGGCACCCACGACCCATTATCTATTGGGACCCGAGCGACCGAAGGATGCATTCGAATCAAAAATTCAGAATTAGAGCAATTAGTATCTTTAATCCGAGTGCCAACAACTGTTATCATCACGCCTTCTGTAAAAGACATAAAAACCCAGTAAATAACAAACTGATGAAAACATTCAAACGATTCCTGTTCATTTGTATCGGACTATTCATTATAGTCCTCTCTACCCAAGCTTTGGAAAAGTATGAAGTGACTGCCAATACTTTTCTAAACATACGTAGTCATGGAAGCACAAATGCTCCTGTCATCGGAACAATAAATCATGGAGGAATCGTAAATGTAGAATCAATAGATGGAGAATGGGCAAAGGTATCCTTCAATGGCGGATATGGATACGTAAGTACGACCTACATACGACCTGTTACTCCAACACCTCCCGCAAAAGCTCCAACAAATACACTCAGCGACTGGTTTCGACAAACAAATTATGATTGCCGCCCTTTAGTTTATATCATATTAGGACTTTCTATTGTGCTATTCATCCTTAGAATGCGTCGTGGAGAAAGTACTCCGCTAGAAGACAGCGAACATACGATAAACCTCAGTTTATTCATTACCGTCTGTTTGTTAGAACTATTTTATGTGTTTTCAATGGGCGCAAATAGTATTTGGTTTTGCACTCCCGATAAAATAGGATGGCTATGGACCATCATTAATTTCTTTATATTCGGTGCAGTTGTATTTAATCAATGGATGTGTTTTTTCAATACCTTGAATGATGTGCAATACAATTCCTACGCAACTTCAATTGGACATGGGGAATATATACTTGGGGCATCTGTATCATAGGCGCTATCATTTGTGGCTTTTTCTTTGTAGGCTTTTTGCCTGTGGTAGGAATTGGATTTCTTGTCGGACAATCTGTGCAAACAGGTATTATTTTCAATAAAGTACTTCCCAAAGGTGGATGGAAACATGCGTGTATCTGTACATTAACTTATTTAATTGGTTCAACAGCCACTGTCTTAATTGTAGCTCATTTCCTCATCCTTTTACTAATTGTACTAATCGCTCTCTTTCTGCTTTCACTTTTAGGAAAATCATCTTCTTCATCCGGCGGTAAAAGATGCTCCAATTGTAGCCACCTCAGTGGTTCCAGTTGTAACTTAAGCGGACGTTATATCAGCAGCCCGTCTACCACCTATTGCGATAATTACCAATAATACTATTTAGAAAGAGAAACGTCAGGCAACGCATTTCTCTCTATAGATAGTTGCAGATAATCAAAAAATAATCTACTTTTGTTTTCAAAATGAATCAAAGTGCCAATTTTATAAATACTTAATAAGATGGTAGACGTAAAAACGATTATCGAAGAATCACAAGAGAAGATGGATATGGCAGTGATGTATCTGGAAGAAGCACTGGCACACATCCGCGCCGGAAAAGCAAGCACACGCTTGCTGGATGGTATCCGTGTAGACTCTTACGGAAGCATGGTACCCATCAGCAACGTAGCTGCCGTAACCACTCCCGATGCACGCAGCATCACGATTAAACCTTGGGATAAAAGCATGTTCCGGGTTATTGAAAAAGCCATTATCGACTCCGATCTCGCATTATGCCGGAGAATAACGGTGAAATTATCCGCATCGGTATTCCACCTCTTACCGAGGAACGCCGTAAGCAACTCGCCAAACAATGTAAAGCTGAGGGTGAAACAGCCAAAGTCAGTATCCGTAACGCACGGCGCGACGGCATCGATGCACTGAAGAAAGCTGTAAAAGACGGTTTGGCTGAAGATGAACAAAAGAACGCAGAAGCTAAACTGCAGAAGGTTCATGACAAATACATTGCCAAAATTGAAGAAATGCTGGCTGAAAAGGACAAAGAAATTATGACCGTATAATTGAAATACAAGTTACGGGCTACCATACACATCTGTGTATAACGCCTCAAAGTCTTCTTAATAGCCCGTAACTTGTAACTAGCTGCTTATAAAACATGAAGGGATTAGTAATAAAGAATACAGGTAGCTGGTATCAGGTGAAAACTGATGACGGGCAGCTGGTTGAATGTAAGATCAAAGGTAATTTTCGGCTGAAAGGCATACGGAGTACAAATCCCGTTGCCGTAGGTGACCGTGTACAAATCATACTCAATCAGGAAGGAACAGCCTTTATCAGTGAGATAGAAGATCGAAAAAATTACATCATCCGCCGTTCATCGAACCTCTCCAAACAATCACATATTCTTGCAGCCAATCTCGACCAATGTATGCTGGTGGTGACTGTTAACTATCCCGAAACTTCAACCACTTTTATCGACCGCTTTTTAGCATCGGCAGAAGCCTATCGGGTACCGGTGAAGATTCTTTTCAACAAAGTGGATGCTTATGATGAAGACGAATTGCATTATCTGGACAGCCTTATCACGCTCTATACCCAAATAGGTTACCCTTGTTTTAAAATATCCGCACTGACCGGTGAAGGAGTCGATGCCATACGCGAGGAACTGAAAGGCCGGGTAACCCTCTTCTCCGGACATTCGGGAGTGGGTAAATCAACCCTCATCAATGCCCTTGTTCCGGGGCTGGAAGTCAAGACTGCGGAAATATCAGCTTATCACAACAAGGGAATGCACACCACCACTTTCTCCGAAATGTTCCCTGTACCGGGAGACGGATACATTATCGACACTCCAGGAATCAAAGGTTTTGGTACTTTCGATATGGAAGAGGAAGAGATAGGTCACTACTTCCCCGAAATATTCAAAACTTCGGCAAACTGTAAATATGGAAACTGCACACACCGCCAAGAACCCGGTTGTGCTGTTCGGAAAGCAGTAGAAGAGCACTACATCAGCGAATCACGCTACACTTCCTATCTGAGTATGCTTGAGGATAAGGAGGAAGGAAAATACCGTGCGGCATACTGAAAATCATTTAACATTTATTTAATTAAACCTTTCCCTATCGTCTTAGTCTAACCTTTGAACAGACATATACTAATACTAAGACATGGATAAAAAGGTAAAATGGGGCATCGTCATCTTGGTTGGTGCCGGACTGATAGGTTGGGGAATTTACTCCCGACTTCCTAAAGCAAATGAAGAGTTGGCAGCAGCCGACAAAGTGATGACAGGCAAACAGATCAATAAAAGGGTTCTGAACGTAAACGCCAAAATCATAAAACCACAATTGCTGACAGACCAGATTCAAATCAGCGGTAGCTTGATGCCTGACGAGGAGGTGGATCTTTCTTTTGAGACTTCGGGAAAAATTGTTGAGATCAACTTTGACGAAGGAACAACCGTAAAGAAAGGACAACTACTGGCAAAAGTGAACGACCGGCAATTACAGGCCCAGTTGCAACGTCTTGTAGCTCAACTAAAACTTGCCGAAGACCGTGTGTTCCGCCAAAATGCTTTGCTCGAACGGGATGCCGTCAGTAAGGAAGCTTACGAGCAGGTAAAAACGGAACTGGCCACCCTGAATGCAGATATTGATTTGGTAAAAGCGAATATTGCCATGACCGAACTTCGCGCACCCTTCGACGGGTGATCGGACTCCGGCAGGTCAGCGTTGGCTCTTATGCTTCACCTACTACCATCGTAGCCAAACTGACAAAAATCATTCCTCTGAAAATAGAGTTTTCCGTACCCGAGCGTTATGCCAGTCAGGTAAAAAAGGGAACTAACCTCAACTTCGAACTGGAAGGAAAGTTAAGCTCTTTCCCCGCAAAGGTATATGCCACCGAATCACGAATCGATCAGTCTACTCGTACACTGACCGTTCGTGCACTGTATGCTAACAGTAACGGGGCAATACTACCGGGACGTTACGCCAGCATCCAACTGAAAAAAGAAGAAATCCCGAATGCCATCGCCATCCCATCGGAGTCCATCGTACCTGAGATGGGTAAGGATAAAGTATTCCTCTATAAATCGGGTAAAGCCGAACCGGTAGAAATAACCGCAGGTATCCGTACCGAAGCTGAAGTACAAGTCATAAAGGGCCTACAAATGGGTGATACCATCATCACTTCGGGAACCCTTCAACTCCGTACAGGATTACCTGTCACACTGGATAATATCAATTAACTCCCGACCGCCTTATGAATATATCCGAATTAAGTATACGACGGCCAGTACTCTCAACGGTACTGACCATCATCATTTTGCTCTTTGGACTGATCGGGTACAACTACCTGGGTGTCCGGGAGTATCCATCCGTAGATAACCCTATTATTTCGGTGTCCTGCTCCTATCCGGGTGCAAATGCCGATGTCATCGAGAATCAGATCACCGAACCCCTGGAACAGAACATCAATGGTATTCCGGGCATCCGCTCACTCTCCAGTGTCAGTCAGCAGGGACAAAGCCGTATCACGGTAGAGTTTGAGCTTTCCGTCGACCTGGAAACAGCTGCCAATGACGTGCGTGACAAGGTATCACGCGCCCAACGTTATCTCCCGCGCGACTGTGACCCTCCTACCGTATCGAAAGCCGATGCCGATGCCACCCCTATCCTTATGGTGGCTTTGCAAAGCGACAAACGTTCTTTGCTGGAACTCAGTGAAATTGCCGACCTGACTGTAAAAGAACAGTTGCAAACGATCTCTGACGTAAGTAGTGTCTCCATTTGGGGAGAGAAACGATACTCCATGCGTTTATGGCTCGACCCCATCAAGATGTCCGGTTACGGGATCACTCCTATCGACGTGAAGAATGCGGTAGACAAAGAGAACGTGGAACTCCCTTCAGGTAGTATCGAAGGAAATACAACAGAACTTACCATCCGTACTTTGGGACTGATGCACACTGCAGAAGAGTTCAACAACCTGATCGTCAAAGAAGAGAACGACCGCATCATCCGTTTCAGTGATATCGGACGAGCCGAACTGGGCCCTGCCGACATCAAAAGCTACATGAAGATGAATGGTGTACCCATGGTGGGAATCGTTGTAATCCCCCAGCCGGGTGCCAACCATATAAAGATAGCCGATGCGGTATATGAACGCATGGAGAAGATGCAGAAGGACCTCCCGGAAGACGTGAAGTATTCTTACGGATTCGATAACACCAATTCATCCGTGCCTCTATCAGCGAAGTGAAAGAAACCGTTTACGTAGCTTTCATCCTGGTTATCATTATTATCTTCCTTTTTCTGCGCGACTGGCGTGTTACACTGGTTCCCTGCATCGTGATTCCGGTATCGTTGATCGGTGCTTTCTTCGTTATGTATCTGGCGGACTTCTCCATCAACGTGCTCTCCATGCTGGCTGTTGTGCTGGCAGTGGGTCTGGTGGTGGACGACGCTATCGTAATGACGGAAAACATCTATGTCCGCATTGAGAAAGGTATGCCTCCGAAAGAGGCCGGCATCGAAGGGGCTAAAGAGATTTTCTTCGCTGTCATCTCTACCACCATTACGCTGGTTGCCGTATTCTTCCCCATCGTCTTTATGGAGGGGATGACAGGACGACTGTTCCGTGAATTTAGTATTGTTATTTCCGGTTCGGTTATCATCTCCTCTTTTGCGGCTCTGACCTTTACTCCGATGCTAGCCACCAAGTTACTGGTAAAACGGGAGAAACAGAACTGGTTCTATCTGAAAACAGAACCTTTCTTCGAAGGAATGAACCGCCTCTACAGTCGTTCACTGGCTGTTTTCCTCCATAAACGTTGGATTGCCCTGCCCTTTGTAGCAATTACCATTGGCATCATTGCTTCTTGTGGAATTACATCCCGGCAGAAATGGCTCCGTTGGAAGACCGTTCACAAATCAGTATCAATACCCGTGGAGCCGAAGGTGTGACCTATGAATACATCCGGGACTATACGGAAGACATCAATGACCTCGTAGACTCGATTGTACCGGATGCCGAATCGGTAACCGCCCGTGTATCGAGTGGTAGCGGTAATGTGCGCATCACGCTGAAAGACATGAAAGACCGTGACTACACCCAGATGGATGTGGCTGAAAAACTGTCGGCAGCAGTACAGAAAAAGACGATGGCGCGTTCATTCGTCCAGCAGTCATCTTCTTTTGGCGGACGGCGTGGCGGTATGCCCGTCCAATACGTATTGCAGGCCACTAATATCGAAAAGCTACAGGAAGTACTGCCCAAATTCATGGCGAAGGTTTACGAGAACCCGGTATTCCAGATGGCAGACGTAGACCTGAAGTTCAGCAAGCCGGAGGCACGTATCAATATCAATCGCGACAAAGCCAGCATCATGGGGGTAAGTACACGTAACATCGCACAGACCCTGCAATACGGTCTGAGCGGACAGCGAATGGGCTACTTCTATATGAACGGCAAGCAATATGAGATCTTAGGAGAAATCAACCGCCAGCAACGTAACACACCTGCCAATCTGAAATCGATCTACATTCGTAGTGACAAAGGAGATATGGTGCAATTGGACAACCTGATTGAACTGACCGGTGGCATCGCGCCTCCGAAACTGTATCGTTACAATCGTTTCGTTTCGGCCACTGTTTCCGCCGGATTGGCCGAAGGAAAAACCATCGGACAAGGATTGGACGAAATGGACAAGATAGCCAAAGAGACGCTGGACGACACGTTCCGCACAGCATTGACCGGTGATTCGAAAGAATATCGCGAGAGTTCTTCAAGTCTGATGTTTGCTTTTATTCTGGCCATTGTACTGATTTACCTGATCCTGGCAGCACAGTTCGAGAGTTTTAAAGACCCGCTGATCATTATGCTGACCGTCCCCCTGGCTATTGCAGGCGCATTGGTATTCATGTATTTTGGAGGTATCACAATGAACATCTTCAGCCAGATCGGCATTATTATGCTGATTGGACTGGTGGCTAAAAACGGTATCCTGATCGTAGAGTTTGCCAACCTGAAACAAGAAACGGGTGAGGATAAGATGACAGCCATCAAAGATGCGGCGTTACAACGCCTGCGTCCTATCCTGATGACAAGTGCTTCTACCATCCTGGATTAATCCCGCTGCTTTCGCCTCGGGTGAAGGTTGCAACCAACGTATCGCAATGGGTACGGCTGTAGTGGGAGGTATGTTGGTATCTACCCTGCTGACCATGTACATCGTACCTGCCATTTACAGTTATATTTCGACGAACCGAAGTAATAAATTAAAGCAAGAATGAAACAGATCGTCTTATCTATCATAGCATTGTGCTGTGCTCCTTTTGCCATGCAAGCACAGCAGCCACAAATATATACCCTGAAATCCTGCCTGGAGTATGGACTTCAGAATAACTACTCCCTGCAAATAGTCCGCAATGAAGAGCAAGTGAGCAGGAACAACGCCACCCCGGGCAACGCAGGCTATCTGCCGACACTCGATTTTACGGCAGGATACAAGGGACAGTGGACAACACTAATACCAAGGTCCGGGCCACCGGAGAATCAGTAAAAGAAAACGGTGTCTTCGACCAAACCTTGAATGTGGGTCTGAACTTGAACTGGACCATCTTCGATGGCTTTAACATTACAGCCAATTACCAGAAACTGAAAGAGCTGCAACTACAGGGAGAAACCAATACCCGTATCGCCATCGAGGACCTGATAGCCAATCTGGCAGCCGAATATTACAACTATGTTCAGCAAAAAATCCGCTTGCAGAATTTCCGTTATGCGGTATCTTTGTCGAAAGAGCGCCTGCGAATCGTAGAAGAACGTTACCACATCGGTAACTTCTCCCGTCTGGACTATCAACAGGCAAAAGTGGACTTCAACGCCGACAGCGCCAAATACATGAAGCAACAGGAATTGCTGCATACCTCGCGCATCCAGTTAAACGAACTGATGGCCAACGAAGATGTGGATCAACCGCTCGTGATAGAAGACAGCATTATAAAAGTGAATGCCGGGCTTCGATTCGAAGAGTTGTGGAATGCTACCTTACTGACGAACGCGTCACTGTTGAAAGCTGAACAAAACAACACGCTCGCCATGCTGGACTATAAGAAAGTAAACTCGCGCAACTACCCTTACCTGAAGATGAATACCGGATACGGATATACCTTCAATAAGTACGATATTGCCGCTAATAGCCAAAGAGGTAATCTGGGAGCCAATTTTGGAGTAACGGTAGCTTCAACATCTTCGATGGAAATCGCCGACGCGAAAAGAACAATGCACGCATTGCCATAAAAAATGCCCGCCTTCAACGTGAACAACTGGAACAAGGGCTTAAAGCAGACCTTAGCAATCTGTGGCAGGCCTACCAGAATAATCTGCAAATGCTGAAACTGGAACGACAGAATCTGGTAGCCGCCAAAGAGAATCACGAGATAGCTATGGAACGCTACATGCTGGGCAACCTTTCGGGTATCGAAATGCGGGAAGCGCAGAAAAGTTTGCTGGATGCTGAAGAACGCATACTTTCGGCTGAATACGATACCAAGTTATGTGAGATTTCACTTTTACAAATCAGTGGAAAGATCACGAAATACTTGGAATAGAATGGGAATATCCGCAGAATGGGTGGGATAAGCCACAAAAGTTTACACTCCTCTCCATACAAACATACGCCCCGTTGGTTTAAAGCCTAAGGCCTATCGGTTTAAAACCAAGCCCCCTTTCCTTTGAAACCAACGGGGCTTTGGTTTTAAAGGTATTTTCACGTTGGTACAATACTATCTATCAGCACATTGTGAGTGAGACATTCGCCAAAGCAGGCTCCTCGGTTCGCATCTTAATTACTGACAAAAAGAACTACAAATCCACTTCCGAGAGATGTGTCGAAACTCTTTTCACCACAGAGTAGCACAGAGTCTTTTTATGAATAATCAACAACTTAGAATCGGCTCAGTATTACTCTGCGTCTTCTGTGGTGGGTTTTGACACCTCCTCAATCCCTAAAAGTGAACATCCTATGACCGTATGTGTTATGAATTAATTATCTTTGCAACTTCAAATAAATAGCTAAGTCTGGAAAAGAATTACCTATTCCAAATACAACCATAACCAGTAAAGAAAAAACAAGAAGATGGGATTATTCATAAAGAAACCCTTTGAAGCCCTATTGGCAGAGGCCAATGCGTCGGGCAGTAAATCATTAAAACGAGTATTAGGCCCCTGGAGTCTGGTAGCACTGGGCGTCGGTGTTATCATCGGAGCAGGACTCTTCTCAATCACCGGCACCGTAGCAGCGGGCTACACCGGACCGGCCATCACCCTTTCATTCGCCATAGCTGCACTAGGATGCTGCTTCGCAGGACTCTGCTACGCTGAGTTCGCTTCTATGATTCCGGTGGCAGGCAGTGCTTATACGTATTCATACGCCACCATGGGCGAACTGATAGCCTGGATCATCGGCTGGGATCTCGTTCTCGAATATACCGTAGCAGCCACTACCGTCAGTATCAGTTGGAGCCGATATCTCGTCGTCTTTCTTGAAGGACTCGATATACATCTGCCGCAAGCCCTGACCGCCTGCCCATGGGATGGGGGAATCGTCAATATCCCGGCGTTCATGATCGTAGTGTTGATGAGCATCTTCCTGATTCGCGGAACAGAAGGCAGCTCCATCTTCAACGGCATCGTTGTATTTCTCAAAGTATCGGTGATCGCCATATTCGTTGTCCTGGGCTGGAAATATATCAATGCCGACAACTATACTCCATACATCCCCGCCAATACAGGTACACTTGGCGAATACGGTCTCTCAGGTGTCCTGCGTGGAGCCGCCATCGTTTTCTTTGCTTTCCTGGGATTCGATGCCGTCAGTACGGCTGCACAGGAAACAAAAAATCCGAAACGGAATATGCCGATCGGTATCCTGGTATCACTCTTGGTATGTACCGTACTTTATATGCTGTTTGCCCACGTAATGACAGGAGTAGCCCATTATACCGAATTTAGCGGCCAGCAGGCATCGCACCGGTAGCCATTGCCATCGAACACATGGGACATGCCGATGCAACAGGCATCATTCACCCGGATTATCCGTGGCTGAACCGTGCCATCGTTCTTGCCATCCTGTTCGGCTATTGTTCGGTCATTATGGTTACTTTATTGGGGCAAAGCCGTGTTTTCCTGAGCATGAGCCATGACGGACTACTTCCCCCTTCTTTTCACACATCAACGAGAAGTTCCGTACACCGGCGCGCAGCAACCTCCTGTTTATGCTGATAGTGGGCCTGCTCGCCGCATTTGTTCCGGCACGCCTGGCGGGAGAGATGACCAGCATCGGTACACTGATGGCTTTCACACTGGTATGCGCAGCCGTCCTCGTAGTGCGAAAGACCATGCCGAACGTACCCCGTTCATTTAAAACTCCGTTTGTGCCTCTCGTCCCATTCTGGGAATACTCACTTGTCTGTGCATGATGCTTTTCCTTCCAGCCGATACCTGGATACGATTAGTACTGTGGATGCTGATCGGACTGGACATCTATGTCGGCTACGGCATGAAACACAGTAAACTGGAACATGGTGTGAAAAATCGCCGGGGACAATCGGCATTGAACATGATCGGCATTGCACTGTCTCTGCTTTGTGTCATTACCGGCTTATGGCATCAGCAGACTGTAGGTTGGAATGAAAGTAAAGTATTGCTGATCATCTCGTTTGTTTTCGCATTTACGCATTGTGCATATTATATGATGCGGATATGGAAAGGGACAACAAAACAAACGAATGACAACGGTTAACTCTGAGGAAAGGAGGTATATAAAACTGTTTTCACCACAGATTACACAGATTATCAAAAACAATGATCTGTGTAATCTGTGGTAGAAAAGTCTTATTCAACCGCTTGCATCACCTGCTTCGCTACTTCAATGCAGTCTCCTTCCGCCTCGGCAGAATAGGGATTGGCAGCTTTCGTCCAAGGTTCCTCTATGGCATAGAAATCAATTTCCGCAGGGGTCTTTCCCTCTATCCGCTGAGAAAGAAAGTCGAAATATAGTTTCCAACGCATGTAATAGAAATCTTTCAGCAAGCCGTTCCACTCTTTGTGAGCATAGTCTCGGAGACCACCGTAATCGGCCGCGTTCCGGTTACCCCAGGTCGTAATCTGTACACGGGCATTCCATTCGTACAATTCCTTTTCTTCGGGTGTATCACCCAACGCACGCGCCTCTTCAATCCACTTTCCTACTCGAAACTCCGGACGGGTTCCCAACAGTTTATCCTGCAACAAAATCAGGTCGAGGAACTTTCCCGATGCCAGTGCAAAGAGTTGTTTATCACCTGCACGATAAGCGGCAGTCACAGCTTTCTGCATCAGACGTCCCTTCTCTGCCAGTGCCTGGCGGACAATATCTACCAAATCGTATTCAAAATTATTGTTACCTTTAAAGCGATCGGCTACGGAAACCATCAGGCGGGCAGCTTCTATCACCTCCTGCGGACGGTAGTAATCTTTCATTTCCGACCAGCTGGACACCTGGTACACATCTTCCGCCGGACGGGCACAAAATACTGATTCGTGTGTCCCCTGCTGGGTCAGGTTCTTCGGCGAGTTATAAATAGAGTTCGCCAGATTGGTCCAGGCAGCCTGTACCACCGGATCATCAACGCCATAACGGGCTTTTACATACTCCTTCAGCCACTCTTCCTTCGTGAACCGGTCGGGACGCCAAGGCAGCTCCATCACCAGCTCGTACATCACCGGATTGTTTTCAATCCCTTCAGGAGTCATTCCCACCCCTTTCAGCGTAGCGCTTGCATGCGGATCGGCTTTGGCAAGATAGAAGTTATCGATCACATTGTCCATCTTTCCGTGCAATCCCACATTGCCACCATAATTCAAAAGCATACAATAGATCCAATCGTGCTGCCCGTATCCGTTCTTGCGATACCACTCGGAAGTAGAATCTCCCACTGCGGACGGCACTCACTGGTCAGGTCAAGTATCAGCAAATCTCCAGCTTTCAGGTTCTCAATCATCTTGGGACGCGGATTTGCCTGCCAGGCCTGAGCCACCCAGACAGCCTTCGGATTGGCCTTCTTCATAGCTTTCATCACTGCCTTACCGGCTGCATCGAGGTCGACACCTGCAGTGTTTCCCCCTTCGTGAAAGGGGTCCATAGAGTAAAAGTTAGCTTTGCCGTACAGTTTCTCAAGTTCTTTGTAGTAAAGAGAAGAAATCTCCTCGAAACGCGGATCACTCGGTTGCAGGAACGCCGGACGACGGTAGCCGCACCATGTTCCCGGGTCGGATACGTTCAGGCCAAGTTTCTCTTTCGCATTATGGGGTACCATACCACAATAGCCCGGAAGCACCGGCTCTATACCGTATTCGCGCATACGCTTCAGGATCTTTTTTTGCAAAGCAATCTGCCGGGTATACCAGCTGTCGGGATTGGGACCACCCCAACCTTCCAAGTTATTCATCAGCCACCAGGCAAAAAATCCCGGACCCGAAATGAATTCATTGATCTCTGTCTTGGTATATCCCAACTTATCAAGTACATTGTGCCACACAGCCTCAGCTCCGGTCACCGCCAAAGGAATATTGATGCCGTGTAGAGCCATCCAGTCAATCTCTTTCTCCCATCGGTTCCAATCCCAGAAAGCCATAGAGTAAGAGAAAGTACAATAATTCAGGTCGTAGCGGTAGGGCAATATTGTTTCCCTGCGTTCTTTCTTTGTCACCGGCGGAAGTACAGCCGGCAGTTTCGCCTGCATTCCGTTCCATGAGAGATGAATACCTGCGTAATACTTCAGATACCAATTCAGCCCGGTGGCAATGCTTACATAGTTATTTCCACGAATAACGACTTTATCACCTTTCTGGTCGAGTTCAAAGAAGTCGGCATCGGACTTCACCTGCTCGATAATAAACTTCTTCGAAGCTCCTTTGTCAATGCGCTCCAACAATCCGGTTACCGGAGAAGCCATTGCCCAAGAAGCGACACAAACTAAAATTGTTAATAGTATTGATTTACGATTCATAAATAATATGCTTTAATTACAGTTTTATCCCATAATCCATTTCGCCTTCTTGCCCAGCACACGATAGACAGTCCACACAATCAGCCACGAAGCACCGAAGGCAAAAACAGACGCCACTGGTATCTGAATGCCCAGAGGTACACCTAACGCACGTACCAACAGTACGGAAGGGCCGGTAAAGAAATAGTGTATCATATAGATGCCGAAACCACACAAAGTGAGGTTGGCAAGTGCCTTCCTGATCCCCTCCGAACGGAAATTCACCTTCTTGCAAAGCATAAACACGGGAATGGTCATCATCACTACATTCAGGGAACAATAAGTGAAGAAGAGTTCGAGCATCTCGTCGCTAAACTCCGGCAAAGCCGTGACGTAGCGGAAGCCGAAGAAGGTAACGGCATATCCTATTACAAACATCGGCAGACCGATTGCCAGGATCTTACCCAAAGACCAGTCAAGGTTGCGCAGATAGTGTCCCAACAACAGATAGCCATTGAAACCGGCAAAGTAATAAAGCATGCCGAACGCATTCCATGAACAGGTTCCCCAAAGGTATTGTGCCACAAACTGGTTGTAGTATGGCAACAACAGAGTGACAGCCCATGCACCGAGAAACCACAGCTTCGCCTTATCGGATGCTTTCTCCACCCAGGCAGAGAAGACGGGAGGTAAAGATACAGACCGATCAGCAGGTAAATATACCACATGTGTACATCTACTATGGAGAAATTAAAAGGAATCTGAGCAATGTAGTCCAAAGAGACAGGCAGCGACTGACGCATCACTTCCTCACCCGAATAAGGGAAAAAGTCGAGAATGACTTCCGGGTTGATGCCCAACACTCCGGTGATCCAGGGAAACAGATTGTAGATAACGGACCAGATCAGAAACGGCCACAGGACGCGCGGAATGCGTTTCTTATAAAAGACAGAGATCTCGCCGCGCACCGGAAGAAGCAGTGCTCCGGTAATCATCACGAACAGGGGGACACAGGGACGAAGCAAGGCTCCGTAGATGGCACCCCAGAGTTTTATTTCGCCAATATTGGGCGCTATGCCCGGATAAAAGTTAAAAGGGTCTGTGCAGTGACAACAGACAACGGTAAACATGGCTACGAAGCGGACAACGTCCAGCCAGACAATGTGTTGAGGATTCTTTTGTAGTTCCATCGGTGATTCGTTTTACTGATAATGATCAAGGTATTTATAATGAGAAAGGCATCTGTATAACACAGCATACAGACGCCTCTCACTCGAGTTAAAATGATAAACAACTATTATTAATAGTCACTTACCCATTTCTTATTTGTTGCTGCAAGAACCGCAACGGGGTTTTATCTGCTTAAAGAAGTCGTTACCCTTGTCATCTACAAGAATAAATGCGGGGAAGTCCTCTACTTCGATCTTCCAGATAGCTTCCATACCCAATTCCGGATATTCTACGCATTCGATGCTCTTGATATTGTTCTGGCAAGGATAGCAGCCGGACCACCGATTGAACCGAGGTAGAAACCGCCATACTTCTTACAAGCATCGGTCACCTGCTGGCTACGGTTACCTTTTGCCAACATAATCATGCTGCCGCCATGGCTCTGGAACAAGTCCACATAGGTCCATACGTCCGGCAGTAGTCGGTCCCATCGAACCGCAAGCCATGCCGGCAGGAGTTTTAGCCGGACCGGCATAATAAATCGGATGGTCTTTGATATATTGGGGCAGATCTTCGCCGCGATCCAGACGTTCTTTCAGTTTAGCGTGAGCGATATCACGGCCTACGATGATCGTACCGTTGAGTGACAGACGTGTAGCTACCGGATATTTAGTCAGTTCCTTCAGGATATCCGCCATCGGCTGGTTCAGGTCGATCTTCACTACATCGCCTTCACCTGCACTACGCAGTTCTGCGGGAATCAGACTGCCCGGATTAGAATCGAGTTTTTCAATCCAGATACCGTCTTTATTGATCTTACATTTGATGTTACGGTCGGCAGAACAAGATACACCCAAGCCCACCGGACAAGAAGCTCCGTGACGGGGCAGACGGATGATACGTACATCGTGTGCCAGATATTTACCGCCAAACTGTGCTCCCAAACCGATCTTTTGGGCTTCGGCAAGTACCTCTTTCTCCAGTTCTACGTCGCGGAAAGCACGACCATACTCATTACCGGTAGTCGGCAACTCGTCGTAATAGTGGGTAGAAGCCAGTTTCACAGTCAGCAGATTCTTTTCAGCCGAAGTACCGCCGATAACGAATGCAATATGATAAGGAGGACAAGCCGCTGTACCTAGTGTCTTCATCTTCTCAACCAGGAACGGAACCAGAGTGCCCGGATTCAGAATCGCTTTTGTCTCCTGATACAGATAAGTCTTATTGGCAGAACCACCACCCTTGGTCACACACAGGAATTTGTACTCCATGCCTTCCGTAGCCTCGATATCGATCTGGGCCGGCAGATTGCACTTCGTGTTCACCTCGTCGTACATGTTGAGCGGAGCATTCTGTGAATAACGCAGGTTTTCTTCCGTATATGTCTTGTAAACACCCAATGACAAAGCTTCTTCATCGCAATAGCCTGTCCATACCTGCTGTCCTTTTTCACCGTGGATGATAGCCGTACCGGTATCCTGGCAGAAAGGAAGTATACCTTTGGCAGCCACTTCAGCGTTGCGCAGGAAAGTCAATGCCACGTATTGTCGTTTTCACTTGCTTCCGGGTCGCTCAGAATCTTCGCTACCTGCTCGTTGTGCGCACGGCGAAGCATGAAAGATACGTCGCGGAAAGCAGTATTAGCCATCGCTGTCAGACCTTCTTTCTGTACTTTCAGCACAGGTGTTCCTTCGAACTCGCTTACTGACACATAGTCTTTGGTAAGCAGATAATACTCGGTTTTATCTTCCCCATGTTCGAACATAGGTTGATACTTAAACGGAGGTGTTGCCATATCTCTTAATTTTATTACGTAATGTTAGTTAGTGAGGCAAAGGTAAGAATAGTTTTCCAAAGTATGAATAAAGTGGCAGATTTTGTCAAGAGCGGATTTACTTATTATTAACGTTCGGAAAATGTAAATGTGTCAAAACTCTTTTCACCACGGAGTATCACAAGGTCTTCAACAACTTAAAATCGCTTCTGTGTTACTCTGTGTCCTCTGTGGTGAGTTCTGACACATCCCCCATTCCGGAAGAGAGCCTCTCTTCTGCAAAAATCCCCGGACCTGGAGACACCGAAAGGCAGGGATACGAAAAAAGAGGAAGCTTTGCAAGCCTCCTCTTCTATCGCATTCTAATTTGGATCTAAAAATAAATCTGTTGACAAAGATACCACATCGGAGTGCCAAAGCCAAGCATTCCGGTGATTATTTTAATTGTTTGCCCGGTACAACGGATAGGCTGCCTGCAATATCTTGTTCTTCAAAAGCGGTGAATAATCGGGACGCTCGTTCAGGAAGCGTACCACTTCTTCGTAAGCCGATGAACTGAGATGATTGCCCAGCAAAGCTGCCGCCCAATTTTTGGGAAAGAAAATATCTCCGGTGCGTTGTACCTCTTCCAGCACCTCCAGTCCCGGACGAATGTACTTCACCGACTGATCCTCACGCAACGGATGGTTCAGGTATCGAATGACAGCAGTCGTCCAAGGCTCTATCCGGCGGTTTTCTGCCGCCAGCAGGCTGTTGAACAGAGTATTGAGCCGCGCAGTGTCGGATACGGCTGCCCGTGAGATAAAGTCGAACTGCCGCAAACGATCCGGATCGTCAATACGTGCCCGCTGTGTACGGAGTATCTGTTCGCTCTCCAAAGGCATGCGAATGGCCAGTTCGTAGGCTAAAGTTGTATAATCCTGTCGGTTCAGATGTTTATCGGACTGCTGTTGCCACAAAATGTAGAGCTTCTTCACCATCGGTTCGGAAATGGCATTCTGCATGAAAAGGCGCATCAATTGTATCCGGCACGAAGGCAACGGATGATTCTGTGTCATCGTATAAATGCGGGCTTCTACTTCTGCCCGGTTTGCCGGAGCTATCTCCCACATGACATTCGCCAGATAACCACTGGCTGTAGAAGCCACCAAAGCGTTCTTCTCGGCCGGAAGCCTGTTATCAGGCTGTTGACCCAGTCGTCCGCGAGATGTGTTTGGCCAGATAATTTTCATAGAGCACCATCAGCAGCGATTGGCGGGCCGTATCATCTTCTATCTCCCACCAATGTGCCGCCAGCCAATGCAGAGCAGGCTCGTCGGGCACAAATACCCCATAGCCTCTGCCATCGGTATTGGGCAATACGCGCGAAGGCACAAACGGAAGTTGCATCCGGAACAGGGTATCTGTCATATTCACCCGGATCACCGAATCGCGCTCTCCGCAAAGAGTGACGGCAAAACGTTGCGGCCAGAGCAATCCCCGGTTGTAGGGATCGTGCTGGCGAATTTCCAGTTCTTGCCCGTCTGTCCGGAAAGTTAACGTGGGCATCCCTTTCCGGTTCACCCATACATCACTGAAGGCGGCCAGGTCCTCGGTCGTCTTACTGTCCAGAATACGGATCAGGTCGTCCCAGGTGGCATTACCGTACGAGTAGGTCTTCAGGTACTCCTGTATACCACTCCGGAAATTGGCTTCGCCCATCTTGTCGACCAGTTTTTCCATCATCACGGGAGCCTTGTTATAGATGATCTGCCCATAGATCAATCCGGCATTACGCAAGTTATCAAGCGGTTGGCGGATGGCATTCGTCCCCATAGTACGATCCTCGGAAAGTGAAGCTGCCGTAAAGGTCTTGAGTTTATTCTGGGTGTGATTGATCTCCGGAAACAGGGGTTCGACAATCCGGGCTGCAAAATAGTTGGCAAAAACTTCTTTAGTCCATACGTCGTCAAACCAATCCATGGTAACCAAATCGCCAAACCACATGTGCGACGTTTCATGGGCAATCAGCTCAGCCCGATTCAACTCCTCGTCCGGCGTAGGGTGTTCACTCAGGAAAATCCCGTTATCATTATATAAGGTAGCCCCTGTATGTTCCATCCCGCCAAACTGAAAACCGGGCAGAACAATAAAATCGTACTTGGCAAACGGATATGCAATGCCGGTATACTCTTCAAGCCAATGGAGCGATGCCATCACCTGCCCGAAGACAATATCCAACTGAGCTACTTTCTTAGGATCGGTCTCCCGGTAATAAGCAGCGATGGTACGTCCGTCCCGGGTATACTCCCGACGCTCCAACTTTCCGGCTACAAACGAGAACAGGTACGTACTAAGAGGTTCGGTCGGTGCAAAACAGACGGTCTTACGATCGTCGGTTACCGTCTCACTCCGGATGTATGTATTAGAAACAGCTTTCCAGTCTGCGGGAAGTTCAAGCTGTAAAGTGAACTCCGCCTTCAAATTGGGCTGCTCAAAACAGGGGAATACGGTACGGGCACGGTCGGGAACCAGCAATGTGTAGAGGTATTCGTCGTTCCGGTTCAGTGACTGATTGCCGGCGGTGAAACGAATCCGTATTCCATTCGCTCCTTCCACTGTCGACGAAGCAGGCAGAATGATGTGCTCATTCTCAAAACGCACCTTGTCCACCGGCACTCCGTTGGCTATAACCTCTTTGATCTTCTCACGCTCTTCCCGAAAGTCTATCAGGACTTCCTGTCGGGAAGCCAAATCAAAGCGCAAGGTAATATCGCCCTCAATGGCAGCCTCTTTCTGTCGCGGGATATTGAAACTAAGTTCATACTTCAGATTCTTAATCTGGGCCTTGCGGTGCCCGGCTAGTTCCCTGGAAACGCCGGCATCATAAAAACGAGGGTTCTTTTCTGCTGCCCGGTTACAACCGGACAGCAGAATGAACCCGATCATTCCAAATAAGATATGTATTTTCATAGTAAATATTATATAACTCGTACCCTCTCTCACGCCAATTGCCCGATGCGGTTAATCAGTTCTTCTCCCAAAGCGGTCTTATCATCAATATGCTTCAGCACGGCGGTAACAAACGGATTACTCTCAAAATCGCCGCGAACCTGACCGAAGTCGAGCTTCATTTCGTCACGTGAACCGTCGGCACCAAAGCCCGTCATAGACGAAGTGAGAACTCCTTGCGCGCATCATCGTATACCATGCGGTCAAGTCCTACCACCGCTTCACGCCAGGCGCGAACGATGGCGATGATATCTTTTGCTGTAATGGTTTCGGGATTCAAGCCATAAAATTCCTGTATCTTATGGTAAGCCCATGTCCATTCGTAAGTATAGTAATTATCGTGCATGGCGGCAAAACAGGCATTCATACTCTTCAGACGGTTAATCTCACCGCTTTCAATGCCGTCTATCAGCTTCTCCACTTCACTTTTGGGAGCAATCAAACCGGCAATATCTACCCATTCGCCTACCCCGATTTCCGTATCCGGCTTCAGACGCCGGCGTATCTCTTCATTATCTTTAAAGTTGATCCCTTCAAGACGCTTGATGATGGAGTTGCCAAGAAACTTATGGATAGCTATCTCGTAATAGCGTATGCCGCTATTCAACGAGGAGTTTTTAATTTTGGCACTCTGATAAGAGTAGATTTCCGAAGTCTCGCCCGACACCCTCTTCAACTCTTTCAGGATAGAGCGTCCCTTAAACATCTTCTGAATGGTATACGGACTGAGAAGGTTATAGTTGATATAATCCAGACGGTTCGGGTCTGTACGTTTGTCACGTTTCGGCCACTTTTGGGCATCACGGATGGTACCCACACTACGCAGGTTGACTCCCGGCACCAGATACGTGGTATTCTGTTGCTCAATCAGGTAGGAGAAAGGCAGGTTCGATGTATCGGCATGGTTCACATGACGCCCCATCACCAGCGAAAAAGCGCCTACACGGGCCGGCCATAAGATGTATGAATCGGAAGTAGTCTTAGCTCCCCTTTCCAACGTTCCTTGATGAATCGGTCCCAGTTTATACATGTGATTGCTCTGATTCGATCCCGAACCGGCATTCATAAACGAGAACATACCGGCTATCAGTAAGGTCGATTTATGATGGGTGACGGTGTACGGCCCGGCAAAAATAGCACATGCTTCGCCGTTCTCTCCCTGGCAATTGCTGAAGAACAGCGAGTCGGAAGCGGAATAATTGTGCCCCAACTGACAGGCTTGTCCCACAAAACAACGGGTCAGCATGGCCCCGTCGTCGACATGGGAACCGGAGGAAATTATAAAATCATCGCAAATAACGCCGTGTCCGATATGCACCGGGGCAGACTCGTTACTGTTGATGCTCCCATTGTACAGACGGCACGTCCCGCAGATACGGCAGAAATCCCCGATACGCACATTCTTGATAGAACCGGTATTGAGAATCATCACATGGTTGCCGATGGTTCCCACCGCGGAAGCGTGTTTATTGGAATAATAGTCTGTAATCTCTTTCATCCGGCTGATCAGTTCCGGACGATGCCGGTAAAGAGCCAGGATATAGGCTTGATGGGCAGAGAGTTTGTCGTTGATCAGCACTTCACGACCTCCCGTCTCGTTCAGTACGGCAGTTTCTACTCCGTTGCCAAACTGAGTCAAGCCGTCCACCAGGATGATATCTACATTCTCAATGAAAGTATTGTTTCCTATCTCATAGTTGGCAATGTAGTTCTGGATGTTCTCGATACAGCAATTATCACCAACAGTCACATTATGCAGGGTGACATGTCTCAGACCGGAATGTTTTTTGATTCCACCCGGCAGGATAAAATCCGAATGGAACACTCCCAGTTTCACCTCACCCGAGAAACGGGTGTGATGTACAAATTCGGTTGTGAACTCTTCGGCTACTGCAACCTTATTCCAGTCATCGGCCAGACACGACTGGCTCTTCAACTGAAGCACTTCATCTTCAGTCAGTCTACGGTAAGTCTTTCCCATACTCCTCTTGTTACAAACTACAAATTACTCTTCTTCTTCGTAGGTCTGATAAAGAAAGTCATTATAGGGATACTTCTGTACGTGCAATTCTTTCACTCGCTGATAAACCACACTCTTCAGTTCGTCTATATTGATTTTCTCACGGGCGGAGATGAACAGGCAATTGTCCTCCATCTTGGCCATCCACGTTTTCATCAGTCTTCGAGTGTCAAGTTTTCCTTTGTTTTGGGGGTAAGGTCGTCCAGCGCCTTTTCTACATAAGTATAGGCATCTATCTTATTGAATATTAAAATCATCGGTTTCCCGCCTCCTCCGATATCGGCCAGCGTTTTGTTCACCACCTCAATCTGTTCTTCAAATCCGGGATGCGAAATATCTACTACATGAACCAACAAGTCGGCCTCACGTACTTCATCGAGGGTCGACTTAAAGGAATCTACCAAGTCAGTAGGTAACTTACGGATAAACCCGACGGTATCGGAGAGCAAGAAAGGCAGATTATCGATAATCACCTTGCGCACCGTCGTATCGAGTGTGGCAAACAGCTTGTTCTCCGCAAAGACTTCACTCTTGGCCAACAGGTTCATCATGGTCGATTTGCCAACGTTGTGTAACCCACCAAGCTACACGGATCATACGCCCGCGGTTCTTGCGCTGAGTAGACTTCTGTTTATCTATTTCAGCAAGGCGTTCTTTAAGCAGCGACATACGGTTCAGGATGATACGGCGGTCCATCTCCAACTGGGTCTCACCCGGACCGCGAAGTCCTACCGAACCGCCTTTACCACTTCCGGAACCACCACCCTGACGCTCAAGGTGAGTCCAAAGGCGTTGCAGACGGGGCAACATATATTTATACTGGGCCAGCTCCACCTGAGTTTTAGCGTTGGCAGTCTGGGCACGCATGGCAAATATATCGAGAATCAGCGAAGTACGGTCCAGTATCTTCACCTTCAGTTCCGCTTCGATGTTACGTATCTGCTTGGCTGAAAGTTCGTCATCAAAAATGACCATTCCCACTTCCCGGTCTTCTTCAGCCTCTATCCTTATATATTCTTTTATTTCTTCCAGTTTTCCTTTCCCTACATAAGTCACTGAGTTAGCCGTCGGCAACTTCTGCGTAAACCTTTTCACTACTTCCGCCCCGCTGTCTCAGCCAGAAATGCCAGTTCGTCGAGATACTCGTTAGTCTTGCGTTCATCTTGCGTCTGCGTAATGAGACCCACCAGACAGCTGTTTCGACTTTGGCTTCGGATATTACAAATTCTTTCATTCTACTTTATACCTTATTATAATATGGCGACAAATATAGCTATTTTCGTAACATACTAAAAGAAAAAATCGCCCAAGTGTTTCTACCTGAGCGATTCTTTATTATTTATTGACTATTTATTTATTAATATCTTTATTGAGCAACAACTCAACCTGAGGTATGGGCCAAGTATATTTTTCATCGGACGGACCGACATTGATCGTCTCATTCTCGCCCACTTTAATGAAGTGTTCACCACGTCTCATAATGTCGATACCACGAATACCCTCACCAATGAATTCAAGGCGCTTCTCATTGTAAATTGCCTCTTTCAGTGCATCACCCGACAGATTATCGATGTTCAACGGATCGGTAGCCGCATCCACCGAGCGACCTCTGACTTGTTTCAACAGGCTTTTGGCCGTAGCTTCGCCCCCGGCTTTGTTTGCATAACACTCGGCAAGATCCAGCAATGTTTCGGCATAACGGAAGATGGGTACCCACTGCAATTTAGTTTTTGCATCCGTAAACTTCATCAACAAGTCTTTCTCTCCCTTAAAGCTATGATACGCTTATCGGTAGCCAACGAATAATCAGGTTTTGACATAATCCCGCTCTTTGTATCGATCAGCATAATCTTGCCATCATAATAATATTCTGCCAATGACTGCTGAGTGTTCGGGATATTAGTGTCTGCCATTGGCAAAGAGAAGATGCTCTCCTGACTGAAGTACGGAGCCTTATAAATCAATGTTACGTCTTCCGGCAAACTATATCCGGTCACCAATTCTCCGGCTGCAATGGCTTTGTCCCATTCGTTCATTGCCATATAAACTCTCATCTTAAGCATGTTGGCAGCAGCCTGAGTAGCATGTGTGACCCCTGTATAAGTATTCACTTCAGTATCCAATGCCGAAATGTTCTCCAAGTCAGACAGAATGTGTTCATAAATCTGCTTTACCGTAGAGCGGGGCATATTGTTGTTTTCAGTTCCGGCTTCGGCAGTAAGACGCAACGGAACAGATTTTGCATCGGGATTCACAGAATACGGAGTCGGATACAAATTATTCAGATAGTAGTATGCCAAAGCCCTGACAAACTTAGCTTCCTGCACATAGCGGTCATAATTCTCACCGGCAACTTCCCTGGCACCTTCAAGAGACTGAAGGAAAGTATTTACTTTATTAATGGCCAGATAAGCGTATGTCCAAGTGTCGGCATTCTCGCATCCGTAATGCCTACATTCATGTTGTAGGTATTGAACAAAGTCACCAGGTTGTTCGAGATATTAATAACATCATCTCCCCTGTTGTCAAACACCAGATAGGACTTACCTCCCATCAAGGACTTAGTCCCTGTGTTCTTGATTGCAGCATACAAGCCGTTCAGAGTTGCCTCGATTCGGGTAGGACTTGTGAAAATATCGTTCTCGTTTACATATAATGGAGGCTCCTGATCGAGGAAGCTGCTGCTGCAACTACCTAAAAGAGAGAAGCACATAATGTCGAAAATAAAATTATCTTTTTCATTGTAGTTTCTTTTATCTGTTACTATAAAACCATATTAGAATGTCAGATTCACACCGATTGTATACGTACGTGCCTGAGGCAACGTATTCTTATCCGTACCACCTGACAAAGTCGCACTCTCTACGTTGGTAAGTGTCTCCGGATCCATACCGCTATAACCTGTAATCACGAACAGGTTCTGAGCCTGGACGTAAAGACGAAGTGCAGAGATTCCCACAGCTTTCGACCAGTTCTTTGTATTGAATGTATAGCCCAGTGACACATTCTTCAAACGTAAATAATCTCCTCTTTCCACTAAGTCGCTGATAGGCAATGCCGAACCATTAGAGTAATTATCACCGTATATCGGCATAGGATACTCTGCATGTGTGCGTTCCGGAGTCCAGTACTTCTTATATACATCTTTAGAGTTGTTCCAGTAACGCATATCGCTCACACTGGCTTTAGTTCCGTTATAAATCTTATTACCTCCCGAGAATTGGAAAAACAGAGAAAGGTCGAAACCTTTATACTTGAAGTTATTGGTCCAGCCACCGTACCAGGTAGGAAGTGTATTTCCACAATCAACAGGTTCAAATTCACCGGCATATTCTGTTCCATCTTCATAGAACCATCCCCCTTTTTCGAACATCAGTAAGGTTCTGTCACCTTCTGGAGTAATAAATACCCTACGCCCCGACTTGGATCTACTCCGGCAGTTGGGTAGAGATACAGACGTCCGATAGATTTTCCCGGTACAGTGATATTCGTAATCTCTAAACCGCCATTATCCCCTTTCAGAATATTCTCTACACCGTCAGCCAGTGAGATCACCTTGTTCTTGTTAGTCGTAATGTTAAAGCTGGTTTCCCATGTAAACTGACTGTTTCTTATCACATCGGCCGAGACGGTCAGTTCAATACCGCTATTCTTCATCTTTCCGGCATTGGTAGTAATGATATTGCCCGGAATACCTTTGGACGGTGATTGAGGTACATCCAGAATCAAATCGGAAGACTTCGTATAATAGTAGTCAAAGTCCACACTGATTCTATCCAGCAATCGTGCATTGAAACCAATACTATATTTTTCCGAAGATTCCCATTTCAGGTTCGGATCGGCAATCTGAGCCAAGCCATAAGTACCGTTTATACCATAGTTGTAGCTTGAATAGAATGATTTCGAAGCATAATCGTAAATATCAGTGTTACCAACCACACCATAGCTTCCCTTTATCTTCAAGTCGTCGACTACATTACGCAGGGGGTTGAAGAACCCTTCCTCGGATACGCGCCATGCAGCGGAAACACCTCCGAAATTACCCCAACGATTCTTCTCACTCAAAGCGGAATAACCATCGCGACGGTAGTTAAGAGATACAATGTATTTAGAAGCATAATCATAGTTGATACGTCCGAAATAAGAGACCATGGTATTGTTGGACAAGCTACCACCGGCAGTTGCCGAACCAAAAGGACCTTGGAATACAACAAATTTATCATCCTGTAAATCTTTACGCTGTGCGGTCCAACGAGAGTTATTTCTTTCAGACGCTTCCGTACCGGCCAGCAAATTAAAGTTATTCTGCCCTAAAGAGAAATTATAAGTTGCCGTATTAGTCCAAGTCCATCTGTTGTTCTTGGTATTATAGCATTTGCCAGACCTTTGCTATTTACTCCATCACCATGCAGCGGAGACCAGAAACGCTGTTCCTCAATACGTGCATAGTCCACACCATACTGAGTCTTCAATGACAGCCCCTTCAACGGAGTTGCTTCGGCATAAAATACTCCGATGAAACGGGTTACGTCAGAACTCAATCCATTGCCCAAAGACAAAATGGCAGCCGGATTAGAGAATGTACTGAATACCGTATTCCCTCCATAACCCAAACCTTGAGCCAGATAGTAGGGAGTACCATCTTCATTATACATCGGCAAGTTAGGCGCATTGATCAATGCCAGACGCGGAAATCCTCCTACCGCAAAGTTGGAACCTCTACGGGCAGCATCTACGTAAGATGTCGTTCCGGTTGTCACGTTGGTATTCATTCCAACCTTCAACCAGTCGGTTGCCTGCACGTTAACATTAGCCTTTACTCCCAAACGGTCATATTTATCACCTTTCACAATACCTTCTTGCGTTGTATAGTTACCGGACAGATAATACCGCACTTTATCCGATCCGCCACTTACAGCAACAGAGTGACTCTGTGACAATCCGTTTTGGAAGGCAGCATCTTTCCAGTCAGTATCTACATAGTTACCATTGGCATCTTTCATCATGTTAAACGCTTTGTTACCATAAGGAGAAACATAGCCGGTAGTCAGTGACAATTCATCTGTCCCATAACGGTTCTTTACGGCCAAATTCTTGAAGTCGACATATTCCTGTGCATTCATCATTTCATAGAAATCGGTTGCATTTGAGAAACCGACAAAACCATCATAGCTTACTTTGACTTTACCACTTTGCCCTTGCTTAGTGGTAATCAAGATAACTCCATTCGCAGCACGCGAACCATACAACGCAGCTGCCGCCGCATCCTTCAATACATCCATAGATACAATATCGGCCGGATTAATATCAGCCAGTGCGTTGGCATTAGCCAAATAAGAGAGATTGCCTGATTCGATAGGAACTCCATCGACAACATACAGAGGAGAAGTACCGGAAGTAATCGAGTTCACACCACGTACCCGCACAATCGGGGCCTGCCCTACACCTGCTGACGGAGTGGTGATACTAACACCTGACGCACGTCCCTGAAGCATCTGATCAAAACTTACACTTGGCACATCTTTCAAAGCGTCCGCTCTTACAGTAGATACAGATGCGGTCACCGTACGAGCACTTTGTGTTCCGTAAGCAACTACCACAACCTCGTCAAGTGCTTTTGAGTCTGTTTTTAATATTACTCTAATATTAGGTGCAATTGCTACCTCAGCGGTCTGCATACCAATATATGAAATCTGCAAAGTCTTTGCAGAACTGTAGTATGTACTAACTATCTTATAATATGATTATTACAAATTCAGATTGAACTTAGTATAGAAAGAAACTGTATTTAATAAATATCTTATTATCTGCATATTACAGATGATCTGTTTTTCTGAAAACCCCAATTAGTTGCACTTTATATATCTTATAAAAGTTACGTAATAATCTAATTATCAGAAGCAATAAGACCATTTGTCCCATTTATTATTTCTACTGTTTTTCCCGCGGCAGCAAGTGGCGACTAGCTTTATATAGATATTTTATTCCTTTCCCAATGGTAGAAATTTATGGCAGTATCACAATTACAGATAGTTTATGAAATAAGTATTTTTCAAAACACTTTCCATAGATATCTCAAAACAGATAATAACTTTCGATTGTAAAATGATTAATGACATCCTTGATTAATATACAACAAATATCATAATGGAGCCTAATAAGAAATTCAATTCATGTGTAATAAAAAAGGCTGCTTCCTTTTTAGAAAGCAGCCTTTTGATTATGTTATTAAACCACAATTAATATCCGGGATTTTGTTGAGCTCTCAAATTAGGATTCACATTGGTTTCATCAACAGGTATCGGAAGTATAGCTCTGAAGTAGGTACGGTCAAAGCTTTGCGATTCTTTAATCAATGAATAATGATATCCCTTATCACCTTCATCTTTATAGCGAACGATTGTTTCATTATTGCGCAATGCATCAAAGTAACGTTGCCCTTCACCAATCATTTCTTTTCTCCTTTCAAGAATAATTCTTTCTACTGTAGCATCTGCTTCCGAAATGGCTTTGGCCTCCGGATTTGCTCTCTGAACAATTTCATTCAGATATTTGGCTGCTTTATCCTGATGCCCTCCAAGTTTAGCTGCCGCTTCTGCAGCACTCAGATAAACTTCCGAAAGACGAAGTAATGGCAGATTATTTAAACGCATTTCACCTACATCGTCTTTATCCGCCGGAAATTTATTAATGAAGATTTTCGCATCGCCATATTCTTCTTGAAGATCCTTATCATATTGAGCAGGCAGTACCATACCTATACGAACATCTTTAGGATCCTGACTCAACATATTCATAAAGCTCTTTGTCACTATTGCATCCGCATATCCGTTCTCATTCAGCAAATAAGCAATACCATTACGGTCAGTCCAGTCATCATTACTTGCATTTACAACTTCAAAAATCATTTCGTTTGTATGCGCTCCATTGCTTTTATACCATGCATTTACATATTCCTCGTTAGTCCAAAGCTTATATGGAGAATTGGTTATAATATCTTCAGCAACTTTGAGTGCATTCTCATTATCACCTTTAGTCAGATAAACCCTGGTAAGCAAGGCTTTTGCTGCCCATTCATTAATATATCCCGGAGTCTGATCTTTAGCAAGATAACCTGAGTTAATAGCATCAGTCAAGTCTGTGATAACTTGTGTATAAACTTCTGCCACTGTATTTCTGGAGGGCAAATCATTTCTTTCCAAAGGTTTCACGATAACCGGTACCCCCAAAGAAGCTCCGTTGTCGGCCGTATAAGGCATACCATAGATTCTTACCAAGTCAAAATGAACCAATGCCCTGACAACCAATGCTTCTGAATATATTTTACCAATTTGTGCTTCCGTTGCATCAGTTACCTTTTTTTCATTGATCGCTTCGATCAAACGGTTGGCACGACGGATTACATTATAAGGTATATTCCACATGTTAGGAGCGTCATCTACAGTGTAGAGCATCTCATAGCACGATGATGAACGCATACCTTGAGTTCTTGCCTGCATATCGTCAGCACGAACATCGCCGTAATAAAACATACGGGCACCATAATAGCTGGTAGCATTGGAGTTTCCCTGAATGCCATCATACATACCTGTACGTGCAGTCAGAGCGTCATTATAGTTAGTGATAGCATCTTCTGATGGAATCCCGTCGGCAGGTTTTCTATCCAGCCAATCATTCCCGCAGGAAGACAAACTTAAAATAGCAGCAACCAGTGTTATTGATTTATATATCTTTTTCATAAATTCTTTTTTCATAAATTGTTTCTACTTGATTAAAAACCGATTTCAAGACCAAATGTAACAGTCCGGAGAGCCGGAGTTTCGAATGTACACAATCCGTCAACAGGAACTTCCGGATCAACGTACAAGCTCTTTTTCTTCCAAGTCAATAGGTTGTTTCCTGAAACATAAGCTCTTAACTTACTTATACCGGCTTTAGACGACCAACTTTGAGGTAAAGTGAATCCCAAGGTCATATTCTTTACACGTAAATGATCGGTAGACATCAACCAGCGAGAAGAAGCTTTATTGGCATTACCGTATGCAAATTGCGGCAGTTTGGCATTATCACCTGTTTTCTGCCAAGTATCTTCCATTTTATAATAAGCCGGAACATTACCTAAATAATGATAGGTACCTCCATTAGATTGCAGCCAGGTGGCGTAATCATAAGCATGTCCACCCAGTGAATAAGTCAGGGTCAAGTTGAAATCAATAAATTTCCAACTAACATAATTGGTCAATCCGCCTTGTACTTTAGGTTCGATAGAACCAATGATTGTTTTATTAGCGGCAGCAGAATTTGTTGTTGTTTCACGACTGCCATCTTCACCATTTATATAATACAGTTCTTTACCTGTCTGAGGATCGACACCTGCATACTCATACGCATAGATTGAGTAATATGGTTGACCTACACGATGGATAGAAACTCCACTGATAATTTCCTGTTGTTCACCATCCAGTTTGGTCAGTTTATTCTTGTTGTGTCCTATGTTCAAAGAAGTAGTCCAAAGAAGGTCTTTGTTTTGAATGTTAGTGGACTTCAATTCCAATTCAAAACCACGGTTTCTCATTGAACCAACGTTAACGAGCATATTAGCAACACCCGAACTATTGATAACACCTACTGCTGCAGAAATCGGTTTATCCATTAACAAGTCTTTTGTTTCACGATTATACCACTCTGCAGAAACAGTCAATCTATTGAATAATGTAAGGTCAATACCAATGTTTGTAGCATAGTTCTTTTCCCATTTCAGACTGGGATTATAGAAACGTGCCTCTGACGAACCACCATTCCCATTATAATTATATCCAAACTCATATACCCCCATATATCCATAGTAGTCTTTGGGTTGTGTACCATTTACACCGTAAGAAGCACGTATTTTAGCATCAGTAATAACATTAGATAATGACTCCATAAATGCTTCTTGTGAAAGTCTCCACGAACCTGATACTGACCAGAAATTACCCCAACGGCTGTCTCTCGATAAACGTGAGCTACCATCACGACGGAAACTACCACTTACATAATATTTGCCGGCATAATCATAATTTAAACGTCCCAAGTAGGAGGTCATTCGATAACTGTTAATGTTACTGGCACCTCTAGAAACGCCTGCATTCGTAATTTCCGGTAAGTAAGATGGATAAGTATTACCATTAGTATAGGTATAATCGTACTTATAATCTTCAGTTTCGAAACCTAACAATACATCGATATTGTGGTGTTCCGCAAATGTCTTGTTATAAGTTAGCTGAGTTTGAGTATTCAATTTGCTTCTGTTCATCATATAGCGCTGAAATACTCCTTTTGAAGAACGTCCATCATTAGAACGCGGATCCCACCACACACGATTATTTGTTTGGTTAAAATCATAACCTAAAGTTTCTTTAATATTCAAGTTATCCCAAATATTCCACGTTGCAGACAGTGTATTCAGGGTACGTACAATTGTACTGCGATCATAATTATATGTTGCAGTTTGAAGGGGATTGGCACCATTCAAAGCAGGGAAGCTCGTGCTGAATGTACCGTCTTCGTTATATGGGAATGTAGAAGGAGAAGCTGTCATGGCCAGACACATGATAGGGCTTGAGAAACTTGTTCCTTCCGAGTTTACGTTCTGAGTTGAATTCGTAAACATCGTACTTGCCTCGATTGTAACGCGATCCGCCTTATGGCTCATATTTGCACGTCCCGTAATACGCTCGTAACCGGACTGAAGTGTAATACCTTCCTGTTTAGTATATCCGAATGAAGTATAAAACTTAGTCCGCTCATTTCCTCCTTGGGCATTCACTTCATAATTCTGATGAGAACCATTTCTGAAAAGAACATCTTCCCAATCAGTATATCCACTCCAAGGTTTTGCAGCATATTTATCAATATTATTATCTGCATAGTTCACGGCATAAGTTTCATCCTTACCTGAATTTAGAGCATAGTTCTTTAAACCCATATACAAAATGTCACGTCTGTCTTCACCATTCAGAATAGGACGATAATCAATAGCCTTGTTAGAGAATCCCCAGTCAGCCCTTACATTGAGTTTCAATTTTCCTGAAGCCCCTTTTTTCGTAGTAATTACAATAACACCATTTGCAGCACGCGAACCGTAAAGCGAAGCAGCCGCTGCATCTTTAATTACTGTCATTGACTCGATATCATTACTGTTAATAGTAGACAGTAAGCTGTTACCAGACTGAGAGTAAGTAAATTCACTGGCGTCACCGGTCATTACAGGTACTCCGTCAATCACATACAACGGATCATTACCGGCATTGATTGATCCCATTCCACGGATACGCACAGATTCCACAGCACCCGGTTGTCCGGAAGTAGATGTAATCTGTACACCGGCAACTGAACCTGCAAGTTTATCCTGTACACTCAAAGAAGGAACGTCTTGAAGTTTTTCCGTTGTAATACTCGATGCTGCTCCCGTGAAAGATGACTTTTTAAAGTTACCATATCCTGTTACAACTACTTCGTCTAATACTTCAGTATCAGGCTTCAGCGTAATCTTCACAACAGGCTTAATTGCTACTTCAACAGTCTGCATACCAATATATGAAATCTGCAAAGTCTTTGCAGAACTACAATTATATCATAACTTCTTTATTATAAGAGTTTTATAACAATACCGAGAACTTTTACCTATAATACAATATTAATGATTATATATCTGAATATCAATTACATATTATAAGAACGCTAGTAATAAAAATCAAATAATCCCTATATCGGTCTCCCATTATTGTAAATGTAATCCGCTTATTGTGAATGAAATATAGATTAAAAAGTATACGATTGAAAAAAGAATGTTATACTTAATAGTTCCAAACGAAAAAGAAGTCATAAAGCAGTCTATTATTATTATCTCACATAAATGGCTTAGAGATGAAAAAAGATAATTACTAATTTGATATTTATATAAAAGACAGAGAATACAAACCTAAATTTCTCCATAATGGGATTAATAAGCTTATATGTTTAATAAACAGCCAATTAAATCATTTACATTTTTGCATGTAGAAGTTAGTTTTAACTCAATGTTAAAACTAACTTCCTACATGCAAAGAATTAGTGATTTTCAATTAGAAAACAAGTTCTTTCTAGAAGCGATATTTGAGAACTGTGATTCGTGTTAACAATGTTAATAGTCAATACATTTACGTAAGACTCAAATCTTTGTTACATATAAGATACTTTGCGATTATTTTTAGACTTTTCTAAGTCTCTTACAATAGTTATGTCCATTATATTAGTATAAACCTGTGTTGTTTTCACACTTTTATGTCCCAATAGCTTTTGTACAGTAGTAATATTGACTCCACTGTATATTAATAATGTGGCATTGGTATGGCGAGCGGTATGGAACGAAATACGTTTATTTAGCCCTGATAATTTTGCTATGATCAATAGCTCCTTATTCACATTTGAATTATCTCTAAGCTTAAAAAAATCGGCAAGATCATCTTGATATTTATTCAAGACTTCTATTCCTTTCCCCTCAAATAAAAGATAAAGCGGAAGACGTACTTCCGTGTTCGTTTTCACAGATTTATAAATAAGCCAAGTTTCTTGATGCATTTTCACTATGTTTTCAGGGGATAAGTTGGTGAAGTCAGAATATCGTAATCCTGCATAACAACAAAAGAGGAAAGCATCTTTGGTCTTTTCCAGTTTAGTGAACCGTCCCCCCAATTCCAGACTTTCAATCTTTCCTAATTCCTCCGGAGAGAGGTGAGTATGATTATTCTCAACACTCTTGATCTTATATTTCCGAAAGGCATATTTCTGTATCTCCATATATTCTTTATTTATGGCTACATTAATATGACGCTTTAGATGTTTCATGTGTTTCGCAATTGTATTAGTATGATATCCTTTTTGCTGAAGATAGTGATCAAATGAGGATATAAATTCAAAAGTCAATTCAGAAAATGACACATCCTTCTTATAACTCCTTAATAATTCTAATGTTGAGAGATGATTGCGTTTTGTACTTTCCTTCAATGAAGATTTGCTATTTCGTTGCGGAAAAATGCAATAAATGAAGTGCTGTCGTCTTGATTTTCCATAGAATTCTTTAATGAATCCAATGAAATCTGTTTCCCCTGTTGCCACAATCCCAACTCTTTCTTCTCTATTTCTGCCATAAACTCGTAAAGCATGTGATTGATAGCATCTGCATTAGGATGGTTCTTAACCATTCTCTTCTTAAAATCCCATTGATCGGGACTCAAGTAAACTTTGGTAGAGAAATATTTCTTTTTCTGTTTAAATAGGCCTCAACCTGTACTAATGCCATACCCTTTTTATTCAGGCTCTTTTTCCTATTATACACCAAACTGTAAATAATTTTATCCATTTCCTTTATTTTTAATTAATACTATGGACAAATAAGACGTGCTTGGGTACTATATTAGAATTGAATAAGATTTAATATCTGCTAAAACCTGCTATTTTTTATATAGAAATAACTAATTCGACTTTTGAAAAAGTGGCTAATTTATATTTATAAAAACTTCCTTAACAGAAAAACAAGCATTATTTTAGCTCTTATTAAGGCTTAAACACACAAAAATATGCAAAAATGTATATGAATAGTGCCTGCAACATGTTAGCAATATAAACTCCGTTTACGTTTTTTAAGGCGGATTTCTATGTTATTAGACATAAAATCGAGCTTTTAGATAACGATTTGTTATATTTGCAAGGTTTTTTTATAAAAATGATTGTCCGTTTCATATTTCTTAATATATTTGCATTTTGTTAGAGTAAAGAAACAATTAATGTAAAGTTAAACTTTAAGAGAGAATTTATGAAAAGAAAATTAATGCTGTTATTGACTTGCCTTTTTATGGGTATAGGTCTAGTAACTGCCCAAACTCAGAAGGTAACAGGTGTTGTTATTTCTGAAGAAGACGGGCAACCAGTTGTTGGAGCCTCTGTATTGGCTAAAGGCACCACTGTAGGTGTTATTACTGATGTAGATGGTAAATTTACATTATCTGGTATACCAAGTTCTGCAAAGACTTTGCAGATTTCGTACATCGGAATGCAGACTGCTGAGGTAGCAATTGCACCGGTAATCAAAGTGATATTAAAGACTGATGCTAAGGCACTTGACGAAGTTGTAGTAACAGCAATGGGTATCTCAAAAGAGAAAAAAGCGTTAGGATATGCTGTGCAGGATGTTAAAGGAGATAAGCTGACTCAGGCTTCAAGCAGCAACCTTTCCAGCGCTTTGCAAGGTAAGGTTTCAGGAGTGGAAATATCTCCGTCATCAGGTATGCCGGGTGCTTCTTCTAAAATGACTATTCGCGGTTCACGTTCATTTACAGGAGATAATACTCCATTGTACGTAGTAGATGGTATGCCTATCTCATCATCTACTGACTTGGATACTTTCAACTCTGTTACAGGCTCTGACTATGCGAACCGTGCGGTAGATATCGACCCGAATGACATTGAGAGCATCAACATCCTGAAAGGCCAGGCTGCTTCTGCTCTGTATGGTATGCGTGCATCAAACGGTGTGGTAGTAATCACCACCAAGAGCGGTAAAGGCGCACGTAAAGGTAAACCGGAAGTTACAATCAATACAGGTCTTTCATTCGATAAGGTCTCTACCATGCCCGATTTCCAAAAAGAATTCGCACAAGGATTCAACGGTGCTTTTAGCCCGTCTGACTCTCGTTCATGGGGACCTCTGATTTCAGAACTTGCCAATGACCCTAAATATGGTGGTAACACAGACAACAGTTACACTCAGAAATTCGGAAAGCATCAGGGACAATATTATGTAGACCAACGTGCCAAGGCAGGACTGGACCCATGGGCTACTCCCCGTGCATACGACAATGCTAAAGATTTCTTCAATACAGGTGTTACCTGGAACAGCAGTGCAAACGTAGCACAAAGCCTTGATAAAGGAAGTTATTCTTTGTCATTAGGCAGCACTACAGCAAACGGTATTGTACCTTCAACCGGTATGGATCGTTATAATGCAAAACTGACTGCACAAGCTCAACTGAGCAAGAATTGGTCAACTGGTTTCAACGGAAACTTCGTTTATTCTAAAATCAAAAAACAGACCGGTGCCAACAATGGTATCATGGCAACGGTATACGGTGCACCGTCAAGCTATGATTTAGGCGGTATTCCTTCACACATAGACGGAGATCCTTATACTCAAAATACATACCGTTCTACAGGCGGTTTCGACGGTGCTTATTGGGCAGTTGAAAACAACTCTTTTAAAGAACGTACTCAACGTTTCTTCGGAAATGCGTTCGCTAAGTATTCTACCGATTTCGGTACAGAAAATCATAAACTGGATGTAAAATACCAGTTAGGTACCGATGCTTATACCACTAACTATACCGACACATGGGGATATGGACACTCCAACGGAACAGGTAGCATTGAAGAGCAAAGCGTTACAAACAATGAAATAAATTCATTGTTAACTGTTACTTATGACTGGAAAATCACTCCGGAACTTGATTTAAACGTATTATATGGTAATGAATTAGTCGATAATTCTTCAAAATACAAATACAATCTCGGAAGTAACTTCAATTTCCCGGGATGGAACCATATAGCTAACGCATCAATCTATTCATCTACAGGAACCTATCATCGCGAGCGTACCGTTGGTAATTTCGGTAACATTTCATTAGCATACCGTAACATGTTGTATTTGAATGCAACTGTCCGCAATGATATTGTTTCGTCTATGCCACGCAACAACCGTTCATTCACTTATCCTTCAGTTTCACTCGGTTTCATTTTTACCGAACTGGAAGCATTGAAGAACGATGTTTTGACTTATGGTAAAATCCGTGCTTCTTATGCAGAAGTAGGCAGGCAGGTACCTATTATCCTTCTTACTATAGAACACCGGTTTACGGCGGCGGATTCTCATCAGGTACTCCTATACAATATCCTATCGGATCAATCAGCTCATATATCCCATACTACAAGATTTATGATCCGAATCTGAAACCCCAAAACACCAAATCATACGAAATCGGTGCAGACTTCAGCTTCTGGAATGGTTTGATCTCACTGAATTACACCTATTCTCGCCAGAATGTGAAAGATCAGATTTTCGAAGTACCCTTGGCTACTTCTACCGGATATAACGAATTGATCACCAATGGTGGTTCCGTACATACCAATTCACACGAAATCACTTTGAGTGTGAACCCAATTCAGACAAAGAACTTCAACTGGGATTTCGCATTTAACTTCTCAAAAATCGATAACTACGTTGATAAACTGGCTCCCGGTGTATCAAGCATCATGTTAGGAGGTTTTGTTGATCCGCAGGTACGTTTGAGCGCAGGAGACAAATTCCCGGTTATCTATGGTACAAGCTATCAAAGAAACGAGGAAGGCCAGATTGTCGTAGACGAAAACGGTATGCCGACATTAGGTGAAAACAGAGTATTAGGGAATGTATCTCCGGACTTCAGAATGGGCTTCAATACAACATTTGAATTCTACAAATTCCGTCTTTCGGCCGTACTCGATTGGAAACAAGGTGGATGCATGTATGCCGGATCCGTTTCAACACTCGATTATTACGGTGTTACTCAGAAATCAGCAAACTATCGTAAAGCAGATCACTTCTACTTTGAGAAACCGGCCGTTAAACAATTAGCCGACGGTTCTTATGCACCCAACGATATTAAGATCAGCGGTGAAAATGCTTATAACTATTTCGACAGACTGAGTACAATCTCTGAGGCCGGAGTATATGGTTCTTCATTCCTGAAACTACGTGAAATCGCCCTCAGCTATCCGGTACTGAATAAATCTTATTTAGGAGTTACAGTGAATGTCTTTGCACGTAACCTGTTGCTTTGGTCAGAAATGGATAATGGTATTGACCCCGAATCATCACAGGGAAACAACAACATGGCCGGTGCCTTTGAGCGTTTCTCTCTTCCGGGAACATCAAGCTATGGTTTTGGTATTACAGTTAAATTCTAAAAAGGACAAAAATGAAATCAATATTTAATTTATCAAAAGGTATCTTGTCTGTGGCATTGATTTCCGTTGCATTTGCTTCCTGCTCGGAAGACACAATGGACAACATCAATAAAGACAAAGACCATACAACCAGTGTTCCTGCCAAATTCATTTTGGCGGATGTAATCACAGCAACCGCATTTAGCAACATCGGAGGTGACTTTAATACATATTATTCTACTTATGTAGAACATATGGTTGGAGTGGATAACCAATTGGCAAATGCGGAGAAACGTAACGGAGAGCCCTCGGCATCCTCTACTTTTAACAATGTATGGGGTAATTTATACTCTACACTGAAGAATGCACGTATCGCTATTAATATCAGTTCTAATGAAGTCACGGGCAATTATACGACAAAAGGTATCGGTGAAGTATTGGCAGCAATTAATGCCGGACTGATCGCAGACTCATTCGGTGACACTCCTTTCAGCCAGGCTGCCCTTCCCGAATTAGCAAACGGACAACCTCAGTTTCTGACTCCGGAATTAGACAAACAGGAAGCTATTTATACTGCTATTATGGAATATCTGGATGCTGCAATTACCGATCTTCCCAAAGGCGATAAAAGTGATGAAATTGGAGAATATGACTTTATATATAAAGGTGATGGCGAAGCATGGCTAAAGCTCGCTTATGGATTGAAAGCACGTTATACAATGCGACTATTAGCCCGTTCCTCCTCAAAAGATGCCGATTTGCAAAAAATTCTGGAATATGTAGACAAATCATATACATCTATTGAAGAACAGGCTGCTTTCTCTATCTATAGTGCAACAAACTTAAATCCTCTATTTGACTTCCAATGGACGCGACGGATTGGCTGCAAGTAAAAGTTACGCTGACAAGCTAATAGAACGCAATGACCCGAGATTACGCCGCATCTTCTGTATCGGACAAGGTAAGTTAACTGAAAACGAAAATGCTGTATCTATCCAAGTTACAGGTGCTGATGATCCGAGATTCCTGATGGCAGACAATGGTACGGCAGAGTCTGTCAAATACGAATATAACACTCCTATCTTCGTATACTCACAAACATGCCCGACCTTACTTATGAGCTATCATGAGTTACTCTTCCTGAAAGCTGAAGCATTAGCTCGGTTAAATAGAAAGGACGAGGCGGCCAATGCTTTAAAAGATGCTGTAATAGCAGCCATTGCAAATGCCGAAACAGGAGTTTCAGCTGCATTCAACGCCCCTACAGTAAAAAGTTATGGAGGTGTTAAAGAAACTACTAAAGCGATTACAGCTACTGAAGCAGAAGAGTATTTCACAAACAATGTAAAACCATTGTTCGATGCCAATCCGGTAAAAGAGGTAATGGTACAGAAATATATTGCATTCCTTGGAGCTTTCGGCGAAACAACAGAATGTTACAACGATGTACGTCGTTTGAAAGCAATGGGTGAAGAGTACATCAAACTAGACAATCCCTATAAATTCCCGCTTCGTGCACCTTATGGAGCAGATGACGTAAGTGCAAACCCGAACGTAGAAGCAGCCTTCGGAAACGGTCAGTATGTATATACCGATCCAGTTTGGTGGGCCGGTGGTAGCCGCTAATTAAAAGAATACTTTCTAAAGTATTGACCCTATCGAAAAGAATGCCCGGATTGCACTATGTAATCCGGGCATTTTATTCCTTAAATAATATCCAATTCTTTATTTAAAGCAGCCCCTCTTTCAAGATACCTACCAATATCGGGTGTAATCCACTAACAAAACACTCGACTGCAATCACCATCAGGATAAGCCCCATCAAACGCATCATCACATTGTTTCCCGTTTCGCCCAACACTTTGACCAATCGGGTAGAAGCGCGCAATATCAGAAAAGTAATAAAATAAATCAAAGCAATAATGCCAATTAGCGTTCCCTTCATCTCAATCGTATGGGCATCTTCCATTAGCACGATAGCATTTGCTATTGCGCCCGGACCACAAAGCATCGGTATGGCAAGTGGAGTAATCGAAATATCATCCGCATAAGTTTTAATCTCTTCGTCTTTCAATTTCATTGGAGTATACCGGGCCTGCAACATATCAAAACCAATCTTAAAAATGATAACCCCACCTGCAATACGGAACCCATTGGTAGAAATACCAAAGAACTTAAAAAGGAATTGTCCGGCAAAACAAATACCATTAAAGTGATAAACGAAACGAAAGTAGCACGGCGAACAACAGCTTGTCGCTCCTTATCAGTCATACCATGGGTCATGGTCAAAAAGACAGGCATTGTTCCCAAGGGGTTAGTCAACGTAAAGAAAGAGGTAAAACAGAGTAAAGCGAAAGGTAAGAGAGTGTCCATAGTTGTATTTTTATGCGTTCTATATTGAACGCAAAAATACAATATATCTATAAATGTTACAATAGTTCCATCAACTCTTTCAAATCAGTCACTAAATAAGTAGGACGGAACGGAAAATCGGCACGCCCGGACACATTATAATAAGCCTGATGCATCCCTATGCCATTGGCACCTGTAATATCCGCTTCCCAACTATCACCTATCATTAGCGATTCACGCAGTTCGGACTGTGTAGCCGACAAAGCAAAATAAAATATTTCCGGCCAAGGCTTCATCACCCCCAGATCCTCCGAAAGAATTATTTTATTAAAATAGGTATCGATACCTGACGAACGCATCTTGCGGGATTGCAACTCTCTAAAGCCATTTGAAAGAATATATAGATTATATTTGGGTGCCAAATACGAAAGTACCTCTTCTGCATACGGCATTAACCGACTTTTAGTAGGAATGATCGAGAAAAAATCGTCAGAATAACGTTTTGCAAGCATTTCATTATCTATACCAACAGCTTGTAAAGGATATAAAAAACGCTGTCGGTTCAGTTCCTCTTTAGTCACCTGTCCGTTTCCGTACTCAACCCACAGCTCCGTATTCCGTCTTTGGTAAAGAGAATAAAAATGAGAGAACGAATCGAAATACTGTCCCAGTCTATATTTGTCATAAACTTCCTCAAACGTATCATACGCATTTTGGGAAAAGGCCCAAAGAGTATCATCCAAATCAAAAAACAGGTTCTTATATTTCATATTAAAGTATCGGGTACAGTTCAAAAAGAAGGCACGGACTACTTGCTGTGCAATCCGTGCCCTTATCAGCTATAATTATTTTATACAATTTACTTAACTTGGATAACCAAATACTTAGATACACTCCAGAATTCTTTCGGGTTTGTGATCTTCAGAGTCAACTGGCCCTTATCATCTTTAACCAGTTCATAAGATTTGGCAGGATGAGTGGTGAGTAACTCAGCACGTTTTGAATATAACTTAATCTCCTTAGTAGTACGGATGTCAATCTGAGTAAAATAATCCTTGTTAAAATCGGCACTTTTCAGCACATCTCCTTTTTCAAGAATCTTCTGAGTCTTAAGTTCCGACTTGGTACCGAACACAAACCATGCGCTATTAATTGCTTTATCCTGCTCAGCTACGGTCTTGGCTTTTGCTTCGTTCTCGGCAGCCAACGATTCTTTATCAGCAGTCAGACCGGTTACAGCGGCATCCAATTCCTGAATACGGATATTCTTAGAAGCCAATTCAGCCTGAAGTTCCTCAATACGTTGAGTTTTGGCAACCAATTCCTGAGTCAAAGACTCAACAGCCTTCTTCAGCTGTGCCGAATTATTCTTACTACTCTTCAACATAGCCTGCAATTTAGCGATCTGTGCCTTGTTCTCTTCCATCTGTTTTGTGATGAATTCGATATCAGATGCTATTTGCTGTTTTGCAGTAGCAGAGTTCTCAGAGATAGTTCCACGAGTCAAATCTACGCGACTCTCGGCTGCATTTATTTTACGGAATCCTTCCTGAACCTCATTGAAAGTACCCATCATTTCATCCAATTCGGCGTTCCTCTGGGTCAACTCCATCAAAAGAGAATCATTTTCTGCCTTCAGGTCTTTACTTCCACCACCCAGCCGTTACACGAAGCCAACATAGCTGCGCATACTAATAAAATTGCTAACTTTTTCATACGATTACATTTTACGTTTTTAAATGAAGTTATTATTAATCGTCTATTCCTGCAAGTACAATCACAATCTCGCCCCGAGGGTCGGTAGCGGTAAAGTGTTCTATCAGTCACTCAAAGTGCCGCGAACCGTTTCTTCGTGAATCTTTGAAATCTCACGAGATACAGACACTTGGCGCTCAGGCCCGAAATATTCGGCAAACTGTGTCAACGTCTTCAACAAACGATGGGGTGATTCATAAAATACCATCGTCCTGTGTTCATCTACCAGTGATTTTAACTTTGTCATGCGCCCCTTCTTCTGAGGCAAAAAGCCTTCGAAACAAAATTTCTCGTTTGGCAATCCCGACGCAACCAATGCCGGAACAAAAGCTGTAGCACCCGGCAAACATTGCACCTCGATACCGTTACGTACACATTCACGAACCACAAGAAAGCCCGGATCAGAGATTCCCGGCGTTCCAGCATCCGAAATCAAAGCGATTGTTTCGCCTGCCTTTATTCTATTAACAACACTCTCCACCGTTTTATGTTCATTAAACTTATGGTGGGATTGCATTACATTTTTAATTTCAAAGTGTTTCAGCAAGATTCCGGAAGTACGGGTATCTTCAGCCAGAATCAAGTCGGCCTCCTTCAGAACTTTAATAGCTCTGAATGTCATATCCTCCAAATTTCCGACCGGTGTCGGTACCACATATAGTTTTCCCATATCTCTCTTCAAATATTCATTATATAAAATGTTTCCTGAGAAGCTCTACAAAATCATTCATAGCTTCATTTTCTTCATCGACCTTGATCTTTGAAGACAGAAAAACAAGAGCTGCATCCAATGAACTCATTTCACCAATCTGATGCAACACATTATTCATCTGTTCCATACTTCCTCCGAACAATTCACGGGAGAAGCGAAACGAATCATTCAAGCTGATCGAACGACGCAAATCACCTGCAGTTTTGATACGTTCGGCCAAGATGGGTGAAGAAGCCACTCTAGTCTCAACTTTCACAGTCGGTTCCTCTGGTTGTGGAACCGATACCGATTCGAATACTTCTTCTTTTTCATCAGCCACAGGATCAAGTTCCACAGTAGGTACCTGTTCGATAACTGCTTCAGACAAACTCAACGGTTCAGGCTCGACTGTCTCCTGGGAGTCTTCTGCTACTGCGGCCTCTTCGTTTTCTTCTGGAATGTCAGCCACAGTTTCTTTTAAAGGCGGGATTTCCACAATCTCTATTGTCTCCGTTACAGGCCTGTTCTCCGGACTTTCAGAAGCGTCGGCCGCTATCACAGGCTTTGCATCCAACAGCTCCAATAATGCATCCAGTCGTCCTCGCATTTGCACAATATTCTTCGTGCCACTCCGCGCAAAACGGAATCCGGTTCGCGTGAAATGATTTCCATCAGGTACTTAAGCTCCTGAATATCCAGCTCTATGTCGTTCAGCAATGCTTGCATATCTACATCTGAATTTCTCTTTGAATGACTTGGCAAATGTAGAAATAAATAATGAAAAAACACTGAGAAGCCAATAAAACTATTACTTTTGCAAGCAATTATAACATACATCAGCATGGTATTATTTCAGAAGATCATATACAAGAGACTAGAAGAAGAGGAAGAATCGAAGTAATTTGCGGCTCTATGTTTCCGGAAAACGGAAGATTGATTCGCCGCATGAAGCGGGCTAAGTTCGCTCGTCAACGTGTAGAGATATTCAAACCTGCCATTGACACCCGCTATTCGGAAGGCGACGTTGTTTCACACGACAGTAATTCCATTTCCTCCACACCCATTGACTCTTCTGCAAGCATTTTGCTCTTTACATCCGAAATAGATGTAGTAGCATCGACGAGGCACAGTTCTTCGACAGTGGATTGATAGATGTATGCAATCAACTGGCCAATAACGGAGTGCGTGTCATTATAGCCGGATTGGACATGGATTTCAAAGGAGTTCCTTTTGGCCCGATGCCCGCTCTATGCGCTATTGCCGACGAAGTTTCGAAAGTACATGCCATCTGCGTGAAATGCGGACAGTTGGCTTCTTTTTCACACCGTACCGTGAAGAATGACAAACAAGTTTTACTGGGGGAAACAGCCCAATACGAGCCGCTCTGTCGGGAATGTTACCAACGCGCTTTACAAGAAGATCGAGAAAAATCATAAGGACCTCACGGCAGTAAAGCCAAGTCATACCGATGAGGTCGCACATCAAATATCAGGTTATCATGGAAAGGAAAAAAATTACATTTGATAGTTTCATACGCGGTTCTATCTGCTGTGCGCTCATTGTGGGATTACTCATACTTTTTAAAAGGCTCAGCGGTGTATTGCTACCTTTTTTCGTAGCATGGCTCATCGCTTATATGATTTACCCACTCGTCAAATTCTTCCAGTACAAATTACGTTTCAAAAGTAGAATCATTTCTATTTTCTGCGCGTTGTTCAGTATTACCATAGTGGGTATTTCCCTTTTCTATCTGCTGGTGCCTCCCATGCTTGCCGAAATGGGACGCATGAACGATCTACTGGTAACCTATCTGACCAATGGTGCCTACAGTTCCGGCACTGTCCCTCCTACTCTTTCGGAGTTTATCCACAAGCACATTGACCTTCAGGCACTCAACCGTATCCTGAGTGAAGAGAATATAATGAATACCATTAAAGAAACGGTCCCTAAACTCTGGGCCCTTGTCGCGGAATCCATCAATATCCTGTTTAGTGTCTTTGCTTCTTTCATTATTCTATTATATGTAGTTTTTATTCTGCTCGACTATGAGTCTATAGCCGAAGGCTGGCTACACTTGCTTCCGGGTAAATACCGTACTTTTGCTTCCAATCTGGTGAATGATATTCAGGATGGCATGAACCGTTATTTCCGTGGGCAAGCCTTTGTTGCTTTTTGTGTAGGGATTTTGTTCAGCATTGGATTCCTGATCATTGATTTCCCGATGGCCATTGCTTTAGGGCTATTTATCGGAGCACTCAACATGGTACCCTACCTACAAATCATCGGCTTCCTGCCCACCATCGTACTTGCCATCCTTAAGGCTGCCGATACCGGTGAAAACTTCTGGGTAATTCTGGCAGGTGCTCTTATTGTATTCATCGTTGTCCAGGCCATTCAAGACGGTTTCCTTGTCCCTCGAATTATGGGAAAGATCACAGGACTCAACCCTGCTATTATTCTCTTATCCCTTTCCATTTGGGGATCTTTACTCGGAATGCTAGGCATGATCATAGCACTCCCACTCACCACTTTGATGTTGTCCTATTATCAGCGTTTCATTATCAACAAAGAAAAAATAAAATATGACAGGTACGAAGTCACTGATAATCAATCAGCAGAGGAAAATACTAAAAAATAAATGAAACTTTTTTCATCCAAAAGCTTGCAGATATAAAAAAAGTCACTACCTTTGCACCCGCAATCAGGAAATAACTGATACGCAAATAAGGATTGATTCGCTAGCTCAGCAGGTAGAGCACAACACTTTTAATGTTGGGGTCCTGGGTTCGAGCCCCAGGCGGATCACTGAGAACAAAAGAAAAATCAATCAAATCCCTGATAATCAAGCATTATCAGGGATTTCTTTTTCTGGTAGGTGGCAGAAAATAGCCGTTTCAAGCATATTATCGGTGGATAAAATCAAAATTAAGACTTGCAGCAATCTGATTTTCAAAATATTACAAAAAACAACAACAGTACCTTTTAGGTATTTTCCAATCTCACCGGAACTCTAAACAAATTGCACGAAAATCAACAAAAAGATTTCAGTATCCATAAAGGAAATAGAGAAACTGATCTCCGAAAAGGAAACAGTAGTGGAATATCCTCTTTTCAGTCCGGACAAATAGCAGTTCTTATAGACGAACTTTACCACAACTTATGTGATAGACCTCAGCCTACGGAGAAAATACCGCAAAGAATAACAAATGTGAAGGAGGAGTTGAGACAGCCTATTCAAGAACCGGACAATCGGCTACATCTGTATTCCAAAGGAGTAAGTCCGAACTTTCGCTTGAAAGCAGTAGAGAAATGAGCATGATATTCATAACCGACACACGCCCAATCTCCTGTATCGTCTTACTGCTGTCCAATAGATAGCGACAAGCCATCTTCATGCGATACTCAAAGATGTGACCAAATACGGTTGTACCAAATACAGTCTTAAATCCTCGCTTAAGCGTACATTCATTGGTACCCACCCGCAATGCCAGCTGGTGAAGTGACGGAGGATTTAGATATTCCTGCTCAATAATGGCCCTAGCATGATGAATTTTATCACATGTTATCCCGATAGTACATGAGCAATGAAGATAATTTTCTTCTTCCTGCTCGGCCAGAAAAAGTGAAAGGATCTCCCGTATCTTAGCATCTGCATACATAGATGCCATATTGCCATTGAGTTGTGAAAGTCTGATATCGTGCAACGCTTTATAAACACCCGGACCAAACGGACGATTTTTCCGGTACGCCCTGTACTGACCATTACAAAGGACGGTTTCAAAATCTTTACCGCCCAGCAAATCGGGATAGTGTATGGCAAGTTCACGGAGATAATCATGTGACAGCATGATTTCCATCATATGGAATGGCGTGTTTTTAGGAAAGTGAACACAAGAGTCTACCCCGTCACATTTTAACAAATTGGCATCTCCTTTATTCCACTCCTCACTTCGGATTACAGAGTTATAACAACAGGTAGCATGTCCTGCAAAAGTGGCACAAAACCAAACGGCATGATAGTCGTCAGCCCGAGTATATATTTTAATAGGTTCTTCACTGGATATATGTTGATCCATAATCGAAAACAACGGAGTAGATATCTCTTCAAATGTCGCTTTCAAATACGTATTGTCAATCCGGTAGTTATTTTTTTCCGTCCGTTTTCCTTTTACGATGTTCGGCATGGGCCATTCCAACACCATTTCACACAAATCATGTTTCATTAACCGAGTAACCATCATTATTCCTTTAAGTTAAAGTCAAGTTCCTTTTCGCGTAAGCAGTAAAAGCCGGTAAGGCTCTACTTTTGTCCCCAATTGGAGAACTGATACAAAATTACGATAACCCATACATCGGTACAATCCCCATTAATAGGTAAATTACAGTAAATCATAAACATCAACCCAAAACATAAAAACTAAATATGAAAGTAAATTTATCCGGAGTTCCCGAAACTCTGTTTATCACCTTACGGGTACAGGCTGCCGAAACCGCCAAGCCTAACAGTAGCACCAGGGCCCCTTATACCATTGAAGTTCGACCGACATTTATCGAAATAAGGAGAGAAAGCCATGAAATATAGGATAGTTGTTTTAACCGCCATCCTGTTTACCGCATGCAACTTGCTTCATGCACAAGTGCAGACAGGAAAATTAAGCGGAGTCATCATAGATGCCAATAATGAAGAAACACTGGTGGGGGCCAATATATACGTAGAGTCACTGAAAAAAGGGACTTCCACCGATAAGAACGGTGAATTTTCAATAGAAGTCCCTGCGGGACACTATCGGATTGTTATCTCCTATATGGGATATCGTACCCGACAAGAAGAGGTCAGAATCTCCGAATTGAAACCAAGAAGTTAGTGATTCGTCTAGAACCGGAAACTCAGTCGTTGGGTGAAGTTGTAGTCACAGCCAAAAGCGAAGCCCGCCAACTGCGCGAACAGGCTATGCCCATGTCAGTGATAAGTATGCAACAGTTGCAGGGAACAGTCAGTAATGTTCAGGATGTTCTGTCGAAAACGGTAGGTGTAACTATCCGCAACACAGGAGGGGTAGGCAGTTCATCCCGTGTTTCCGTACGTGGGTTAGAGGGAAAACGCATCGGCTTTTTCATAGACGGTAGCCCGATGAATGACAATTCAGACTTCATCGATATCAATGACATACCGGTAGACATGATCGACCGAATCGAAATCTACAAAGGAGTGGTACCGGCCAGGTTTGGCGGCTCTTCTGTGGGGGAGCCGTAAATATTGTCATCAGAGAGTATCCGCCTAAATACCTCGATGCCAGTTACAGTATCGAAAGTTTTAACACACACAAACTTTCGTTAGTAACCAAACGCAACATCGCTACCAAAGGATTAGAATTCGGAGGCGGAGGATTTTATACTTACTCTGACAATAACTACAAGATGGAATCTCCTTTTGAAGAAGGGCTTATCATTAAGCGCAACCATGACAAATTCAAGAAACTGGCTGTTGCAGGTAGCCTGAAGGCTCGTAAATGGTGGTTCGATTTGGTAGAGTTCGAACCTGTCTTTATACACACTTTCAAAGAGATACAAGGTATTGAATATAATATTGAGAAAGCCCACACTTACTCAGACGCCTTCATTTTCGCCAACAAACTGGAAAAAGAAAACTTCCTGACAGAAGGGCTAGATATGGAATCGAATCTGGCCTATGCCTACACGGTATTCCACATGGTGGATACCGCTGCTTACCGATACAACTGGGACGGTACGACTTATCCTGCTGTATCCGAATATGGAGGAGAGATAGGCAAATGGGCCTCGAATGCCAGAAACGAGAAACACACCATCACCCACAAGTTGCATCTGAACTATGTGATCAATAATAATCATTCTATCAACTTGAACTCACTGTTCAGTTTCGCATCCGGACACCCGAAGATGACCTGAAAATAAAGTTGTTGGTTATAAAACCAATTTCAGAAGTACGATGGCAAGCTGGATTGCCGGACTGGGATACGATTTCCGCACCGACAATGATATCTTCCTGAATTCGCTCAACGTGAAATATTATATGTATGGTATGAATACTCACATGAGCAGTATCATGTCTTCGGAAGCCGAGAAAGTGGATATGTTGAAACGGGATTTTGGCATCAGCAACGCTCTACGCTATAGATTTACTCCGGATTTCATGGGTAAACTCTCGGTAGGATATGACGTACGCCTGCCGGCCGAAAGCGAACTTTTGGGTGACGGATATACAGTCGCCCCTTCCGGAAACCTGCTTCCTGAACGCAATACAAGCGTAAACCTGGGTTTTCTTTTAGACCGCACCGGAAAGGATGCCAGCAACTTACAGGTAGAAGTAAATACCTTCTATGGATATCTTGAGAATATGATCCGGTTTACAGGAGGATATCTCCAGTCTCAATATCAAAACTTCGGAAAAATGCGTACCCTTGGAGTTGAAGTAGAGGTCAAGGCGGACTTGACTCATTGGCTTTACGGCTACTGCAACATGACCTACCAGGACTTACGGGATATGCGGAAATTTGAACCGAATACCCATATAACCAACCCGACCAAAGGTAGTCGGATGCCTAACATTCCCTACCTTCTGGCAAATGCCGGATTAGAATATCATAAAGAGAATCTGTTCGGAGGCAAGGGACAGAACACCCGTATCTTTACAGACGGTTCTTTTGTTGAAGAATATTTCTACGATTTTGAACAAAGCCGGTTTCAGGAACGGAGAATTCCACGCACCTTCTCGGCCAATATCGGAATAGAACACAGCTTTATGAACGGACGGTTCATCATTTCGGCGCGAATGAATAATCTGACTGACGCCCGAATGATGTCTGAGTTCAATCGTCCCCTACCCGGACGTAACTGGGGAGTAAGGCTAAGATATGTATTGAAATGAAACAAGATTATTTATTTTAAAAACCCAAAAACTATGAAGATTAGAAATTTGATGCTGGCACTTGCCGGCACTACACTCGTATTTTCTGCATGCGAAAGATCCGGACCCTAAGTCCCGACCGCCGATGCCAACATCGCTCTGGCAACCATCCTGCCCAATCCCGACGGAATGACAGGAGCAGCTTACCTGCAACTGATCCGTGACGAGTTTCCACAAAATACAAATAACAACAACGGAATTCCCATTCCGTACGGAGGATCATACCCGATTATCGAAGGGAACGATATTTTCGTTTTTCCGGGATACATGGGCGATAGCAAGAACGAGTTAGTGAAATATACACGGACCAACGGGCAGCTGTCAAGAACGGGAACAATGAAATTGCCACCCAACTCTTCCGCCACCAATATCGTTTTTGCGTCCACCGGCAAAGCTTATCTATCCATGGCAGGATTAGGCAAGATCGCTATCTTCGATCCCACTACCATGACACAGCAAGGAGAGATAGACCTGACTTCATTAGGAGTATCCGACAGCAATCCGGATCCATCCGCCATGTTGCTGCGCGACGGACTACTATTCGTAGGCCTCAGCCAGATGGTGGGTGGATGGATTCCCCCACAGGATCGCCCGTACAGCGACATTGCCATCATTGACACCCAAACGGATAAGTTGCTGAAAATGATAACAGACAAGACCAGCGGCATCTCTATGCCAACCCGCCCAATCGACCGCTATTCCATCTTCATGGACGAGAAGAAAGACATCTACATTTCGTGTATGGGAGGCTTTGGTATGGTCAAAGGCATAATGCCGGAGTTCTGCGTATCAAAGCCGGAGAAACGGAGTTCGACCCGACTTATCAATGGACAATCACAGGAGCCGCCATCAGCGGAGAAGAAAAGACTGCCGGATTTATCTCCGCCATCCGGTATGTAGGTAATGGAAAAGCGTATGCTTACATCAATATGCCGGGTTACTACAAACCGGGCGAACAAGGACACACAGCCATCGCCGATCTTGCAGTGGAAATAGATCTGTACAATAAAACCATGAAAAGGTGCAAGGACTTGACCTTGTCCAATGGTTTCGGGGTTATGCTTTCCCTTTATAAAGGGAGTATGTTGATAGGTAACTCATCGGCTAAAGCAAAAGGTATCTACTCACTGGATATACAGACAGGTGAAGTGTCTAAAGAACCGATACTGACCACGGTAGGCAATCCGATATTATGTTACTATTTGAAAATAAGGATAGTCACCTTTGGATGATTTTAAGAAAGAAGTGCTCTTGCAGGATACACAGAGTTACCGTATCTTTGCAGCCGTTTAAAAAAAAGAATAATTATGGAACTTCCTGAAGATCCGATGATGCTGTTTAGCGTCATCAACATGAAACTTCGCGATTGCTATGCATCGCTCGACGAACTCTGTGAAGATATGAATATCAGCAAGGACATACTGATCGGAAAACTGGAATCGATCGGGTTCGAATACAATGCCGAACAAAATAAGTTCTGGTAAATGTGCCATATACCTGAAATCGCCACAGATTGAAAGTATGTCAAAACTCGCACTCATCACAGCTTACACGGATTTATACTAATAAATATCATTAGCTATCAATAGGTTAAATTCGTTCTGTGGAACTCTGTGTTACTCTGCAATGAGTTTCGGCACACTCCCAATCTATGGCGAAAAGGTTATCCCCGCCTTTTATTATTTATTGGTGAAACGGAACCAATTAAAATCGGTATATCCGTCTTCTCCCGCTTTCTCCTTACTAAAATTGAATAAGGCAAAACGATTGGCAGTCCAGACCAGCCCAAGCCCCATACTAAGTTCATTACCGATGGGAAGGAAATACTTGCCATCGGTACTGTAATAGAAAACGGCACGGAAACCTACATCCATCACACGGGCACGTATCCATATTTTGTTCCCTTCAAAACGATCGATTGTTTCAATTGTTTGACCATCATTACACATTACAATTTTCTTTTCACCATTAGTCTGCTCTACAGCCACATAGGCATAGGGGAATTCAAATACACCGAAACCGGCTACATTTCCGTCTTTCAGCCCGGAGACATCCAGTTCGACTGTTGCTTCGGAAGAAGGTCCCTGTACCCTCTGGGTCAATGTATTGCGGGCTGTCTTCAACGATTCGGCATACGAGGCTTTCAGTCGCATATGTCCTTTCCGTTCCTTCAGGGACCAACGGCTATTGTCCGGATTATGGTTCCACTGCCATTGAAGTCCGAGCGAAGATGTATTGAATTCATCCGTTGTGGCAGGAGAAGAGAACGGATAGGTCTTTCCGACCTCAGGTTTCGGATAGGTAATAATATCTTTACCACCACTGCCAAGCATCGGCCATCCATCTACCCATTTCACCGGTACCAAATGAGGTACACGCCCGATAGGCCTCTGTCTTGCATGATAATAAACCACCAGTCACCATTCTTCAACTGCCACCATCCCCCCTGATGCAAACCGTTGGGGGATAAGAACCGGAATCATTCATGATCAGTTTATGTTCGTAGGGTCCATAGATGTTATCGGAACGCAGACATATTTGCCAGCCTTCGGTTCCACCGGCCGGACAAGTGAGATAATACTTCCCGTTGATCTTATAAGCATGGGCACCTTCCATACCATAGCCTCCTCCGAATTCATGGGCATTCTTAAATCGCTTATCCCATATCTTCACTTTCTCTCCCTTCACAGATTTAGCATCGGAAGCCAGCTCTGTAACATACAGTGTCCCTTGTCCGTGGAAAACATATACTTTGCCATCGTCATCGAACAGTAATCCCGGATCATACAGGTATTCCGGAAAGATAGTCCGTTCCCAAGGGCCTTTCACATCATCAGCAATGCAAATGGAAAAGTGCCCGGGGCCCTCTCCTTCCCAAGAAGGAGTGCAAAAGCCAACATAGAATTTACCGTTATGATGACGGATAGTGGCAGCCCATGATCCACGCAGATAACGATCGCCCCCCTTCAAATCATAGCGTGCATCTTCATCGTATCGGTCGACAGCATATCCTGCCATCTTCCAATTTACCAAATCTTTCGATGTGGCAATGGGACAACCGGGAACATAATGCATACTTGTGGAGACAAAATAGAAGTCATCGCCCACCCGGATTACATCCGGATCAGGCCAATCACCCCACATAATAGGATTAGTAAACGTCCCATTTCCATTATCCGGATTCCAGACCGGAGCTTGTGCATGGATACTACATAAAGGCAACATCCATGCAATCAATACATACAAATATTTTTTCATGACAGCTCTTATTATTTCATACATTCGACATCCTCTGTATAAGGAGCCACCTCAGCGCCAAACAGGCAGGCACCTTTCGTTTCGGACTGACGTAATCCAAGTATTATCACATTCTTTTCTCCGGCACGTAACCAACACTCCGGAAGATAGAACTCTCGTTGCGGCCCCTCTTCCCAATAGCGTCCGATATTGTGTCCGTTCAACCACATATATCCCGTTCCGGTAGCATTTACAATCAACTTCCAGGGAATCCATACCGAAGGATTTTTCCGGGGCATATTGAATTCGAGACGATACCAAGTAAGCAATGCATCCCGTCCGCCATCGACTGTTCCGGTTAGCTCTCCTTTACGCACCAAAGGATAATCGGCTGATAACTTCACAACAGACCAGCCCCCTGTGCTTCCCGTTCCCAAATTCCAGTCCTGACAGATTCCTCCGAGATCGGTGGAAACTTCCCAGTTCAGCTTCTTGATCACCTCGAACTCCTGTTTTAAACGGACTCCCTTGAGCAGACCACCTGCCCGCTCCGGTTACTCACCACCATAGCTATCTCATTATCGCCCTCGTGAATGAAAGGGGCCACATTGATTACATAAGGTTTATCCCACTCTTCGTGCGTACCTACTTCCACACCATTCACCCATAAGGTCCCGGCATCATCTATACAACCAAATTCAAGGACAGTCATCCCTTCACGAATCATTCTGGTGTCCAGCGGATACATGTACGATAGACGGCACAACCGGCTTTCTCCTGTAAAATCCAGCAGCAGCCATTTCGGTTTCTCCAATCCGGCAATTTGCAAGGTAGCCAGGTTATCAATCGTTTGCTGATCGAGCAGAATTTTTTCCCACCCCGCATCTTCAGCAAATACAGCGGGCATCAAACGGGGCTCGTCCGTTCCGACAGATTTTACAAACCATTCTTCAATAGGCTGAATACCTGTCTGCCTGCGTCCGAAACCGGCCTGCTTGACTCCGCTTAATTCCTCCATCGGACGGTATCCGTGAGCATGCCCCCGGTTCTCGTAAATGGCAATGATCTCGTTAACGCCTTTGTGTAAAAGCCCGGATACGATAAAAGTATTGTCCAGCTCGTCCTTCGATACACGCTCAGCAAATTCCCCATTCACGCGGACGTAAACAGGATCACCGGTGAAGAGTTCAAAAACCAGCGAACCATAGCGGTCAACTTCTTTCTGGGTAAGATTCACCTGACTACGATACATTGAATAACGGCAATCATTGACTCCCAACTCGGGAAGAGATTTACCTTTACGCAACGGTATCCAGTCTCCACGAAAGTCTTCGTCTTTCCGCCAGACATCTGTAATAGTGATAGGTAAAGGTAAAGCGACCGGACGTTCCGGCAAAGTTTGTTCACGCGGATACCACTCCACCGTATCAGTTCCGGCGTGCACCACCAGTAACTTACTATCCAAAGCTGCCAACTGACAATCTATCCTCATGGGTTTCCCTTCAACAGTCAGGTTGACTAATTGACGGAATGCCTGTTTTTATCACGATTCAACAGAAAGACAAACAAAGTTCCGTCGGCAGCCCGGCGAATCCCAATAGTCAGGTTATCGGCTCCTTGCACATCGAACCGGACAGGCCGGCTTCTGACAAGCAGTCCCCCGAACTTATCGACCACCTCACCAATTCCTTTCACTGCAGCGTATTTCTCACCGACCCCTCCGTTTTCCTTTAGCGGAGCTCCATAATCATAAGTAGTAGTCATACGACGGGCTCCCCATCCGGCAAAATGAGTACCGCCAAAGAACATATAATAATTCAATCCGGTAGAACCACCCGCCATAGCCATCAAAGCCATCCCCCGAGCATGACGTCCGTCCAGATAACTGTCTTCACTCAGACGCCCACCGACGGTAGAGAACCAGCCACCTTGCAACTCGCACACAAATGCAGGTGCATTGGGTTGTTCGGCCTTTAACTTCTCTATACGCGATTTAGCCTCGTGCATATTCCACCATACATATTGATTATCCATGTCAAACAGCTGGCTGATCACCGGATCATGAGAACCGCGCACTTCGGGAGTCACACAAGTAAAAAGAGGGACATCAATGCCATTTCGGATGCAAGCATCCGAAAGTACCCGCAGAAATTCTTCCTTTTTCTCGGACTCCATATCAAAGTAAATGTATTCATTCTCCAATTGTACCATTATGATACCCTTCTCACCCGGTTGCTTACGAGTGAGTTGTTCCTCACTAAATACCCGGCAAACAGCATTGTACCAATGCTCCGACCATTTCATGTGCTCAGGATGGTTGCTCCGAAGCCAGAAACTGGTATCATAGCTGTCCGGGCAAAATTTGGCAAGCCAGCGCGGATAAGCACCACCGGCCCACTCGGCACAAATAAAAGGACCGGGACGAACAATGGTATACAATCCGAACTCTTCATGTGCCATATGCAGCCATGCTTTCAGATCATCAAAATTGCATTGCGAATAGTCGTCCACACTCTTCGGCATATTCCGTTCATGCCAATTCCAGGGGACATAGGTTTCCACAGTATTGAATCCGGCTTCTTTTATCTTCCGGAAGCGGTCACGCCACAATTCCTGCGGGCAACGGAAGTAATGGAACGCAGCACTGAGTATAAAAATATCCTTTCCTTCGATAGTAAAACAATCTTTATCATATTTCACCCGGTCGGGATGGAAAAATTGCTTCTCCGGCAAGGTCTGTGCCTCCACAGCGAAATGTACTATCATTCCTAACAGAATGGATAGAGTCAAACTTCGATAATTCATATTCATTACTTTTTTCATTTATTGATACAATGTAACTTCAGCCAATCCGGCTGCTCCCTCCGAGCTTTTCTCAATGGTAAGGCGCATATATTTCAGTTCCTTACCGATCTGCACAGGCTTAAAATCCCATCCGGTACATTCTCGTTCGTATAGAGTCTCCCAACTCTTTCCGTCGATAGAAATTTCGACCTTATGGGTATAAGTAGAACTATCCTTCTGAAAACGAATCCGACTGGCAAACACATTCACAGATCGTTCCAATTCAAGTAGAACGATCTGGGGCTGAGATTCATCATCAGCAATCCACCATGAAAAATCATCTCCATCTGTAATATGAGAAGCCTCATAGCGTTTCTGTTCCGAAGTAGCCTCAACCCGAACCACTTTTAACGGAGTTTTTGTACAGATGACGTTTTCCCAGGCAGTAGCCTTTACAACAACTCCCTCTTCTTCATCTCCGGAATAGGGAACGTGATACCCTTCAGGTACAAATACCCCGTCGTATCTCCGGGTTACAATTTCCCGGGTGTCCCCCCGGAGTCCGTCTGCCGTAACCGAAATATGAATTTTACCGGGACGACAAGTCGTTCGTATCAGCGCATATCCTACTCCGCCTTCCACCAACTGGGATTAATCCCGATACGCTCTATTCCATCCCCGATCAGACTTCCCTCACCGGATACGGAAATATGTATCCGGACATCCGATGTATTGACAAGAGTACCATTGAATCACAGACCTTAA
>ENA-OQIC01000022-OQIC01000022.1-human-gut-metagenome-genome-assembly--contig:-NODE-22-length-57761-cov-8.848249_pt1 | contig 57761 bp, 54 predicted proteins | sample MGYA00242572_ERZ504736 | MGnify/ENA primary metagenome ERZ504736 (study PRJEB26092, sample SAMD00036201) | human gut metagenome | host: Homo sapiens | study: EMG produced TPA metagenomics assembly of...
ATGCTCAGACGACGTAGCTGTACATCGATCGATGCTCAGACGTTACGTAGCTGTACATCGATCGATGCTCAGACGTACGTAGCTGTACATCGATCGATGCTCAGACGTTTTTGTAAATATTTAATGAATGTCCCTATTTTCAATATTCCATTCTCAGTCCAGACTTCATCCATTCTCCGGTCGAAAGGTTCGACAGGCAGCTTTTCGTTTACTTGAAAGTTATAACATATACCTATATTATAGGAATGAAGAAGAGGCAGTAATTTGTCATAATATCCTTTTCCTCTTCCCAACCGGTTGCCTCGGGCATCAAAAGAAACACCCGGTATAATGGCGAAGTCTATCTTCTCATACGCTGTAAATGCTTCTCCCGTCGGTTCCTCTATGTGATAAGCCTCACCGGTTTTCAGGTTTTGCCTGCCTGTATAAATACGAAGTTCCAACTCATCTCCTTTGACTACCGGCAGCAAAACTGTTTTCTGCCGGTGCCATTTTTCAACGAAGTCATGTGTCTGTACTTCATCATCCAATGAATAATAGAGCAAAACGGTACGGGCCGATGCAAACTTGGGATGCTGTTCCAGTTTCTCAAGCAAAGCAGCGGACTTCGTTATTAATTCGGTGATGCCGTGACGGCGCTTTTCTTGCGCTATCTGCTTGCGCAGTTGTTTTTTTAGTTCCTTCATCGCTTACTTTCGGTTCTATGGGTTGTTCGGGAGCTTTGGGAAATGATTCACCTTTATCCAATACTTCCAATGCTTTGAGGACAGTCTTGTCGCTCTTGTTCAAGTATTCTATATAAGCTTCCATGCCCAGCATGTTATAAATGATGTTTCCGTATAAATTTGTTTCAAACAGTTTCTGTGATTTATACATCAATATGTTGCGACGTTTTAGCCTTTGTTCTCAGCGAAACGGGCGAATTGTTCCAAAATATTCTGATGCTTCAAATATTGCAGCAGGCTTTCCTCTGTTTCATATTTTTGCATTTCGGCACGGTGGTTGTCCGTATACTGGAAAGCAAACCGGATGGTCAGTCCGCGATTAACAGCCATGCGATAATAGGAAGTCATGCCGGTAGTATCCTGTGGTACAAAGATATCGGGCATAATACCTCCACCTCCATATACAGGACGGCCTAAAGAAGTTTCAAAGATTTGGCTTTGATCCTGTTTGATACTGTCTTGTGAGAAAAATTCTCCATGTTCGTAACGGGTCAGGATATCCATTTCATAATTTGCGTCATTACCTTTTACATACGGTTTCTGTATGCAGCGTCCTGACGGAGTATAGTAACGGGCAATTGTCAGACGGATGGCTGAACCATCGCTGAAGTCGATAGGTTGTTGTACCAGCCCTTTTCCGAAAGAGCGGCGCCCGATGATTGTCCCCCGGTCATTGTCTTGGATAGCTCCGGCAAAAATTTCGCTGGCAGAAGCCGAACCTTCGTCCATCAATACGACAATGGGCATTTTCTGGCTGCTTCCGGTTCCGTTGGATGTATAGTTCTCGCGTGGAGACTTGCGTCCCTGTGTATAAACGATGAGTCTGTTTTTGGGTAAGAATTCGTTTACCATCTGAATTGCTGCACCCATATATCCACCGGTATTACCGCGTAAGTCGATGACCACTCCTTCGCAGTTTGCCTGATTTAGCTTGGCTAATGAAATCAATAATTCGGGATAAGTCGTTTCACCGAATTTGTTTACTTTTATGTAACCGAATTTGTCATTCAGCATATAGGCGGCATCTACACTCTTTACCGGTATGTCACCACGAACAATGGTGAAATGTAAAGTTTCTTTTTCTCCCGGACGAAAAACGCCAAGTTTTACCTCACTGCCTTTGGGACCTTTCAGTCTTTTCATGGATTCATAGTTGGTGACAATTTTTCCTACAAAGGCACTGTCATCCACTTCTATGATGCGGTCTCCTGCCATCAGACCCACTTTTTCTGATGGTCCGCCTTGGATGACATTGTTTACATGGATGGTATCTTGCTGGATGGTAAACTGGATACCGATTCCGCTGAAACTTCCTTTTAAATCAGAATTTACAGCTTCCAGGTCTTTTGCCGGAATATAAGAAGAGTGGGGGTCCAGCTCACCTAGAATTTGCGGCATAGCATCTTCCACCAGTTCACCCATGTTCACTGTATCTACATATTGGTCGTCAATGATACGCAACAATGCATTCAGTTTGTTGGATGAAGTATTAATGATACCTAATTTGTTTCCTGAAAAGTGGTTGGCGTAAAAAGTTCCAATCAATATTCCGGTTACGATGCTTACTGCAACGATTACCGGCATAAAACGGGATGTTCGATTTTTGCTCATATCTTTATTTGCTATTATTCATTGGGATTGATATAGATTACTTCAATATTTGCGCGTTTCAATAAATCAAGCCCGTCTTCCAAACGGTATTTTTCTGAGTAAACCACACGTTTGATTCCTGCTTGGATGATGAGTTTGGCACATTCTATGCAAGGAGATGCGGTGACGTACATGGTTGCTCCGTCGCTGCTGTTGTTGCTTCGTGCTATTTTGGTGATAGCATTCGCTTCAGCGTGTAGTACGTAAGGCTTGGTGACTCCGTTGTCATCTTCGCATACATTTTCGAATCCTGCAGGAGTTCCGTTATATCCGTCGGAGATGATCATCTTGTCTTTTACGATCAATGCTCCTACTTGACGGCGTTCACAGTATGAATTTTCCGCCCAAATACTAGCCATGCGGATGTATCGTTTGTCGAGTTTGAGTTGTTTCTCTTCTTTCGTTTCCATTATTTCAGTCTTGCTTATTATGTGCAAATTGAATATAAGTTTTTTTCCCTTCGGGAGCTAGCAATAAAACATTGCTGTCACCTTGATAAAATATTGCATTATTCAATGCTTCTATGAACTCGTTGTTATAGCTTGTTGAAGGCGGAGTCTTGGTAAAGTTTATGTTTACTGTCCGGTCTTTTCCGTCCGCTTGCCATGTGCCTTCAATGGTTCCATTTTGTATGCTTCCTGTAAAAGTACCATCCGCTTTGAAAGTGATGTTGAAACCATGAATGATATCCAAGGCTTTTCTTCCTTCGGTTGCGATAGTCTTATCCGGATTGTGTGCCATTGCATTGTATTTGGGCTCTCCGTTCCGTTTGTCCCAATTTGCTTTACCATAGAAATCCACTACATGCCATGTGCCGCTTGCAAAGATTTCCTCTACATCGTCTTCATTGTTGCAACTCCATAAGAAAGGGAGTAGCATTAGTATATAAAGAATAGACTTTAGTTTCATATTGTTTGTTTTTTTAGTTGATGATTCCATTTCTTTTCAGCAAGGCATGGATACTGGGTTCTTGTCCACGGAAGCGTTTGTAAAGGGTCATCGGATGTTCCGTTCCTCCTTTCGAGAGAATATTCTCCCGAAAAGAAGCGGCGACTTCCTGGTTGAAGATTCCTTTTTCCTTGAATAAGGAGAAGGCATCCGCATCCAGTACTTCCGCCCATTTATAACTGTAGTATCCGGCAGAATATCCCCCCGCCATAATATGTGAGAACTGTACGGACATGCAGGTGTCTTCCACTCCGGGCAGTACTTGCGCTTTTTCCATGCTTCTTTTTCATAAGCGCGGACATCTCCGTCAAATGTTTCCCGGCGGGTGTACCATGCCATATCCAGCAAGCCGAAACTTACTTGACGCAGGCAGGCATAGGCCACATTGAAATTGGATGCATCTACAATCTTTTGGATCAGTTCGGCAGGAATGGGTTCTCCCGTCTGATAATGTCTGGCGAATGTATTGAGAAATTCTTTTTCTGTGGCGAAATTTTCCATAATTTGTGATGGAAGCTCCACAAAATCCCAATATACGCTGGTACCACTCATGGTTGAATAGGTGGTATTGGCAAACATTCCGTGCAAGGCGTGTCCGAATTCGTGTAGAAAAGTGTTTACTTCTGAGAAAGTCAGCAATGCCGGTTTCCCAGCCGATGGCTTGGTGAAGTTCATGGTAACGGATACGTGGGGACGGCTGTTGACTCCGTTTTCTATCCACTGCTCCTTATAGCTGGTCATCCATGCGCCCGAACGTTTTCCGGCACGGGGGTGGAAATCTGTATAAAGTACAGCCAGGAAACTTCCGTCTTTGTCGAATACTTCATAAGCTTTTACATCGGGATGATAGACCGGAATTTCTTTATTTTCTTTAAATGTGATGCCATACAGACGGGTAGCCAGACCGAATACACCTTTCTCTACTTGGCTCAGCTCAAAATAAGGACGCAGCTCTTCTTCATTCAGATTGAATTTCTTATTTTTCAGCTTTTCTGAATAATAGGCCCAATCCCATGGCATCAGCTGGAAATCATTGCCTTCCATTTCGCGTGCCAATGCTTCAACTTCTGCCACTTCCTTTAGGGCGGCAGGGGTATAGGCATCCAGTAATTGGTTGAGCAGTTTGTATACGGCATCACTCGTTTCGGCCATGCGCTTTTTCAGTTTATACTCGGCAAAAGTGGAGAAGCCTAGTAAATGAGCCAGTTCCATGCGAATGTTTACCAATTGCTTGATGATGTCCACATTGTTGTATTCGTTATTGTGTGTACATTGGGTATTATAAGCCATATAGACTTCTCTGCGCAGTGAACGGTCATCACAATATTTCATGAAAGGAACAAAACTGGGAGCATCCAATGTAATGATGCTGCCTTCTTTTCCCTTATCCTTTGCTGTTTGAGCATAACTTTCCAATGAACTTTCGGGTAATCCTTCCAATTGTTTTTCCGTCAAAGCCAATTCGTAGTTATTTGTTTCTTTCAACAGATTCTGAGAAAAACGTAAGGTCAATATGCTTAATTCGGTATTCAGTTGGCGGAACTTTTCTTTTGCCTCACCGGTCAGGTTGGCACCGCTTCTTACAAAACCATCGTATGTCTTTTGCAGCAGTTGGGCGTCTTCACCTTTCAGTTGTAACTGGTCTTGTTCGTATACGGCTTTTATACGAGCAAAAAGTTTTTCATTCAGACTGATGTTGTTGCTGTGTTCGGACAGTACGGGCATCATTTTTTCTGCCAATTCCTGCATCTCGTCACTGGTCTCGGCACTCATCAAATTGCCGAAAACAGTAGTTACGCGGTCTAGCAACGCACCTGATTTTTCCAAAGCAACAATGGTATTTTGGAAAGTCGGTGCTTCGGGATTATTGACAATTGCATCAATTTCCTCATTTTGTTCTTTCATTCCTTCCAACAAGGCAGGTTCATAATGTTCTATCTTGATAAGATGGAACGGAGCCGTGTCATGAGGGGTGTTATAGGGTTTTAAAAATGGATTTTTATTTTCAGTCATAGCACTATTTTATTTGACTTACAAATTTGCTAAAAAAAGCATCACTATCCTCATTCTATTTACTTATTTAACAAAGTATATTAAATAGTTAGGTTAAAAATAAAAAAGCACAAGCAGAAATGCCTATGCTTTTCATTTTTATGGTTTTTTACCTGATTATTTATTCTTTTCAGTCAGTTTTTCCAACGCCGGAATGGAGATTTCCTTTCTGCTGAGTTGTACCAATCCCTGTTCCTGTAAATCATTCAGCACTTTTGACACATTGATTCGTGTCTCATCAATCAAACTCGCCAAATCCTCCATTTTGATTTTAAGGATTTTTTTTCCTTCGGGCTTCATGGAGCGCAGCACTAAAAAATTCAGTATTTTTTCTTCTGTATTACCTATGTGGCTGTTCCATAATTTTTCGTATGCCACTTGTGCTCTATTACTCAGAATATTTAAATAGTTAAGGCGGAAGATTTCGTAGTTGTTCAGTTCATTCAATACAAATAACTTGTCTATGGTAACTATGTTAATATCTGTACGTGCTTTGTAAGTCGCTGTATAGTTGGTTTGCATGCCGAATAATGAATAGGGCTCTATAACGAAAGGACTTCCAAAAGTTTCAAATAAGGCGTATGAATGTCGGTTATCGGTTGTTTGGGAGATTATCTCCCCATTTAAGAGAAAGATTAATTGAGTGCAAGGTGCACCTTGTTCCACAATGATATCATCGGCGTTGTATTTACGAAAATGTAGCTTTACCTTGCCTATGATATTGGTGAAGTCATTTTTACATAATCCCTGGAAGAGAGGGAGTTGTAAAAGTGTATCATACATTGTAATTTCCATAAGTTCTGTTGTTCGTTAAGTTATAGTTTAACATACAAAGGTAACGATAAAACGAGATTTATTATTTATAGGTGGAAGAACTTTTATTTTTTTATTGTTTCTTACCGTCTCCTAATGTTTAAAAGCAGAATACTTGCGGACTGTATAAAAAATAAATATATTTGCATTCAAAAAAAAGGAGGAGTTTATGTTTGGATCATTTGATTTTCAAGAATTTTTAAGTGCGTTTATTGTGCTTTTTGCTGTCATTGATATTATCGGATCTATTCCTATTATATTGAATCTTAAGCAGAAAGGGAGAAATGTCAATGCTAATAAAGCTACCGGCATTTCTTTTGCTTTATTGATAGGTTTCTTTTATGCAGGGGATATGATGCTGAAGTTATTTCAAGTTGATATTGCTTCGTTTGCCGTGGCGGGTGCTTTTGTTATTTTTCTCATGTCTTTGGAAATGATTCTGGATATCGAGATATTCAAGAATCAAGGTCCTATCAAGGAAGCGACTTTAGTCCCCTTGGTTTTTCCGTTATTGGCTGGTGCGGGAGCGTTTACTACGTTGCTTTCCCTACGTTCGGAGTATGCTCCTGTAAATATTGTTGTAGCCTTGATATTGAATATGGTTTGGGTTTATGTAGTGTTGAAGTTGACAGATCGCATCGAACGTTTCTTGGGGAAAGGTGGAATTTATGTTATTCGTAAGTTTTTTGGAATCATTTTGTTGGCAATATCAGCGCGTTTATTTACTGCTAATCTGACTTTATTGATAGAGCAGTTTCAGAAAGCTCAGTAATATGCTGTTTTTTTACAGATAATAATGTCGGAACTCACCATAGATATTTTATTGGAAACCAACTGCTTTGTGTTGAATGGATATTAATCTGTGGTGAGTTCCGGTATCATTCCATTTGAATGGTAGCTGTTTGATATTTTGATACGCTCCTTTGGTGTCTATTTCTCGTTGATGATGAATTTCTTCATTCCGTCTGTAAAATAAGTTTCATATTTATCTCCTTCGCCTGAGCAAATAAAATAAGCATCCAGTTCAGGATGTGCTTCACAAAATGCTTTGGCTGAGTCCAGTCCCATCACCATGAAAGCAGTGGCGTATGCATCGGCACTGGCGCAATCTTTTGCAATGACAGTGGATGACAGGATACTATGTTGTACTGGATATCCGGTGCGTGGGTCTATGGTATGTGCATATTTCTTTCCACCTTTGTAATAGAAATTACGATAATTCCCTGATGTTGCCATACCTACATCACTAATGGCAAGCACAGTCTGTAATTCCTGGTTTACTGACAAGGAGTCATCTACAGGTTTGTTTATGCCGATACGCCAAGCGTTCATTTTGGAATTTTTGCCTCTTACCACTACTTCACCGCCTATATCTACCATATAGTTTTTTATCCCTTTACGTTCCAATAGCCTTGCTACTGCATCTACTCCGAATCCCTTGGCTATAGCGCTGCAATCCAGCATTATACGAGGGTCTTTTTTCATAATCCGGTTGTTCTGTAAATCTATTTTTTGATATCCTATCATTTGGCGTAAGCTGTCCACTATCAGTGAATCCACTCCTGTAGATTTTTTGAATCCGAATCCCCATGCATTTACCAAAGGTGCGACGGTGATATCAAAGGCTCCATGGGTTTCATCGGATATTTTCTTTGAGAGATGGAATACATGTACGAAAAAACTGTCAACTTCCGTCTTTTCATTGTGGTTTACGCGGGTGATTACGGAATTCGGATTGAAAGGAGAGAGGGAGTTGTCCACTTTCTTCAGTTCAGTTTCTATTTCTTCTTTCAGATTATCTTCGGACTGGTAGGTGATTTTGTATACTGTACCGAATACAAAGCCTTCATCCGTACGGAAAGGGGCTTGCTTTTTTAGAATAATAATTGTTCCTATTATCAGAATTGCTAGAAACGGCAATTGCCATGCTAATTTTTTTTTATTCATACCTGTATTTTAGTTAAGAAAGAAATAAATGTTCTATTAAAATTTTAACGCCGATAATAATCAAAACCAAACCTCCCCATAATTCCATGCGCAGGTTGAAACGCTTGCCGCAAAATACACCTATCAGACTTCCTAATGTTGAGATAACAAAAGAGGTAAAGCCGATGATGACAATAGGAGAAAGAATAGAAGTGAAAGAGTTTATTCCTACAAAAGCAAATGATATACCGATGGCCAAAGCATCAATGCTGGTTGCTATAGCCAGCGTAACAACCACTTTTAATTTAGTGGGGTCGAAGCAGCGTTTGTCTTCATTGCTGAAGCTCTCTTTTATCATACGCCCTCCCAAAAAGGCCAATAACCCAAAAGCGATCCAATGGTCATAATCCTCTATCAGGTGACTGAATCGGCTGGCGGCAAACCAGCCGATAAGCGGCATGACAGCCTGGAAAAGGCCGAAGAAGAATGCCATAATAAAAAAAGTGCGCCAGCAAATGCGACGCATGATAATTCCGCTTGTTATGGAAACTGTGAAACAGTCCATAGCAAGACTGATGCAAGGAGCCATATTTCTAAAGTTGTCATTGGTTAAAATGGTAATTTGTATATTAAACTGTATGTACTCCTAAGTTAGTCGAGTTGTTTTTTCCAAAACCGGGAATATACCAAGGTTCGGTGTGTTCCGCCTTTTTTATGTTCATGCGTATACGGTAACGTAGTGACCATCCCATGTAGAAATTCTTGTACACATTTACCTTTATTCCAGCCAGCAGTTCTGCCCAGGTTACTGTGGTCTTAATTCCGTCATAACTGAAAGGAATTTCAGGAAATCCCCATGTAGGATCCTTCATTGTCGGAGCATCTACATCGTATGAAAAAGAGGTGAATCCGTAACGTATGCCTCCATATAGAAAACCAGGCAGATAGGGCTTCTTGAAAAAGAAGTTGTAGTTCATGCCTATGCGGAAATAAGGAGCTGAGGCTTTATAATGTATATTGGTACCGTCATCAGTAGTGTCGGTGGTTCCATATCCAATTTCAGCTACGGGGACATAACGGTTTTTCAAATTGACCTCCACGCTGATTTCTGTACTTGTAATGTCACCTCCAAAAATTTTGCTTCCCAGGCCAAATATATCTACACCGATAGTAGTTCCCTGATAGAAGGTACCTTTTCTTCCTCTATGGTTGTTTTTTTTTCTTGTGCCGCCAGTGTGGGGCTGTACAACAGCATACTACTCAGTAGCGTTAACAACGTAATATATGTTGAAATTCTTTTTTTCTTCATTATTGATGTCCGAATTTACAATCTCGATAGATTTTAGGTTATAGGTGGTGTATTTAATGTCTTCCACTTTATAAAACATCATGGTGCCACATTCTATATTCTGCAAGTAGGGGATATTTTGGTGAATGAGTGTGATAGTGTCACGCATCTTTTCCGTATAATGCAATACGTAGGTAGTTTTTGATGTATAACTCAAAGGCAGGCTCATACTGCTTTCCGCTTTATTGAATATCGTGTCATTCATCAATGAGTCTTTTACTACGGTTTCCTTAATAGTTCCATCTTCCAGTGTGTCACGTACAATCACATCGGTGGTGATAAATCCAGTGACGTCAAAAGCCGGACTGAATTTTACAGCTTGGTGTGTCTCTGCATCCAGAAAGTCGAAATGGGCAAAGGAATTGGTGGTAAGCGGACAATCGCTTTCCCCACAGCTTTGCATCAAGGTGCTTACGGTAATCAGGAGCAATAAGATAATGGCTGGTAGTTTCTTCATTTTAAAACTCTTTCTCTATTTTATAATTATTGCGTTCAGGAGCATTCCGGGCTATCAATTCTCCTATGAATCCTGCCAGAAACAGTTGTCCCCAAAATCATCAAAGTTAGGGCCAGATAGAAGTAAGGAGAATCAGTAATTAATATATAAGGTAAACCATGTGACAAGGCATATAGTTTGTTCGCTCCGATGATAATGACGGAAATGAAACCAAGAATAAACATCAATGATCCCATAAACCCGAAGAAGTGCATCGGCTTGATACCGAATTTGGATAAAAACCACAGAGTAATGAGGTCTAGATAACCATTGAAGAAACGGTTTAATCCGCCGAATTTTGTTTTACCGAATTTTCGTGCCTGATGGTGTACTACCTTCTCGGCTATCTTAGGAAAACCTGCATTCTTTGCCAGATAGGGGATATAGCGGTGCATTTCACCGTATACTTCGATGTTCTTTACGACATCACGACGATAAGCTTTTAGTCCGCAGTTGAAGTCGTGCAGGTTCTTGATGCCTGAAACGGCACGTGCTGTGGCGTTGAATAGTTTGGTCGGAATGGTTTTTGATAACGGGTCATAGCGTTTTTGCTTGTATCCCGATACTAAGTCGTAGCCATCTTCTGTAATCATTCTGTATAATTCCGGTATTTCGTCCGGGCTGTCCTGCAAGTCGGCATCCATTGTAATCACCACATCACCTTGCGCCTTTTCAAAACCACAATACAAGGCAGGGGACTTGCCGTAGTTCCGGCGGAATTTGATACCTTTTACGTTGTCCGACTCCGAGCGTAGTTTCTCTATCACTTGCCAGGAGTGGTCGGTGCTGCCGTCATTGACAAAAATTACTTCATAGCTGAAGTGGTTGGCATCCATTACACGTTGAATCCATGCGAATAGTTCCGGCAAAGATTCTTCTTCGTTATACAAAGGAATAACTACAGATATATCCATCTTTTATTCATTTTTCTTTTTACGCATCACGATCAATGCCGTAGGGATGGCCATTAGCATCCCGTAAAACATATTTTGTGATATCAGTTGAAATGTCATTTCCAGCGGGGTAAGTCCCGACAGTAAATCTATCGCTTCTTCGAATTGGTTCAGTGAGGTTGTCAGTTCGGCTCCGGCAGTTTCTTTGAACTGGTTTAAAATGGAACGGTATGCCTCGAATACGAATCCGCCATCTATATAGCGGAAGTAGATGTAATGCACTACCGCTACAAATAGAGAGGCGAACATATACATAAAGGTAGTGAATAGAAACGCACGTGAAAAAGTGATGCTTCCGTCACAATGCCGTTCTCTGAACTTTTTGGCAAATATGTATCCTAAAAAGGGTACTCCTATAGTCAGGACTATAAAAAGTAATTGTAGGAAAGGTATTCTCAATCCTAACGGGAAGAGCATGAATTTGAAGGCCCATAAAAGACCCATGCCCGTACCATAGCGCATGGCGCATTCCTGCAAAGTCGGTTTATAATTCGTCATTCTTTATTAATAAGTGCACAAAAGTACTTCTTTTACGGGAATCCGTCCTATAGTTATGGGTGAAAAATGTATTTTTTCTGCTAAAATCAAAAAAAAGTATTCGAAAGTATTGTAGTTTTGAAAATAATGTCTACCTTTGCACTCGCAAAACAAAAATGGGTAAGTCCTATACGGCCAGCTCCTGATGAATCCTCCAGGGCTTGATCGCAGCAAAGGTAGTTGGTTGTAGCGGCGCGATATAGTAAGCTTACCCACCCCCGCCTCTTTAGCTCAGTTGGCCAGAGCACGTGATTTGTAATCTCGGGGTCGTTGGTTCGAATCCGACAAGAGGCTCGGAAAAGCGAGAAGGACGAAGAAATCTTCATTCTTCTCGCTTTTTTATTATATTTGCGCTGATATTAGTTTTAAGGTTGGTACAACCGTTATTTAAGAGTTCTTTTTTATGATAGAGTCACAGATTGTGGCAAGAGTATTGCCGTCTAAATGCCGTGAAGCGGTAAAGGTCCTTTTGCAGGAAGTGTACGGATATGAAGATTTCCGTAATTTAGAAGTTTATGATGACTTGTTCAAAGGTAAGGAAAAATTGCAATTGTCTCAAGGGCAATTAATTGAGGAGGTCATCATGGAAGCCGAAAAAGGGATCAAGGGTGACTCGTCTGCTCATAATTTGCTCCTGACAGCTCCGACCGGAGCCGGAAAATCATTGTTGTTTCAGCTCCCTGCCATTTATCTGGGTAATGAATATAAGCTTCTTACTCTTGTGGTTTCTCCGCTGAAAGCATTGATAGTGGACCAGGTTGAGGCGTTGCAGGAGTTAGGCTATGAACGTGTGGCGTATGCTTCGTCCGATCTTTCACCTGAACAAAAGAACGAAGTATATCGTCGTGTCCGTGAAGGGGAGGTTGATCTTTTTTATCTTTCCCCTGAATTATTGTTGGCGTATGATATCAGTTATTTTGTAGGTGAACGCCGCATCGGACTGGTAGTGGTTGACGAGGCTCATACCGTGACCACTTGGGGTAAAGAGTTCCGGGTGGATTATTGGTTTCTAGGGCGTCATTTGGAAGCTTTAAAGAATGCGTTGGGGTATGTATTCCCTGTTTTTGCATTGACGGCCACTGCTGTGTGGAATCCCGAAGGCGGGAACGATATGATTTTTGATACCATCCGGTCGTTGCATCTTGCTCCGTGTGCCTTGTATGTGGGCACGGTGAAGCGTGAAAATATCGGCTTTGACATTACCGCCATGACCATAGAGGAGGGGGAAACCTACGATAAGGCCAAGCAACGTACTGTTGCGCCGGTGGAGGATTTTCTGGACGGGCATAAGACTATCATTTATTATCCTTTTGCCGGAGGTATAGATATGAAACTGAAGACCTGGGTGTATCCGGCTAACTGGCATTGGGTGGCATCTTATTATGGTAAAAAGGATAAAGAGCAAAAAGCCGAAATTATACAAGCTTTTAAGGAGGGTGAGAAAAAGATAATCGTTGCTACGAAAGCTTTCGGTATGGGGGTGGATATCAGTGATATTGACCGTGTGTATCATGTGGCTCCATCCAGCACCTTTGTCGATTATATTCAGGAGATTGGCCGTGCTGCCCGTGATAAGAACATTACGGGTGTGGCGGTGACGGATTTTAATGAGCGCGACTTTTATTATATGAAACGCCTGCATTCTGCGGGTGCCATCTCCCAGGAACAGTTGGGGATGATTCTGAAGAAAGTTTGGGAAATATATCTGATGAAAGGCTGTAGTGATGAAATGCAGATGTCTTTATCCGATTTTGAATTTGCAGTGAAGTTGCCTCGTAAAAAGAACAAGCTGGAATATGAATCGGATTTGGAGCAAGTCGTCAAAACGGCTTTGTTATGGATAGAAGAGGATTTGAGTTTCCGGCATGGCGGTTCTCCTGTTGAAATCAATTCACAGACGTTGTTTTCCGATGGCTATGTGCAGGAAAAGACGGGTGATGCCGCTTTCCGTAAAAAATACAAGCAGTACATGGTTCCCGTGAAAGGGGTTGAAGGAGTCTATAAGGTGGCTTTTGAATCTTTGTGGGAGAATTGTTTCTCGGAGATGGGATACCGTGAGTTTAAGCGCGATTTATACAATGGAAATCTCTTTGAGGGAGTTCGTGCGGCAGCTGTGGGTAAGCATGATGTCTTGTTAAAAGAGAGTGCGGCGGATATCTGCTCCAAGCTGGCAAGTCTCTTGAAGAGTTTGAAAGATTTGTTGACGGTGAGTCTGTATGGTAATAAAGGAAAGTTCGAGGAGGACGATTTGCGTAGTATTTTTGCGGCGTATGATATGGATGTTCCTTCTGCCAAGCGTTTTATCACTTCGTTACTGGAGTCCAGGGTAGAGGAGGGCAGAAGTGTGAGTTACATCACCAGTGCCAAGAAGAAAGATGAAGACAAACTGATGTTTACCGTTACCCGTGGTTTTGATTTGTTGCTTTCCCGTTACCAGAAGTTGTGTGCCCAGCGTATCACAGGAAAGAAAGGAGACCGGCTGTTGTTCTATGTCACTCCGTTCTCCGATCTCAATATGTTGCTCAACTTGTTGTCTATGCTCAATGTGGTGGACTTTACCGTAGAGGGGGGTGTTCCTTCTGTTGGAGTACGTGTCCGTGATGCAGAGATATTGAAAAAGGAAGCTGCTTCGGGGGACTATCAGAACCATGTGCTGGAGAATAATGAGAAAATATTCCAGGAACAGATAGAGTTGTTCCGGCTGTTCTTTGGCAATACAAAACTGAGCGATGAGCAGCGATGGGAGTTTATAGAGGATTATTTTACGGGGATGAGTTTGGAGGGATTGAAAGAAAAATATTCTTGTGTTGTGGAATGACAGCTGTAAGGGCTGTATAATATAACTCGTTGGCGAAATTAATTTTGCTTGTATGATTTCACGTTAGTATATGAGGTTGTGCCAACGTTTTGACACAACCTCTACTTGATAGCCGACAGTATGGGCATTAAATTCACTTGAAATGAATTTGTTTTCCAACTTTTATTGTTAATGCGAAGAGAACGACTTTGACGAATGCTACTCTTTATTTGGCTGGTACGCGCAAAGTCACGGAAGTTGGAATCAGCCTCTTGTCGGCAACCATGACGGTGGAGGAACGGGAAGACAATGTTGTGATAATTGATCATCGTTTTTGTTTTTAAAGGGTTGTTATTATCAGAAAAGTGTCAGGAAGGAACAAGGCGCACACTGCTGCGGCGTCCGGTGAAACTTGGTACAAGATCCGCGGAATCTTGTACCAGGATTTTTGTAATCTTGTGCCGGGGTGCGGCTGGTTCCTTCTGACACTGCAAAGATAACTTCACGTCCGTGCGGCGTGACCCCTTCCGACCCCTTTTGACCCCTTGGCGGATTGCGGGGGGAATCATGGCTCTCCAAGTGGAGGCAGACTAGTTGCAACTGGCAGCGGGGACACGGGGACAGTGGGGACAGCCCCTTTTTTTCTCACACACACGTGCGCGCGTATAAAGCCGGGGTCAGCTCTTGTGATACGTTCCCCCTACCGTCCACACTCATCGGACCCCTTGCTTGGTGAACCGTTTGGGCCGCCTTTTCCTGGTGGTAGGTTTTCATCGCCTTTTTCACCTCGGTGCGTATACGAAGGTCTGCATGCAGGGGGCCTCCCAGGAGCAGTGTGTTGTGTTATTTGGTTTTTTTACTGTAAGAGATGATTTTCTCTAGCAGCTCCGGCCATATGTCATCCTGTGGAAAGGCAGGCAGGGGGAAATAAGGTTCGGAGCCTTCGGTGAGTTGTTCTTCCTCTTTGGTGTCATTGGGAAACTCATTTTCCACCTTATTGTATCGCGCGCACGTGTGTGAGAAAAAAAGGGGCTGTCCGTGCTGTCCCCACTGTCCCTGCCTTGTAAGAATCGGTGGAACTGAATAACGGAAAATATTTTTCAGGAGGACTTGTCTTTAAAATTCACTTGAAATGAATTTGTTTTCCCACTTTTATTGTTAATGCGAAGAGAAGTCGTTATCTTCGCATTAACAATCCATTTAAGAAAAAGAGAATGATGAAATATCCCATTGGCATACAGAGTTTTGATCAAATAATAGAAGGTAATTGGGTCTATGTGGATAAGACCAATTTGGTTTATCGTTTGGTAACGACGACCAAAACTTGTTTTCTTAGCCGTCCCCGTCGTTTTGGGAAGAGCTTGTTGGTAAGCACGTTGGATGCCTATTTCAAGGGGCGCAAGGAACTTTTTGACGGCTTGATGATAGCGAAGTTGGAGAAAGACTGGCATCAGTATCCTGTGTTCAAGATAGATTTCAACGGTGTTAACTTTACGGAAAAAGGAAACTTGGAAGCTACCATAGAATATTATCTTGCCAACTGGGAGAAAATCTACGGAGAAACTCCCCGTGAGGTTCCTATGGGGAAGCGGTTCGAACAAATACTTTCTCTAGCCTATCAGCAAACGGGGCGTCGTGCCGTGGTGCTGGTAGATGAATATGACAAGCCTATTCTCGATGCATTGGATACTCCTCTGGAAGATGCCAACCGCGAAATCTTGAAAGCTTTCTATTCCACCTTCAAAGGGCTGATGAATACTTGAGGTTTGTGTTGCTTACGGGAGTGACAAAATTTTCGCAAGTCAGTGTGTTCAGCGGGTTCAACCAGCCTAAAGATATAAGTATGGATAATCATTATGAAGCATTGTGTGGTGTGACTCAGGTGGAATTGGAACATTATTTTGCAGAACCTATTGCAAATTTGGCTGAAAAGTTCAATTATACAGTGGAGGAAATGAAAGACGTACTCAAAATGCAATACGATGGCTATCATTTTGGCAGCGGCTTGCTTGGTGTCTATAATCCTTTCAGCCTGCTCAATGCTTTTGATATGAACGATATCCGCGACTATTGGTTTGCATCAGGTACTCCTACTTATTTGATCAAACTTCTGCGGCATAACCACGAGCAGATGGATGAATTGACCGGGCGTTACTATGATCCTTCGATGTTTGTCGATTATAAGGCCGATGTGGAAAAACCGCTGCCTATGATTTATCAAAGCGGCTATCTGACGATCAAGGAATACGACTCCCGGAGAAACCGTTACCTGTTGGACTTTCCAAATAATGAGGTGAAAAAGGGATTTCTGACCATGGTGGCAGCCAATTATTTCAAACCCCAAGAGTTTGAAGTTTCCAACTGGATTGTAGATGCCGTCATTTTACTTGAGGAAGGGGAAACTACGGCTTTTTGTTCAGCTTTAACTTCTTTCCTTGCGGATATACCTTATGATTCTCATGGCTCGATAAAGACGGTTGAAGCGACAGAAAAACATTTTCAATATACTTTCTATCTGATTCTCCGTTTGCTTGGGGTATATTGCCAGTTGCATGTGGAGAAAACTCAGTCAAGAGGAAGAGTGGACTGTGTATTGGAAACAAAGGATTATGTATATATATTTGAGTTTAAACTGGATGGTACGGCTGCTGAAGCCTTGCAGCAGATAGAGGACAAAGGATATGCTACACCTTATCAGACAGACACGCGCAAAGTCACGGCTATTGGTGTCAGTTTTTCATCGGAAACCATGACGGTGGAGGAATGGGAGGAAAAAACGTTGTAGCCCAGTTGAGATTAAATAATAGTGCAAAAGTAATGCCTCAAGCCGGAATCATCACGATCCCTCTTGAGGCAGTCTTCATTTATGGAATTGGGGATATAAACCGCTTACGCTTTAAAATTGCGTGCTATTTTTTATATCCATATACGGCACGGTTACCCAATTCTTCTTCAATGCGGAGCAACTGGTTGTATTTTGCCATACGGTCGCTACGGCTCAGTGAACCGGTTTTAATCTGTCCGCTATTGGTGGCTACGGCGATATCTGCAATGGTAGCATCTTCCGTTTCACCGGAGCGGTGGCTGGTCACAGTGGTGTAGCCGTTACGTTGGGCCATTTCGATAGCATCCAGAGTTTCAGTCAGCGAACCGATCTGGTTTACTTTTATCAGGATAGAGTTTGCACAACCTTCACTGATTCCTTTTTCCAGGAACTTCACATTGGTAACGAACAAGTCATCACCTACCAGCTGGCAACGGTTGCCCAGACGCTCGGTCAGCATGCGCCATCCTTCCCAGTCGTTTTCTGCCATACCATCCTCTATCGAATCAATGGGGTAGTCCCAACTCAATTTTTCCAGATAGGCAACCTGTTCGGCGGCACTGCGCTTTTCCCCTTTGGGGCCTTCAAACTTGGTATAGTCATAGATGCCGTCATGATAAAATTCGGAAGAAGCACAATCCAGACCGATGGTGATATGTTTGAACGGTTCATATCCGGCAGCTTCAATAGCGGCAAGGATACAATTCAAAGCATCTTCGGTGCCATCCAGTGCAGGGGCAAAACCGCCTTCATCTCCTACGGCTGTGCTTAGTCCGCGTTTTTTCAGCACCTCTTTCAAAGCATGGAATACTTCTGCGCCCATCCGTAAGGCCTCACGGAATGTCTTTGCGCCGACAGGACGAATCATGAATTCTTGAAAAGCGATAGGAGCGTCGCTATGCGAGCCTCCGTTAATGATGTTCATCATCGGGACGGGCATGACATAGGTATTTGTTCCGCCGATGTATCTGTAAAGAGGGATATCCAGATAGTTGGCGGCAGCTTTTGCCACAGCCAGGGATACGCCCAAAATAGCATTTGCGCCCAGTTTTGATTTAGTTGGGGTTCCATCCAGATCAAGCATGGCTTTGTCAATGCCACGTTGGTCCATAGAGTCCATTCCTTTCAATGCCGGAGCGATAAGGGTATTTATATTTTCTACAGCTTTTAATACGCCTTTGCCCCCGTAACGGGTCTTGTCACCGTCACGTAGCTCCAATGCCTCATGTTCACCGGTTGACGCACCCGATGGGACAGAGGCACGGCCCATAATCCCTGATTCCAATATCACATCCACTTCCACAGTGGGGTTACCACGTGAATCCAAAATCTCTCTTCCTTTAATCTCTGCTATTTTCATATAATTCTAATTTTATAAGATGGTTTTATTTTAATAACAATAGAGAAGCCGGATTTGTTGAGGTGCCAGGGAAAGTTTTTTCATGATATTTACTTTTTTATTTCTTTCCACAGAGTACATCCGTCTTCTTTTTTCGTCTCCCTTTAATAAAAGCTAGAGATCAATATGAAAATAAAATGGATAGTGGGGGGGCTGTTATGGGCAAGTTCTTACTTGCAGGCTGCCGCACAGGAATATAAACTGTGGTATGACGAACCCGCTCAGGTTTGGACTGAAGCGCTTCCGCTGGGTAACGGGCGGTTGGGAGCGATGGTATTCGGCAATCCCGGTGTGGAGCATATCCAGTTGAACGAAGAAACTATTTGGGCAGGACGTCCCAATAATAATGCTAATCCCGATGCGTTGGAATATATTCCAAAGTGCGCCGGTTGGTGTTCGAGGGAAAATATCTTGAAGCACAAACGTTGGCTACCGAGAAAGTAATGGCGAAGACCAATAGCGGTATGCCCTATCAATCGTTTGGCGATCTGCATATTTCTTTTCCGGGGCATACACGTTATTCCGATTACTATAGGGAACTGAGCCTGGATTCAGCTCGTACCATCGTGCGTTATAAGGTGGACGGGGTGACTTATCAGCGTGAAACACTGACGTCGTTTGCCGATCAGGTAGTTATGGTGCGTCTTACTGCCAGCCAACCCGGAAAGATTACTTGTAACGCCAATCTTACTACTCCGCATCAGGATGTGATGGTTGCGACGGAAGGGGAGGAGGTTACCCTTTCGGGCGTATCTTCCTGGCATGAAGGACTCAAAGGGAAGGTTGAATTTCAGGGACGTATGACTACACGTACTCAGGGAGGAACCCGGTCTTGTCGTGACGGAGTCTTGAGTATAGAAGGGGCGGACGAGGCTGTGATTTATATTTCCATTGCTACCAACTTTACTAATTACAAGGATATAACAGGTAACCAAGTGGAGCGTGCGAAGAACTATCTGCGCCGGGCTGTAAGTAAAGATTATATGACATCACGTAAGGCACACGTCGATTTTTTCAAGCAATATATGGACCGTGTCTCTTTGGATTTAGGCATAGACAAATATGCAGGGGTAACCACTGATATGCGTGTACAGAATTTCAAGGAAACGAAGGATGATTTTCTGGTGGCCACTTATTTCCGTTTCGGCCGCTATCTGTTGATTTGTTCTTCACAGCCGGGTGGGCAGCCTGCTAATTTGCAAGGCATTTGGAATGATAAATTATTTCCTTCCTGGGATAGTAAATACACGTGTAATATCAATGTTGAAATGAACTATTGGCCGGCCGAAGTGACGAATCTCAGCGAATTGCACGAGCCTTTGATACAACTGATCCGTGAAGTGAGTGAAACAGGGCGTGAGTCGGCCAAGATTATGTATGGGGCGGATGGCTGGGTATTGCATCACAATACGGATATATGGCGTGTTACCGGAGCTATAGACAAGGCTCCGTCGGGATTATGGCCTACGGGTGGAGCCTGGCTGTGCCGTCATTTGTGGGAACGTTATCTTTATACAGGCGATATGGAATTTCTCCGCTCGGCTTACCCTATCATGAAAGAAGCCGGTAAGTTTTTTGATGAAATCATGGTGAAGGAACCGTTGCATAACTGGTTGGTGGTATGTCCGAGCAATTCTCCGGAGAATACTCATGCAGGCAGTAACGGGAAAGCGACTACGGCTGCCGGGTGTACTTTGGATAACCAGCTGATATTCGATTTGTGGAATCAGATAATCACGACCGCCCGTCTGTTGGGTACGGATGCTGAATTTGCCACCCGTTTGGAACAGCGTTTAAAGGAAATGGCGCCCATGCAGATAGGACGTTGGGGGCAATTGCAGGAATGGATGATGGATTGGGACAATCCGCAGGATGTGCACCGTCATGTGTCACACCTTTATGGTTTGTTCCCCAGTAATCAGATTTCTCCTTACCGTACTCCCGAATTGTTTGATGCGGCACGTACTTCGCTGATTCATCGTGGCGATCCGTCTACCGGATGGAGTATGGGATGGAAGGTATGTTTGTGGGCCCGTCTGTTGGATGGTGACCATGCTTATAAACTGATAACCGATCAGTTGACTCTCGTACGTAACGAGAAGAAAAAAGGAGGAACTTATCCTAATTTGTTTGATGCCCATCCACCTTTTCAGATTGACGGTAATTTTGGTTGTACGGCGGGTATCGTAGAAATGCTGATGCAGAGCCACGATGGTTTTATTTATTTACTTCCCGCATTGCCGGCGCAATGGAAAGAGGGAAGCGTGAACGGGATTATAGCTCGTGGAGGTTTTGAATTGGATTTGAGTTGGAAGAATGGTAAAGTGAGCCGGTTGGTGGTGAAATCCCGTCATGGGGGAAACTGTCGTTTGCGTTCTTTAAATCCGCTGGCAGGCAAAGGGCTGAGAAAGGCGAAAGGAGAGAATCCGAATAAATTGTATGCCATACCCGAAATCTTACAGCCGATTATAAATAAAGAAGCGAAATTGAATAAAGTTGAGTTGAAAAAAACTTATCTTTATGATCTGGAAACCAAAGCAGGTGAAGAGTATATATTCTTAGGTAAGTGATGATTCTTGCATTGATTGTAAGGATGAAAAATAGTAAAAAGAAGAAATATGAAAAGAACAGGATTAAACATTATTTGCTCATTGTTGCTGGCAGGTGGAATGTGTGCATGTACTGCCACTCCTAAACAGACCGAAGAAATCAAATGGAGCGAACGTATGGCTCAGTCGGAAATGCAACGTTTCCCTGAGCTTGGATGATAGAAAAAGCGAAAAAGCCTCGTTGGGGCTATACGCACGGACTGGTGGTGAAATCCATGTTGGAGGAATGGAAACATACCGGTGACACTGCCTATTATAATTATGCAAAAATATATGCAGACAGTCTGATAGACACCGACGGTAAGATAAAGACCATGAAATATCTTTCTTTTAATATTGATAATATCAATGCCGGAAAGATTTTATTCGATTTTTATGAAAAGACGGGAGACGGGCGTTATAAGGTGGCGATGGATACTCTTCGCAAACAACTGGCCGAACAGCCCCGTACCAGTGAAGGCGGTTTCTGGCACAAACTGGTATATCCGCACCAGATGTGGCTGGATGGTATATTCATGGCTTCTCCTTATCTGGCTCAATATGGTAACGTATTCAAGGATACTACGGTCAATGCCGATATTGTGAATCAAATAAAGCTGATTGCCCGTAAAACGTATGATCCTAAAACCGGTTTGTTCTATCATGGCTGGGATGAGAGCAAGACACAAAATTGGCAAATAAGGAAACCGGGTGCTCACCCAACTTCTGGAGCCGCAGTATAGGCTGGTATGCCGCTGCCGTGGTGGATGTATTGGACTATATGCCGGCGCAGTTCGAAGGACGCGACAGCATTATGACGATTATAAATACGTTGGCCGAAGGCATTGTAAAATACCAGGAGCCTGAAACAGGGGTATGGTGGCAGGTGACTGACCAGAATAACCGTAAAGGAAATTATCTGGAATCTTCCGCTTCATCGCTTTTTGTCTATTTTCTGTGTAAGGCTGTAAACAAAGGATATATTCCTGTGGAGTATAAAGCGGCCGCAGAGCGTGGTTTTAATGGCCTGATCAAACAATTCATTAAAGAAGAGCCTGATGGTTCATACACTATTACCAACTGTTGTGCTGTTGCAGGATTAGGTGGTAAAGGAAACCGGGATGGAAGTTTTGCTTATTACATAGGTGAGCCGGTGATAGAGAACGATCCGAAATCAGTAGGTTCCTTTATTTTGGCAGCTATTGAATATGAGAAAATGAAGCAGTAGGAATAATCTGAAAAAGATGAGGACATTTGTCAAAAAGGTCTTCATCTTTTCCGTAAACATCAGGACCTTTTTTAAACACCTTGTTGTTTTGATAAAAGCTCTTGTTTGGAGATTGTCAATTAATTAATAAACGAATTTGAAAATACAATGATGAACAGACACGCATTACTTTCCTTATTGGCTTTATTGCTATGTTGCTCTACTTCGTTGCCGGCGCAGAAAGCGAAAACGTATATTCCCTGGAAGAACGGCAAACTGGTGGTGTCCGAGGAGGGACGCTACCTGAAGCATGAAAATGGAGTACCTTTCTTCTGGTTGGGTGAAACCGGATGGCTGATGCCGCAACGTTTGAATCGTGACGAGGTTTCTTACTATCTGAATAAGTGCAAGGATGCCGGATATAACATGGTGCAGGTGCAGGTATTGAACGGTGTGCCTTCTATGAATATTTACGGCCAGTATTCCATGACAGACGGTTTTAATTTCAAAGATATCAACCGCAAAGGGATTTATGGATATTGGGACCACATGGACTATATTATTAAAAGTGCCGCTTCACGGGGCATCTATATAGGGATGGTATGTATTTGGGGAACTCCCGTGGAACAAGCTGATGAATGAAAAAGAAGCCGTGGCATACGGTAAGTTTCTTGCAGAACGTTACAAGGATGAGCCGAATATTATTTGGATGATAGGAGGGGATATCCGCGGTGATAATAAGACGGAGGTATGGGATGCGTTGGCAAACAGTATCCGCAGCATAGACAAAGGTCATCTGATGACTTTCCATCCGCGTGGACGTACCACGTCGGCTACTTGGTTTAATGACCGCGAATGGCTGGATTTCAATATGTTCCAAAGCGGACACCGTCGTTACGGGCAGCGTAACGGTGATGGTGATTATCCTATCGAAGAGAATACGGAAGAAGATAACTGGCGTTTTGTGGAAGCCAGTCAGGCAAAGACTCCGTTGAAACCGGTGATTGATGACGAACCTATTTATGAAGACATTCCACAGGGGCTGCATGATCCCAATGAAACCCGTTGGAATCAGCACGATGTGCGTCGTTATGCCTATTGGTCGGTATTTGCCGGATCATTCGGGCACTCATACGGTCATAATGATATCATGCAATTTATCCGTCCCGGATATGGAGCCTCTTTCGGTGCCGACGGACGTAAGAAAGCATGGTGGGATGCTTTGGAAGACCCCGGTTTCAATCAGATGAAATATCTGAAGAACTTGATGCTGACTTTTCCTTTCTTTGAACGTGTGCCCGATCAGAGTGTCATTGCAGGAACTAACGGCGAACGCTATGACCGTGCCATCGCTACCCGTGGAAATGACTATTTGCTGGTTTACAATTACTCAGGACGTCCTATGCAGATCGATTTGAGCAAAATCAGCGGTGCGAAAAAGAATGCATGGTGGTATAGCGCGAAGGACGGTAAGTTGGAATATATCGGTGAGTTTGACAGTAAAGTCACTTCTTTCCAGCATGATAGCGGTTATCTGAGCGGTAATGACCAGGTTCTGATTGTTGTGGATTCTGCGAAGGATTATGTGCAGAAAGCTTGGACAGCCTTGCCGGATGCCATACAGAAATGGAATAAGTAAGAAATATGCATATCATGAAAAACAAGTATTATTAATCATTCTTCTGGCACTTCCGTTGTGGTTGAAGGCAGCGGATGTTTCGGTTACCGGCCTGCGTACCGAGCAGATGGTAGATCCCATGGGGTTGGATACTGCTGCTCCCCGTATGAGCTGGCGGTTGGAATCTTCTCAAAGAAATGTGATGCAGACCGCCTACCGGATCTTGGTTGCGTCTTCTCCTGAACTTTTAGCACAGGATAAAGGAGATTTGTGGGATTCCGGAAAAGTGGAATCCGATGCGTCCGTATGGATTCCCTATCAAGGGAAGCGTTTGAAAAGCAATCAGCGTGTTTACTGGAAAGTGAGAAGCTATACCAATCGCGGTGAGACAGAATGGAGCGAGCCTGCCGATGGGGGATGGGACCTTTAGGTGAGATTCATTGGAAAGGACGATGGATAGGTTGGGACGCTGCGTTTGCATGGGACCGGGAAGATTCACACAGCCGTTTGAGCTCTCGTTATTTACGCACGGAATTTAAAACGCAAGCCAAGGAGATAAAGTATGCTACCCTTCATTTGTGCGGTTTGGGTATGTACGAACTGTTCATTAACGGCCAGCGGATAGGTGATCAGGTATTGGCGCCGGCTCCAAGTGATTATCGTCGTACTGTGCTTTACAATTCTTTTGATGTCACCAAACAGGTTGCCGGAGGAAATGCCGACAATGCCATCGGAGTGACCCTGGGCAACGGACGTTTCTACACTATGCGTCAAAATTACAAACCTTATAAGATTCCTACTTTTGGTTACCCCAAGTTGCGTCTGAATCTGATTATAGAATATACCGACGGCAGTATCCAGCGCATCAACAGTGATGAGAAATGGCGTTTGACGGCTCAAGGGCCTATACGTAGCAATAATGAATACGATGGTGAGATTTACGATGCCCGTATGGAATTGGGAAACTGGACACAGCCCGGTTATGATGATTCCAAATGGCTGAAGGCGCAACGTGTTTCATTGCCGTACGGTACACTCCGCGGCAATACCGCTCCCAACATGAAAGTGATGAAAACGCTGAAGCCGCTTGTCTTCAAGCAATATGGTGACCGTTATATGATTGATTTCGGTCAGAATATGGCAGGATGGGTGCGTATTAACATAGCGAAAGCCGCTGCGGGAGATACGATTTGCATACGTTATGCCGAACGGGTAAAGAATGATGGTACGGAACTGGATGTGGAAAATCTCCGCCATAGCCAGAGTACGGATTATTATATCTGCAACGGTAAAGAAAACAACACCTCCTGGAGTTCTCGTTTTTCTTATCATGGATTCCAATATGTAGAAGTGACAGGTTATAAAAATCTGAAGGCGGAAGATTTGGTTGCTGAAGTAGTATATGATGACTTGGAAGATAACGGTACTTTCGAGTGTTCCAATGATATCATGAACCGGGTTTATCGGAATGCCTGGTGGGGAATTTCCAGTAATTATAAAGGAGTGCCTTTGGATTGTCCGCAGCGTGACGAGCGCCAGCCCTGGCTTGGCGACCATGCTATGGGAACGTGGGGGAAAGTTTCATGTTCAACAATGGAAACACCTATGCCAAATGGGCGGATGATATCCGTGAAGCGCAGCGTGAAGACGGTTGTATTCCTGATATTTGTCCGGCTTATTACAATTATTATACATCGGAAATGACATGGTCGTCCACATTCCCGGTAATCTGTGATATGGTTTATGAACAGTTCGGCAACATCGAACCTATTCGTAAGAATTATGCCGCTATCAAGAAATGGATGCACCATATACGCAGTGAGTTCACCACAGAGGATGGAGTGATTAACGCCGATAAATACGGTGACTGGTGTATGCCTCCCGAATCACCGGAATTGATTCACAGTCAGGACCCTGCCCGCAAGACGGATGGAGCACTGATTGCTACAGCCTACTATTATAAGGTATCGCAAATGCTGGCCAAGTTCGCCCGTTTGCAAGGTCTGGAAGATGAGGCGAAAGGATTCGAGAAGGATGCAGCAAAAATCAAAGACTGCTTCAACGCCCGTTTCCTTACGGTTAAGAAGGGAACTTCTCCGGTACAAACGCCGCATGTTCTTTATCCCGACAGCATATTCTATGGTAACAATACGGTGACGGCCAATATCCTGCCGCTGGCTTTCGATATGGTTCCTGAGGCCTATAGGGAAGAAGTGGAGAAAAATGTAATAACAGGCATTATCACCCGGAATAAAGGTCATATCAGCAGTGGGGTGATAGGTATGAACTGGATGATGCGTGAGCTTACCCGTATGGGGCGTGGCGATGTTGCTTTCCTGTTGGCAAGCAACAAGACTTATCCCAGTTATGGCTATATGATAGAAAAGGGAGCTACTGCCATTTGGGAATTGTGGAACGGTGATACCGCCAATCGTTGGATGAACAGTTGTAACCATGTGATGATATTGGGTGATCTATTGACTTGGTATTTCCGTGATTTAGCCGGATTTAATCCGGCACAGCCCGCTTACAAACAAATCATCCTTAAACCTGATTTTTCCATCCAGGAGTTGAGTCATGTCAAGCTTCGCACAACACTTTATATGGCAAGATGATTAGTAACTGGAAGAAGACCCTTACGCATTTGGAATGGGATATCACGGTTCCCTGCAATACCACTGCATTGGTTTATCTTCCAACGTTGGACGAGAAGGCGGTAAAAGACAAGGACGTTACCTTTGTACGTCGGGAAGGCAACTCTACCGTATGGAGTGTTCCTTCGGGGAACTATCATTTTTCGGTTAGCATGGACCCTTCTTCAGGTAAAAACCGTGCAGGTATCGTGGAAGATCAGTTCCTATACGAACAAGCTTCTTTTCCCGAATGCCACGGCGCTACTATTGTGGAATTGAAGAACGGAGACCTGGTAGCCTCTTTCTTTGGAGGCACTAAAGAGCGTAATCCGGATTGTTGTATCTGGGTATGTCGCAAGCCGAAGGGCGCGACGGAATGGAGCGCACCTTATCTGGCTGCCGACGGGGTGTTTAGTCTGGATGATCGCAGGCTGTCTTGGCAGGCATTACGGCAGAATCCACTCCGGCGGATGCCGGCCCCGTGGCTTCTACGTTTAAAGGGGACAAGTTCCGGGCACGCCGCAAGGCTTGTTGGAATCCTGTGCTTTTCCAGATCCCCGGCGGAGATCTGATCCTGTTCTATAAAATAGGATTGAAAGTAGCCGATTGGAGTGGTTGGCTGGTACGTTCTAAAGATGGTGGAAAAACTTGGAGCCAACGTGAACCGTTGCCAAAAGGTTTCTTAGGTCCTATTAAAAATAAGCCGGAGTATGTGGATGGCCGTATTATCTGTCCTTCCAGTACGGAAGGCGATGGAGGATGGCGTATCCATTTTGAAATTTCGGATGATAAAGGAAAGACTTGGAAGATGGTAGGTCCTGTAGAGGCGGAAATGAGTGTGCCTACAGCTTTGCGTAAGGAAAATGCAGCCAATGTAGACGATCAGGAAGCGGTGAAGCCATAAAAGGAGAAGGCGAGAAGCCTATTTATGCTATCCAGCCCAGCATTTTGCGTCATAAGGATGGGCGTTTGCAGGTACTTTGCCGTACACGTAACGCACAGATTGCCACTTCATGGAGCAGTGACAACGGTGAAACATGGAGCAAAGTCACTTTGCTTGATGTTCCCAATAATAATTCGGGCACGGATGCCGTAACCATGAAGGATGGCCGCCATGTATTGATTTATAATGATTTCAGCACATTGCCGGGTACTCCGAAAGGGCCGCGTACACCGTTGTGTGTGGCGGTTTCGGATGATGGCATTCACTGGAAGAATGTAATGACATTGGAAGACAGTCCCATCAGCCAGTATTCTTATCCGTCCATCATTCAGGGCAAGGATGGCAAACTGCATGCCGTATATACCTGGCGCCGTCAGCGTGTGGCTTATAAAGAGTTGGATTTGAGCAAACTGAAATAATACAATTGTGGATAAAGGAATTCTTTGATAGAGAGTATTGGAGAATTTGAAAAAAACGGGTGTCTGAAATGAAAATCAGATACCCGTTTTTTTGAAAACAGACTCCCATTATCCGCCAATGAAAGCTCTTTCTAAAGATACAGAATATGAAATAATTATAAATAGAGTACAAACGTTTCTTATTATCGTCCTCCCTTTATAAAGAAAAGAATAAGTGACAGATTATTATGAAAAGCATTAGACTACTACTTTTACTGGCTTCCGGAGTAACTACGGGAGCATTTGCCCAGTCGGGCGGGCTGACGGATATGAGCCAAAGTCGTTTTGCCAAGATGGCCAATACGGAATTAGGTGCCGTGCATTGGACAGATGGCTTTTGGGGCGACCGTTTCAATGTATATAGCCATACCTCCTTGCAAAGTATGTGGGATACATGGAACAATCCCGATGTTTCGCATGGCTTCCGTAACTTTGAAATAGCTGCCGGTGTTTGCGAGGGCGAACATTGGGGACCTCCCTTTCATGACGGTGATATGTATAAATGGATGGAAGGGGTGGCTTCCGTGTATGCCGTCACGAAAGATCCCGAATTGGATAAACTGATGGATCACTTCATTGAACATGTGGTGAAAGCCCAGCGTGCGGACGGTTACATCCATACCCCTGTCATCATCGAGGAAAAGAATAAGGGGATTGACACTCATTCGGACAAACAGCAACAGACGGTAATTGGCACCAAAGTAGGCGGTGAGGACGAGAAAGGTGCATTTGCCAATCGTCTGAATTTTGAAACCTACAATTTGGGGCATCTGATGATGGCAGGTATCATTCATCGCCGTGCCACCGGAAAGACTACTTTATTCGATGCTGCCGTAAAAGCGACGGACTTCCTCTGTCATTTCTATGAAACCGCTTCTGCGGAACTGGCAAGAAATGCCATTTGTCCCTCCCATTATATGGGTGTGGTGGAAATGTACCGTGCTACAGGGAATCCCCGTTATCTGGAACTTTCCAAGAATCTGATTGATATCCGTGGTATGGTGGAAAATGGCACCGATGATAATCAGGACCGTATTCCGTTCCGTCAGCAATACAATGCGATGGGACATGCCGTGCGTTCCAATTACCTGTATGCCGGTGTGACCGATGTGTATGCCGAAACAGGAGAAGACCAACTGATGAAAAACCTGACCAGCATCTGGAAAGACATTGTGACCCGCAAGATGTATGTTACAGGAGCGTGCGGTGCGCTGTATGACGGCACTTCGCCGGATGGAACCTGCTATGAGCCGGACAGCATTCAGAAAGTACACCAAAGCTATGGACGTCCTTATCAGTTGCCTAATAGTACGGCGCATAACGAGACCTGTGCCAATATCGGCAATATGCTTTTCAACTGGCGTATGCTGGAAGTGACGGGCGATGCCAAATATGCGGATATTGTGGAAACCGCCCTTTACAACAGTGTGTTGAGTGGTGTCAGTCTGGATGGAAAGAAATATTTCTATACCAACCCGTTGCGCATCAGTGCGGATTTGCCATACACACTTCGCTGGCCTAAAGAACGTACCGAGTATATCAGCTGTTTCTGTTGTCCGCCTAATACGCTGCGCACCGTTTGCCAAGCCCAGAACTATGCTTATACGGTGACTCCGAATGCGGTATATTGCAATTTGTATGGAGCGAATACACTGGCTACAACTTTGAAGGAAACGGGAAAGATCGGGCTGGTGCAAGAAACGGAGTATCCGTGGGAAGGCGCTGTGAAGCTGACTGTTACCGAAGCTCCGAAACCGTCAAAGAAGAAAGCGTTTTCTTTGTTCCTCCGTGTTCCTGACTGGTGCGAGAAAGCAACTTTGAAGGTAAATGGCGAACCGGTGCAAGGAACCTGGAAAGCGAATACATACGCCGAGGTAAACCGCATCTGGAAGAAAGGGGACTGTGTGGAATGGGTGATGGATATGCCTGTAAAATTGCTGGAAGCAAATCCGTTGGCCGAAGAAATCCGTAACCAGGTAGTGGTGAAACGTGGCCCGTTGGTCTACTGTCTGGAAAGTATGGATATAGAAGGCGGGCATAAGATAGACAATGTGCTGATACCTGCCGATATCCGGTTGACTCCGAAAAAAATAACCATCGAAGGCAGTCCGATTGTCGCATTGGATGGTACTGCCCGTCTGGTCGATGAAGTATCATGGAAAGATACCTTGTACCGCGAGGTAGGAAAGGCCGACAAACCGGTCCATATCCGTCTGATTCCTTATTATGCATGGGGAAACCGCGGAAAGGCTGAAATGACGGTATGGATGCCTTTGGCACGGACTAATCACTAACCACTTACCCCTAATTAGTTACAAATGAAAAAAATATTCATAACCACTGCCGCGCTGCTGATAGCTTGTACACTGTCAGCAGCCGATTTGTTCGTATCTCCGGAAGGCAATGACCGGAATCCGGGTACCAAAGACTCTCCGAAAGCCACCCTTACAGCTGCATTGCGTCAGGCAAGGGAACTTCGTCGTCTTAATGATGAAAGTGTAAAAGGTGGCATCACCATCCATCTGGAGGCAGGTGACTACCATCTGTACGAACCCGTCTTTATCCGTCCGGAGGACAGCGGGACGGAAGCTTCACCTACCGTCATCACTTCGGATGGAAATGCCGTTCTGAATGGTGGGGTGGAAATCAGGAACTGGAAGAAGCAAGGAAAGTTGTGGGTAGCCGATGTCCCTATGTTTAACGGGCGTCCGCTGGATTTCCGGCAACTGTGGATCAATGGGCAAAAGGCTGTTCGTGCAAGGGATGTGGCAGACTTTGAAAAGATGTACCGCATCATCAACAACGACCCCCAAAACGAAATACTGTGGGTACCTGCCGCTGCCGTAAAGAAAATACAGAAGGCCCGATATGCCGAAATGGTCCTTCATGAAATGTGGTGTGTGGCAAATCTCCGTATCAAGTCGGTCGAAATACAGGGAGACAGTGCCGCCGTGCGTTTCCATCATCCTGAAAGCCGCATCCAGTTCGAACACCCGTGGCCGCGTCCTATGGTGACCAAGGATGGTCACAACTCGGCTTTCTATCTGACCAATGCCATGGAATTGCTGGATGAACCCGGCGAGTGGTATCACGACATTGAAAGCCGTAAAATATATTATTATCCTCGGAAAGGAGAGAAGATAAGCAAAGCCGTAGTTCCCGGCATCGAAACGTTGGTATGGGTGGAAGGAACGATAGACCGTCCGGTAAAGCACATCCGTTTTGACAATATTGCTTTCCAATATACCACCTGGATGCGTCCCTCTTTGCAAGGTCATGTTCCTCTTCAGGCAGGTATGTACATGACAGACGGATATAAAATCCGTCCTTCCATGATTCGTAAGAACAATCATAAGCTGGATAATCAAGGTTGGTTGGGCCGTCCGGCATCGGCAGTCGTAGTCAAGGCTGCCTGGAATATTGATTTCGAGAAGTGCCGTTTCCAGCATTTGGGCTCTACAGGCATTGATTATGAATGGGCCACCGATGGAGGACATATAAACGGCTGTCTGTTCCGTGATATTGCCGGGAACGGTATTGTAGCGGGCAGTTTCAGCCCTGCCGCTCACGAAACTCATCTTCCATACGATCCCGCCGACCGTCGTGAGGTCTGTACCGGACTGACCATTTCCAACAACTACATCAACGATGTGACCAATGAAGACTGGGGCACTTTGGGCATTTGCGCCGGTTATGTCAGTGATATCAATATCGAGCACAATGAAATCAGTGATGTATCCTATTCGGGCATCAGTCTGGGATGGGGGTGGACACGTACAGTAAACTGTATGCGCAATAACCGCGTGCACGCCAACCTGATTCATCACTATGCCAAGCACATGTATGATGTAGCCGGTATTTATACATTAGGTTCACAACCCCATAGCTGGATTACGGAAAATTGCGTTTCCGATATATTTTCACCCGGTTATGCACACGATCCCAATCATTGGTTCTATCTTTACACCGATGAAGGATCTTCATTTATCACCGTCAAGGACAACTGGACGGAAGGAGAGAAGTTCTTGAAGAACGCCAACGGTCCGGGCAATACATGGGAAAACAATGGTCCGATGGTGAACGACAGCATCAAGGCAAATGCCGGACTGCCCAAAGAATATAGCTATTTGAAGGAAAAATAAAACGTGATACCATTATGAAAAACAAACTTGCCACTTTAGTCGGAGCACTTGCATTGAGTGCTGCCGCCTCCGCCCAGACCTGGATCTGGTATCCGGGTGATTATGAGATATGGCTGGGCAATCGGATGAACAACCGCCGTACGGAACGCGGTGCTTTTTTCCCTCCCTTCTGGAAAACGGACAGCCATTATGTGGTAGTGGAATTCAGCAAGAAATTGGATCTGGCGGAACCGGAAGAAATATTCATTGCCGCCGAAGGAAAATACAATGTGAAATTGGACGGCAAACTGCAATTCGGTATGCCTCCACCTTGAAACTCCCCGCAGGAAAACACAGCCTGAACATCAAAGTGTGGAATCAGTCCACTCCCCCCACTATTTATGTGAAAGGAAAAACCGTAAATACGGACAAGACCTGGAAAGTAACCTACGAAGACAAGGAATGGATAGACGAAAGCGGAAAAGCCAGTGATACTTCTGCCACCGTTTATATGGATGCAGGGTGTTGGAACTTTGACGGAGCCACCCAACTGCCTTCCAAGTTTTCATTGGCCAGAAAACCGATGAAAGCAGTTTCCTCCACTCCCCGGAAAGAAGGGGTATTGTACGACTTCGGAAAAGAAACCTTTGGTTATATCACTCTGAAAGAGGTAAAGGGAAAAGGAACGATCCATATCTATTACGGTGAAAGTCCTGAAGAAGCCTTGGATACGGAATATTGCGAAACATTGGACAAATTGCTGGCAGAGCCGGGGCAGATAACCGATCTGGCCATCCGGAATACACGGAAACTATACGATGAATACACGTTGGACAACAGCAAGGCCTTCCGTTATGTCTATGTCACTTGCGATCCGGGAGTAACGATACAGGACGTTTCCATGCAATACGAATACCTGCCCGAAGAGTACCGGGCTCATTCAAATGCAATGACGAAGAACTGAACCGCATCTGGGAAGTAGGAGCATATACCATGCACCTTACTACCCGTGAATTCTTTATCGACGGCATCAAGCGCGACCGTTGGGTATGGAGTGGCGATGCATCCAGAGTTACCTGATGAACTACTATCTGTTCTTCGATAATGAAACCGTGAAGCGTACCATCTGGCTGCTTCGTGGAAAAGACCCTGTGACCAGCCACAGCAATACCATTATGGACTACACCTTCTATTGGTTCCTCAGTATTTACGATTACTATATGTATTCCGGTGACAAAGACTTTGTAACCCAACTCTATCCGCGTATGCAAAGCATGATGGACTATGTATTGGGACGCACCAATGCCAACGGTATGGTGGAAGGCATGACCGGTGACTGGGTATTCGTAGACTGGGCAGACGGTTATCTGGACAAGAAAGGAGAACTATCCTTTGAGCAAGTCTTGTTCTGCAAGAGTTTGGAAACCATGGCGCTTTGTGCCGGTCTGGCCGGCAATACGGCAGACAAAACCAAGTATGAGAAACTGGCTTCCGCTTTACGTTCCAAGCTGGAACCCGCTTTCTGGAATGAGCAGAAACAGGCGATGGTACACAACCGCGTTCAGGGCAAGCAGAGTGAGTCCGTTACCCGCTACGCCAATATGTTCTCTGTCTTCTTCAATTATCTGAATGCCGATAAACAGCAGACCATCAAACACACCGTATTGCAGAATGACAGTATTTTGAAAATCACCACTCCTTATATGCGTTTCTATGAACTGGAAGCACTGTGCGCCTTGGGCGAACAAGAATCGGTGATGAAAGAAATGAAAGCCTATTGGGGCGGTATGTTGAAAGAAGGAGCTACCAGTTTCTGGGAGAAATACAATCCCGAAGAAACAGGTACCCGGCATCTGGCCATGTACGGACGTCCATACGGCAAGAGCCTCTGCCATGCATGGGGAGCCAGCCCCATCTATTTGCTGGGCAAATACTATCTGGGAGTAAAACCCACCAAACCCGGTTACGAGGAATACTCCGTCACCCCTTGTCTGGGCGGCTTGAAATGGATGGAAGGAACCGTGCCCACTCCATACGGCAATATCCATATCTATATGGATAAGAAAGAGATCCGTATCAAGTCCGACGGCGGAAAGGGAGTGCTGAACATTCCAACCCGGAAAGGAATGAAAGCCATGACCATAGAACCCGGAGAAGAACAAGTCTTCAAATACTAATGGAATAGATCAAAAAAAAGGTGATACCTACCTTCCCAGGCGGGTATCACCAACACTGTTTCGTAAGTTCCCGTTATCCGCTGATAACAGTACTTACCTCTGATCTAACATTAGTTTTCTTATGGGCTTCCGCCTGTATCACTACATTCGGAAGCGGAGATTCTACATCTTGGAAAAAAGTATCTTCCAAAAGCTTCGCTTTTTAGTCTCTTCTTTATTACCTGAACTTTGATAAATATCTTCGTATCCCCATTTGTCATGGATCATTCTGTAAATCATCCCCCATTCGGGCAGTCCTCCCAGATTACGGTCATCAATAAACAAATCCGCCTTCAGTTTTCTGGAGTAATGATTACTTTCCAGGGTTTCTTCCGCATAATTGCTGTTTACGGCATAAAACTCCAGTCCACGCTCCCGGCAGAAATCCACGGCCTCCTGTAATAATTCACCTTCCCGCACACTCCACAGAATAAGGCGATGCCGTTCCTGTTGTAGTTTTTTCAGCGTTTCTATGGCAAAGGGTAGTTCCCTGCCTATTTCGGGATATTTATGCTCCACTATTGTGCCGTCAAAGTCAACTGCTATAATCATTCCTTATATTTTCGAAAATTCTTTAATACGCTGCTCCTCTGCCAGTCTGCATATCAGCAGGGTTCCCTCTTTCTCGGCTATGATATACCCGTCCAGTCCTTGTATTACCGCCTGTTTCAAATGCGGTGTGTGTACAATGCAGTTATTGCATTCATACATTCGGACATTCTCGCCTACAACGGCATTGTTCCGTTCATCTTTGGGCAGCAAGGAATGCAATAAGCCCCAGCTACCCAGATCAGACCATCCGAACTCTGCCGGCAATACATAAATCCGTTCCGCTTTTTCCATTACGGCATAATCTATGGATATACTTTCACAAGTAGGGAACAGCTCTTCTATGGTTTCTTTTTCCCTTTCGGTATAGAACTCCGGATAAATCCTGTCGAACACCTCGGCAATGCCCGGTGCATAACGGCGTATAGCCTCCTCTATGGTCTTTACATTCCATACAAAGATCCCTGCATTCCAGAAATAATTCCCGGCGTCCACATAGTGCCGTGCCGTTTTCAAGTCCGGTTTCTCTTTGAATTCATCCACTTTCCGTATATCCTGATCCACCTCTTCTCCCGCGGCTATATATCCGTATCCCGTTTCCGGGCGGCAAGGTCTGATACCTATGGTTACAATAGCCTTGCTTTGATCTGTCATCAGCAGTGCCTTGGCTATCACCCGGCGGAATTCATCCGTATTGATAACCAATGCATCCGCAGGAGTCACTACGATATTGGCGTGCGGGTGGTGTTTCTTGATTTTCCAGCAAGCGTATGTGATGCAGGGTGCCGTGTTACGTGCAACCGGCTCCGTCAGTATATGATGAGGCGGCACGGATGGCAATTGTTTCCTTACCGTCTCCTTATACTTATCCGAAGTCACTATCCATATATTATCCGGAATGCACAACCCTTTAAAGCGTTCCACTGTCAGTTGTATCAGGCTTTTGCCACATCCCGTCACATCAATGAACTGTTTGGGACATTCCGGCGTACTCATGGGCCAGAAGCGGCTTCCTATGCCGCCTGCCATGATAACGATATGAGTTTCCATAACACGTATGCTTTTTATTTCTTTTTATATTCCAGATACCATTGGTACATCTTGTGCACCCCTTCCTCTATGTCTATTTTGTGATGCCATCCCAGTTCATGCAATTTGGTCACATCAGTCAGTTTGCGCATGGTTCCGTCCGGTTTCTCCGGATTGAATGTAATGCTGCCTTTATATCCCGTTTCCTTTACTATCAGATGCGCCAGACCGGCGATGGAGATTTCTTTTCCCGTGCCGATGTTGATGTGGCAGTTGCGTATCTCTTTTGTGCCGGGACGGTAAGTATCTTTAAAGTCCACATGCTCCATGATGAAAACACTGGCATCCGCCATCTCCTCACTCCATAAGAATTCGCGCAGCGGCGTGCCTGTTCCCCACAGTTCCACCCCATCCTTGCTGATGCCGTAGCTTTTCAGGACAGCCAGTATCTCCTCTGTTCTGCTCTCCCCGTTTATACCTTCCACCGGGCGCATATCCAGATCATAGCGTATGTTCTCCCAGTCACCCTCGTTCAGGCATTTGGCAAGATGTATTTTCCTGATCATGGCAGGCAGTACATGGCTGCGTTCCAGGTCAAAGTTATCATTGGGGCCATACAGGTTCGTAGGCATTACAGCGATATAGTTGGTACCATATTGCAGGTTGAAACTCTCGCACATTTTCAGCCCCGCTATTTTGGCGATGGCGTATGGCTCATTCGTATATTCCAGCGGGGAGGTGAGGAGAGCATCCTCCTTCATCGGCTGCTGTGCATCTCTGGGATAAATGCAGGTACTTCCCAGAAACAATAATTTCTTCACTCCGTGACGGAAGCTTTCCCCTATCACGTTCTGTTGTATTTGCAGGTTCTTGTAGATAAAGTCCGCCCTGTATGTGCTGTTTGCCATGATACCTCCCACGTGGGCGGCGGCAAGGATTACATATTCCGGTCTTTCTTGGTCAAAGAAGTCCTTTACGGCAACTCCGTCCAGCAAGTCCAGTTCCTTGTGGCTTCTGCCGGTCAGGTTGGTGTAGCCCTTTTCTTGCAGGTTACGCCAAATAGCGGAGCCCACGAGTCCGTGGTGCCCTGCTATATAAATTTTGGCTGATTTCTCCATTGAAATTCTTGACTAATGATTTAACAGCTTGCTTTGAGATGAAGTTTCTTCACGAATTTCATATCGTGTTTCACCATGATTTTCACCAGTTCCTCGAATGAAGTCTTGCGGGGATTCCATCCCAGTAACGTTTTGGCTTTGGTAGGATCTCCCAGTAACTGTTCCACCTCTGCCGGGCGGAAATATTTGGGATCCACCTCTACCAGCACCTTGCCTGTAGCTGTGTCAATACCTTTCTCGTTCACACCTTCACCTTCCCAGCGCAAGTCGATGCCCGCTTCCTTGAAAGCAAGGGTAGCAAATTCGCGTACAGTGTGATATTCTCCGGTGGCTATAACAAAGTCTTCGGGCGTATCGTGTTGCAGAATCAGCCACATACATTCCACATAGTCTTTGGCATATCCCCAGTCGCGCAGGGAGTTCAGATTCCCCAAGTACAGTTTATCTTGGAGTCCTTGTGCGATGCGTGCCGCCGCCAGGGTAATTTTCCGGGTAACAAAAGTTTCGCCCCGGCGTTCACTTTCGTGATTGAACAAAATACCGTTTACGGCAAACATGCCATAGCTTTCGCGGTAATTCTTGGTTATCCAGAAACCATATTGCTTGGCTACTCCGTATGGAGAACGGGGATAGAAAGGAGTAGTCTCTTTCTGAGGAACTTCCTGCACCAGTCCGAAAAGTTCCGAAGTAGATGCCTGATAAATCTTGGTTTTCTTTTCCAGCCCCAATATACGTACCGCCTCCAGCATACGCAGCGTACCTACCGCATCCGCTTCCGCTGTGTATTCGGGCACGTCGAAGCTTACTTTTACATGGCTTTGTGCGGCCAGATTATAAATCTCGTCAGGTTGTACGGACTGTATGATACGTATCAGTGAGCTACTGTCCGTCATATCCCCCCAATGCAGGTTCACCAATCGGTTCTGCTTCATATCCCGTACCCATTCGTCCAGATACAGATGTTCTATACGTGCAGTGTTAAATGAAGAAGAACGTCTCAGGATACCATGTACCTCGTATCCTTTTTCTATCAGGAACTCGGCCAGGAACGAACCGTCCTGTCCTGTGATACCTGAAATCAATGCTACTTTTTTACTCATATTTTGTATTATTCTAGAAAAAATGTTTTATTCCATAGAACCGCCGCCGTGCATACTTGCGCTTTGGTTGGTATAAATAAAGTCTGTTCCCAAGTAGTGTTTCACTTTGGCAACTGCTTTTTTACCGGCAATAGAGAAAGTGTATTCTTTTTCTACATATTTGGCTTTGCAAGAGAAATACAGAATATAGTCACCGCTTACGTGGGCTGTAAAGGTTTTGTTTACGGTGTATACACCTTCCGATCCACCTTCTTGTGCGGCTATGGCAGCTTTCACCAATGAAAGAGCACCTTCATCCAGTCCGGATGCAGAGATTTCCCATCCTAATTTGGCAGTATAAGGAATATCATAAGTAGTAGCGCTCATATTTCCTGCGTTACTGTAACTTCCTTCCTTCAGTATTTCATCTTCTTTGACGGCACTGACATTCTTTTCACTCTTTACACGGACAGAATAATCCTGATTCAGTGAACTTCCTTTTTCGATAACGGCATGATAGCTGTTAGTCTCTTTATCGAAAGCAGCGTCGGCATATTTCTTCCAGTCACCGATAGCACGTGCATTAGCCTTTTCGTACACCTCTACTTCGTCAAAATAATAAGTACCTGATAGGTCAGTATTGGCAACGAAAAGATCTACATTCTCATTCAAAGCCACATCTTGGCTGGAAGTGATGGCGATGTTAAGAATAGCAACCGCTTCCTTTTTTACTCCCGGAGTTTCATTGATAGCAGAAACTTCCCAATATGGGGTAAGAGCTATATCAGTAGTGGCTGAAACAGCACCGGCAGGTACAATCAATGCGGAAGTGGCACCTTTTATCTCTCCTTCTCCTTTATCTGTAATCACTGTTTCTTCTTCAGGATTTACAGTCACAGCCACGCCTTCCTTGCTCATGGTTACGTTCAATGCTATCAGACTCTTGTTGGTAGCGTTCTTAGCTATTTCCACTGATGCGTCAGAAACAGTTTTATATCCCTTCTTGGCAAAGCTCACCGTATAAGTTTTCTTATCTTTTACCGTCAGTGAATATTGACCGTTTTCGTCTGTGGTTGCGGTAGCCTCTCCTGCTGTAACGCTGACTCCTTCCAGTGCGGCATTATCCGCTACTACTTTACCTTCAATGTAATATTCCACATTTTCGCTTACAGGGTCAACTACAATTTCCGGTTCTTTGTCGTCATCCCCGCAGCTTATTAATCCCAAACTTGCTACAAACAGCAGCAAACCTGTTTTAAAAAACTTGTTTGTTCTCATTTTTCTTCGTTTTTAAAAATTAGTAATCTATTTATTTGCTTCCTTTATCAGGAAATAGCGTATATATTCCGGTTGGAAAAACCGGTTGCTCCGGTTCTCATCAGGTCGGGTACGGTAAGTTTTCCCCATTTTTTCATCCGCATATCTGCCCCAGGATTCCATACTGTATTCCATGGCAAAATAATCCGCTTGCCTGACACGTACTCCCCGGTTACGGCTCCACTTCTTGCCCGGCAGCGGGATGGCAAAATGGAATCCACCGTTTATTTCCCCGTCGGTATACATTCCATACACGCCGATGGCATATTCTCCGAAATGGCGGGTGCAGTCGCCTCTTACTCCATAATCTCCATATAGATAACGTGCAGCTTGCAAATCAAATTGCAAATTGAAGCGAGGTTCATACACAGATGCTTTCAGTGCGGCATTCATCCGCAGTTTCCGGCTGATATACCATCCTTCATCGTCGGTCAGCACAGATTGCACGGTACCTCCTGCCACAGCTCCCAGTTCCAGTCTGCCATTCGCTGTGCGGTATTTCATTTCCGCTTGTGCCCCCATGCGGTTGTTGGTAAAGTTTCCTGCTGTTACTCGCCCTAAAAATCCTTTGCCGAAGCAAAACTCTTGCGACAGTGCAATCACTCCGGGGCGTATCTTCTTATACTGTCCTTTTAGGTTGGTCGCTACCGGGAATACCACTTGCGCCGTCAGTTCCGCCCCTTTCCATAAAGCCATCTCTACGACAGGAGCCAGGTTGACATAGTAAGTATAAAGTCGGTCAAAACTGGAGTTCTCCAGTTTTACTTCCGGATAGACCACAATGTCTACTTTCCCTGCCGATGAATTGAGTGTCCGGTGTCTCTTTTTCAGTACCTCCATCGCTTCATCGGTATCATAGCTGATTCCCATCTGCCGGTACACTTCCCCTATGGTAATCTGTTTCTCCTTATATTCGGTTATCACCTTCTCGGTCAGCGTAATGCATAGCTGGGGGATACTGTGTTCCAGCACCACCATTTGCAGATTTCCCCTGTGCATTCCTTCCATGGCAGCTTCGATGGCTTTGCCTATTCCCCGGTAAGTGCCTCTATATACATTGTCCTCAAAAGCAATCGTCGTGTTGCCGTTCACCTCCGTTACCGTTTGTATGTTCTCCATTCCCAGTTGCTGTAGTTTCTCGGCCACTTGTGCCCGGAGGGAGATGCTCCATGCCGAAAGGAGGATTACTATTAAATATCTGCTCATTGTGTCAATGTATTAGGGTACACTCATAGCGTATACCACCCGATACGCAAGTAAAATCGTGGGTAAAAGCATGCATGGACAAATGTTTCCACAGCCTGACAGCTGCTCCCACATTCACCCCGTCCGAGTCATATTCGGCCATCATTTTCAACTCTTTGCAGAAAGCGGGTATATAGCTTATCCCTCCGAATACACCTTTGTATTTATTGCCGAACCATTTGGTATTACTGTTCTTTCCGCCTTCCAGATAATATCCCAAAGAAGCCGAGAGATAATGCTCTCCTCCCAGATGGAATCCTTTCGTTATCACCCCATAGTAAGATTGAAAAGTATTGGCTCCTTTATCCGCTATCGGGTCATTGGCTCCCAGTGCTATTCCCGGCAGAAACTTTCCTTCTTTCCACACACAGCCGGATGGAGTAGGAACGATCCTGCTGATTGTATTTAGGCTTGGATGATACATAGTCCCCCTTTATTAAAGTTTCCCGATAGGCAAGTTCCAGAAAGGAAAAGAAACTGATGCTCACAAAGTAATTTCCCGTGTTGTAGTCGAATCGTGCAGGCATCATCTGTTTGGGCAGATAATTTCCTCCCAGCATCACTGTTCCCGGCTTCTGCCTGTCGGCGGTAGGAATATTCATCATACCGGTAGTTCCTAGCATATATTGTGCTTGTATATGCTGATGAACTCCGATAATCAGCAAGGTTAGAATCAGTAAACGTATTCTCATTCTTTTTATTTGCGGCGTCAGGTTGTATCAGGCTCTCTTCCTCTGCTTCCGGTATTTCACTCCACGGCAGTCTGGCTTCAATGAACTGTGGAATCTTTGAAAGAATTTTACCTTTCAGTGCCGAGATGGGTTTTATGCCGTGACTTTTATACATTCTCAAGTCCTCCGCCCATTTCAGTTTGCTTTTTCCCGCATCGGTAGAAAGCCCCCCATTCTCATTTTCACGATGTATTTGTTCAGGTAATATACTTTCAGGTCGGCTTCGTACAGATAGCGCACCAGCAAATCCGAGTCGGCGGCTATCTTATAACTTTCGTTGTAAAGCCCCATTTATCCATACACTCCTTTTTTATATAGACAGTGGGGTGGAGTGGGAGCCATCCGTTTTTCACATTCTCTTTACTGTATCGTCCGCTTATCCAGTTTCGTATCATCTGGTTGGTGTCGTCATAATCTACAAAGACCCCGTTGCCGTATATCATATCCGCATCTTGTTCCTCGAATGTTTTCACTATGTCGGAGATGGTGTGAGATGAGAACAGGAAATCATCGGAGTGAATCAGACCGATAATATCTCCTGTTGCTGCACGTATTCCTTTGTTGATCGCTTCATACATACCTTTATCCGGCTCGGAGATAATTGTATCTATCCCGTTTTTATATTCATTGATGACAGCCAGCGAGTTATCTTTCGACGCTCCGTCCACCACAATGTATTCTATGTCGGGATAATCCTGTTCCAGCACACTTTCTATTGCTCCACGAATGGTGGCTTCCCGGTTGTAGCAGGAAGTGATAATTGAAACTTTCATAATGTTGATGCTTTTATAATGTAAGTGGTTATTTATCTAAATACGTTTCTTTTATGAATGCCTTGATTCTCTTGTCATTCCATCCAAAGCGTTTTTTAATTTCATAAATTTTGGCATCTACCAGGAAACGATACCAGAAACCTTGTAAAAAGTGCCATATAAAGCCCTCTTTTCCATCCAGAAATCCCCCTTTCAGAATGTAGCGTATATTGAAATTGATAAATGGCCGTAAGAATAGCGGTGCTTTTATATATTTCACTTTCAGCCACCGTTTACGCTGTTCCTCTGTACCCCAAAACTTGGCCTGTACTTCTTTGCCTCTGTCGTCCAGTCCGTATTCCATCATCAGCATATCCGCCATTTCCCGTGTAGCATATCCATTGTGCTTTTCTGTCCACCAGGTCAGGTCATTCAAATTGGCGTCCACTTGATTCCCCTCTTCCACTGTAATTGTTGTTCCACTGAAGATGCGGATATGTTCATCCATCCATCGGTTCTCACACTCCCCATGTCCTCTTCGCCATACTTTCAGGTGGTAAGAAGGATACCATCCCCCGTGTAGCAGAGGCTTTCCCATAAAATCTATACGCTTGCGGACGTATACTCCATTTACCTCATTGTTACATTCCGCCAATGCTTTTTTCATGGCAGGTCCCAAGTTACCCTCCAAAAACTCATCAGCGTCAATGCGCCATATCCATTCTGTTGTAATGGGACAATTCTTCAGGCCCCAGTTGAACTGTGTCGCATAGTTTTTCCAAGGATTTTGGTAAACTTGCGCTCCTGCTTCTTTCGCAATTTCTACAGTTCGGTCCTTGCTGAAAGAATCGATGACGAATATTTCCTCACAGATGTTTTTAAGCGAGTTGATACAACGGGATATATGTTTCTCTTCGTTGTATGTAAGAATGATGGCAGCTATGGAATTATTCATAATAGCTTTCGTTATACTTGATATATACTTTTGTTATTGAAAGGCTCATTGCTGAATACCTGTGAAAAAAGATGGGCTGTGCATTTTAGCAGATATGCAGCAATAAATATGATGATATATATAATGATGATATTCAGTGGAAATATGTTATTGAGTTTATCTGTAAAGATGGCATATTGAACCATATATATTTCCAAAGTTAAAGTTGAGATAAAATAAATAAACTTTCCTCCTGATTTGTATTCCAATATTTTATAAATCTGAGGTGTGTCACAAAATCTATATATCCAATAAATACTACTCAATAACGGAATAAGTGATATTAACTGGAATTTACAGAAGAACGGATCTATTTTATAAATTCCCATAAGTACATAATATGTAATAAGACTTACCAAGGCATAACCTCCGGACTTGAGAGGAGATACAACCTTGTATTTTCTGATGGCTACCATAGCGCCTAGCATCATAAAAAGAAAATAATATATTCTCATAAATGGAACCGCAGCATACATTACCGAATGGTTAAAATCTAATACCCAGAAACTACTGATTGCCACAAGCAGGAAAGCTATGCCAAAGACTTGATTTAAATACTTCAATAGATAAGTACGGATGAAATAGAAGATGACATAATATGCCATAATACATGGTATAAACCAATATTTAGGGGTTGTTATTAAGTCTGTGATTTGCCAATTCCAATTGAAAATTACCGCCGATACCAGTGCCCACATTATGATAGTGGGATAAATTCTGTTAATTCGTCTTTTATACCAATTCGGAAAACCGTCTTGTCTTCCCATAAATAGAGTAAAACCGGAACAGAAAAAGAATAAACCGTCACCTATTGCCCCACCGGTAACTAAGCTACCGTATTTAGGAAATAATATTCCCATGTGTGAATAAGTTATTAAAAAGGCAGCAATGAACTTTAAGAGAATAATACCTTTGTTTTTACCCCCCCCCATGTAATTATTTTTGACTATATTCATTTCTTTAATATTCTTTTTTTATATATTTAGCCGGATTTCCTGCATAAACTCCCCACGGCTCTGCGTCTTTTACCATTACTGTACCTGCGCCTATCACAGCACCTTCCCCAATCTCTATATCAGGACCGATGAATGTATTAGCGCAAATCCATGTTTGATTGCCGATACGGATTTCGGGACGTAGTAGGGGAAGAGCCGGATCGGTATAGTCATGTGTGCCTGCACATACATGGACCCGATGGCTGACAGTAGCTTTTTCTCCTATTGTTACTTTACCTAAATTATAGATCAGGGTTTCTTCTCCAATGGCACTCCAATCGCCTATTTCCAGATTCCACGGGAACCAGATAACGGTGGAGGAGTAGATATGGACATGTTTTCCTATTTTAGCTCCGAATAGGCGTAGTATCGTATTTCTGTATCCGAAAGCTATACGGGGAGAATTACGGAAAAAGAATTTTCCGAATGTCCACAGTATACGTTTTACATAAATCCATTTGGAGTAGTTTAGGTGGTTACGGTTTTCTGCTATATTCAGCTCTGTTTTACTATTCATATACAAAATCGGGTTTTTCTCCTTGATTAGTTAACCATTTATATAGCATTATCATTTTTTGGGCTGATGCATCCCATGTAAAGTTTTCACTTACTAATTTATATCCTCTATTTCCCATGCTAATACGTTCTTCGTCACTCATATTAAAAAGAGTTTGAAGTCCTTGTTTAATAGATGATACATTGTCTTCTATTCTGATGGCTGCATTTGTTTCAAAACCTTCCGGTATATTGCATTGTGGAGTCATTATAACAGGAAGATGCCAAGACCAAGCCTCTAATATAGTCATCGGTAGTCCTTCTCCATGAGAGGGGAGAATGCAAGCGTCAGCGGTAGCATACATGCGTGCTTTATGTTCATTGAACAGACTGCCATGAAAAGTTACAATGTTTTGAAGATTATGTGTAGTTACAATCTTTTCTAGTTCTGTTTGGCAATTTTCATGATTCCATCCTACAATATCTATATGCCAATTTTTTATTGTTTCGGGGGCTTCTTTATATAATATAGCTATAGCTTGTAATAGCATATCTACTCCTTTTTTCTTGTGTAATCTTCCTAAATAGAGTAGATGTTTATATGTGTCAGTTCGTGTGTAGGAGTTTTTCTTATTAGGAAGATTTATCCCATTAGGAATAATTGCTATAGGTTGTTTTAACCCATATGAACGTATGTCATACATTTCTTTATGGCAAAGTGCATGGAAAACATCTACTGCTTGAAATCCTTTTTCTGCGAATAAAAGGTTACCCAAAAAACGTTTTATCTTTCCTTGATTTTGTATGATATAAGGATCTAACATTCCGTGTGGTGTGCAGATTATAGGTTTGTTTTTTCTTGTTTCCATTTATGCATAAAAGCATGTGGGTATCTCCATAGTCCGTGTACATGTAATAAATCAGCATTTGATTGCAGTAAAGCTTGTTTGATAGCTTTAGAGTAGCCGAAAAATGTTTTACTTTTGTATAAAGATAATGGTAGGGGAGTCCATTCTTCTTTATCTATGTCGGAGGCTATGTCATGGTAAGAAGAAATATGTAATTTTACGCCTTGTTGTGAGAATTCATGATGTAAAAATAAATCTTTCACAGCGTCTTTGACTCCTCCGGCTTTTCTAGAAATAGATAGGGTGAAAATTTCTACATTCATATAAAACGGCTGTTATTGGTTGAGTATTTGGAAAATAGTATGTGCCATCTTCTCAATAGTATATTGGTGGATGGTTTGCAAGTTTTGAGTTGACATTTCTTTTTGCTCTTCAGGAGAGTTTATCAAATGGACAATATTGTTATGCAATGTTGTGGCATCATTAATAGGGATAATGCTATAATCTCCTTTTAATAATGCTAATCCGGCTATACATTTATTTGTTGTGATTATTGGTAAACCGTAAGCCATGGCTTCATTGATTACTAACCCCCAAATATCCTCACGGTAGGCAACACGAAAAGATCAGCTGCTTGAAAATATTTTGCTAATTCTTTTTTTCCTTTAAATCCTTCAAAATAAAGATGTTTAGGACGATAATATTGGGCCAATTCTAAATAAGTACTATTGGGGCTTCCACCTATTAGTATGGTTCCTACACGCTCTGGCAATCCTTGGCAAGCTTTAATCAGTATATCAAAACCTTTGCGTGGGATAAATTGTCCTATTCCAATAATTAGAAAATCTTCTGATATTCCTAATTCTTTTTTGATTTTTTTCTTTTCTGCTGGCGTTAAAGATTGTTTTATGATATCTTTTTGTGCAATAGAAGAAAATGGATATCGGTGTATGTATTTTGAAAAAGCACCGTAATAAGTTAAATAGCTATCTGTTTCCTTACTAGGACTAAGATAACAACTTGCTCCTCTTATAAGTAGGCGTTTAATATAACGTTTTAGAAAATTTTCATGTGGGGTAATGATTCCTCCATCAGTTTCAAAAATATAGGGAATACCACGCATTTTCATGTACAAAATGGCTAATGATTGGGTGCGAGTATGATAACAACCTATAACGATCTTGTTGAATTTTTTTGCATTTAAATAAGAGAAAACCTGTGGATATATTTTGTTTTCATGCAAAAACTCTGCCAAATAAATGGCTTTAAAATTTAGTTTGTTTTCCTCATTCCAGTTAAACTGTTGGGAATGCCAGCGCCTTCCTTCAAATAATACGGTTAGTTTACATTTTTTTCCTAATTCGTTATAAAAATCCATACGATAAGGAGTTGGAAGGTTAGTTATGAATAATATTTGTTTCATTGGCTAGTATATTCTTTTTTGTTTCTTATTTATGCATTTTTTTACCAAGAAGCAGAAATGATAAAAAGCAACTTTGAGATATTATTTTGTTACAAAATAAAGAACAGATTATTGTAATTGTTGCATAACCGATTAAAATCAGAAAAATCAATGGAATATCATTATTCCCAGAGAAAGGTAATAGTAGCTGCGTAAAATCAGATATATATATAATAAAAAAATAGTGAAAAAGATAGATACTTAATGAGTTTTTTCCTAAATACTCAAAAGGCTTTGTGAATCTTGATAGATTGGCATTTTTTATGATGTAGTATATAGATAAAGTTATAGGAATCCTATATATTGTTCTAAATAACTCATTGGAATATAAGTTAATACTTATGTAAAATAGGATTAAGAATAGAATTAGATTACAAGTAAATACTCTTTCTTTATTGAAGAAGTATTTTATATTATCGTAATTTGAAATCCAATATCCAAAAATGAAGAAATGGTAACCTGCTAAAACTCTTTTTATCGCAAAAAAATCTCCTATATGATATGATGAAAATATGATGTATAATCCTCCAGAAATAGTTATAATAATAGATAATGTACATATTTCATATAGTATACTATATTTTTCACCAAAGATACGTTGACAAAATGAAATGATTTTTTGGTGAAAGAAAAAGAGTAGGAAAATTTCAAATAAAGTAAAGACAAACCAATATCCATTCTTCCCTTGTGAAAAGAATAAATGTTTAAATTCAGCCTGTGGAGCAAGCAAAGTATAAATGCTGCCTACTATAAAAAATGGTACTAACAAGCTTATAGTTTTTGAGATTATTTTTTTGTAAGTCAGCTTTTGGGTTATTAAAAGTCCACTTCCTAAAAAAATAGAGGTACATGGAAGGAATATATAAAATTGTATAAAACGTAACAAAATCCAGATTGAAAGAGAAAACCTCGTTCTAAAACATGTCCACCCACTACTAATGAAATGGCGATTCCTTTTATAACATCAATATACGGTATCCGTTGTTGCATTTTTTATTATTTAAAGTTTGATTGAGGAAAAATTTGTTTTTTAAATTTGGCTGGAACTCCGGCTACCATTGTTCCGGGAGCCACATTATGGGTAACCACAGAACCCGCAGCTATTATAGCTGCTTTGCCTATTGTTACTCCCGGCAAAATAGTACTTCCAAATCCTATCCATACTCCATCTTCAATGGTAATATCTTTTCCATACCCTTCGCCTGCTGCTTCTTCTATTGTGCCTATTTGATGGGTTCCAGTAATAATGTTTACTCGTCCAGATATGTCACAGTTTTTTCCGATTTTTATATTTGTACCTACAGTACCAAATAAGATAGTTTCATCTCCAATAAAAGTATTTTTACCAATCTTTAAATTGATACCTGCTACTCTGATTCTCATGACTCTTACATTTTCTTCTATACTACATCCAGCCCATCTTAATAGTTTTCTTTTAAAGGAAAAACATCTAGAATGAGGTAGAAAAAAGATTATTAAGTTTATTAGATAGTATTTCATAAAGCAATGATTAATTTATAAAATAGTGGTAGAGATATCTTACAAAAAAAGCCTTCTATTTTATATTTTAAATGAGTGCTTTTTTGCATAGACTTAAATATAACCGGAACTTTTTTTAATTCTTGATAAAAATTTTGTTGTTCTAAATTTGAATGTTGTTTTATATTGCGGATACTGTTGTTAAAGGCTATTCCAGCTAAATTGTAATAAATGAATCGTTTGTCTTTTGGAACATGTTGTTCGGCAAAATCAATAGTACTTTGTGCTATAGAGAGTAAATCATAAGCTTTTTTAGGATTAGGAGTGGATAGAATAGAACCTGATTCTCTGACAGTATAATAGTAAATCATTTCTTTGATATATATAGCTTTTTGAGCGAAGAATAACATTCTAGGTGTAAATTCATTATCTTCGTGAAAAATTCCTTTTTTAAACTGTAGGCTGTGTTTTTCTAGGAATTTCTTTTTGTATATATAAAATTGAGCTCCCATTGGGTATGGAGCTTTTTCTAAAATTTCTAATCCAGTACTTATTGATATGTCATGAAGTTGTGGCTTAATTTTGTTTGATTCATAATAGAATCCCCAACCTATAGCAATAACATCATATTGTTCGTTGAAAAATGAAGTGATTTTTTTTAAACTATTTGTTTTTATAGCATCATCGGCATCAATAAACCATACATATTCGCCTTGTGCCAGTGATAATCCTTTATTGCGAGCAGCACTAAGACCTGCATTAGATTGGGATATGATAGATATGTTGTTGTATACTGCTGCTAGTTTTTGTGCGATAGAAAGACTTTTGTCTTGACTACCATCGTTCACAACAATAATTTCATATGAGTTTATGTCAATGTTTTGATTAAGACAGCTACTTATGCATCTTTCTAAATAATCTTGTACATTGTAGGTTGGAATGATAATGGATAGTTTCATATAGTAAAGTGGTTCGTTTTAATATCGGTGATTATTAAGTTCATACATAAATCGTAAATGGTTTTGCATATTCCAGAAAAAATAAGTTCTTCTTTGTTGAATAATCCTAGTAGATAAGGTGCTAATAGCATGAAACATAATGCTACGAACCAAATGAGATACATCGTGTTTTGTCTATGTTTCCATAAATAGTGGAGTAAAAATGCAATTAAGAACGGATGTGTATAATATAAATATGCTGAAAGTCTTGCACTATCTCCTGCTTTATATAAGGCGGAGTATAGTATTTGACCATAGAAAAATGCTTTGTAGAATATGTAAAAATGATATTTTCTATAGTAACGTTTTAGCACATTTGAATAAATAACTACACTTAGGTTGCATAAATAATATAGTAGAATTCCTAAACCGCTGGAAACATGTCCTTTATTTAGTTGCAGTTCCTCTCCTTGGTTTGCATAGAAATCATAGTATCCTGTTGGCATCCAAGAAGTTATTATTCTAAGAAATTGAAGGATTAATGTTTGTCCAAAAATAAGGCTGATAAAAATGATACTTAATTGAATTTTTATATTTGATGTGATAGAATAATTTAAGATCCAATATAATGGAAAAAAAAGCCAAATACTTTTATGAAATCCACTGGCTATGAAAAAGAGCAATGTATATGGTAGCAATTTTCTTTTTTCAATATAAGGAATAGCATTGAGGAAAATCAATATGGCTGTCCAATGACGCATGATGTTGCTGCCGTTCATCATATCTGTAATCAGATAAACAGCTGCTGCAAAAGGAAGTAGAAAAGGGAAAATTTTTCCTTATTACTCGAAAAAACAGATAAAGTTGCAGTGCAAACATGATTACAAAATAGAGTTGCACAGACATACCTGTAGCTGCTAAACACCGGGTGATACCTTGCCATAAAAATTCAGGTTCTCTTAATGGATCATAACCAGTTTGGTATTGGAGGAATAAAGAGTAATATTGGCACCAGTCTGAAGCGTAACAACGTATCGCTAACATGATGGATATTAGTATAATAGTAATGGAAAGTGGAATGTTATGCCAAGTAATCTTTTGGGGAGGACGGTATTGTTGCCATGTTATGTAACTTCCCATTATTCCAATGAAAGCTATGAAAAAAGATAAAGTGATTCCATTTTACTTTTTGGTAGTAAATCGAATAAAATAGTTGTGTATCCTATATTTAATCTCAAATAAAAGTTTTGATGGAAATGATAAGTCTTTTTTTCTGTTATCTTTCCAAGTAGCTGCATAATCATGTATGCATACGGTTCTTTGAGTTACTTGCTTAAGTCCTGTGCTACAGTCTTTTGCACAAAAGAAGTCATATGGATAGAGAATCAATTCATTGAAGCATTCTTGTTTTTGACCATCAAGTATAATTCCTTTTTGTGTTAGTAAGTTTAGTAGTATGTCAACATTAGTACAACTTTGTTTCCCATTGTTTTGTATGAAATGATGTTTTTGATAATATGTCAGCATTTCTTTTATCCATGATACACCTTTTTCGCTTCCAATAACTCCTGTTCCTGGTCTGTTTTGTATTTCGTATCCAATGAATGACCGATGATGTAAATAGGGAGTAAAAGATTTTAAAACTTCAATATCAGTATCTAGATAAATTCCTCCTTGGGTGTATAGGGCATACATACGAGCTACATCTGAAACAAAAGCATATTTATGTAATCGGTAGGCTTCACGTACATATATTCCTGACTCTTCAATTGGAAAATTGCTTTCATTCCATTCAATGATTTGATAGTCAGGTAATATTTTTTTCCAAGTTTGTATGCAATGGAGTGTCTTTGTATCTTTGGACCTTTACCAAACCAGCAGTAATGTATAATTTGAGGAATCATTTTTTTAATTTAAATAGAGTGTATAATATTTTATCACTAAATTTTATTGGTGAATGTTGAATTAATGCACAGATTAGTTTTTCTTTTTTTGAATAACGAATATAATATTTTATATAATGATTAGTCTGTAGTTGCTTTTTACAATATTTGAGAAAGGATATTCTTTCTTGGCGAGTACTTAGTCCGAAATGGTACATATTGTGCACAGTTCGTAATGAAAATAAAAAATCTTTAGCTAATAATTGTAAAAGGAAAGGATCGTTTTTATTCTCTGATAAGTCTTTTATAGCTTTTTCTACTGCTTTAATACGTTTTTCTAAATGTACTAATGGGTATTTACGTGATGTTAAAGAATTGGCATTGTCTGTATAGTGATAAAAGCAATGATCAGTTACAATAAAATTATTTATATGCTGAAAATAAGTTAGAATAAAAAGCATATCTTCTCCTAAATATATGTTTATATCAAATTGTATTTGATATTGCTTTATAATGTCTTTTCGGTATATTTTATTCCAAAGTATTCCAAATAAAGAATTTATTTCGGTTTCATATATACCCTTAGTTTTTGATTTAGCCGTATATAGTGTATGTGGTAATGAATATGACTGGTCTTGAAATAGATAGCCTTGAATACAACAGTCTACTGACTGATGATATTGTATTTCATTTATAAATGTCTGCAAATATTCAGAGTCTACATAATCATCAGAGTCTACAAAACATATGTAAGTTCCTTGGGCTTCTTTTAGCCTTTATTCCGTGCTTTCCCTGGACCACCATTAAGAGTATGAAAAACTCGTATTTTAGGGTTATTGTTAGCATATTCATCACATATTTTTCCACTATTGTCTTTGCTGCCATCGTTTATAAGTATAATTTCAAAGTTTGTGAATTTTTGCATTAATAAGCTGTCTAAGCATCGATGTAGAAAAAATTCAGCATTGTATACGGGGATAATAATTGAAATTAATGGCATATTTAATTTTCAATAAATGAGTCGATATATTGAATTGATTGTTGTCTAAATGTAGAAAGCTTTTTTTCTACACTTGCATAGTCAATAGCTGGGTAATTTCCTATTTGTGGTTTTTTTAAATCGATACCTCGTTCTGATAAGCCACATAGCTTTAAAAAACCTTTCATTCGGGCATCTTTATTTCCATCCATTGCTATAAATTCCTTATGGTACATGATAGAAAAAATAATGAGATGAAAAGATTGTCCACATACAAACTTAGCATATTTTAGAATATTGAGAAATTCTTTTGGACCTACTGCTTGATATTTAGTTAGTCCTTTTCCTGATTGGATATTTCCATTTGTTGTGATTAATTTTAGTTTGTATTGCGAAGCTAACTGCTTGGCTATTTTTAAAGAATATTCACTATAATATGGTGTGTAATAAAGCATATAATCTCCTTTGATAATAGGGGCTTGGGGTATGATTTTATCGTAATCGGATGCTTGTAGTAATAATGTGGGATCTGCTACAGATGGAACATGTTGCTGTAATAGATCAGTCATAAAACTACTAGCTTCAGCATCTCTTACAGAAATGAAATTAAATTTAGAAATATATGATTTAAATATTTCTTTCTGTGAGTTGGAAAACTCATTTAGCGCCCCTCCTGGAGAAGGAGAATAGGCTATCTTATTGATTCCTTTTAATTCGCTTGGAAGTAAATATGATTTGTCAAAATCAGGGCAATTTAGATTCCATATTTGGTCACCTCCGCATAATATAGCGTCATAATTTAATTTACTTAAATCTTTCTCTATTTCTTCCCATGAATGATATTCATTAGAGGTTATGTGTAAATCTTGTTTTAAAAATTTCTCAAATAGATTCCACTTTTTTATATTTTCTATCATCCATTTGGGATAAAAAGAAATTTTATAATTGAACGTATGCTGGTAGGATTCCATGGATAAGCATACATGTTTTTTGAATATTTGTTCGTAGATTAATGTTTTCAGCTTCAATACCTCGTTTCTTAAGGTAGGTTTGCATGGCATAAGCTTGTAGCATGGAGCCATAATTATGTGAAGCATGAAATGTTAATATTCCTATTCTTTTTATCATTTGTTTTTTAATTTATGAAATTGCTGTCTTATGATTCTGTCTAATACACATAGTTGATATGATAGTTTAATGCCTAGAACTTTATGAATTGCTAAGAATATTTTTATTCTCAAGTTTGCTTTTTGAGGTAAACGCAATTGATCATTTCCATTTATAGCTTTTTCTATTGATTCTTCGTGTAAATATAATTTATTAGATATGTGTTGTATAAATTGTTCTCCTTTTAGGGTAATAGGGAATATACAAGAAACCCCATGATTGTGTTCTTTTCTAAAGTCTTCATCTATTCCCCAAAAATCACCAATGGTAATGTCTGATATTCTTTTGGGGGTGGCATATGGGCATGTATGACAACTACTTCTAGTGGTAAAACCGTCGATAAAAGTATTATAATAAAGATCTTCAAATCTATTTTTCCATAGATCGCTACGGTATAATATGGATTGATCAGGAGCGATTAAAGATAAAATGCATTCATTGTCTTCTCTGAAAACGACCCTTTTTACCTTTTTGTTTCCAATGATTGTTTGAATATGTTGTTTTAAAAAACTTAATGATGGAACTCCGTGGCATATTAGGTCTACCAACAACAATGATTGATATTCTTTTCCTAAAAAAGCTTTTAATCCTGCTATCTGGCAAGGAGTACCAATGAATAATACTAACAAATTGTTCTTTAAATCTATTAATACGTTTTTATATGTGTTGTGGATGCCACTTTGGACGTATTTAGAGCCTTTTAAGAGCTGTAAATCTTCTTTTTTTTCTATTCGTATGTGGCGGATATCTATTTCTTCCATACAAGCTGCTCCATATACAATTCCTCCTTGTTCTATTACATATTGTGATAAAGCCGTTGCAATACCTCCTGATGTGCTACTTTTATATTCGTCTATATTTTTTATGCGTCCTGCATAAACTTTCAAAGGATAAGTCCCAATAATTGGGTGATTAGCTGGGCATACTTTTACGCATAAATCGCAATGAATACATTGGATAGCGTATATTTGTGGAAATAAATGTCCTAATGTGCCTTCTTGCATTGTTATACATTGTTTGGGGCATTTATTCATACATGTAGCACATCCAGTGCACTGTTCTTCAGGACAAATTGTTTTGCTTTTCATGAATGAGGGGTGATTTTATGAATGAATTTGTTAACAGCTTGAAATGCTATTTGTTTTTCTACTTTATTTAAGCCCAAAAGCAAAATTATGCTGACTGTAACGACTATAGAGCAAAGTGTTGTCAGAATTAAACCTGTCCACCCAGAAAAAATCGTTTGGATATACAGAGGAAGTGGAATGGAAAGTAAAGTTATTAATGTACATATGCTTAGTACTTGATAAATGTATTTCCATGTAGGAAGACCAAAAACTCTTTTTAAATAAAATATACGAAAAATGTAAACGATAAAATTAATAATAGCTTTGCCTATCCATACCGATATAGGAGGAAAACCCAAATATGATAATATATAAGCAATAGGGATATTCATACTAATAAAAAGACTGACTAAAATTTGATAGTTACGAATATTCCCTGTAGCTTGAACAGACATCCACAAGGAAGATGAAATGGCATCAATTAACATGAAAATTAAAATCCATTTACAAAAATCAGCAGTATATTGTGGAATATTGCCTAACCAAATCCCCAATAAAAATTCACTGTTGATCATAACTGGGAGTGCAATAATGAATAGTAAATAATAAGAAAATTTGGATGATTGAAAAATGAATTGAATAAATGCTTCTTTATTTCCAGAAGCATAAAGTTTAACTAGTTGTGGGTTAAAGGCTGTTTGGAAATTGGTAACAAACTGGTTGACAGCGTTGGCTAGTTGGTTGGCTATTCCAGCCGCTGCATTAACTGTAACTCCCCAAAAGATATTTAATATAATATTAATACCTTGGGTGGCACCAATATTGCTAAACTGCCAAAGAAATTCCAAATAGAAAAACTTGTTAATTTTTTAAATAATATTTTGTTCCAAAAAAGGTGAAATTGAGATGTCGTAAAGTGTGTGTTACAGTATTTTTTATATACGATATTGATTAAAAATGGAATAATTGTATATAGAATAGCTATGATAATTAATTTATCTGATGATGTGATATATAGGTAATATACAGAAATCAGTTTGAACATAACTTCAATCATACTTAAATAGGCAAAAAAACTCATCTTTTCATAAGCAATAATAGTTGCATTATAGGGAACTCTAATTAAATTAATTATGAAACTCAGAATGGAAAACTGATATACCCAATAAGCTGCTTGCATTCTATTTTCAGGTATATTCATTTGAGTGTTAAGAAACCACAATCCTATTGTTTCTGATAATACTATAATAATGATAGATAGTCCAATATATATATTCATGCTCATGCAAAAGATTTGGTTGACAGCTTTTTCGTTTTCTTTTCCTATCTCATAATTTAAAAAACGCTGAGTAGCTGTAGTTAAGGCTGAATTTAAAAAAGAAAAGAGAACTACTATTCCTCCTACAATATTGTAAATACCAAAATCTTCTTCTCCTAAAGCAGATAAAGTTATTCTAGATGTAAATAATGACACTCCCATCATTATAAACATCCTGATATATAAAAATAATGTGTTTCGTGCTATTCTTTTATTGTTGTCTACTGTCTCTCCCATTTTGGGTATTTATTTATGGTGAATATGAAAAACAGAATTGGTGTTTGTTTTATGAAGTGGCATTAGTTTAGATTAAAAAAAAATGGTATTTTGCATATGTTTGGGACTTGATAAGATTTTCAAAAGACAGACTATTTGAAACTTTGAATAAAAGTTTCTGAGTGATCGGAAACTTAAATGAATATTGTAACAAAATTCTAAAGTTGACTATATTAATTTTGAAATGGACCAATCATTTTTATTTCTTTTTAATCTTTTCTAAAATGAAAGAGTTAGATTTTTACTGGGTAAACTCCTTGTGTCCGACTCATTGTATTTCCTGAGCGTTTGTTTCCTCTCGATAACTTTGTTACGAAGTTTATGTTATAGAAAAAAGTATCGGGAAAGAATAGCCTGTATCACACCTCAAGCGTTGTCTGTTGCCTTTGAAGGCACTTTTGGAAAACAGTTCATTCAAAATGACGGTAACATCCGTTTCAAGCAAAGAATAATTCTGTGAATTTTCTTTTCTGTCATATCAGTTGTATTCCGTTTTTCAAGGCTTCCTGTACTACCGGTGAATCCTCATGGTCACCGATGACGTCAATCTTTTGGTCGCCCAAATGCAGTTTCAAGCGTGCGGTCATGCGGATGCGTGCCAATACACCCTTCTTTTCTCCCGTGCTGCGGACTAATAAATCAATATCTCCTCCACGCTTTTCGTCATTCAGACGGGAACCGAAGAGATATACCTGCACTGTTTCACCATAAATATCTTTAGCTATTTGGATGATGGTCTGTATTTCTTTAGATTGCAAACGCATGCCTTTATTCTCCTTTCTTACCGCAAAGCTACAAATTCCCCTCCACATTTCCTAGCGTCCGCCATCCTTATTTCATCTTCTCCACAAACCCCACCGGCATATCAACCCCAGCACATCCCAGCAAATCCAGTCTTACCACCACTTTCGCTTTTCCATCCACTTCCACCAGTTCTCCTTCCAGACCCTTTAGCGGACCTTTGACCACCCGTATCAATTCTCCCGGAGCCAATGGAGCGGTACACATCTCCACCGCCTCGTCCGAATAATCCAGCATAAATTTGAACCGTTCCATCTGTTCGTCCGGAATCACCGCCGGAGTATGTTCGCCATGCAGCACCATATACCGGCTGATGGCCGACAACGTGAGCACCTGTGAACGTTCCGCTGCATCTACATGGACAAAAATCATCATGGGGATAACCACCCGTTTTATTTTCTTTTTCCGGTAAGTCCATTGGCGGATTTCTTCTTGTACAGGCAGGAAGTTCTCTATGTTCATTGCGGTCAGCCGTTCGGCCGTCTTCTTTTCGTGGTGAAGGCGGACATACGCCACTAGCCATTTTTTCATATTCGGAGGAAGGAAAAGTAATGTTAGATGTTCTAAAAAATGAAAGAAATGATGCCTCTTGAGCACGCTACGCTGTTACCTGTGTCATTCCCAGGTAAGCTTGTCGTTAAATTCTGATGCAAATATAGACATTTTTTTACGATAACAAGCTATTTGTTCGCAAAAAATGAAAAAATTAACAAGAATGACGTATTTATTTATACTTTTGTGCTTTTTATATTTTAAATGATATTAACATTGTGGAAAAATCAAGATTTATAAGAAAAATAGTGGCAGATTGAGCTTCCTTCAAGAGTTGGAAAAAATCATGGCCGGATATCGCCTGTCCGGTGAAGGCTACACTGATGAGGAAATGAGAGTTCTGAAGCGCATGTGCAAAAGTATGTTGGCTGATATAGACGAGTTTCTGCGGAAAAAGGAGGAAAAGAAGAAGAAAGAACGGAAAGAGAAGAAAAG
>ENA-OQIC01000023-OQIC01000023.1-human-gut-metagenome-genome-assembly--contig:-NODE-23-length-56445-cov-2.510387_pt1 | contig 56445 bp, 60 predicted proteins | sample MGYA00242572_ERZ504736 | MGnify/ENA primary metagenome ERZ504736 (study PRJEB26092, sample SAMD00036201) | human gut metagenome | host: Homo sapiens | study: EMG produced TPA metagenomics assembly of...
CATTCACTTTATTAGCGGCAAAAATACAAATATATCCCTTATTTTTGTAATTTTGTCCCCTCAAAACTTATAACTAAAAAGAATGATAGAGTTGACTCAAGAGGAATTGAAGCAGCATTTTAGCGAACCCATCTTCGGACAGATAGCCGAAACGGCCGATGCGCTCGGCATGGAGTGTTATGTGGTAGGTGGCTACGTTCGTGATATTTTTCTGCAACGTCCCTCTAAAGATATAGATGTAGTAGTGGTGGGAGTGGCATTGCGATGGCCGAAGCGTTGGGAAAACGTTTGGGACGCGGTGCGCATGTCTCTGTTTTTAAGAATTTCGGTACGGCCCAGGTGAAGTGTCACGGTACGGAGGTGGAGTTTGTAGGTGCCCGGAAGGAGTCGTATCAACGGGATTCCCGTAAACCGATTGTGGAGGACGGGACGTTGGAAGACGATCAGAATCGCCGGGACTTTACGATCAATGCACTGGCTGTCTGCCTGAACAAAGGGCGGTTTGGAGAACTGGTCGATCCGTTCGGCGGCATGAATGATTTGAAGGAGAAGATCATTCGTACTCCTCTCGATCCGGACATAACGTTCAGTGACGACCCCTTGCGCATGATGCGCTGTATCCGTTTTGCTACCCAGCTGAATTTTTACATCGATGATGATACATTTGAATCTCTTTGCCGTAACAGAGAACGGATTGAGATCATTTCACGTGAACGCATTGCCGACGAATTGAATAAGATCATGCTTTCACCTATACCTTCGAAGGGTTTTATCGATCTGGACAGGAGCGGGCTGTTGGAATTGATTTTTCCTGAATTAGTGGCTTTACAGGGAGTAGAGACCCGGAACGGGCGTGCCCATAAGGATAATTTCTATCATACGCTGGAAGTACTCGACAATATCAGCAGAGTGACGGATAACCTTTGGCTCCGTTGGAGTGCTCTGTTGCATGACATTGCTAAACCGGTGACTAAACGTTGGGAGCCGAAAGCGGGATGGACCTTCCATAATCATAATTTCATCGGTGAAAAGATGATTCCGAATATCTTCCGGAAGATGAAGTTGCCGATGAACGAGAAGATGAAGTATGTACAGAAGATGGTGAGCCTGCACATGCGTCCCATTGTGATAGCGGATGATGTGGTGACGGATTCGGCTGTACGGCGTCTGCTTTTTGAAGCCGGAGATGATATAGACGATCTGATGACGCTTTGTGAAGCGGATATAACCTCGAAAAATATGGAACGTAAACAGCGCTTCCTGAATAATTTTCAATTGGTGAGGCAGAAATTGAAAGATCTGGAGGAAAAAGACCGTGTCCGTAACTTCCAGCCACCTGTGAGTGGGGAAGAGATTATGGAGGTGTTCAATCTGGGACCTTGCAGGCAAGTGGGCTCGTTAAAAAGTGCTATAAAGGACGCTATTTTGGACGGAGTGATTCCCAATGAATACGAAGCCGCCTATGCATTTATGCTTCAAAAAGCCGCAAAAATGGGATTGAAACCCGTACAAAACAAAGAGGTTTAGATGCAATAAGTTTTTGTTTTTAGTGATCTCCGGGGATTCATGCCGGAAAGGATTATATATGCCATAGAGCACTTTCGTAACGGTTTTCCGTTACAAAAGTGCTTTTTTTATCTACTCTTTCTGTCTATTCTTTTTTCATTTCTGTGTATAAACAACCAAACTTTCGAGAAAATAAAAAAAAAGGAGTTTCTGTTAGTGATAGATTGCGGAATAAGTGCTTATTTTGCAAAACACTATTAAACATAAACTAAATCATTTTAAGGTATGAATAGGATGAAATGTGGATTTTACACTTACAGAGGTATTGCTTTTTGTTTTGTAGCCGCGATGTTCTGCGGACAAACAATGGCACAGGTTGTAGAAAAAAGGGGATTCGACTCTCAGAAAAAGATTAATGCATTTGATAACACGACTTTTTGTACTGCTTATTTGTCTGACGGAGCCCTGTATACCATGCGTGATATCGCTATTAATGATGTACGAAAAATTGAGCGTATCGTGTTTAACCCGACGGGAAGCTCCATCGCTCTGTTGAGGGCGAAGAATCCGATAAGTATTTACTCTTTTCGCGACAGGAATAAGAAGCTTTTCGAACTGAAGGAGAAACGTAAGAAATTGAAGGCTAAACCGATGCCGGTGTCGATGTGCTATTCTGCTGACGCCCGTAGTTTTATTGTGGGTAACTCGTTGGGAGAAATTGTGATTTATGATACGAAAGAATATATGCCGTTAGCTATATTCAGGGGGAGGCTCCGGCCACTGCCCTGGCCATGAGTTCGAACAATTATTTTATCGCCGCCGCGGCAGGACAGAATATTAATATCTGGAATTTCCAGACAAAGGAGTTGAGAAAAGCGATTCCTATGCCGGCAGTCGTTAAAGAGGTGACTTTCTCTCCGGATGCTGCATTGCTGGCTGTAACTACAGATGACAATCACTTGACCATTATCGATACGAAAAACTGGGATAAGGTAGATATATTTGATAAGCTGGGAGGAACACTCAGTTCTCCGTCATTCCATCCGGAAGGAAAATATATCAGTGTGGTGAAAGATGGAAAGAATATAGAGATCATCAACCTGAAGAATGGTGTTGTGGAACAAGATATCGTTGATCCTACAGGCGGTGTTACCGGTGGGCGTTTCTTTAAGAACAACCAGAACAGCGAGGTATTTCTGCTGACCAATCGTACGAAACAAATGGTCTTCTGGGATGCAAACGGACTGAACCCGTTCTATGGTAAGATTATGGGTAGGGAAGTGGATGCCAAGATGAACGAATGGGTGAAGATGATGCAGGGGGAATCGATGGAAGACTATGCGATTCGTGTAAACGATGAAACCCGTATCAAACAGCAACAGCTGTTTGCTCAGGAAGTTGCTACGGCATTGGCGGGTGACCGTATTTCTATGGATAATCCTTTTATAGATGGTTATGATGCTTCGAATAATATGTTGAATATCGGTTTTAAGGGACTGCCGTCTATCGGACTGGAAGTTCCCTCCAATGAAGCGGGCGACTTTAAAGACGGTAAGATGAAATTCTCGAATGCCGTATATGTGCTGAATGATAAAGATGAATTTGAGTTGGCCTATGTTGAAGTTACCAACGAAACGACGAACAAGGTTTATATTTATGATAATATCGGACGTACAAAACTGACTGCTCTGGAAGCAGATGAAAACTTTGTTCCTCTGGAAATTATGCAGCAGGCTACCCGTGAGGAAGCACAATTGGCCGAGATCAAAGAACAGGTCATCGAGGAGAAAAAACAAGATAAACTGATCACTGATAATACGCAGATCAATGTGAAGACAGAGGTAATCCCGGGAGTGGATGCGAATGGTAAAAAGATTCTGAACTACAAGGTGGGTTACCAATATGAAGTGATCAATAAAGAGTTTTCGGCTAAGGAAGACTTCCCGTCGGGAGGTTATAATATCGAACGTTCGAATGCAGCCATGTCATTGATGAAGATTATCAAGAATGCGTTTGAAGGTGACTTTGCCAAATATCTTTCTGAAGGTAAGCAGGTGAAGGTGATTATTACGGGATCGGCAGACGCAGCCCCGATTCGCGGACGTCTGGCTTATGACGGACGTTATGGAGAATTTGTGGACGAACCTTATTACAAGGATGGCAACCTCGATAATATCACAGTCACCAAGGCCGGAGGAATCGCTCAGAATGAACAGTTGGCCCTGATGCGTGCAGCAGGCGTAAAGACTTATATTGAGAAGAACGTGACAACATTGGGTAATACAAAGAACGAATACGAATATCATGTGGAAGTAGCCAAAGAGCGTGGTGGAGAATTCCGCAAGATCAACGTAGAGTTGTAATTATGGATGCATTTCAACAATAAACAATGAAGAGATTTTTTTACTGACAATCATTCTTACTGTTGTTGTAACAGGTAAAGTGGGGGCACAAGAAGCTGCCTCCGCTTCAAAACGTGCCAACCAACAGTATGTGCTTTTTGAAAGTGAGCGGGATAAGGGAACGAACGTAACGGCCATGTATGATTATTTGATGGATAGTTACGAAAATTTCATGAAGGTTGTAGAGGCACCGGATAACAGTCAGTATATTGGAGGGGCCAAGAATCGACTGAGAGCGTTGTATCCTTATCTGCTGAACGGGGCAGTGTACTATTCGGAACAGAAACAACCGTCCAAAGCATTGGATTTTGCTGCTGCTTATATCGATATGCCGCAGCTGAAACTGTTCCGTAGTGAATTGTTGCCGAAAGATAACCGATATGCTTCGGTGGTGTATTACGCAGCTGTAGCGGCCTTCAATCTGGAGAAGAACGAAAAAGCTTTGAGATATTTTCAGGAATATCTCAATACCGGTACGGAGGCCCAGCAGAAAGACTGCTATGTTTATATGAATATGATTTATCAGAAGCAGAAGAAGTATGCGGACCAGGAACGTGTGCTGGAACAGGCTATTGCCAAGTATCCCGTTTCGCTTGATTTCCTATACAATCTGGTGAATGTGCATATTGCTACCAATAATATGGAGAAGCTGATTGGAGCAATAGACCGTATTCTGGCTGTCGACCCGAATAATGATAAAGTGTTGCCTATCAAGGCACGCATCCTGGAGCGTCAGGGAAAGAATGTGGAGGCATTGGATATTTATAAACGTCTTTATGCACTGCACCCTGAGAGTTTTGAATTGATGACGGGAGTGGCACGTGCCAACTTTAACTGTGCTACGGAGATTGTGAACAATGGTGCCACTATTGCCAACGATACGGAATATGCTTTGGTACGTCAACGTGCATCGGGTTATCTGATGGATGCCAAAGACCTCTTCCTGAAAATTTTGCAGAAAGATCCTTCTTCCAAAATGTATATGCAGGGACTGGCCGGGGTGTATCAGTATATGGATATGAAACCGGAATATGAGGTGCTGAACAAAATCGTTCAGGATGGGGCTTCTTATACCGCCTTTCCGTCTCGTCTTGCGGCCTATAAAGAGGCATTGAAAAAACGGAGAATGTGGCTCAAGAGCAACAAGCGGTTCCCGTGCCTATTGAACCGGCTATGCTGGTTATCAAAGTAGACCAGTTTACGGATGCTAATAACAATAAGGTGATCGATGCCGGTGAAAGTTTTGCTATACGGTTCACCATAGAGAATCAGGGTAAGGGAGATGCCTACAATGTACGGCTTCGCCTGGCTGAACAGCAGGGCTATGATCAGTATTTTGACGGCCCTCGTGAACTGGACGGTGGTAATATTGCTGCCGGGAAGTCTAAGGAATACACTTTCCGTTATATAGCCAAGAAGGAGTTGCCGACAAGTCTGGCCAAGATTAATATTTATGCGTTCGAGGCGAATGGATTTGATGCGGATCCTTCCGAGCTGATTGTGAACACTCAGGAATATGCAATGCCTCGTCTGCGTGTTGCCGATCACCAATTCTTCGCTTCCGAGGGTTCTTCCATCACTTTGGGTAAGAACGGTAAGCTGACTGTTGCCTTACAGAATTTCGGTACGCAGACTGCACGCAAGGTGAAAGTGAACTTTACTTTGCCGAAGAATGTATATACGACTGATACGCCGGAAATTATTGTCGATAGCATTGCCCCGGGAGATGTAGCTATACTCGACTATGGTTTTTTGGTGAATAAACGTTTTGATGGAGATTCGATTGCAGTTATGCTGGCTGTCACGGAATCTACTCGTTCGGCTTCTCTGAATGAAGCTTATAAGGTGAAAGTCGGAGAGTACCTGAGTGCTTCCGCTTCGATGAACCTGAGTGGAAATGTAGCTGCACGTAAAGTGAATGTGAAAGACTTCTCACTCGGCTTTAAGAGTGAACTGATGGAGGATGTGCCTGTGGGAGCTGTCAATCGCCATCGGTATGCATTGATTATCGGTAACGAGGATTATAGCATGACAGGGGCTAATGCGGAAATAAACGTACCTTATGCGGTCAATGACGCTGTGTTGTTCCGTGAGTATTGCGTGCGTACTTTTGGGGTGCCCGACGGACAAATCAAGGTAGTGCCGAATGCCACAGCCGGTATGATGCACGAGCAACTCGACTGGCTGGTGAATATGGCAAGTACGGATCCGCAGGCGGAATTGATATTCTACTATTCAGGACATGGAAATAACGACGAGGCTACCAAAGAACCTTATCTGTTGCCGGTAGATATTACCGGTAAGAATATTCGTTTGGGTATCTCGTTGAGTGACTTGTATAAAAAACTGGCTACATATCCGGTGAAAGGGGCTTATGTATTCCTCGATGCTTGCTTTAGCGGTGGTTATAAGAGTGCTGCTCCGTTATTGGCACAGAAAGGGGTGCGTGTGGTACCAAAGGTGGGTTTACCACAAGGAAACACATTGAGCTTCTCGTCCAGTAGCGGTGACCAGACTTCAAGCGTTTATCATGAAAAGAAACAGGGATATTATACTTACTTCCTGATTAAGACCATTCGGGACGCAAAAGGGAATATCTCCATGAAAGAACTGTTTGACAGAACCAGTGCTGCCGTGAAACGTGCAACCGCATTGATCGATAAGATTCAGGAACCTCAATGTATGGCTTCTCCTACGTGGATAGGCTGGGAAGATATAAAACTGGAAACTCCGGTTGTGACGCCTTAGTAGCATAACAGCCGGTAGTGGTATAAAAAAGAATCGGGAGAGCACTTTTTTGAAAGTGCTCTCCCGATTCTTTTTATTGTTGCGGCTTTAATTTACACTTCAGGTTCATCAATAGTGTGAACCATCCCTCGGTTATCAGTATCCGTAGAGAGAGCTGTCTTATTGCAACTCAATAATCTCTTCGTTGCAGATAGTCAGTTTCTCAACACCTTCGGGAGTTACTGCCCAAGAGTTTTCGATACCTACGGGACCTACACCCGGAATGACGATTTTCGGTTCGAGAGCGAAAACCATTCCCGGTTCCAATTCTTGTTTCATACGGGGAGCAAGTACAGGGGCCTCGTTGATTTCCAGGCCGATACCGTGGCCAATGAATTTGGCTTGTTGACTGATACCCATAAATTTGTCGGCAAAACCGGCTTTGGTTACTATGTTGATCGCTGCATTATATAAGTCTTCGCATACAACGCCGGGTTGAGCCATCGATGAAACGGCTTCCTGAATGTCAAGACAGACCTGATGAGCTGTATAAGCCTCGTCACTTAGCTTTCCGACAGAGAATACACGACTCATATCTCCCATATATCCATTGAAATTTCCGCCTAAATCTACCATAACACTTTGTCCTTCTTTTAAAGGAGTCTTATTCAGTCCGCCTGGCAAAGCCGGATCCAACCCTTCGCCTCCCAAAGCGAATCGTAAGGTGAAGGATAAGCTGCATTGTCACCCGTCAGTACGCTACCCATAAAAATCTCCATACTTTGACCGAATACGCGGAAGATACCTAAGTTACCTTGCAGACGCATCAGCCTCTCTATTTCAATGGAGAATTCCAGATCAGTCATTCCCGGGCGATATACCGAAGGAATCTGGTCGTAGGCTTTGGCATGAGCTACACCCGAACGACGGAATAATTCTATCTCTACAGGAGTCTTAATGCTGCGCGCTTCACGGATCAGAGGAGTACCGTTTACAATTTCCGATTCAGGGAAAATAGCAGCAAGGCGATTGTATTCTGTAAACGAAGTTCGTCGCCTTCCAACATCAACTTTTGTGGCATCGGCAGATTGTTTTCTTTGATCAAGTCTGGAATCTGTTCCGGTTTACGGATGGGAAATACATGTTCGCCGGTGATATTGTTGGGACGTTTGATGAATAATAAAGCCGGTGAGTGGAGAGGTAAGTAGAGGTATCCGCTGACGATACGGCCGTAAGTATAGAGCAAATTTACATTACAAGTGATAAGTGCGGCTTCAATATTTTGCTGAGCCATAAGCACACGAATTTTATCGCGGCGCATCTTTAATTCGGGTTGTAACATTTTGTATTATTATTTGGTTTCGAGATGCAAAGTTAGGCGATTTTAGTTGAAAATGAAACCTTTTTATAAAAAAGTAGCGTTACCCATGTCCTGTCTCAGGAGATGGATAACGCAAACCATAAATACAAATACAACTAAACAAAGTTTTTATGTTAGTGGACAAGTAATAATCAGATGATTCCTTGTCCCATCATTGCATGGGCTACTTTCATGAAACCTGCAATATTGGCACCTTTTACATAATTGATATATCCGTCGGGCTCTGTACCATACTTCACACATTGTGCATGAATGCCGTGCATGATAGAATGCAGTTTCTCGTCTACCTCGGCTGCACTCCAGCTCAAGTGCATTGCATTTTGTGACATTTCGAGTCCGGATGTTGCCACACCGCCTGCATTGACAGCTTTACCGGGAGCGTACATTGTTTTGTGTTCGATAAAGAGATCGATAGCTTCGGGTGTACAACCCATATTGGAGATCTCTCCGACACAAAGAACGTTGTTGTCGATCAGGTTCTTGGCATCTTCGCCATTCAATTCGTTTTGAGTGGCGCAAGGAAGCGCTATGTCTGCTTTTACTTCCCATGGGCGTTTACCGGCTACGAATGTAGAACCCGGAAATTCATCTGCATACGGAGCCACAATATCGTTGCCCGAAGCACGCAACTCAAGCATATAATCGATCTTCTCTCCACTGATTCCATTCGGATCATAGATATATCCGTCCGGTCCGGAGATGGTAACTACTTTGGCTCCCAGTTCGGTAGCTTTGGTAGCAGCTCCCCAGGCAACGTTTCCGAATCCGGAGATAGCCACAGTTTTACCTTTTATGTCGATACCCTTGGTCTGCAACATTTGGTTGACGAAATACAATCCGCCGAATCCGGTGGCTTCCGGGCGAATCAGTGAACCGCCAAATTCAAGTCCTTTACCCGTGAAAGTTCCTGTAAACTCACGGGTCAGTTTCTTGTACATACCGAACATATAGCCGACTTCACGTCCTCCTACACCGATATCACCGGCAGGCACATCCATATCCGGCCCTAGATGACGCCACAATTCAAGCATGAATGCCTGACAAAAACGCATGATTTCCGCATCACTTTTTCCTCGTGGAGAGAAGTCGGAACCTCCTTTGCCACCGCCCATAGGTAAAGTTGTCAGTGCATTTTTGAAAGTCTGTTCGAATCCCAGGAATTTCAGGATCGAGAGGTTGACAGAAGCGTGGAAACGGATACCGCCTTTGTATGGGCCGATAGCGTTGTTGAACTGAACACGATATCCCAGATTGGTCTGAACTTCACCTTTATCATCCACCCATGTTACACGGAATGTGAAAATACGGTCGGGCTCTACCAGTCTTTCGATGATTTTGGCCTTTTCAAATTCTGGGTGTTGGTTGTAGATATCTTCGATAGAGAGTAATACTTCTTTTACAGCCTGAAGATATTCAGATTCACCGGGATGTTTTGCCTCAAGAGAGGACATGATTTTTTCGATGTTCATAATAGTATGTTTTAAAAAGGTTGATTCTGATAAAATGTAACTTGTTTCATATGCAAATATAAGAAAAGTTTTCTGATGTCATTCGGAATGGCGTATTATTTTGATTAAATAATGATAAAATGACAAAAATACCTATTCGGATATTTATGTCAGTATTTCATTTTCATCCCCAGGTTATACATGATAAATGCATAGATGTCTGCTTGCTCCTTTACTAACTTTGTTGTGGCTTTGTTGGAACCATGTCCGGCCTTGTGGTCGATACGTATGAGAGTAGGAGAGATTTTAAGCCGAAAACGAGAAAGCAATCTGTGCATATATGGATAGTCAGCAATAAAGTGAATTGTTTTTTCTTGTTTTTCCCAATAAAACAGCGACTTTTGTCTGTTGAATTTTAAAACTACGGGAAGCCCATGCTCAGCAAATTTAAATTAAACCAGCTCTACTTTAAAGATACCCAGTTGCTAACCTGATGACAAGGCGAATTTTAACGTCTTACTGATAGCTAATCCTTATGATGCTTTTATGCTGGAGGATGACGGGCGTATCGATGAAAAGATTTTCAATGAATATACCTCACTTCTCTCCGTTATCCCCCCCGTTTTTCACAAGTTTCCACCGAAGAAGAGGCGTTGAGGCAGCTTGAAAGTGTATCGTTCGATCTGGTGATTTGCATGCCGGGTACGGGAGATAACGATAGTTTTGATATCGGGCGTCATATTAAGGAGAAGTACGAACAGATACCGATTGTCATCCTGACACCGTTCAGTCATGGTATTACCAAACGGATTGCAAACGAAGATCTGAGTGCATTCGACTATGTGTTCTGTTGGTTGGGAAATACCGATTTGCTGGTGTCTATCATTAAGCTGATCGAAGACAAGATGAATCTGGAGCATGACGTAAAAGAGGTGGGCGTGCAGTTGATTCTGTTGGTGGAAGACAGTATCCGCTTCTATTCTTCCGTACTTCCCAATCTTTATAAATTTGTATTGAAGCAGAGTCAGGAGTTTTCTACCGAGGCCTTGAATGCCCATCAACGTACACTCCGTATGCGTGGTCGTCCCAAAATTGTATTGGCTCGTACTTACGAGGAAGCGATGGATATATATAATAAGTATACTAACAATATATTGGGAGTTATTACCGATGTCCGTTTTCCTCGTGTGGATAAGGGAGAGAAGGACGGTATGGCAGGTATCAAGTTGTGTGCCGAGGTAAGAAAGAAAGACCCGTTTGTTCCTTTAATCATCCAGTCGTCCGAGACGGAGAATGCGCCTATGCGGCAAAATACGGGGCCACGTTATCGATAAGAATTCCAAGAAGATGGATGTCGATCTTCGCCGGATTGTTTCCGATAATTTCGGTTTTGGTGACTTTGTGTTCCGTAATCCCGAAACGGGAGTCGAGATAGCCCGCGTACGGAATCTGAAAGAGTTGCAAAATATCCTTTTTGCCGTTCCTGCCGAATCTTTCCTTTATCATATCAGCCGTAACCATGTCTCACGTTGGTTGTATTCACGCGCCATGTTTCCGGTAGCCGAATTTCTTCGTCCCATCACCTGGCATAGTCTGCAGGATGTCGATGCACACCGCAAAATCATCTTTGAGGCCATCGTGAAATATCGAAAGATGAAAACCAGGGAGTGGTAGCCGTATTCAAGCGCGACCGTTTCGACCGTTATTCAAACTTTGCCCGTATCGGAGACGGTTCGTTGGGAGGAAAAGGGCGCGGACTGGCGTTTATTGACAATATGGTGAAGCGCCATCCGGAATTTGAAGAATTTGAGAATGCCCGTGTAGCTATCCCGAAAACAGTAGTGCTCTGTACCGATGTATTCGACGAGTTTATGGATACGAATAATCTGTATCAGGTTGCCCTTTCCGATGCTGATGACGATACGATTCTGAGATATTTCCTGAAAGCAAAGTTACCCGACCGCTTGGTTGAGGACTTTTTTACTTTCTTCGATGTAGTGAAGTCCCCTATTGCCATCCGTTCTTCTTCTCTGCTTGAAGATTCCCATTATCAGCCTTTTGCAGGCATCTATAACACTTATATGATTCCTTATCTGGACGATAAATATGAGATGCTTCGCATGTTGTCCGATGCTATTAAGGGAGTATATGCATCAGTCTATTTTCGTGACAGTAAGGCATATATGCAAGCCACTTCGAATGTGATCGATCAGGAAAAGATGGCCGTTATCCTGCAACAGGTAGTCGGCAATCAGTATGGTGACCGTTATTATCCTTCCATGTCCGGTGTAGCCCGCTCTCTCAATTATTATCCCATTGGTGACGAAAAGGCTGAAGAAGGTACGGTAAATCTGGCTCTCGGTTTGGGCAAGTATATCGTAGATGGAGGCATGACTTTGCGTTTCTCGCCTGCCCATCCTTCGAAAGTGCTACAGACCAGTGAATTGGATATTGCCTTGAAAGAGACGCAGACCCGCTTTTATGCCCTCGACCTGAAGAATGCCGGTGATAACTTCTCGATTGACGATGGCTTCAATCTTTTGAAGTTACATGTGAAGGAAGCCGAAAAAGACGGTTCGTTGCGTTATATTGCCTCTACTTACGATCCTTACGATCAGGTGATTCGGGACGGTTTGTATCCCGGAGGGCGCAAAGTGATCACGTTTGCCAACATCCTGCAGCACGATGTATTTCCGTTGGCACGCATCCTGCGCTGGGTGCTTCGTTATGGTCAGCAGGAGATGCGCCGTCCGGTAGAGATCGAATTTGCCGTGACGCTCAATCACGACCGTGATAAGACCGGTACATTCTATCTGCTTCAGGTGCGTCCTATTGTGGACAGTAAAGATATGTTGGACGAGGATCTTACGACTATTCCTGACGAAGACGTGTTGCTTCGTTCCAACAACTCTTTGGGGCATGGCATTATGAACGAGATACACGATATTGTGTATGTCAAAACCGATCATTACAGTGCATCGAACAATCAGAATATAGCTTGGGAAATAGAGAAAATCAACCAGCAATTTCTGAATGAAGGCAAGAACTATGTGCTTGTCGGCCCCGGACGATGGGGAAGCAGTGATACTTGGTTGGGTATTCCGGTGAAGTGGCCACATATTTCTGCCGCGCGTGTCATTGTGGAGGCCGGACTTACTAACTATCGGGTAGATCCCAGTCAGGGAACACATTTCTTCCAGAACCTGACTTCTTTTGGTGTGGGATATTTCACGATTAACGCGTTTATGAATGATGGAGTATACAATCAGGAATTCCTGAATACGCAACCTGCTGTATTTGAAACCGAATATCTCCGTCATGTACGCTTTGAAAGGCCGATTGTTGTGAAAATGGATGGCAAAAAGAAACTTGGAGTAGTCCTTATGCCCGATAAATAATTGAATAACGTTGTATAAAAAAAGTCCTGTTTTTCATAAGAAATGCAGGACTTTCTTGTTTTACCTCCTTTTTGTGGTCTGTTTTTATGATTAAACAACTTTTTGTGGCTCTTTTTTCAGATTTTGTAAGGAATCGCATGTTGTGCATTTATTATAATAAAGGAAAACTATAACTTTGCGTTCGGTTTTTACAACTTATGAGTAATAATTAGTAGTTATCATTATGAAAAGACTCTCTTTTATGGTTAGTATGGCGATGCTAATTTCATGTGTTGCCTCGTGTGATTCCGGCAGTGATGCTGTTTCATACGGTGTAGGAACATTGAGCCTCGGGCTCTCTGCCAATCCTTCTTTTTCCACGAAAACCCGTTCCGTCAACGAAGCGGAATATAAAAAGCCGATAATTATCAAGTGACGGTCAAGGATGCCGACGGTGCCTCTTTATACAATGGCTTGTACAAAGACATGCCCTTGTCCATTGATCTGACTGCCGGTAAGGGGTATACCGTAAAAGCTTTCTATGGCGAGAATGTGAACGCAGGCTTCGACAAGCTATATGTGGAAGGTAGTCAGGAGTTCACGGTCAGTGAAGGCGAACAAAAGAATGTTATTTTGTACTGCAAACCGGCTAATGTCAAAGTATCGGTTGTCTATACCGAAGATTTTCTGAAATATTATTCGGATTGTACCGTATCGCTCTCTACTTCACACCTGACTGCTCCTTTTGAAGTGAATATGAAAAAAGATTCCGGCAAGGATGCTTATCTGAAAGCAAATGCCGATGGCGAGAAGGTATCGATCACTGTAGGAGGTTTCAGAGATAAAGAAGGCAATGAGGTGGTGATGGAAGCTTTGGTTGCCGAGAAAAAAGTGGCTCCCAAAACACACCTTACTATTACAGTCGATCCGGAAGTTATTACTATTTCCACGGGTACGGCGTCGTTGGACGTAACAGTGGATACCGGTACAGAAGATAAGGATGTGAATATCGAGATTCCGGAAGAGTATTGGCCGGGTAATGCAAGTAAGTAAATATAAAAAGATTGGTATATATGAATGCGATAAAAAACATATATGCGGTGCTGGCATTGATAGCACTTTGTTTGAGTTCCTGCGAGATGAAGAATGAATTGGAAGGCAAATATAATTTGAAGAATGACGAGGGGCTTCTGACATTGGATCTGGTGAACAAGACTCAGGCTACGCCTACTACAAAGGCTGAAAGTACATCACTTACTGATGAACTGGATGTGAATACCTATAAGGTGGAGATTGTTGATAATGCCACTGAAGCCGTGGTCCGTTCATTTGCCAGCTATGCAAAGTTGAAAGAAGCTTTGCCGTTGGTCGTTCCGGTAGGAAACTATAAGATTGTGGCTAAAAGCGGTGTTTTGCAAGATGCTTCGCGTACTCCCTATTTTGAAGGAAGTTCTTCTATCGAAGTGAAGCAAGGAATGGAGTCTAAGGCAGAAGTTCTTTGTAAATCGGCAACTGTGAAGGTTAGTTTGAATATATCAGAAGAGTTTCTCAATATGTTTGCCGATGATTACGTGTTCACTGTTTCAAACGGAATCGGCGGAGTCATTTATGTAAAGAAGGAAGATTTAAGTTCGATTTATCTCAGCATTCCTGACGGCTCTACTTCGATCAAAATTGTAGCGAAAGTAACGGAGAAGGACAGTGGTAGAGACATTGAGACTGTTTATACAGTGACGAAGCCCGATGCAGAAGGTCTGCAAGGCGGTGATTCTTTTAATGTCACGGTGAAACCGGTAGAAGAAGGTGAAGATCCGAACAATCCCGACGTAACTCCTTCTGATCCAAAGTTGGGGATACAGTTGGATATTGACTTGACCATGGATGAAACTGGCATTACAGTGAAAGTACCGACTGAACTGATTGAAGAATCGAAACCGGAAGAACCGGATCAACCAACAGATCCCGATCAGCCGACAGTAGACGGACCGGAGATTATCGGGGCGGATGAAGTGGTAGAAGTGGATACCAATAATCCTCCAACAGTTCAGGTTACAATGAAAGCTCCGGCTGGAATTCAGAATTTACTTGTGACGATAACTTCAGATTCCAACGAGTTTATAGGTTTAATTTCTCAAATGGGGTTGGGCGAAACGTTCGACTTAGCTAATCCCGGTGATTTGGAGGATAAACTTGGAGGTAGTTTAGAAGACGGATCCGGTATAGGCCTGATTGACCCGAATGATCCGATTAAAGATAAAAAAGAGTTTATCTTTGATGTATCCGGTTTTATGCCTATGTTATCGCCGTTTGGGCTTCAGCAACACTATTTTACTATTAAACTGATTGATAATAATGGTAAGGAGTTAGCCAAGAAATTGACAGTAAAAGTGGTGAAAAACTAATTTGAATTTTCAATGAAAAGATATATATATTTGTTCGTCTCTGTCTTTACTCTTGTGATGGCATCATGCCAACAAGAGGAGACTTCCAATGGTAAGACCGGATTTCTCCAGTTTTCCGTGGAGAAGAATACAAGTACGATTTTAGTTCCGGCAACAAGAGCAGAAGAGTTGCCGATTGCCTTGCAGGTAGTTGACAGAGCCGGGACCGTTGTAAAGGAGACTGATGATTGGCATAACTGGACATCTACTCCTCTTGAATTGCCATTAGGTTCCTATACCATTAATGCTTTCTCAAAAGGGGTTGATGTAGGGACAGCCGGATTTGACGAGCCTTATTACTGGGGGCAAAGTGAAGTAACGGTTGTTCCGAAAGTAAATCAGAGTGTTAACATAGAGTGCCGTTTGGCCAATGTGAAAGTGACAGTCAATTACAGTGCTGATGTGAAGAAGTATTTTTCGAAACTGAACTGTTCTGTGGGTAATTCTTCCGGTAAGCTGGTTTTTGGTAAGGACGAGACACGCTCCGGGTATTTTGCGGTGGATAAGTTGAATATTTCGTTGGCATTGACAAATACGGATGGGCGTTCTTTTGTTTTTGAATCCGAACCGATTACAGATGTAAAAGAACGTCAGCACTATCGTATTAACTATACTATGAGGCCAAGGTGCTATTGGTGGGGTATCAGTCACCTTAGATCCTTCTACCAAAGAGTATAATGTGAATATAGCCATTCCTAAAGAAAGTAATCCGAGTGTAAATGTCTGGTCTGATTTTGCAGACGTAACTCTTCCTCTTCCTGACGGCGTCGTTACCAAAGAGTGTAAGTATCGCATTTCCGGAACGGAAGATTGGAATACGGTGTCCAATGTTGAACAGGCCGATGGAAAGCTTGTTGCAACCATAACCGGTCTGATTCCCGGTACGGAGTATGATTTCTGTTTTGCAATAAATGGAGTAAACGGAAAAATAACGACTGCGACCACCGAACTCCAGAAACAACTGGAAAATGGAAGTTTGATGAATGGAATCAGAATGGAAAAACTTGGTTCCCGGGAACTGCGGCTGAGGCTTCTGCAAAGAATTCGTATTGGGATACCGGTAATGTGGGAGCAGCTACCATGAGTAAAAATCCAAGTATCGGAGAAAGTAACGATGTACATACCGTAGGTGGTAAATCGGCCAAATTGTCTTCGCAATTTGTGGGAATGTTTGGTATCGGAAAATTTGCTGCCGGTAACATCTATATCGGACGTTATATGGAAACGTATACAAGCCCGATGGGAGCACGTATACGTTTCGGCCGTGAGTTTACGTCACGTCCTACGCAGCTGAAGGGATGGTACAAATACACTCGTGGAACCAGTATAGATCGTGGAGATCATAATGTGGAGGAATTGAAAAACTCGGGTGGTGATAAATGTGCTATCTATATTGCCTTGACTGACAATGAAGGTTTGGTTGATGATAATGGAGTGAAGACGGCTTACGAAGTCAACAATAACAAAGAAGGCAGTCCTACGCGTTATACGGTTGATCTTTCTGAAGCCAATAAAGATGTTATAGCTTACGGTTCCATTACCGATGAAGAGTCTAAAGGTTCTTTCGATGAAAGCGGAAATGTAGTCTGGAAGCAGTTTACGATTGATTTGAAATACCGTGATTTGACCCGTAAACCCAAATATATTATCGTCGTTGCTTCTGCAAGTAAATATGGTGACTTCTTTACCGGCAGTGAAAGCAGTGTCATGTTGATTGATGATTTTGAATTGGTGTACGGTACACCTGTTACCGCCAACTAATCCATAGCGAATGAAAAAAATAATCATATTTCTACTTCTTCTTTGTCCGGTACTGGTCCAGGCAAAGAAGAAGTTTGACCGTGGAATCGTGAAGAGTGTGTTTGTCCCGAAAGGGCAATGGTTTATGGGTTCTACAGTTTCGTATTCGGAGCAGAGTGCTGATCAATATCAGTTTTTGGTATTGGCAAACATCGATGCCAAAGGTTATACATTCCGTTTGAGCCCTTTCGGAGGATACTTTTTTGCTGATAATATGGCAGCGGGAGGCAGGTTCACCTACTCCCGTACCTACTTCAATATAGGAAACGTAGACATTAATCTGGGCGATGATCTTTCGTTCCACATCAAAGACGATATGTATCTGGAGCATAACTACTCCGCATCCGGATTTCTGCGTACCTATATGGGGCTGGGCAGCAGTAAAGTGTTCGGTTTCTTCAATGAAGTGCGTCTGACTTATGCTTACGGGCAGGGGAAACATTCCAATGGTACGGGTAACGACTTGACGGGATACTATCAGCGTTCTCACACGTTTGAGATCGGTGCGGCTCCCGGATTGGCAGCATTCGTATCCGATTTTGCTTCGGTAGAAGTTTCGGTAGGAGTGATGGGATTCAGTTATAAATGGGTCGATCAGATACACAATCAGGTAAACAAGGCGTCCCGTCATAGTGCAAGTGGTAATTTTAAGATAGACTTATTCTCGATTAATCTCGGAATGACGATGTATTTCTAACTTAAGCAGTGTTTTGAGAAATGAAGAGTTTACAAATTTATCTATTCCTGTTTCTGTCGGTCTTTGCTCTGGGTGCTTGCATACAGAATGACATTCCTTACCCTTACATCAAAGGCGAAATTACAGCTTTCGAAGTAGAAGGCAGACCGGTGATGCCGAGATAAACAAGAACAGCCGCACCATCGTAGTGGAAGTGGGTGATGAAGTCGATATAGAAGAATTACGTATTACCAGGTTCGTTGTGAACGAAGAGGCCACTTACAGCATAGACGAACAATACTGCGTCAGCCCCAATAAATTTCCTTCGGCCGGCTTTTCTGCTTTAGCCGACTTGCCGGCAGGAGCAGATACACGGGTCGATTTCAGTAAGACCGTTCCTGTTCTGTTGCGTACTTATCAGGATTATCAGTGGATGATAACCGTTAAGCAGACAATCGAGAGAATAGTCGAAGTCGAGAACCAGGCCTTGCCTGCCATCATCGATGATAAGAATCACACGGTATTGGTGTATGTCTCGCAGAAACAGGATTTGTCTGCTGTCAAGATAACAAAGATGATTCTGGGAGGCAGTAAGGCTACCATCACTCCCGATCCGTCCACTGTAACCAATTTCAGGAGACCGCAAGAGTTTGTTGTCAACCGTTTCGATAAAGAAGAGCTATGGATGGTCGATGTGGTACGTACCACATCGACAGGTACCACGGGAAGTGCCGATGTGTGGGCTACAAGAGCCACATTGAACGGGGGTATGAAGCAAGGAACCACTCCCCGTGTGGAATACAGGAAGAAGTCGGAAGATACCTGGACCGTTGTACCCGAAACAGATGTGAAACTGGAAAGTGGTACAACTTTCAGTACGACACTGACCGGATTGCAAGATGGTACCGATTACGTTTGGCGGGTAGTGGTCGAGGAAGTTCCTAGTACGGAATCCGGATTTACTACCGAAAAGATACAGGAAATACCTAACTTAAACTTCGATACCTGGTCGCAGAATCCCACAGGAACCTTTAAGAAGAGTTGGTATCCTAATGCCGATGGCTCAAATTCTTTCTGGGCAACCGGAAATGATGGAGTGACCTCTTCACTGGCGGGCAGCCGTGATTCGAGTACCCGCCCGGAAGAAAAGAGTGTTGTGAACGGAAAGGCGGCTTATATGGTCACTTTAGGTAGTGTGCCGCTGGTAGGGGTGGCTGCCGGCAATCTGTTTATCGGTGATTATAAAACGAATGCCCAAAGTCCCAAGGATAGTCCTAAGTTTGGACGTTCGTTTACGGGGGCACGTCCCACCGGATTGAAGGGGTGGTATAAATATACTTCTAAACCGGTGGATTATGTCGGTAATCCGGATAATCTGAAAAATGATGAATGCCATATCTATCTCCGTCTGTGGGACGATAAAGATAACGAGATCGGTTACGGAGAGTTCATCGGAAAAGAGACGGTGACCCAATATACTCAGTTCCGGTTCGATGTGACTTATACCAATAAAACGGCGAAGCCTGCCAAGATAACGATTGTTGCCACTTCGACCATTATGGCGGTGACTTTACCGGGATGAAGGTGACCGGTTCGGTAGGTGTAGGCAGTGAACTGTGGGTCGATGAATTTGAATTATTGTATGAATAAGAAAGAGAGCTATGCATAAATCTGTTTTATCTTTAGTGTGTTGTTTGTTCTTTTTCCTGTCGTGTCAGGAAGAAATAGAAACGATGCCTAACGGCAGTTTGAATATCGTATTGACGGATGAAGCAGCGGTTACCCGACTTTGCCGGAGGCTTTGTCAGATGAATTGCGGCAACAGTTCACGATTGAGTTGCTGCGTGACAGAGAAGGGACAATCGTGCCCGAATACAAAGGTGCATTGAGAGATTTCGGAGATCAAAGGGTATTCAAGGTAGGCAGTTATCAACTGAAGGCTTATCTTGGAGAGAATCCGTCACTGGCATTGGATGCACCCTATTATTATGGAGAAGTTCAAGACATTGCCATTGAGAAGGGTAAAGCAACGACGGTTACTGTCGGCTGTAAGGTAGCCAATGCGCTGGCTACTTTTGAGATTGTGAATCAAGAGGTCTTTGATAAACGTCTGAAAGATTATTATGTGGAAGTCAGCGCAGGGGGGGAGTCGGTTACTTGGAAACCGGGAGACGCCACACATCCCTACTTTAAAGCCGGAGGCCGGGTGACAATGGCATTGATCGGTACTTCTGTAGAGACGGGGCAGCAGGGAAGTTATGCTTTGAATCCGATCGAGACAGTGAAAGCGGGTGTTAAGTATAATTATAAGCTCTCCATGAAGGCTTCCAATGTAAGTCTAGAGGTCACTACGGAAACTCAACAGGAACCTATTACTATCAACGAAACCGTACCCGACAGCTGGTTGCCGAAGGCTAAGGTATTTAGTGAGGATTTCGATGAAAATCATGTGTTGACTTATACCGAGACGGCAGATGCTTTGTCGAGAGCCGGCATTGCGTATACAGCTTTGCGTCCGGTTCAGGATGTGGAGTTTGCCTTTAACTTTGCGGATAAGCATTTGGAACATCTGAATAAGACGTATCTGCTGTCGGAACTTTCCGAAGAAGATCGGCGGGCTTTGGCTGCTGTGAATATTGTCTTGCCCGATCTGACTGCAGGAAGTACTGAGGGAGTTATCGACTTTGCCGGAGTAACTTCCGGCATGCTGACTCACGATGGAGGACAGGATACGGATAATATAATAGCCGTTCGGGTAAAAGCAAATGACCGTTGGAGTGATGCCGGTATGTATACCATCCGGACTGTGAAACCTGTCTTTAAAGTGGGTTATTATCCAGGCAATGTTTGGACGAAAGAGTTTACTTTGAACACACTCACTGCCGATAGCGTGAAAACCGGTAATTTAGATAAGTTTACCGATATTGCTTACGAATTTAGTGCCGATGGTAATAGTTGGGAGGCGATGCCCGGAGATTTGCGAAAGGCAGGGCTGAGTCCGGGAACCTCTTATTATGTGAGAGCGAAGTATAGGGGAGAAGTGCCGGGAGAGAAAGTGGAGGTGAAAACGTATGAGGCGCTATCCATACCCAATTCTGATTTTAATGCTGGATATGATGTTACATATCCCAAGAGTGAGAATCCATTATACACATTTAAAGGCGATTGGATTGGTACGCGAAATCCTTTGACCTGTCATACTGATGGAGCTAACGCATTCTATGTATCTAAATCAAGTACGCTTCCGGTAGTTGATGGTGAGCGTAATGTTGCTCATATGATGACATTAGGGTGGGGAGCAGGAAACACTTGTTCTTTCGGTAATAAAGATTATTGGCTTGGAAATAGTGTTATTAATCATATCAGTGCGGGTATCGTTTGCGTAGGAGATTATGAGGCTACTGGAGATGTAGTTAATGGTAAAGCGGCTTATATTCGTCCAACGTCTATGAGTTTTGTGTACAAAGCTGCCCCATATAAAGATGATGAGTATTTGATTGAAGCCTATTTGGAAAATATTACAGGAGAAGTAGAAACCATAATTGGCAAAGCTTATTTGAAATCCGGTACTGCATATTCATCCTATCAAACTCAAACCTTGAATTTTGAGTATAATAATGAATATAGAAACTTACCGATCTCTCATGTGAAGATTATATTTAAGGCCGGTACTAAAGAAGATCGTGATCACTTGGAAGATAAGTTTAGGGATGCAAAAGTTCCATATGGTGATGCTTATATCATAGGTTCACAGTTCTGGCTCGATTCATTCACTTTACATTACGACAAATAAATATGAAAACCTATATATACCTCTTTCTCCTCTTGCTTGCTACGGCTTCCTGTAGCGAGCAAACTGCTCCCGATCATTCCGTCGGTTATCTTCGTGTAGAAATATCATCCTCAGTTGTGATACCGAAACGCTGCCCATTACTCGTGCCGTCGATGCCGGACTTAAGCTTGAGATCTGGCAAGGTTCTGAGTGTGTACGTAGTTATGATCCGGGAGCAGCGGAACTTTCCAAAAGGATCGTTCTTCCGGTTGGTGAATATACCCTGAAGGCCTTTACTCCCGATCAGACCGAGGCGCCGGACAATGAATCGGGTACACCCATCTACAGCGTCGACTATCCTTTCGCTATTGTATCGGAGGATGTTACTCTGATTTCGGTGAAAGCGCCCCAAATTAATATCGGGGTTGGCGTTGAGTATTCGGATGAATTTATGGCAAACTTTACAGACTTCTCCATTACCGTAAGTAGTCCTGCAGGACGTCAGGCAAGCCTGACAGGTAATGTGACAGACCTTTTATATTTTAATGTCCCGACCGGTGGAACCCATTTAAGTTATACACTTACCGCCACCAATGCCGATGGAGAAACAATGACTTCCGAAGCGCGTCCCATCCTTCAGGAATCGGGAGCGGAACTTACTTCCGGAAATTATAAAGTCCGGATCGGCCTGGTTCAGTAAGGAAGGTCGATGAAAAGCAGTCCGGCTACTCCTAAACTTCCTTAAACCTCCAAACTTTCTTCTTCCGGATTTGTCATATTGCCAATCTTTAAAACGTAGAAAGTATGAATAGAGACAGGCAATTGAAGAAGGACATGGAGAGCCGGGAAGTGCAGATCCATGAAGAATATGAAAAGAACAGGCATCTGATGTCTGAGGACAAAGTAAAGGAACATCAAAAAAAGAATAGGGGCATTAAGACCACTACCCAAAAATGACTCTTTGCGTGCAAACGGTTAATGGTTTAGCGATAAACAGTTAATAGTTTGCACGCAAAGTTTTATTATAGGGTAGGAGCTTTCTGGAGTGTATTATATCTGCGATTGATTCATATTTACCTTCGTTGCCGGTCTTCGATCAAACGACGATTGTGCGGCTGCCCGATCTTATTTTATTAACTTTTGTGAGAAAACGGGTTAATAATGTATTTTTGTAGTATATTTGAATGTAAATATCAATAGGGGTTTATTTATGAATGAAACAGTTAATCTTACTGTATATCAGTTTGGACCTATATCCGAGGCGGATGTCGTGTTCGACAAATATACGGTTTTGATAGGAAAACAGGGATCGGGAAAAAGTACCATTGCCAAATTATACTCCATGTTTACGTGGTTGGAGAAGGGCTGGCACGCCGTATCACCAGTGAAAAATACATTACCCAATATTCACGATTCCAGAAAATATATTGTGCCTATCACCGTTTGGAATCATACTTTAAGAGAGAAACGGTTATCCGTTTTTATGGATTACATTATAACTTCTTCTATGAAAATGAAAAGTTTCATGTTGAAGCCAAAGGACTTCCGGAGTCTTATAAGGTAGCGAAGGTAATGTATGTTCCAGCTGAACGAAATTTTTTGAGTACAGCCGATGATACGGATGGATTGAAAAGTCTGCCGGAATCTTTAGAAACCCTGCTTGAAGAGTTTGATAAGGCTAAGGAGGCATTCAAAACCGGATATCGGCTTCCATTCAATGACACTGATTTTGAATATGACGCACTCAATAAGATATCGTGGATTAAAGGCAGCGATTACAAGATTCGTTTGTCGGCAGCTTCCAGTGGTTATCAGTCTGTTTTACCTCTTTCTTTAATTACCAGATTCCTATCCGACCTAGTGCTGGACAATGCCAATAAAGAGGACTTGAGCATTAAAGAGAAGAAGCAGATTGAAAAGGAAGTGAATAAAGTTATGAATGATAAATCACTTACGGATGGGGTAAGTTCGCTATGTTGCGCAATATCTCATCCCGGTTCAAATATTCCTGCTTTGTGAACATTGTTGAAGAGATGGAACTGAATCTCTATCCGGAGTCACAGCGAAGTGTACTTTTCGATTTATTAAGTTATGCCAATAAGATAGAGTTGAACCGCCTTGTGCTTACTACGCATAGTCCTTATGTCATCAATTATCTCACTTAGCCGCAAAAGCTTTTTGTTGACTCAAAAAGTATCTGCAAATGAAACTTTGCAAGAGAGAGTAAAAGAGGTAGTTCCTGCGGACAGTGCGATAGATCCGGCGCGACTCCGGATTTACGAACTGAAAGACGGAGGAGTATTTAGGTTAAGTACTTACGAGGCTTGCCTTCTGACGAGAACTTTTTGAATATCCAATTGGGAGTGACTAATGAATTGTTCGATCAGTTACTTGAAATAGAACAAGAGTTTGATTATAAAAACTAAGTGACTATGTCCATTGATTTTTTTATAGCAAAGTGTCAGACAGAGAACATCGTTGATAAGGAATTTGGCATTTGCGATGATGAAGACGAAGAAAAAAAGACCCCTGCTTATGTAGATAGGAATCAACCGGATAAATGGGGTGCTGTGGTAAAGAACCAAACGAATCAATCTATCAACTTTACAGCAGTCGATAATTGCGTAGAGATGAATCGAAGTGACGGAACAATGGACTTTCGTTGTGATGCCATGTTAACCAATGATGACAATATTGTTTTCGTTGAACTGAAAGTACAAGCAGCCGATTGGATCTTTCATGCGGTGGACGAACAATTACAAACTACCATTGATCATTTCAAGGCTAACCACGATTTATCGAGATATAAATATAAGCGTGCATTTGTATGTAATAAAAGGCATCCTAACTTTAGGGTCAGCTATAAGGACAAAATGACATCATTTTATCAGAAAAACGGTATTCGTTTGAATCTGGTTAGAGAAATTATTTTTAAGTAAGAGACGTATACACTATTACTGAAAAGATATAAATCTGATGATGTAGAAGGGGAATATCAAAATTATATCGTTTCTGCTGTAATACAGATAAAAAGCAATAAAATTCTTCTTTTTACAGACTCGTACTTTTCTTTCTCCGGATCAACTAGGACGGTAGAAGTGAGAAATGGCTGGTTTCTTTGGCGAAGAACCGCTCTTTTGAGTCGGTAGAGCCTTGCTTTTCCGGAAAACAAGTAAGCATTTACCCCAAAACAAGTAAGCATTTGCTTCGAAAGACGGTTACATTTTCCCAATTTGCTTACTTCTTTTTTAAATATCTCCTAATGTTTTGGCAGATTACATATATTGTTATGCAAATCGGGCGATAAGAGGACGTATTTTCTTCCCGTTGCTCGCAGGAAAGTATCCTGTCCGAAGTGTGTAAAGGAATGATGTTTTACTCTAACAAGGAGATTACGGCGGATAATACTCCTTTATTGTTTCTATTTGATAAGGAAGCAGCTGAATGACCTGTTGAAATGATAATCGGGGAATCGTCTGTGAGCCGTTTTTCCGAACTTCATCAGAGACGTGCCCGAAAGAACGGGATATAGAGCCATTGGATTATCATTTTGACATTTTGGCACTTTGACATTTGCTCTCAAAACACTTTCTATGACGACCCTATGTCAGTAAGTCTAATATATCCAGATAATCATGTTCCGGTATTGTAGTCGTCCTTGCAGATTAGAGGAAGTTATACTTTTATTGCTGGTTAGAAATTTCATGTTTTTAATAAAGCGCAGAAACATATTACCACTTCATATTAAAGGTCTGGGGTATCTTCTTTCCTTATTAAAAGATGGTTTTGACAGGTTCAAGCTGAATCTGTCAAAACCATTCTGGGTTTAAATATTATAATCATTCTCTTCCAATGACCTGACGAGATTCGCCATATGTCACTGTTGTTGTTTTATCCGGTCTAACCTGTATTCCGATGTCCGAATACATATCAGAAGAATCATCAGAGGGTTTTATATAATAATTCCCTATATTCAACGATACTTTCAATACTCCATTAACATTCGGGGATTCTACTAAAATGGGGTACTTAGTATTCTCCATCGAACAAATAGCAACTTTGAGTCCCTTTGTCGGTTTGGCGAATGTTATAACGAGCTTACCTTGTAACTCCTCTGCATCGTTAGAACATGATGATATACCTAGTAGTATTCCAGCCAATATCAGGTACAACCACGTAATTCTTAATTTTTTCATTATTCTTATCGGTTTAAATTAAATATATTCTTAATGACGGATATAAACATTCTCCGTTATACTATAAATGGGATTTAACAAAAATGCTTTCGTTACGAAGGGCTTAGATATGCTCACTTGTTAATACACGGCATTCAACGATTCTATTGTCCTTCTTTGGGGGATGAGACAACAAGTACGAGCGACAAACAAAGGGAATAAAATTTTTTCATAATTAAAATTAGTTCAGTTTATGCAAATTTACAAGTTTTTTCTTGTCAGAAAAATACCTATTAATTGGTATTTTATTAGTGGAATAATAGAATTGAGTGAAATTTGATTGAGAGTTTGCAAATAGCGACCAAAACCCTTCTCTTATTGGTGAAAAAGAGGAATAATTCGCTCTTTTCTGGATTTGGATGGGGAAGGGACAGAGCTGCCCGCCAGATATAGTTATAAACTGATTAAAACTCTTTTTTTCTTTCCAGACCACATGCCGGCAGAAGTTTCTGATTGGATACACCAAGCATATTCCATTGCTTTTTTATGTATTTAATGATGTGTTAGCGGAAACAGATACATGTATGCAATGTCATGTGGAATATACCCGGATCGAAGATTTGTCCGGAGAAACGGGTGAGGGATGCCCGCCCCGATGGAACTTGCACATAATAAGTAGGGTGTAGCCATCCGGGACCGATAGCTACACCCTAACCCCGGTATGGCTACACCCTAAGCATCGGATGGCTACACCCATTTATATGGAGAGATATGTTTGCGGAATTACTTTCCGTTGTTATTTTGCTGTTCCAGACCTTGAATCCGTTTTTCAAGCGCGGCATATTTTTCATCTTTCTCTTCGAGAAGACGCTCGTAGAGTTCGGTGATTTTATCAATCGGATTAAAGCTGTTGGTTGTGGCATCTTGTCCTTTATAACCCGTAATGGGCACTGAGCTGTCTTTATTGTCATGCACATTATTTGTGATATTCTCAAATACTACAGAAGGTGCATCCTCTTCCAGCGTTTTCAGATATTCTACCGGCACATTCAGTGCCCTTGCGAATCTATTTAGCATTTCATCCTCAATCACCCGCATCTTCTCGTATTTGGATACATTCGGTTGTGTCATGTTTACGAGTGCTGCCAATGCGTCCTGCTTGATGTTTTTCTCGATCCGGGTGCGCCTTATGTTATGTCCGTGATGGACATTTACATTCTGTATTTCTTCTTCTGTTTCCATGTTCTTTTTGCTTTTTGAACAACGATTTCCGTTAAAATGTTCCGTTCGAAGCAAATATACGAAAAAATGGAATAAGATGAATAAAAATGAATATTACTTTGCTTAAAAATAGAATATAAGGAATACGTATATGCTTGCAGAATCAACTGTTTTACGCTTATTTTACAGCTATTGAAATAACAACAATACTATTACACACTATGATCGGACTACTGACAACTAAAGAACTTGATTTCCTCACCAAACTGGCTGAACTTTTAAAAGAATACAGTGCCATAATATCTTACGGTCATTGTAGCGAACTGCGTATTCTTGTTTGTGCTGGTGACAGCGAAGATGTGGAAAAATATCCCATTATATTTGAGGACAGCTTTGATGAAAATGAGATTTATGATCTGTTGCGCAAAAACAGAAAACGGATCGAGGAGATTATCGAACGTGAGGTAGCTGAGGCTGTTCCCGAAGGAGAACTATCTCAGCCGGACGATCAGGCCGGATCAATGGCAGACCATTTGATACAAAGATAGGAAATAAAATTGAGACTTAGAGCAGAATGCAGTAATAAGGCTGACAAATAGCGGTTTAGGTAATAAAAAGGAAAGAGCAGCAAGCCATCCGAAACCAATAAAAAGCCAAGTGAGGACAGAGTTACATTACTATCTCGTTACTTTCTTTTGGCTGGCAGCTGATTTTAAGATGGTTTTCAAAGAGCTGATTTACATGGATTTCAGATGCTACTCACCTGCAAATGTAACCGAATTTTCGGAAAATGGCAGTGATAGCATGAAAAAAGAAGTAAATCCGATTCTTTTGCGCTGATTGGCAGTGCTTTGCGTATCAAGAAACAACTCTACAGGTAATAATTTTGTCACTTAAAAAATGTAGAGTATGAGATCAACTTCAGAGTCTTATTTTATCTCAAGCGTAATGCCCCCAAGAAGAACGGGCTTGTGCCGGTCATGTGCCGTGTGACCGTAAACGGCAAAGTATCCCAATTCAGTTGCAAACTGGATGTAGAGGAGAAATCGTGGAATGTCGAATTGGGCAGGTTATCCGGCAGAAGCCTCATTGCACAGGAAGGCAACCGGATGCTGGACAAAATCCGTGTGGGCATCAACAAGGCTTATCAAGAGATATGCGACAGGGATAACTATGTAACTGCCGAGAAAGTCCGTAATGCTTTCTTAGGCATAGGAATGAAACACGAAACCCTGCTTGCCGTGTTCAGTCAGCACAACGAGGACTACGCCAAACAAGTTGGTAAAATCAAAAGTGAGCGCAGCTATTGGAAATACTGCACCGTGTATAACCACTTATCCGAGTTTATCAAACAACGCTATAAGGTCAGTGATATAGCCCTTAAAGAACTTACCCCTGCTTTCATTACCGACTTTGAACTATTCCTAAGAACGGAAAAAGGCCATTGCGCAAATACCGTTTGGTTATATATGATGCCATTGCGGAGAATTATCTACATGGCTATCAATAACGGCTGGTTGCAACGCGATCCCTTCTACGGTACAGCATCACAAAGGAAGAAACCAAACGGGGTTTCCTGACAAAAGAAGAAATTACACAGCTCATTAATGGCACGTTCAAGAAGAAAAGCTACGAACTGATACGTGATTTGTTTATTTTTGCACATTCACAGGGTTAAGCTGGACGGACATGTATCACTTGACGAAAGAAAATCTGGAAATCTCTTTTGATGGTCATCTGTGGATTAAGACCAAACGCCAGAAAACGGGTACAGAAAGTAACATCCGTCTGTTGGAAGTTGCCAGACATATCATTGAGAAATACGAGGGTATGGCGAAAGACGGCAAACTGCTGCCCGTTCCTTGCTATCCCAACTGCAAAACGGAATTAAAGTAATCGCAAAGCACTGTGGCATAGAGAAAAATGTCACATGGCATCAAAGTCGGCACTCGTATGCCACAACCGTGTGTCTGTCGAACGATGTGCCCATTGAAACGCTGTCGAAGATGCTCGGACACCGCAGCATCCGCACGACACAAATTTACGCGAAGATTACAGCGGAGAAAGTCAGCCGTGATATGGAGAAGCTATCGAAACAGATTGAGCAGATGGAATCATTTATCTGTCAAGCAATTTAATTACACCCCTTAAAATCATAAACAATGAAAAGAGAAAAGATAACTATCAGCGAGAACGGTATAATTACTCTACCGGGTAATCCGACTGAAACAGTTTGGATGCGGGACTTTGAAATAGCCGAGTTGTTTCGGGGTGATGATACCCACCATCAAATCCAACATACGGATAATTCTGAAATCAAGAGTAGTCAAGCCTGACCATACTCACGGTGGGACTGTTATAGGGAATGCTATCTTACCCGACTATTTCGGGCTGGATATGGTTGTGGCTCTTGCCTTTAGGATAAATTCCCTGAATTCTAAATTATTCAGAGAATACATACTCGGTAAACTCTACATAGTAAACACACAGAGTATATTTATTCAAGTGAATGCTGATAAGAGATTCAATAAAGAGAAAGTAATTCTCAATTAAAGCCGGAACAGTCATTACCATTACAGAGGCAAAAGTCGTTACGGTTTTTCACGCAGGTACAAGGTCAAGCCGCAAGCGGTTATCGGAACAATCTCCACACCTTCGCTACGCTTCGGGTTGTATTCTTCCGATAAATCTTGTACCTGCTAAACCCTTCACAGGAGAAGCCTCTGAAATGGCAACGACCGCCCCGACATTCCAATCCGAAAAAGAAAAAATAAGTAACGAATAAAAGCAGAGACAGTATGGCTAAGAAACTGAAAATTGAAGGTATTGATGCGGTGGGTATTTTGAACTCCATCCGCCCCGTGAGTGAACCGTTAAAAGAAATACCGAAAGTAGAAAACACAACAGAGACAAGCGAAAGTAACAATCGCAGAACCGCACCGGATATAGACGAAGCGCAATGTCTGGCATATATCAAAGAGAATCCAATCTCTAAACAACCGGAAGCTAAGAGAAGGGAAGCAGAACTGCAAAATGTGGCAAGTGAACTGACTATACAAAGTGAAGTAAGTACATCGGGTAAGCAAACTGAACTCATTAATCCGGTTAAACCATCCACTCAGAAACGTACCGGCGAAAAGACAAAGGAGGAGGCATTGGAACAATACCGCCGGACCTTCTTACAGGTTCCCAAGATTGATGACCGCAAACCCGTGTTTGTGAGTTACCATACACGGGATAGGCTCGATGAGATTGTGCGCAGGCTGGGAGGCAGAAAGATGAGCATGTCGGGATTGATTGAGAATCTGGCACTGCATCATCTGGAACTTTATGGAGAGGACATTGAACTTTGGAGAAAATTATAGCTTCATCGCTTATTAATAATGTATAGTGTGTATATTCAGTATAGTATGTTTACCCAACGGACATACTATACTGAATACACTGAAAATAAAGCTAACTTTTCAATCCGTCCCCGGACGGATTTTTCTATTCTGGTGAATAAAGCAAGGTGTCTTTTGAGTTACTCAAAAGGCGGCGAGTAACTTGCCGCACTTTGCCCTTGCAGGAGGTAATCACCCTCCGAAGTCGGGTGATTTTTTATGAATAAAATAAATGATATATTAAGATGTAAGCTAATTCTATATAACAACAAAAAAGAAATAACGGAAAATATAAGAACTAAGTTATCTGTTTTTTTAGAGAATATTGTGTCATTTTCAGGAATAATCAATATCTTTGCATGAAACATCAAGTTAAATCAGTTAGAATGAAGCATATTAATAGGTTAAAAGTCGTTTTAGCAGAGAAGCAAAAGACAGGAAAATGGCTTGCCGAACAATTGGGAAAAGATCCTGCTACAGTATCGAGATGGTGCTCCAATTCTGTCCAACCAACCGTTGAAACTTTCGCTAAAATAGCTGAGTTGCTGAATGTTGACATGAAAGAGTTGTTTAATAGTAGCAAGTAGAACATATTATGCAAAGTAAAGATATAGAATGTAATATCAAACATATTTTTGAGAATTACTCTAAAAATGAATTTATATTCGAATTTCTGATAGCATACGGAATATCAAAAACGTCAGTAACCCGATTAAAGAAAGGTGACTTCAATCTTTCTAAAGTTCAGGGAGAGGTTTTATACAAAAAGAAGGTACTCTTCAAGGAAGAGGAATCTGATAAACTGCTTATAAGCATTGAATCACTCTCTACCGATGAACGAGTATTGAAACATTCTCCACGTTTTGTTATTGTTACTGATTTTAAGACCTTACTTGCTAAGGATTTAAAGTTAGGTACAACAAAGGATATTCAGTTTAGCGAGCTTCCAAGGCATTATGATTTTTTCCTACCGTTAGCTGGCAGTGAGGTCTATGTAACCAAAAACGATAATAAAGCCGACCGTGATGCTGCTTATAAGATGGCGGAATTATACGACAGCCTAATTACAGCTAACCGTGATATATACACATCTAAGGAAAGCATACATAGTTTGAATATATTTTTATCCAGACTGCTATTTTGCTTTTTTGCCGAAGATACAGAAATATTTGAGGAGAATAGTATTTTTACAAACTCTTTAGCTCAACATACCCAACCGGATGGGAGCGATACGCACTTGTTTTTAAATGAGCTCTTCAAACGATTAAACTCTAAGAGTAGTGATGAATTCCCTATGTATTTGGCTGAAAAATTTCCTTATGTAAACGGTGGGTTATTTAGAGATCCGATTGAGTCTCCAAAGTTTACATCAAAAGCGAGAAATATCTTAATCGGGCTTGGTGAGTTACAGTGGCAAGAGATTAATCCTGATATTTTTGGCTCCATGATTCAAGCGGTTGTGTTACCTGAGTATCGTAGCGATTTAGGGATGCACTATACCTCGGTTGAGAATATTCTAAAACTTATCAGACCTCTATTTTTAGATGAGTTGTATGAAGAGTTTGAGAAGCATCGGGATAATGTGGCTCAATTACGCAAGTTAATTGCGAGGATGTCAAAGATGAAATTCTTTGACCCAGCTTGTGGTAGTGGAAACTTTTTGATTATTACATATAAAGAGCTTAGAGCATTAGAGATAGAAATTCTACAACGTATCATCGAGATACAAACGCCTACATTGCTTGAATATACAGAAATTAAATTATCTCAATTTTACGGTATAGAGCTTGACGACTTTGCTCACGAAATGGCGAGACTCTCTCTCTGGTTAGCAGAGCATCAAATGAATAATATCTTTGAGGAGCGACTTGCAGGTTATGGCGAATCAAGCCCATACTTCCACTAAAAGAGGCAGGACGAATAGTGCAAGGTAATGCGGCTCGAAAGAACTGGAAAGAGATATGTTCTATTGGGAAAGATGATGAAGTTTATATAATTGGAAATCCTCCGTATTTAGGATCAAGAAACCAAGATGACGAACAAAAGAAAGACATGAAATTCGTTTTTATAAATGATTATAAAAGTCTTGATTATGTCTCAATTTGGTTTTATAAAGGTGCAAAATACATTGAAAAAACAATGCTAAACTGGCATTCGTTTCTACGAACTCAATTTGTCAAGGAGAGCAGATTGCGATAACTTGGCCAAGAATATTAAATGATGATATTGAGATTGGGTTTGCATATGAATCTTTCAAATGGTCTAATCATGCAAAAGGAAATGCTGGCGTTACAGTTATTATTGTAGGTTTAAGAAATAAATCGAACGATTTTAAATATCTGTATAACAACAGCAATAGAAAAAGAACTGTAAAAAACATAAATCCTTACTTATACGATGCACCGAACGTGTATGTTATTGGGACAAATCGCCCTATATCAAAGCTACCAATAATGACTTATGGTAATATGCCACTAGAAGGTGGTTTTTTACGTTTTGATGGTATAGATAAAGATAAGATATTCAATAATAATGGTATCGAGAAGTTTGTCAAGAAGGTAATTGGTGGAGAGGAGTTCCTTAAAGGCCAAGAGAGATATTGTTTTTGGATTGAGGATGAGGATTTAGATGAAGCATTATCATTTAGGAAATAAGAAATAGAGTAAAACAAGTATATGAGTTTCGCTCTACAGGTGGAGAAGTGGCACAAACATTAATATCGAAGTCTCATCAATTTAGATATAGACATATGCCTGATGAGCAACAAATAGTCGTTCCTTGCACATCTTCTGAGGGACGAGATTATATACCTATTGGAATTTTTGACAACACTTATGTTTCTCTGAATTCAGTTCAAACAATACACAATGTTAAACCTTGGATATTTGGAATGATACATTCTCGTATGCACATGGTATGGGTAAGAGCTGTTGGTGGTCGGTTGAAAACAGATTATAGATATTCTGCAAAACTATGCTATAATACTTTCCCTTTCCCAAATATCACAGAGAAGCAAAAAGAGAATCTAAATCTATATGTATTTGCGATATTGGATGAGAGAGCAAAATATCCGAGTAAAACAATGGCTCAGCTCTATGATCCCGAAATAATGCCAATGGGGCTTAGACAAGCCATAAAGAGTTAGATGAGGCTATTGAGAGATGTTATCGTCTGCAACCATTTGCAAACGATACAGAAAGATTAGAGTATCTCTTTAAACTTTACGAAGAGATGACGACGAAAGAGACACTATTTGCTAAACCTACAAAACGTAAAAAGAGACAATAATTATGGTAAACCTCATAGAAGTATCATATAACCAAACAGGCAGTAGTAAAAAAACGAATGAAATGGGTATGCGTGAGATGCAGCAAAAGGCATACTCTGCAAACTCAGCTCAATATCTGTTGATTAAAGCTCCACCAGCATCCGGAAAATCGAGAGCTTTAATGTTTATTGCACTTGAGAAACTACATCATCAAGGTCTTAAAAAGGTGATAGTAGCAGTTCCCGAAAAATCAATCGGTGCATCTTTTGCATCAACGGAGCTTTCAAAATATGGCTTTTTTACAGATTGGAATCCAAACCCACGTTATAACCTTTGTACTCCGGGTGAGGATAAAAGTAAAGTTACAGCATTTTTGAATTTCTTGGAGAGCGACGAGCAAATATTGATTTGTACGCACGCCACACTGCGATTTGCCTTTGATGGTTTGGACGAAAAAAAACTAAATAATACCCTGATTGCAATAGATGAATTTCACCATGTTTCTGCCGATGGCGACAATAGATTAGGAGAAGTAATGAGGAGCATTATGGCAAAATCGAATGCTCATATCATCGCAATGACAGGTTCATATTTTAGGGGCGATAATATCCCTGTATTGTTGCCGGAGGATGAAGCGAAATTTACAAAAGTTACATATACTTATTATGAACAACTTAATGGATATGAATATTTAAAATCTTTGGGTATAGGTTATCATTTTTATCAAGGTCGATATTTCAAAAAGCAGCCGGATAAAGAGATGTCTGCCTTAGAAGAGGTTTTGGACGAGAATAAGAAAACGATCATTCATATCCCAAGTGTAAATTCTGCGGAATCTTCACGTGAGAAGTTAGAGGAAGTAGGATACATTATTGATGCCCTTGGCGAACTTGAATATCAAGATGAGATAACAGGTGTGTTATATGTCAAAAGTAAGCGTTCAGGTAGAATGTTAAAGATTGCAGACCTTGTAAACGACAATCCACGTGCAAGAGATAAGATTACAAGCTATCTGAGAGAAGAAAAAACGCAGGATGCTATGGATATTATCATTGCACTAGGAATGGCAAAAGAAGGCTTTGACTGGCCATATTGCGAACACGCCCTAACAATAGGTTATAGAGGTTCATTAACTGAAATTATACAGATTATTGGTAGGGCAACTAGAGACAGTGAAAATAAAACTCACGCCCAATTTACAAATCTTGTTGCAGAGCCTGATGCAGAAAATGACGAAGTGAAAGTTGCGGTGAATAATATGCTAAAAGCAATCACTGCTTCTCTGCTAATGGAACAAGTATTAGCCCCCAACTTCAAATTTAAACCGAAGTATAATGAGGATGAAGATGATTCAGTAGTCGATGAGAACACAATAAAAATCAGAGGTTTTAAACTTCCGACGTCTCAAAGAGCTAAAGATATCATTGAAACAGACCTAAATGATTTAAAGGCTAGAATACTACAAAATGACCAAATGCTAAAAGCAATGCCCGGTAATATAGAGCCGGAAGTCATTAACACGGTATTAATACCCAAAATTATTAGAGAGGTTTACCCTGATTTGAACGAAGAAGAGGTTGAGGCTGTCCGTCAGCACGTGGTTGTTGATTCTGTAATCAAAAACAGTGTTATTGAAGAACAAGGTGGGCGAAAGTTTATAAGAATGGCTGGCAGCTTCGTCAATATTGATGATATTCATATTGATTTGATAGATACGATTAATCCATTCCAAAAAGCATTTGAGATACTTTCCAAATCGGTAACGGCACAAGTTCTTAGATTGATTAATGAGCATATTCAATCAACCAAGATTGAAATGACCGAAGCCGAAGCTATAATTTTATGGCCTAAAATCAAAGAATGGAGAGAAAGGACAGGTGAGGCTCCGAGTTTGCAATCCTTCGATCCAAAAGAGAAAAGAATGGCTGAAGCGATTATATTTTTGAGAGAACTAAAAAGACAGCGAGCATTAAATGAGCAATAAAATAACAATAGATGACATTTTTGCGGATGATGAATTTGGGTTACTTAATTCATCTCCAAAAGTTATTCGACAAAAATCAGTAGATGACAGACTTATTGATTCTTTCGAAGAGATAAATCAGTTTATTGATAAAATGGGACGTGAACCAAGTACTTCAAGTATGTCGGAATATAGCCTTTATGCCAGACTCAAAACCTTCAGGCAAGATGACTCAATGAAACGTACTCTCAAAGAATTTGATCGCCACAACGTATTAGGAGATGTTGAGATTGAGGAATTAAGTATTGACGATATTCTTAATGATGAGGAAGATTATGGCCTATTAGATACTGATAAAGAACTATCTATCTTCAGGCTAAAAAATGTGCCTAAAGATACAGATAGAGCGGAAACTGATATTGTTGCCCAAACGAAAATCAATAGAAAGAGAAAGATTTTATTAAATATGAAGCAATGTTTCAACAGGTTCATAGAGAGATTAAAACAGGTAAACGAAAACTTTTGCCAATATATGATATTGAAAAAATCTGATAGAAGGTCAATTTTATGTGCTAGACGGGGTATTGCTACTACTTGAAAAGGTAGAATTTGGCAAAAGAGACGTTGAACTATCAAAAGAAACCACTCGCAGAAAAGATGGTAGAACGATGACCATTTTTGAAAACGGTACTTATAGCAATATGCTATATCGGTCTTTGGGAAAACAAATCCAGAAAAATGGGAGACTTATTACTGATATAATTGAAAATGTTGAACGGAATTTCTTCAAAACATCAAATCAGCTGAATAAAGAGGATTCCCAAACAGGCTGGATTTACGTTGTAAAATCAAAATCCACTAATCCTGCTATCGCCAATATTAAAGACTTATATAAGATTGGATTTTCATCTACACCTGTGGATAAAAGAATCAGTAATGCAAAAAATGAAGCAACCTACTTGTTTGCAGATGTTCATAAAATTGCATCGTACGCTTGCTATAATATCAATGCAAACAAGCTTGAAGAACTATTAGATCGCTTTTTTGCATCAGCTTGTTTAAATGTAGATGTATTTGACCCAAAAGGGATGCGAATAACTCCACGAGAGTGGTTTGTGGTTCCTTTTAATGTGATTGAAGAGGTTATAGAACTGATCTTGAATGAATCTATAATACACTATAAATATGATTTAGAGACCAAAACAATCGTTTTAAAATAAATAACAACCAAGGAGTGAAGGGCAATTCCAACATTTAGAAGTATACATGGAACAACAAAATGAAATCATCATATATCAGTCTCAGGATGGTACGATAAAAGTCGATGTACTATTCTCGGAGGAGACGGTTTGGCTGACACAGACACAGATTGGGTCTCTGTTTGGAAAGGCTAAATCTACTATAAGTGAGCATATCAAAAACATCTTCGAGGAAGGAGAACTGAAGGAAAATATGGTTGTTCGGAAATTCCGAACAACCACTCAGCATGGTGCGATTGAGGATAAGACGCAGAGCCACGAGGTTAATTATTACAACTTGGATGTAATAATCTCAGTCGGCTACAGGGTGAAATCTATGCAAGGTACACAGTTCCGTATCTGGGCAACGCAGCGTTTGAGGGATTATATCATCAAGGGGTTTACTTTGAACGATGAGCGATTCAAGAGCGGCTCATCCATGAATTACTTCCGAGAACTGTTAGACAGGATTCGAGAGATTCGCTTGTCAGAACGGCTTTTCTATCAACAAATCAAGGATATTTACGCCACTAGTATTGATTATGACCCGTCCGATGAAATGACCCTTGCCTTTTATAAAGAGGTACAAAACAAACTTCTTTGGGCGGTTAGTGGTAAAACTGCAGCGGAGTTGATCTATTATCGGGCAAATGCCGCATTGCCGCAAATGGGACTGACATCAACATCTCTGCCTAACAAGGTTCGTAAAGCAGATGTGGAAATTGGAAAGAATTACTTGAATGAAGAGGAGATTGGGCTTTTGAAATTAATTGTAGAACAATTCCTCGCTTATGCAGAGACTCAAGCAATACAACACAAACCAATGTATATGCGGGATTGGATTGAGAAACTGAAGCAGGTACTTACGATGAATGACAAAAATATATTGGAACACGCTGGGTCTATTTCTCATAAATTGGCACTGCAAAAAGCCGCTAATGAGTATGACAAATACAAGGAGGTACAAAAACAGTTGGAGCGATTGGAAAGCATCAAAGAGTTGGAGAAGGATATTCAAAAACTGAATACAAATAAAGAGAAAAAAGAAATAGTCTAAATCTTAAATTATAACAGAGACTGAAAAGGATTGGTCTCTGTTATAATACTTCTGAATATTTTGGTTGTTAACAAAAATTTCCTCTATATTTGCATAGAGTTGTTTTGATGTAAGCAAAGCATGGATTATTAGTGCAACTTGACTTTCGCCAAATCGTTACCAACAACTTATTACTCCTCAATTAAATTCTATTAATCAGATAGATACAGAAAAGTTTCTTATCCTCACTAAAGATAGTAAGGAATATGAAATGCGTTCAGAGACATAACATGGAGAAGGGTACTGCTTCACCTGTTTGTATATTAATGTGCTGTCACATGGTTTTAAGGAAGGGGCGGGACTTATGAAATAACAGTCCCGCCCCTTCACGGCGTGAATAAAGTAATGAAATCTTGCTTTACCGGAAAGCTGTGACTTCATTTACATCAACGGAAAATCTGCCATTGAAGGCCATCATATTCTCGAAACGCACTTTAGTACATTCCACCGGTTTTTTAAAGCTTATATAAGCAATTCCATCCATACTCTTGCGGTCGAATACTCCATGGTTCACCCAATTCCCATCCGGTGTTTCAACCATCACTCTACAGGATTTGAGCATATACGAGCCGCTTGGAGAGGTGTTGGTGTCCAGCCTGAACCCTTTGAGCGATTGTTTTTCCGGTAGAATTATCGTCAGATAATTGTTCGCGTTGGAGGTATACCAGTTGTTGGCTGTGAAGTTGCCATCGTTTAACGAACCTAATTTATCCGGGCGTATGTCCGATTTAAAACTGATTTCTTTGTTGAATCCTTTTCCTTCGATCTTTTTATTGCTTGAATCGATATTGTCCAGGCGTATAGAAAGATTTAGTTTCACAAAGTATGCCGAGCGGGTTCGGGCGATGGCAAATGCTCATGCGATCCTTCCATCGTCAGCTTTATGGCCATCACATAACCCGATAGGTTGTTTAACTTCTCAACATCCTTAATCGTTAGTTTCACCGTTGTTTCCAGTTCGCCGGCTTTCAGCACACCGCCTTCAAAGGTGCAGTTTTCGCTCGGAAAAAGAGGTATTCCCTCCGCCATCTCTGGAAAATCGGTTACCAGTTTGTCTTCTTTCATAAGATTGACTTTGATATCTTCTTTGTAAGGCTTCGTCACTTTTACTTTGAACGAAAGTTCGTTCTTTCCCACCAGTGTGGTATTTACCAGGTCGTTGATTGCCTCCAACTGTGTATAAGGATTGCCGTAATATCCCAGGTACACCAGATCTGTGAACGGATCGATGCCGAGTTGCTCACGGATATCTTCTTCGATATACTTATTGTCCATTTGCCAACTTGTATCCTGATCTACGATCTGTATTTCGTCTTTACTGCACGATGCTGACAAAATGAGTAATAGAACCCATAAAATGCTTTGGGCGGATTTTATTCTTCTTTTCATTTTGAATTCCTTTTATTCTTGATTTACAATTACTAATTCATCTGCCGGGAATTTAACGTTTTCCACATATTCAATGCGGGCTTTCGTGGTTACATTCTCCGTACCGGCGGGAGCTTTCAGGTCTTTGGTCTCCATCTCTTTGCTCAGTGGCAGATACGAAATGAGATGCGGGGTTGCAGGGTCCATCGGGAGGTATAAGTAATCGTTGATTTCCGATTCTGTCAGCGCCTTGTCCCATAAACGTATCTCGCGAAGATAGTCGTTACGGTAACCGGAGTTTCCGACTACGATCATGCTGTTCTCGCCAAAGGTGATGGCACTGTTCTCAAAGACCTTCTGGACCTTTCCATTGACATAGACTGTCGTTTTTCTTATCCTTGTGCACATAGGTGATATGCAGCCATTTACCCGCTTGCAGGGGTATTTGAGTCCATGTGTCGTCCCCGTCGCGTCCGTTTTTCACTTGTATGCCGGCAGTAGATGAAATGCGGGTATAGAATTCTCCTCCTGTTCCGTTGCTTAGATAGGCTGTGGTCAGGTTGCTTCGGGTCAGGCTGGAATAGATGGCGCTCATTTGAATGGTCCATTCGGCCTTTGTGTGCATTCCGACAGGTTTATCCGGATGCCTTCTCCACCGCTGACTTTGGCTACCGACGAAAGGATGGAACGATTCAGGAGCAAGATCGCGCTGCGTTGTGAGGGAATCAGCGAATAGTTGGAAGCCCCCGTGATACTAAGAGGAATTGCATATTTCTTATTGGCGGGGAAATCCTTGGAATTCAGTTGTCCCACTTTCACCATTATTTTTGCTGAAAAGTCACCGGCGGGTACCCGTATGCCTTCGGAGGCGGATAGCTCGTTTCCCTCTGCATCTGCCAGTTTAAAAGCGGAGGGGGGAAGGGTTCATACGAGGCCCCGTTGTCCTTGTTGTATTTATCCAAGGCCTCTTTGTCATAACCCACTTGTATAGTCACCGGGCTTTGGCTGATATTGGCCAGCCGGGGTGTCAGATAGGTTGTTCCGCCATCGGGCTCTAAAGTGAAGTTGACGATGCCTTTATTATCGGGTGTTTCCATGTATACTGCGTTTTCCGAGCCTGAACCTTCTCCGTCGGCATAGTCACAGGCGGAAAAGAGCGGGCAAAGTATGCCGATCGCAATAAACAGATATTTGTAAGATACGTTACATTTCATGTTTCAAACTGTTTTTAGGTTAATTATTTTACGGGAGGATTCATGATAGAGATGGCCTTTCTGATGTTAACATAGGCTTCGTCTTCAAATGCGTCTTCATTAATATGAAAGACTCCGATTCCTCCCACATTGCCTTGTTTGGAAGCCACGTAACCGGCGTATGTACCCGGGAATCTGCTTCGTGCACCGGGCTTGTTCTGAAAGCTTTCCGTAAATACGAGCTGTTCGGGTTTGATATTCAACCGGTTTTGGATATCATTGGTCCATCTCTCAAAACTGGAAGCCGATCCGTTGTAAGATTGAACGACAAAACGGTCGAAATACTGTGCCGCACGCGGGTCCAGCCAATGGATAGAGCCGTTCAGATGAAACAGTTTGTCCGGGCCCAGCAGCTCGCGCATGGTCTTCATAAACAAGATTTCTTTCTCTTTATTATAATCGCGTGAGCAAGAAGTCAAATTGCCGCAATGATTGCCCGGCTTGAACGGTGATGCGTATGACGGCTCATAGTCATAATCGAATCCGTCGTAGCCGTATTTGTTGATTGTGTCTACGATGGCTTGCGCATACTCTTTGATGGCTTGAGTATCATCGGCGGGCCATTGGTCGCGTCCCCATTTTATCTGGTCGCCTATATCTTCTATAATCCAGCCGATAATGACTTTGGTTCCTTTGGCCTGTACGCTCCGCAACTCTTTGATTTTTTCTTCGCTCAGAGAGTGCCAGTTTCCCCATATCGAAACAACATCCATGCTGTCCGGCAAAAGAGACAGGCGGGGATATTTTCCCGCTCCGTCCGGTTGCCAGGCATTGAACCACCCGAACATAATGGGGTGCTTGGTGCTTTTGTAAGCTCTCAGGTTCTCCAGGTATTTTTCGTAGGCAGCTTCGTTCTCTTTATGCCTTTTTTCTTCTTCGGCCCACTTGATGGAGTCGCGTTTGGAGTAAAGGTCACCCACTGCTTCGTTTTCTACATCGAGTTTCTCCGGTGAGGTCCAGTCATCACATGCGACGAAGCCTACCAACAATGCTACTCCGATAAATGTAAAAATGGTATTTCTCATATTCATGTTTCTTTAATTTTCAGGTTCATTACTATTTGCTTTTTTTGTCCCACCATACTTTGGTGGCAGCATTGTCTACTCCTCCCAAATACTGGCTGATGGCGTTGTGGAGGTTTTCGCCGTTTTGTTCATATTCGGTGCGGGGATAGGGCAGTCTCCTTACGCCTCCCAGGTCGTATCCGTTTCCGATCAATACTGCGGAGTTCGTTTTATTTTCGGCAACGACTATTTGGCGGGGATATCCGGTACGTCTCCACTCGGTCCATGCCTCTTGACCGTTGGGGAAGATGGCGAGATATTTTTGAGTGATGATACGTTCCAGTTTTTCTTCTTCCGTAGCTCCGTTTTCCCAACGGATGGTGATGCTGCTCGGAGCATTGGCGCTCAACTCGCCGTTGGAGGTATCGGTGTAGTTGGCCGGTTTGCGGGTGGAGTCTTTCAGATAGGTTTCGGCCGACGAATTGTCCAGTCCATTCTCACTGAACGACATGCGGATGCCTGCGTTGTAGAAGTCGCCGGCACTGCCGCCCATATCGAATCCGGCCAGTGCCCCTTCGGCTTTCAAGAAGCATACTTCGGATGCTTTCATCCAATAGAGAGGGTCGTCTTCATGCACGTTCGGGCGTGTGAATCCGTTATAGGCGTCTCCGGACTTGGCGATCCCGCAACGTACGGCTTTGAAACCATTGTTTTTGACAAAGTATACGGCAGCGCGGGCGTCATTGTATCCTGCCAGGTAAGAATAGATGGTGGCCCCCATACGGGTGTCATTGTATTCTTCGTTGATCACTTTCAGCGGATTCTTCATCTGCAGGCCGGCTCCTTTACCCATCTGGCTGCCAGTTCTTTACTGTCGATCAGCCTGCGGGATGCTTCACGGCTTTCTCCGCATATTCTTTGGCGAGTCCCGCATCGGCAAAACGGACACGGATGGCCAGGCGGAGCATCAGCGAATTGGCAAAGCGCATCCATTTATTGACATCGCCGTTATAAACAATGTCGAAGGCAGGCAATACTTCTTTGCTCTTATTCGAGTAATCGTCCAGGGTTTGGACAGCCTCTTCCAGTTCTTTCAGAAAAGAGCGGTATACGCTTTCCTGAGAGTCGTATGCCACTTTAAAAGAACCTTTGCCCACTTGTGAGTAGGGGATGGGGCCAAACATATCCGTAGTGCGGTGCAGTGCCGCGATCTTGATGATCTGGGCTAGGGCATAAATCTCGTCATTTCTTGTCCCTTCATCCTGCGAGATGCGTTTTATCTGCATCCATGGCGAATATACATCCGTCACCATAAAAGAATACACATAGTTCACCCAGTTTTCGTACATGAAATAGTTGGTGAAATTCTTGCTGCCGTTGAATTTGTTGTCTCGGGGAGACATGTATCCCGCCCAGGCGTCACCGGCCAGATTTACTCCGATCTGATAGCGGTTTATCGGTTCTGTACTTTCTGAAGCGGTGCCGATGGGGATTACACTTTTTTCAAGATTGGGCAGGTAGGCTCCGTAAATAACTCCGTCCATCTTTTCATCTTCTTTCGTCGGGAGCAACGGGTTCCGGTTGATATCTTCGGATATACACGAGGTGCATAGTGTTGAACCAAGAGGGCTATGACCGATAGAGTTCTCCACATATTCTTTACTTTATTTAATTTCATAGTGTTGCATTTTTTAAAGGTTATAATTCAATCTTCACGCTAAATCCCACACTACGCAAACTGGGTGGCATAAAGACATCTCCCCGGTTATAGGTACCTGTCGAAGAGGTCATTTCCGGATCGAATGGGGCTTTATTATAGATCATCCACAAATTGCGCCCGATGGCGGAAACTGTCAGCCGGTTGATCACATTGCCGAACCATTTGCCCGGTAGGGTATAGCTCAGGCTGGCTTCTTGAAGACGGATATTGGTTGCTTTGTATGCATAATATGCCATCAGTTGTTCGCCGCCGATGGTCGTATAATATTTTTCCGCGTCGTATTGGGTTCCGTTCACCCATACACCACCGTTCTGACGCGCTTTATAAGTGTCTTTCGATACACCGTAGTCGTCAAGGAATGCTTGGGTGGAAGAAGTGACAATACCTCCGAAACGTCCGTTGAACAGCAGGTCCAGAGTAATGTTGTTCCAGGTGACATTGTGTCTCCAGCCGATCGAGAAGTCTGGATTGACCGATCCTATCTTGATGCGTTGTGAGCGGTCTACTTTATATCCTCCTTCTTCTTCGATCAGTTTACCGTCTTTGCCCCTGGCAAGGATGCCTTTTACATATACGTCTCCGATGGCGTCCTTTTCCCGCAGGTAAACTCCTCCCTTATCTTGCAGGGTCAGTTCAGTGATGCTGAACAGCGAACCGTCCGAAGGTTCTTATAGTCATGCACCATCTTCATGATTTTATTTCGGTTGGCTGTATAAGTCAGATTGGTGGCATATCCCACTTTTCCGAACCGGTCGTTATAGCCTAATGACAGTTCGATACCTTTGTTGCGCACTTTACCCGCTTGTACATAGAAGCCCGAGTATCCCGAAGCAGGAGACATGCTGGAAAGGAAGGTCTGGTTGTAGGTATCTGTCAGGTACACCGTGCATCGATATTGATTTTGTTGTTGAAAAGTCTCAGGTTAGTTCCCAACTCATACGATTTGGTTTGTTCTGCTTTGAAATTCGGGAAAGGATAGACAGATATCGGATTGATGACTCCGCCTTTCATGGGATCGGTGACAGTTCCGGGAGTCAATCCGATATAGTTGATCGGTCCTCCTACTTCGGCGAAGGAAGCTCTCATCTTCCAGAATGAAATAAATTTAGGCAGACTTACCATCTCAGAGATTACGCCCGACACTCCGACAGAAGGATAGAAATAGGTGGGCTGGTCAGAGTTGACTAACTGGGAAGCCCATTCCTGTCGTCCGGTAAGTGTGAGGTAAAGCATGCTTTTATATCCCAGCTCGGTGCTTACAAAGACCGAATTGTTACGTGTATGGGTGTGCGATTGCGAACCGGGTCCGGAAGCCGGATCGAAGTTATAGGCAGAGAACAGGTTGGGGACGGTAAACAGTTTTCCTCCGATGCCCATGCCGGTGGTCAGGTGATCTTCATAACTGAATCCGGCATTTGCCGTCAGGTTGAAGTTACCGAAATTCTTGTTCACATTCAGCATAATATCCGCATAGGTCTGCTGATATTCTTCCATGCTCCGGTTGTAGGCTCCTTTGTCCGATTGGGCATGCAGCTTGATTGTCGAAGCGTGTAATTTGCGCTCGGAAGTAGTGTTGGTGTTATCCACACGTATACGTCCTGCTATGTTCAGCCAACTGAGAATATCGTATTTTACGTTGGCATAAAACATGTAACGTTTCTTTTTGGAAACAAACATTTCGCGGTTCACAATCCAGTACGGGTTTTCCAGATTCAGGCCCTGATCGCCATAAGACCATTCCTGTATGGGGAATTTTCGGTTGGTGTCATAGCGCTCGTACACCTTGACTGCTTCGAAATCTTCACCCCGCGGAAAGAGATACAGAGGTACCAGCGGATTAAAGTAACGCCCTGCCGACAGCATATTCTGGTCTCCCTGCAGAACATAACTGGCTCCCAGGTCGAGATGGAGTTTGTCATTCAGCATACTCGCGGTGTTGCGTAATGTGAAGTTGTAACGATAGTATTCGTTGTTGGGAATGATGCCGGTGGAGTTTGTTGTTGCCACCGATACGAACGTTTGATTATTTTTGTTTCCTACTGAAAAATTGGCGGCATTCATGATATTGGCGCCTGTCTTGAAGAAGTCCTTCGGGCGGAACGTTGAAGGCTGTTGCAGCATCTCACCCCAACTCTTGTATGATCCTTTTGCATTACCGTATCGGTTTTGAAATTCCGGCATTACATACGGGGTCATAAACTCCGTATTGTTGGAGATCGAGATTTTCAGTTTGCCTTCCTGCCCTTTCTTGGTGTTAATCAGGATAACACCGTTGGCTGCCGATGAACCATACAGGGCTGCGGCGGCCGGACCTGTCAGTATCGATAAACTTTCGATGTCCTCCGGGTTGAAGTCGGAAATACCTTCACCTCCTCCCGGAGTGCTATAGTCATTGTTGATTTCGCCTTTTGAAGGGTTGCCGATAGGCATACCGTCCACCACGTAGAGCACATTATTGTTTCCTACAATAGACTTGGCTCCGCGCATGACAACACGGGTCGCCCCGCCGATGCCCGAGGAACTCCGGTTGATGGATACACCTGCAACTTTCCCGGTCAATCCGTTCACGAAGTTGGCATCTTTCACATCGTTGATAGCATCCGATTTTACCTGCTGAACACTGTAACTCAATGCCTTTTCCGCACGTTTGATACCCAGTGCGGTAACAACTACTTCGTCCAGTGCCTTGGCATCTTCTTCCAATACGACAGTTAGCGAAGAAGCATCGCCACTGTAATATATTGGGTGGTATAGCTACGTAGGAGAATTCAATGATATTTCCTTTGGCAGCCAGAATGGAAAATCGTCCGTCAAGACCGGTGACGGTTCCTGTGGGGCTGCCTTTGAAGGAGACGTTGACTCCGATCAAGGGATCTCCTTTGTCATCTTTCACTATCCCCGACAGTTTTTTGCTTTCGACTTCCACTTTTGATTGCGGAATAATCATGATATATTTGTCTTTGATTTTGTAGGAAAGCCCCGTTCCGGACAGGATAGAAGCCAGTGTCTTATCCAGAGATTCAGCATTAATATTCAGGTTAACGCGCTTGGTTTTCTCAAGTTTGGATTCGTTGAAAGCGATCAGATAATCAGATTGTTTCTCAACCTCCCGCAATGCTTCCTGCAACGTGATATTCTTTTTCTTGATTGTTATTGTTACGTTGTTTTGAGCAAAGGCAGCCGTTTGTAGAATAAAACAGCTAAAAATTATAAAAAAAATAGACTTTAATCGATAAAAATTCATAGATTTGAACGAATTTTAGTGTTAAATCATAATATTTATTTCCCAAAAAGTAAAGCATAAGCTTTAACGCAAAGAATTCAGATTTCATATCCGGAATCAGGTGGCCGCCTCTTTCCGGATACTTTTTTACATACTAAACAATTGTTTTTAAGGTTAAACAAATCAATATATTAAATCATTTTATTTTTTTGTCTCCGGTTTTATATAACATATATTTCCCTTCAGTTCATGACTGAATCCTCCCACAACTTCCTGCATAATGTTCAGGATATCTTCCAAAGTGGATTTTTCACGAAAACGGAAGTTGAATTTATCATCATTAAATAAATTGGCGTTATACTGGAAGGTGACTGCATAGCGTCTTTCCAGCTCGTTCAGGATTTCTGACATGGTGACGCCTCTGAATACGTACATCCCTTTTTGCCAGGCTGTTACGTCTTCGATGTTTGCTTCGGCGAGCCGGCTTTCTCCCGTACTTTTACGATAAGTGACCTGCTGTCCGGGAGTGACGATATAACTCTCTTTCCCATTGTCGCATTCCACTTTTATTTTTCCATGGATCAAAGTTGCAATCATTTCGTTCTCTTCCGGATAAGCAGCGACATTGAACTCAGTGCCCAAGGCTGTCACCGACATGGTACCCGATCTGACAATGAATGGCTGACCGGAGTTTTTCTTTACTTTGAAGTTGGCCTCACCGATTAGGTAAACTGTGCGGGTTTCACCTTTAAACTTTTCGGGGTAGAGCAAGATACTGCCCGAGTTGGTTTGTACTATGCTGCCGTCCGGAAGACGAAGCTGCTCAGTCGTCCGTCCGGTGTTATGTTTTCAATAAGGGGAGCTTCGGCAAAGTGCTGTTTGGTCATTTGAAAAGTGACCGAAACTGATACGATCAGCAACGCTATGGCAGCCGCATAATGTGCGAAACGGATACGTGGCTGATGTCTGTCCCCGGAGTTGGCTCCGACTTTGGTATATACCGATGCAAGAGAATCCCAGGTAGTCTTGTCCACCCTTCCTTCCGTTTCGTTCCATAAATCGTGCAGTGCCGTCTCCTTTTCCCCGGCATGCTCCTGATCGAGCAGCCATCGGTGAATCTCTCCGGTGAGCTTTGGGTCGGGGTCGGAGGTGGCAAACAAACGGATGATTCTCTGAATATAATTCTTCATTTTTATAGCCTTTATATAGATAAGACAATTAGGTGTGACTGATTACTCAACCGAGATAGAAAAAAATAGGGTGAGGAGTACTTTTTTAAATCGATTAGTGCCAAATAGATGTGGCGCTCTACAGTGCGGATCGAAATATCCAGCTCGTCGGCGATTTCCTGATTACTTTTTTCCTGTGTCCGGCTCATTCGGAAGATTTTCCTCCTCTGTTCGGGCATATTGGCAATCGTAAGTTTTATCAGAAGTTCACTTTCCTTGGCATAAAGTTGATCGTGAATGTCAGTTTCGGATATAGCCGGCTCCTCTTTTGTGCATTGCTCCTGATAGGTCTGCCGGATTGATTTATGTTTTAGAAAGTTATAGATATGGTTGCGGACCATAGTATATATGTAGCTGTTCCAAGTTTCCTGATTTTCCCAAATCTCAGGATTAGTCCATAGTTTTGCGAATATATCCTGGGCTATATCCTCTGCATCTTCTTCTGACTTCAACAATTTCCATGCAAACGCTTTGACTTTGGGATAAGTCATAATGAAAAACTGCTCAAATTTCTTCTTCTTATTAGACTCGTTATTTAAAATCATTTAGTAGAATATAAGGCTGATTGTGGTTTTTTCAAAAATAAGGCTTTGGTTTTTAAAATTCCAAAAGTAAATGGTTTAAAACAAACAAGCAAATTTTTAATAGATTAAAAAAAGAGACCTCTTTTTAGTTTTATGAAAGATTGAAACGATTGTTTTTATTTTTGTGATGCCGGCAACTTCTTTTATAGCAAACTGATAAGGCATCTGTTTGAACCGCCTGTTAATATTATTTTTTGTGACTGAACGGTTGGCGGAATATCGGTGGGAACTGAATGGGGAGACATATTCCGGTGACGTTGGGAGTACCGGACGGAGGTCGGTAAAATGGTGGACGCGTGAAGGGAATTAAAAAAGCACTATTGGCTCTTCAATATAGTTGGTAATGCCTGTCAAGCCGTTTTCTATTCGGATTTTCGTATGGTTGCAACCAGATGAGGGATAGTTGTACTCGCAACGCCGGATGGCTCTGCCTGATTGGTTGCGGAGGTATGAAAGGAGGGGGACATATGTGTGAAAGCTGTTCGATAGGGAGATTTTCGAACCGGAGGTTATTGTAAAGAAGTAGTGTGGATTGTTTAAAAAGAAAGCCCGTCCTCCTTTTAGGAGAAACGGGCTTTCTTTTACTATGACATTATTGGATTCTTTGCTGATTATACGATTCCTTGTGCCATCATTGCTTTGGCTACTTTCATGAATCCGGCAACGTTAGCACCCTTCACATAGTTTACGTACCCGTCCGGTTCGGTACCGTACTGTACACAAGCTTCGTGAATGTTCTTCATGATGCTCTTCAGTTTTTCGTCCACCTCTTCCGAACTCCAGCTCAGTTTGATAGAGTTTTGAGTCATTTCCAATCCTGACACAGATACACCGCCTGCATTGGCTGCTTTACCCGGAGCGTACAAGATCTTAGCATCCTGGAACACTTTGATGGCTTCAGGTGTAGAAGGCATGTTAGCACCTTCCGATACGGCTATCACCCCGTTGGCAACCAACTTGCGTGCATCGTCTCCGTTAAGTTCGTTCTGAGTGCTGAAGGCAGTGCGATATCACCCTTTTCACCCCAGGGGCGGGCTCCTTCAACATATTTACAACCATAAGTTTCGGCATATTCGCGGATACGTCCACGATAGAGGTTCTTCAACTCCATGATGTAATCCAGTTTAGCGCGGTCGATTCCGTCCGGATCGTAGATGTAACCATCGGAGTCGGACATGGTAACTACTTTACCACCGAGTTCCAATACTTTTTCGGCAGTGTACTGAGCCACGTTACCCGAACCGGAGATCAGGCATACTTTACCTTTCAGGTCAGTTCCTTTGGTCTTCAGCATTTCCATCAGGAAGTAGATGTTACCGTAACCTGTAGCTTCCGGACGGATCAGTGAACCGCCGAATTCGCGTCCCTTGCCGGTGAATGTTCCGGTAAATTCGTGAGATAACTTCTTGTACATACCGAACATGAAGCCTACTTCGCGGCCACCTACACCGATGTCACCGGCCGGTACGTCGGTTTCAGGACCGATGTGGCGCCACAGTTCGAGCATGAAGGCTTGAGTGAAACGCATTACTTCGGCATTTGACTTTCCGCGTGGAGAGAAGTCCGATCCACCTTTACCGCCACCCATAGGCAATGTGGTCAGCGAGTTTTTAAATGTTTGTTCGAAAGCAAGGAATTTCAGAATACCAAGGTTTACAGAAGCATGGAAGCGGATACCTCCTTTGTACGGGCCGATGGCGTTGTTGTGCTGAACACGGTAACCCATGTTGGTCTGCACGTTGCCTTTATCGTCTACCCAAGTTACACGGAACTGGTATACTCTGTCTGGAATGCAAAGACGTTCAATCAGATTGGCCTTGTCGAATTCAGGATGTTTGTTGTATTCTTCTTCAATGGTAGAAAGAACTTCTTCTACTGCCTGATGATACTCCGGTTCGTTGGGGAACCTTCTCTTCAAATCTTCTAATACCTTAGCTGCATTCATAATTCTTTTTTCTTTTTAATATGATTGTTTTTAAATTCTATCGTCTCTGTTGATGACGTTGCAAAAGTAAACATAAAAATCGAACTAGCAAGCATTTTATAAAGAAAAACGGCATAAAACATCAAAATTGATATTTTATGCGCAAAAAGGAATAAAAAGATATTATTTATTCTTTTTAAGTGATTTATAGACGGGAATAAACACTAATGCTGCCGAAATGATAAGCATAAGTATGGTAGGACCGTCAATACGTTCGGCGTATACCAATACTATGTAACAAAGCGCCACCCAAAGCAGAATGATACAAACTATTTGTGATTTGGATAATGGCCGTTTCATTTATTAGCTTTTTTCTTTTCTACAATAGCGTCGATCACAGCCACGGCTGTGATGTTTACGATGTCGCGTACCGAGCTTTCTATATCCGTAAAGTGGATAGGTTTGTTCAGTCCCATCTGGATCGGGCCGATGAATTCGGTATCCGGGTCCATGGCTTGCAGCAGCTGATATCCTGCGTTGGCAGAACTCAGGTTGGGGAATACCAATGTATTGACATCCTTGCCGTTGAGGCGGGTGAAAGGTACTTAGAGTCACGGAGCTCGCGGTTCATGGCGAAGTTCACCTGCATTTCACCGTCAATTGCCAGTTCGGGATATTCCTGTTGCATATAGGCCACTGCCTCGTGTACCTTCAGCGGGCTTCCTGCCTGGTCGGAACCGAAGTTGGAATAGCTCAGCATGGAGATCACCGGAGTATGATTGAAGAATCTGACAGTTTGATCGGCCAGTTTGGCTATATCTATCAAAGTGGAAGTATCCGGATGACGGTTGATCAAAGTGTCAGCCAGGAAGTAAGTTCCCTTTTTGGAGTTCAGGATGTGCATGGTTCCGAAATGTTTGTATTCCGGACGGATGCCGATAACTTCTTTCGCTACTTTGATGGTATTGCTGTATTTGGTGTACAGTCCGGTGATGAAAGCGTCTGCGTCTCCGGTTTCAACCATCATCATACCGAAGTAGTTGCGCTCGAACATCTTGTCGTTGGCCTCTTCGTATGTAGCACCTTCGCGGGCACGCTTCTGGGAGAGGATGTGTGCATAGCGCTCACGGCGTTCCGCTTCACGGTCGTGGCGGAGGTTGATGATTTCGATTCCGTCCAGGCTCAGGTCGAGTTCTTTGGCCAGTTTCTCGATGCGCTCTTCGTTACCTAATATAATAGGATGGCAGATTCCTTCCGATTTGGCTTCGACAGCAGCTTTCAACATGTTGGGGTGTCCGCCTTCGGCAAATACCACACGTTGCGGATTGCGACGGGCCGTGTCGTAGAGTTGGCGGGTCAGCTGAGATTCCTGTCCCATCAATTCGCGGAGATGTGTTTTATAATCATCCAGTTCTCTATATTCTTACGGGCAACACCACTCTCCATAGCGGCACGGGCCACGGCGATGGATACTTCCGTGATCAGGCGGGGATCTACCGGTTTCGGAATAAAATATTCCGGACCGAAGGTGAAGTTGTTCACATGGTAGGCTTCGTTCACTACATCGGGTACGGGCTGTTTGGCCAGATTGGCAATGGCGTGTACAGCGGCAATTTTCATCTCTTCATTGATCGCTTTCGCTTGCGTGTCGAGAGCTCCGCGGAAGATATACGGGAAACCGATTACATTATTAATCTGATTGGGATAATCCGAACGTCCGGTTGCCATCAATACGTCCGGGCGGGCTGCCATGCGTCTTCGTAAGAGATTTCCGGGGTCGGGTTTGCCAGGGCAAAGACGATAGGCATCGGAGCCATGCTGCGCACCATATCCTGCGACAAAGTGTTTCCTTTGGAGAGTCCTAAGAATACGTCGGCATCTTTGATGGCTTCGGCCAGTGTGTGAATATCGGTACGGTCGGTTGCGAAATAACGCTTCTGTTCGTTCAGGTCGGTGCGTGCCTTGCTGATAACACCTTTGCTATCGAGCATGACAATGTTTCAAGGCGTGCGCCCAATGATACATAAAGCTTCGTACACGATACGGCCGAAGCACCTGCACCGTTTACTACGATTTTACATCTTCAATCTTTTTACCGGCTACTTGCAAGGCATTGACCAATCCCGCACTGGAGATGATGGCCGTTCCGTGCTGGTCGTCATGCATTACGGGAATGTCGAGTTCCTCTTTCAGGCGGCGTTCTATTTCAAAACATTCGGGTGCTTTGATATCTTCCAGGTTGATACCCCCGAAAGTAGGGGCGATGGCTTTGACGGCTTCGATAAATTTGTCGGGGTCTTTTTCATTGACTTCGATATCGAATACATCGATTCCTGCATAGATTTTGAAAAGCAAACCTTTACCTTCCATTACCGGTTTGCCGCTAAGAGCGCCGATATCACCCAATCCCAGAACAGCTGTACCGTTTGAGATAACAGCTACCAGATTGCCTTTGGCTGTATATTTATAAGCATCTTGTGGGTTCTTTTCTATTTCGAGGCATGGTTCTGCACGCCGGGAGAGTAAGCGAGAGATAAGTCGGTTTGTGTACTGTAGGGTTTGGTAGGTACCACCTCAATTTTACCGGGTTTGCCCTGTGAATGATAGAGCAATGCGGCTTCTTTGGTTATTTTAGCCATGATTATGCGTTTTAATAAAGGTTATCATTTGCCCGCAAATGTAGGAATAAAAGTTCGAAATCGTAGTCTATCTGATATAAATTCTATTAAATTAATAACAAAAAGCCACAAAAAGATGAAAATGTATCCGGTTTTTTGCGCTCTTATTGCATATTTATAACAAATCGGTTGTCGATTTTGGATAATTGTGCTTGTAGCGGGCTTTTATATAATTAGGAGTCGGGGGAGGTAAAGGAAGTCCCCCGGATAACTATTTTCACTATAAATGACTATTTTCCGCCGAAAAGTTTTTGTAATATCAGAGTTAATCGTATTTTTGTGTACAATTTTGGTGTAGTGATGACAGAAGAAGAAAAGAAGCTATTAAGTACCTTTGAAGCAAGGCTGCGGCATTTAATCTATCTGCACGATGAATTAAAGCGCGAAAATGCTGAGTTAAAGCAACTTCTCGAAGATGAGAAGTCCGAACTCGAAAAGGCGAGAGCTGAATACAAAGCGTTAGAATCAAGCTACACAGACCTAAAAACAGCTACGACAATCAGCCTTAACGGCAGCGACGTAAAAGAGACGAAGCTGCGATTGTCAAAATTAGTGCGTGAAGTCGATAAATGCATCGCTTTGTTGAATGAATAAGAAGAAGATGTATGAACGATAAAATAAAGATAAACCTGCAGATAGCAGATTCAAACTATCCGTTAACCATCAACCGTGAGGAAGAACAAATGGTACGGGAAGCCGCCAAGCAGGTAAATATCAGGCTTAATAAGTATCGGGAAGTCTATAAAAATCTGGAACCCGAAAAAATTATTGCATGGTAGCCTATCAGTTCTCGTTAGAGAGACTGCAATTGATGCAACGTAATGATACCAGCCCCTATGTGGAGAAGGTAAAAGAACTGACAGAATTGCTGGAGGATTATTTTAAGGAGGAATAAATCCCGACCGGCTATTCACTGATAAGAGATAAAACAACCACGCACTGCACAATATCCAAGCAAAGATACATGCTTTGATATTTGGCGGTGCGTTTTTATTTATATACTTAAATTAAATGTAGAATGATAGCAATAATAGCAACAGCAATTGCTTGCTTCATCGTAGGAGGAGTCCTTTCATATATACTATTCCGGTATGTACTGAAATCCAAATACGATAATGTCCTGAAAGAAGCGGAGACGGAAGCGGAAGTAATTAAGAAAAACAAGCTGCTGGAAGTGAAGGAGAAATTCCTGAATAAAAAAGCAGACCTTGAAAAGGAGGTAGCATTGCGGAATCAGAAGATTCAGCAAGCGGAAAACAAGTTGAAGCAACGTGAAATGGTACTTAGCCAGCGTCAGGAAGAAATCCAACGTAAAAAGATGGAAGCCGAAGCGGTAAAAGAGAATCTGGAAGCGCAACTTGTGATTGTTGACAAGAAAAAAGAAGAACTCGATAAACTGCAACAGCAGGAAATCGATAAACTGGAAGCAATCTCCGGATTGTCTGCCGAAGAGGCCAAAGAACGCCTGGTAGAATCACTGAAAGAAGAAGCTAAAACGCAGGCACAATCATTCATCAACGACATTATGGATGATGCTAAATTAACTGCCAGCAAAGAAGCCAAACGTATCGTTATCCAGTCTATCCAACGGGTGGCTACGGAACTGCCATCGAAAACTCTGTTACGGTATTCCATATTGAATCAGATGAAATCAAAGGACGTATTATCGGACGTGAAGGACGTAATATCCGTGCTCTGGAAGCTGCTACCGGTGTTGAAATCGTTGTAGACGATACCCCGGAAGCAATTGTTCTTTCTGCCTTCGACCCGGTTCGCCGTGAAATTGCCCGTTTGGCCCTGCATCAGCTTGTGACTGACGGACGTATCCATCCGGCCCGTATCGAAGAGGTGGTAGCTAAAGTACGCAAACAGGTGAAGAAGAAATTATCGAAACGGGTAAACGTACGACCATCGACTTGGGTATCCACGGTCTGCATCCTGAATTGATCCGTATCATCGGTAAGATGAAATATCGCTCTTCTTATGGTCAGAACTTGTTGCAGCACGCCCGTGAAACAGCCAATCTCTGCGCTGTGATGGCATCGGAACTGGGCCTGAACCCGAAGAAGGCAAAACGTGCAGGTTTGCTGCATGATATCGGTAAAGTGCCCGATGAAGAACCGGAATTGCCGCACGCATTGCTGGGTATGAAACTTGCCGAGAAATACAAAGAAAAACCGGATATCTGCAATGCTATCGGTGCTCACCACGACGAAACGGAAATGACCAGTCTGCTGGCTCCTATCGTACAGGTTTGTGATGCTATCTCCGGTGCACGTCCGGGCGCACGCCGTGAAATCGTAGAGGCTTACATCAAACGTCTGAACGATCTGGAACAATTGGCTATGTCTTATCCGGGTGTGACCAAGACATACGCTATTCAGGCAGGACGCGAACTCCGCGTGATCGTAGGTGCCGATAAGATCGATGACAAGCAGACTGAAAGCTTGTCCGGTGAAATCGCCAAGAAGATTCAGGACGAAATGACTTATCCGGGACAAGTGAAGATTACCGTTATCCGTGAAACACGTGCGGTTAGCTTCGCTAAATAAGTAAATATTCAAAAGAAGATTCAATACAAGGGCGAAGCAATTCGCCCTTTTTCAATTTATCATCATTCACTTCTCATGTTTGCAGCATCACGTAGCAGCTACAGTCTAAAAGCATCAGCTTATGAAAAAGTACCAGTTTGAAGTCTGTGCCAATTCCGTAGAAAGCTGTCTGGCAGCACAGGCAGGCGGAGCCGACCGGGTAGAGTTATGTGCAGGTATTCCGGAAGGCGGGACGACTCCTTCTTACGGAGAGATATCGACAGCACGCGACATGCTGACAACGACTCGTCTGCATGTCATTATCCGCCCGCGGGGTGGGGATTTTCTTTATTCTCCCATCGAAGTGAGAACGATGCTGAAAGATATAGAAATGGCACGGCAGTTGGGAGTTGACGGAGTGGTATTCGGTTGTCTGACGGCAAACGGGGAAATCGACCTTCCTGTAATGCAAGAGTTAATGAAAGCCTCACAAGGGTTATCAGTGACTTTTCACCGTGCTTTTGATGTATGCCGTGATCCTGAAAAGGCTTTGGAGCAGATTATCGAACTGGGTGTAACCGTATCCTTACTTCCGGTCAGCAAGCTACCGCCGAACTCGGAATCCCCTTGCTAAAAGCATTGCAGACACAGTTCCGGAAAAATTATCCTGCTTGCCGGATGTGGCGTGAACGAAAGAAATATCGCCCGCATTGCTTCGGAAACCGGAATACAGGAGTTTCATTTCTCCGCACGGGAAAGCATCAAGAGCGATATGAAGTATAAAAACGAATCAGTATCGATGGGCGGCACTGTACATATCGACGAATACGAACGAAATGTAACCACCGCCCAAAGAGTGATAAATACTATTCAAGCTATAAAAGCTGAAAACTGCGATAAACAGCGATTTATAGTCCTGCAATAGCATACCTGTTTATAAATAAGGGATAATCGTAATATAAATACCGGTAATAATAGCTGAGGTGATTACTCCTGAAATATTGGCTCCCAAGGCATCTCCCAATACGAATGAATCGGGATTGTCTTTGCTTACTAT
>ENA-OQIC01000026-OQIC01000026.1-human-gut-metagenome-genome-assembly--contig:-NODE-26-length-54919-cov-11.635312_pt1 | contig 54919 bp, 46 predicted proteins | sample MGYA00242572_ERZ504736 | MGnify/ENA primary metagenome ERZ504736 (study PRJEB26092, sample SAMD00036201) | human gut metagenome | host: Homo sapiens | study: EMG produced TPA metagenomics assembly of...
ATTGTCGTATCTTTGACCCGAAATAATTAAGTTAGATATGGTAACATTCAAAGAATTCTTTTCATTCAAGAATAACCGCTTCTTCTGGCTCAATCTGATAGCGATGGTAGTGGTCATTGTGGCAGCAGCCTGGGGAACCCTTCAATGGCTGGACAGCTATACACGCCACGGCGAAGCAGTGGTAGTGCCCGATGTAAAAGGAATGAATCTGCGGATCGCAGAAAATGAACTCGACAAGCAGTCACTAAAATCAATCGTCATAGACTCCAGCTATGTAAAAGGAATAGCCCCCGGTGCTATTCTGGAACAGAATCCCGCCGGTGGCTCCAAGGTGAAGTCGGGCAGAACCGTCTATCTGACCGTCAATGCAGACAGCGCCCCCAAGGTAGCCATTCCCGATGTCATGGATAATAGTTCTCTCCGCCAGGCCGAAGCCAAATTACGTGCATTAGGTTTTAAAATAACCGAACCCGAATATATCAGCGGCGAAAAAGACTGGGTATACAGCATAAAATACCGAGGACGCGACTTGAAAGCCGGAGAAAAGGTTCCTCACGAAGCCGTACTGACACTCACGGTAGGCAACGGCAATGAAACCATGCCCGAAGATTCTGCATTGGTAAATGAATCCGGAACTGCGAACGATGACAAACCGGTGGTAGACGAATCCTGGTTTTAAACTTAACACACAGTGATGATGAAAGAAGAATATGTGGATGAACTGGACGACACACTGGATGATGTGGAACCGGTAGTGGACAACCCTGCCGAACTGTATGAACATTTCCGTGTAGTAGTAGACAAAGGACAGTCACAGGTGCGCGTGGACAAATATTTGTTCGAACGGCTTGTCAACTCTTCGCGCAACCGTATTCAGAAGGCTGCCGACGCCGGTCTTATCATGGCGAACGGCAAACCGGTGAAAAGCAGTTATAAAGTAAAGCCTTGCGACGTGCTGACGGTGATGATGGACCGTCCACGTTATGATAATGATATCATTCCCGAAGATATTCCATTGGATATAGTCTATGAGGACAACGATTTGATGGTAGTCAACAAACCGGCCGGACTGGTAGTGCATCCGGGATGCGGAAACTACCACGGCACGCTGGTCAACGCCATAGCATGGCATCTGAAAGACAATCCCAAATACGACCCTAACGATCCGCAAGTGGGATTAGTCCACCGTATAGACAAAGATACCTCAGGCCTGCTCGTGGTAGCCAAGACCCCCGATGCCAAGACTCATTTGGGACTTCAGTTCTACAACAAGACCACCAAACGTAAATACAATGCTCTGGTATGGGGTGTCGTAGAAAATAACGAAGGAACCATAGAAGGGAATATAGGGCGAAACCCCAAAGACCGCATGCAAATGGCCGTACTGAGTGACCCCGCCCAAGGAAAGCACGCCGTCACCCACTATCGGGTACTGGAACGTCTGGGCTATGTCACGCTGGTAGAGTGTGTACTTGAAACGGGACGCACCCACCAGATACGTGTCCACATGAAGCACATCGGACACACGCTGTTCAACGATGAGCGTTATGGCGGAAACGAAATTTTAAAAGGAACTCATTTTAGTAAATACAAACAATTCGTAAACAACTGTTTCGAGACCTGCCCCCGCCAGGCATTACACGCCATGACGCTGGGCTTTGTCCATCCCCGTACAGGCGAAGAGATGTTCTTCACCTCTCCGCTGCCCGAGGATATGACAAACCTGATAGACAAGTGGAGAAACTATATCAGTAACAGAGAAGAACTATGAAACGTACTATTGCCATAGTAGCCGGAGGAGATTCCAGCGAACTTGTCGTTTCCTTGCGCAGTGCACAGGGACTTTACTCTTTCATTGACAAAGAGCGTTATAACCTATATATAGTAGAGATGGAAGGCATCGGTGGGAAGTAGTCCTTCCGGACGGCTCCAAAACCCCGATAGACCGTAATGACTTCAGTTTCATGGAGAACGGCGAAAAGAAACAATTCGACTTCGCCTACATCACCATCACGGAACTCCGGGGGAAAACGGTATCCTGCAAGGTTACTTCGACCTGTTAGGAATCCCCTACTCCAGTTGTAACGTACTGGTATCGGCCATGACTTTCAATAAATTCACCTGCAACCAATACCTGAAAGGCTTCGGTATCCGCGTAGCCGAATCACTGATCCTGCGTAAAGGATTTGAAATTACAGACGAAGAAGTAATCAACAAAATCGGTCTGCCTTGTTTCATCAAGCCCAACGCCGGCGGTTCCAGCTTCGGTGTCACCAAAGTAAAGACTAAGGAAGATATACAACCCGCCATCGAAAAAGCTTTCGAGGAAAGTGACGAAGTAATGATTGAAGCCTTTATGAAAGGAACGGAAATCACCTGCGGCTGTTACAAGACCTCGGACAAGGAAGTGGTATTCCCCATCACCGAGGTGGTAAGTGCCAACGAATTCTTTGACTATGGAGCCAAATACAACGGCGAGTCACAGGAAATCACACCTGCCCGCCTGCCCGAAGATACAGCCGAGCGTGTACGTCTGCTCACCTCGGCCATTTATGACATTCTGGGGTGCTCCGGCCTTATCCGCATTGACTATATCATTACCGAAGGCGAAAAAGTAAACTTGCTCGAAATCAATACCACTCCGGGCATGACAGCTACCAGCTTCATTCCCCAACAGGTGCGTGCAGCAGGATTGGATATAAAAGATGTGATGACTGACATTATAGAAAATAAATTTTAGTGATATCACTGACTAACCTTTATAAATTATGAACATACCAGCTGAATTTAACGAGATTCGTCCGTACACTCCCGAAGAGTTGCCGCAAATCTATGAAGAATTAATCGCTGATCCCGCTTTCCGGACAGTGGTAGAGTCTGTTATGCCGGGCGTACCTTTCGAAGGTCTTGCATGAAGATGCGTCAATGCAAAACAAACCTGGAATTCCAAAAAGCGTTCTTTTACGGACTATTATGGGATTTAGTGAAAAAAACAGCCAACGGACTGACATTCGACTGTTCCGCCTTGTCCGACTTAACCCGGAACTACACTTTCATCTCCAATCATCGTGATATTATTCTGGACTCGGCTTTTCTATCTATCCTACTGATAGACAACGGAATGACAACCGTAGAGATCGCCATCGGCGACAACCTGCTCATCTACCCATGGATTCATAAGCTGGTACGTGTCAATAAATCATTCATCGTGAAACGCGGCCTCAACATGCGGCAGAAACTGGAAGCATCTGCTTGATGTCGCGCTACATGCATTTCGCCATGAAGGAAAAACATGAGAATTTATGGATAGCGCAACGTCAGGGACGTGCCAAAGATTCCAATGACCGTACCCAGGACAGTGTATTGAAAATGATGGCCATGGCAGGTGAAGGCGATGTTACCGAAAGACTGAAAGAACTGAACATCGTTCCGCTAGCCATTTCTTACGAATACGACCCGTGTGACTTCCTGAAAGCAAAAGAGTTGCAGCAAAAACGCGACGACGAACATTTCCAGAAAAGTCCCGAAGACGACCTGATCAATATGCAGACCGGCCTTTACGGATACAAGGGACGCATCCATTTCCAGACTTCCGCCTGTCTGAATCATGAACTGGACGAACTGAAAGAACTCAATTTGCCGAAATGTGATTTGTTTACCGCCATATCGGAAACCATAGACCGGCATATACACAGCAGTTACCGCCTGTTTGCAGGTAATTATGTGGCGTGTGACCTCTTGATGGGAGACAACCGTTTCACGGCCGAGTACACAGAAGAAGAAAAAGAGCACTTTGAAAAATATCTGGAACAGCAGATTGCCAAAGTCGATCTTCCCAACAAAGACACCGCCTTCCTGCGTCATGCTTTGCTGACTATGTATGCCAATCCGCTCATCAATTACCTGAAAGCGGCAAAAGGATAAGAACGTTTACCGTAAAGGGTGGATGTTACAGTCCACCCTGAAAAAGAAAATAATAAACATGAGGAAAGTCGTTATTTTATCTTTTCTAACCTCTTTGCTTCTCGGCGCGTGCGGTGAAGACGACTATGTATATCCTAATGTTCTGACAGATATGATCGACTTGAAAACCGACCATACAGGAACCGGACGGTATCTGATAACGGATGAAGGGACAGAGTGGCGCATCCAGTCACGTACGGTCTTGACGGACTGGCACCAGACACCACGTACCGCACGGTTACCATGTACGCTCCATTGACAGACTCGGAAGAAGCAGAAAAAGAAGCCATGCTTTACAATACCCAACTGGTTATTTCTCCTGTTCCCTTGTCCGAATCTAAATTCAAGGAGATAAAGACAGACCCGGTAGCCATTCAAAGCATTTGGCGGGGTGGGAATTACCTGAACCTGATTTTACAAGTCAAAGTCAAAGACCAGAAACACGGTTATCACTTTATTGAGAACAAACTGGAGAACAAAGACGGAGAACAAACATTATACTTGACACTCTATCATGACAGGAATAATGACATCGAAGGTTTCAACCGTAAAGTCTATCTGTCTGTTCCCTTGTGGGCATACGCAGGCAAACTGCATAAAGGCGATAAGATTGTATTCAACATCCGTACTTACAAAGAAGGTATGACCAGTCGTATCTTTTATTTTTAGCAAACAAAAACATCAAAACATTCCATTTTATGATAAAGACTATCTATTTTGTATTCTTCATCTGCGCATTCTCATTAGGATTATGGGCATGTACCGGCAAAGACAGTGACAAATTCAAGAATCTATCCTCCGACCAGTTTGAGGAAATGATACAGGACAAGACCATCCAACTGGTTGATGTACGCACGGTAGCCGAATATTCCGAAGGCCATATACCGGGCAGCATCAATATCAATGTATTGGACAATGAGTTTGGCACAAACATCGAGGAGCTTCTTCAAAAAGACCGCCCTGTAGCCGTTTACTGCAAAAGTGGAAGACGCAGCCGCAATGCCGCCAACATTCTGGTAAAAAAAGGATTCAAGGTGTATAATCTGGATAAGGGTATCCTGGACTGGAAGGAATTAGGGAAGGAAATAAGTTTTTAACCGTTTTTTCCTTCAAATCCTTCATTATGGCTTAGCAAGTTGATTTACTGCCACTTATTATGAAGGATTTTTTTTCAATCCTTCATAAATTCTTCATCTCTGTAAGTTTGTCCCAGACTCCCCCGCCCGGTCTTCTATTTCCGAATCGAGACCTTTTCCTCTTGAATGGCAATCTTGCCACGCGCTATCTTATATAGTCAAGCCAAGGATACACACAGTTTTTCGTCCGATAGAAATCGTTGCGCTGCCCTTTTCTGTTTACCGTTTCACCTTAGTGATGAAGTTTTATCACTAAGGTGATCAATTTTCATCACTAAGGTGATACGGTTTCATCACTAAGGTGAAACGATAAATTGAAAAGGAAGAATACGTCATTCCGACCGTCGGTTATTCCAACCCTTCCAGCATTCTTTTTAAAACAACTGTAGCAGAAATTTCCCGGTTAGCCGCTTCAGGAATAACCAACGAAGTAGGCGCTTCAATCACCTCATCGGTCACAATCATGTTTCTTCTCACCGGCAGACAATGCATAAAGAAAGCATCGTTTGTCACTGCCATGTGCGCCGCATCTACCGTCCAGTTCATATCCTTGCTCAGGACCTTTCCATAGTCGGCAGGACGGGTGACACCGGGACATGCCCAGTTCTTGGCATAGATAAAGTCAGCCCCTTCAAAGGCTTTCATCTGGTTGTATTCCACCTTCGCGCCACGGACAAACTTCGGGTCCAGCTCATAGCCTTCGGGATGAGTGATGACAAAATCCACATCGGCCTCGTTCATCCAGTCGGCAAACGAGTTGGGAACGGCCTGAGCAATGCACGCGGATGCGGCGCCCAAGTCAAGACCACCTTGGGACGGTCTTTCTTCTTATACTCCTCGATGGTAATCAGGTCGCGAAAGCCTGCAACGGATGGCCGGTAGCGGCTTCCATGGAGAATACAGGCTTGCCGGAATACTTGATGAACTGATTCAGAATCTTTTCGGTATAATCATCCTCGCGGTTCTCAAAATGAGCGAACGAACGCACACCGATGATATCACAATAAGAAGCCATCACCGGAATAGCCTCCAGTAAATGTTCACTCTTGTCGCCATCCATAATGACACCGCGCTCGGTCTCCAGCTTCCATGCACCTTGATTCACATCGAGCACAATCACATCCATGCCCAAGTTACGGGCTGCCTTCTGGGTACTCAAACGGGTACGCAGACTGTTGTTGAAGAAAATCAGCAGGCAAGTCTTATGCTTTCCCAGGGTTTCATATTTGTAGCGGTCTTTCTTGATTTCGAAAGCTTCGGCAAGGGCACTCTTCAAGTCGCCCAAATCGTGTACGTTTGTAAAGTATCTCATAATTTTTTCATTTATAGTATTATTGTCTTATTTGTCCATCCCCCTGAATAATCCACTTGTATGTGTTCAGTTCCTCCAGTCCCATCGGACCACGGGCGTGAAGCTTCTGCGTGCTGATACCTATTTCCGCTCCCAGTCCGAACTCACCTCCATCGGTGAACGAAGTAGGCACATTCACATAGACACAAGCCGCATCCACCATCTTCATAAAATAATCGGCCGCCCGGTCATTCTCCGTCACAATACATTCACTATGTCCCGAACCATAGATAGAAATGTGGGCCACAGCCGCCTGTATGGTCATAGTCGCCGTCACTGCCATTTTGTAGTCCAGAAACTCTGTTCCGAAAGTATCCGTAGAAGCATGTTTCAGCAAGTGGGAAGGGTAAGAAGTCTTCAGATAATTGTAACACAAGTCATCGGCATAGATTTCCACGTTGTCCTGCTGCAAGCCGCTACAAAGAGTGGAAAGGTCGGTCAGCCGGTTCACATCTATAATCAGACAGTCCAAGGCATTGCACACGCTGACACGGCGTGTCTTGGCGTTGCGGATAATGGCGGCTCCTTTCGCCACATCACCCTCCTTGTCAAAATAAACGTGACACACACCGGCTCCTGTCTCGATAACGGGAATCGTGGCGTTCTGCCGCACATAGTCTATCAGCCCCTTACCGCCCCGGGGGATAATCAGATCCACATAGCCGCGGGCATGGAGCAGCGCGTCGGCCGAATCATGTCCTGCCGGCAACAATGCCACCAGATAAGGAGACAAGTGGGCTACATCCAGCAAGGTATTCCGGATAATCTCCACCAGGATACGGTTGGAGAAATCGGCATCGCTCCCCCCCTTTAATATACAGGCGTTGCCGGATTTGAAACAAAGTGCAAACACATCCAAAGTCACATTAGGACGAGCTTCATAAATAATGCCTATCACCCCGAAAGGCACACTTACCTTGGTCAGCTTCATGCCATTGGGACGCACGGCCTCACTCAGTATTCTCCCCGACGGAGAAGGCAGCGTGGCTACCTGCCGTATGCCTTGGGCTATGGCGTGAATGCGTTCCGCTGTCAGTTTGAGACGGTCATATTTGGGATTCGACGGATCCATCGCCGCCAAATCCTTGGCGTTCTCTTCCAGAATCCGGTCCGTAGCAGCCTCCACCCTGTCGGCCAATGCATACAAGGTGTCATTGATGATCTCCTCCTTGCAGAAAGCAAGAGATCCTTTTGCCTGCCGCACCTGTTTAAAAATATCTTTTATCTGTTCCATAGTCACTTCATTTTATCTAAATCATTACCACACCGCATCAGTCCAAATACAAATAATCATAGTGTACCATAGGTTTCTGTCCATGTTTCCCCTGCAATGCACGCGCTTCTGCCGAATCAAATCCGATGCGTCCCACTCCTATCTGCCTGCCCCGGTGGTCTATGATTTTCACTATATCATCTTTTTCAAATTCCCCTTCTATGCGGACCACTCCCACAGGAAGCAGCTTACCGCCTTCTGTCCTTTCAACACTTTCACGGCCTGTTCGTTCAAATGCAACTCGCCTTTGGCAAAGCCTTCGCTATGGGCAATCCACTTTTTCACGCTGGATACTCCGCCTTCTGCCGGAATAAAGCGTGTACAAACCGTCTCTGCCGGATGTTGCAGCAAATCGACCAGGATATGGTCTTTCTTGCCATTGGCTATAATGACGGTAATGCCCTCATCGGCCACCTTACGGGCAATGGTAGTCTTTGTCAGCATACCGCCCCGGCCGAATCCCGATTTCTCCGTCTGTATATAGTCCGAAAGATCCTTTCCCTGCTCCACCTCGCGTATCACCTGCGTACCGGGGGTAGAAGGAGAGCCATTGTATATGCCGTCAATATTGCTCAGTATGATTAATGCCTGCATATCCATCATGGAAGCGATCATTCCCGAAAGCTCGTCATTGTCTGTAAACATCAGTTCGGTGACCGAAATGGTATCATTCTCATTTACGATAGGTATGACACCGTTCTCCAGCATCACCATCATGCAGTTGCGCTGGTTCAGGTAATGACGGCGCGTGCCGAAACTTTCTTTCGTAGTCAGCACCTGCCCGACGGGAATACCGTGTTCGCGAAACAGCTCATAGTACCGGTTGATCAGTTTTGCCTGGCCCACCGCCGAGAAAAGCTGCCTTTGCTCCACGCTATCCAATTTCTTGGAAGGCTTGATCTCGCTGCGTCCCGAAGCTACCGCCCCGGATGAAATCAGAATGACTTCCACCCCGGCTTTGCGCAATTCCGCCACCTGGTCTACCAATGCCGACATACGCGTCACATCCAGCGTACCGTCTTTACGCGCCAACACATTACTACCGATCTTTACTGCTATTCTTGTAAACTGAACTGCCATTTCTCTTGTTATTTTAGAAACACAAATATAGATATTAAAATCAATCTGTAAAGTCAAATAAGCCAAAAATTAACCTTTATCGTATTTGTGTGCATGTATTTTAATTCTCATCTTTGCAAAATGAAAATATATAACGATAATATTCAATAGGCAAACGTATGGTTAAAGCTATTTTTTTCGATATTGACGGTACACTGGTTTCTTTTGAAACACATAAGATTCCTGCTTCGACCCAAGAAGCATTAAAGGCACTCCGTGATAAAGGCATTAAAATATTTATTGCTACCGGACGCCCACAATGTTTAATAAACAACCTGGGTGACTTAGAGTTTGACGGGTATATCACCGTAAACGGAAGCTATTGTTTTACCGCCGGCCACCAGCCCATTTATAAAGGTTGCATCCCGCAAGAAGACATTGAACGGCTAATAACTTTTCAACAGAAATATCCGGTACCTTTCGTTTTTGCATACGGCAATGAAATGTTCGTCACTGAAGTGAATGACAGAGTACAGGCTGTTTCCGATCTGATTGAAATTCCTGTTCCCCCTGTCGCCTCCATAGAAGAAGCCCGTGGAAAAGACATCCTGCAAATAATGGGGTACTTTACGGACGAAGAGGAAAAAGAAACAGATATATTCGGCAAAGTGCTGACCCATTGCGAACCGATGCGCTGGTATCCATTGTTTGCCGACATCATTGCACGGGGCAACAGTAAAAGTACGGGAATAGACAAAGTGCTGGCATATTTTGACATTGACCTGAAAGACACCATGGCTTTCGGTGACGGCGGCAATGATATTCCCATGCTGAAACACGTAGCCACAGGGATAGCTATGGGAAACGCCGAACCTCATGTCAAAGCTGTGGCCGACTATGTGACCACCTCCGTAGATGAAGACGGAATAGCCAATGCGTTGAAACATTTCGGATTAATCTAAAGAAGGTTCGATAAAAGGAAAATGAATGCAGAGAGTATCCTCATGAGAGATCCCAAACTAAGGTTTTTCATGTCGTTTATTAATTTAAGAGATGCAAAGATATTCATTTACTTCTTATTAATTCGTTTCTTGTTTTGATTTCTTGACCCATTTTTCCAGAAAACTCTTTATCTTTACGCAAAATATTTATTAATTGCGAATCTATGAAGAAAACCAATTCTATCCTTTGCGCATTTGTATTGGCAGGCTCGCTCTTCGGCTGTTCCACAACACAGCAGAAGACAGGCGAAACTGACTACACGCAGTATGTTAACACGTTCATCGGAGCAGCAGACAACGGACATACCTTTCCCGGTGCCTGCCGTCCTTTCGGCATGATCCAGACAAGCCCCGTAACCGGAGCTGTCGGCTGGAGATATTGTTCGGAATATGTGTACACCGACTCCCTGATATGGGGATTTACCCAGACACACCTTAATGGAACAGGGTGTATGGACCTGGGAGACATCCTGGTGATGCCGGTTACCGGAACACGCGCCCGTGCCTGGGACGCTTATCGCAGCCACTTCCCCAAAGACAAGGAAGCAGCGACTCCCGGATACTACACCGTAGAGCTGGCCGACCCCGGCGTGAAGGCCGAACTGACCGCCTCTCCCCATGCCGCCCTGCACCGTTATACCTATCATAACGCCGACTCGGCATCTGTATTGATTGACCTTCAGCACGGACCTGCGTGGAACGAAAACCAATACCATTCGCAAGTACAAAGTTGCGAAACCAATTGGGAAGATGCACAAACCTTGACCGGACATGTACGCAACAGCGTATGGGTGAACCAAGATTACTTTTTTGTTATGAAGTTCAATCGTCCCGTCATAGATACCCTGTATCTGCCCATGGCCGAAACTGAAAAAGGGAAACGCATCATCGCTACTTTTGACATGAAGCCGGGAGAGGAACTGCTGATGAAAGTAGCCATGTCCACCACCGGCGTGGATGGAGCCAAGAAGAATATGGAAGCGGAAATAGCCGACTGGAATTTTGAAGGAGTGAAGCAAGCAGCCCACAACGAATGGAACAATTATCTGAGCCGCATTGAAGTAACCGGTACGGATGACGAGAAGACCAACTTCTATACCAGCTTCTACCATGCCCTGATACAGCCCAACCAAATCTCGGACGTAGACGGATGGTACCGTAATGCAGCCGATTCCATCGTTAAAGCCGGTAACGGAGCTTTTTATTCCACTTTCTCTTTATGGGACACTTATCGTGCCGCCCATCCGTTTTACACCTTAATGGTTCCTGAAAAAGTAGACGGATTCGTCAATTCATTGGTAGAACAGGCTGAAGTACAGGGCTTCCTGCCTATCTGGGGACTTTGGGGAAAAGAAAATTATTGCATGGTGGGCAACCATGGAGTATCCGTAGTAGCCGAAGCCTATCGCAAAGGTTTCCGCGGTTTTGACGCCGAACGAGCTTTCAATGCTATTAAAAAGACCCAGACAACATCTCACAAGTTGAAATCCGACTGGGAAACTTATATGAAATATGGCTATCTGCCCACCGACTTGATTCAGACAGAATCCGTATCTTCCACATTGGAGTCGGTTTATGACGACTATGCCGCCGCCGACATGGCCAAACGAATGGGCAAAGAAGAAGACGCAGCTTATTTTGCCAAACGTGCCGACTTCTATAAGAATCTGTTTGATACGAAAACCCAGTTCATGCGTCCGCGAAAAGCAGACGGAACTTGGAAATCTCCGTTCAATCCCAGTCAGGTAGGACACTCGGAAAGCGTGGGAGGTGACTATACTGAAGGAAACGCATGGCAGTACACTTGGCACGTACAACACGATGTACCGGGATTGATCGGGTTATTTGGCGGGGAACAACCATTCCTGACCAAACTGGATTCATTATTCACCCTGAAACTGGAAACCACCCAAGCGGATGTGACCGGTCTGATCGGTCAATATGCACATGGCAATGAACCAAGCCATCACATTACCTATTTATATACGCTGGCAGGCCGTCCCGAACGTACCCAGGAACTGATCCGCGAAATCTTTAATACTCAATATCGCCCCGAACCCGATGGACTGTGCGGCAATGATGATTGCGGACAGATGTCAGCATGGTATATGTTCTCGGCTATGGGATTCTATCCGGTGGATCCGGTAAGCGGCAATTATGTATTCGGTGCTCCGCAGATGCCAGAATTCGTATTGCACCTGGCAGACGGAAAGACTTTCACCATTATTGCCGAAGGATTATCAAAGGAACACAAGTATATTGACAGCATCACCCTGAATGGAGAACCTTATGCAAAGAATTATATTTCTCATGAAGATATCCTGAAAGGAGGAACGCTGATTTATAAGATGAAATAAGATACCTTTTCATATAGATGACGCAGATGACACGGATTTACCTTTAGTTTATCCTTGTTATCTGCGTCATTCGCATGAAAATACATCACAAAGCATCCGGATGGGTTCATCCGATTCTATCTCTATAACACAAACTCTCCTTCCAGCCGGATATCATTGGAAGCCGCACCTACCATCACTTTAAACTCTCCCGGCTCCACCACATAATTCATCTCCGAATCATAGATGCCCAAATCATCTTTCTTCAAATGGAAAATCACTTGCCGGCTCTCTCCTTTCTTCAAGAAAATACGCTGAAAGGCCTTCAGCAACAAAGGAGGTTGTGAAACAGAAGCCACCTTGTCGCCAATATAAAGTTGCACCACTTCCTCGCCATCACGATTACCCGTATTGGTCACCGTACAAGCAACTGTCTGCAAAGTTTCCATCTCCGTGCCTTTTTGGAGTTCCAAACCACTATAAGTGAACCGGGTGTAACTCAAACCATACCCAAAAGCATAAAGCGGTGTACCTTTGCTTTCCACATAATCGCGCTGCGTACCTTGTGAATAGAAAACAGGCAATTGTCCTTCACTGCGCGGAACAGACACCGGCAGACGTCCCGCCGGACTGTAATCGCCAAACAAAATGTCGGCAATTCCCATTCCTCCCTGTTCACCTGGATACCAAGCAGTCAGCAAAGCCTGTGCTTTCTCCGCCGCCAGATTCATATTCATGGTACGCCCCTGAATATACACAACCACCAAAGGCTTTCCCGTAGACGCCACGGCACTAATCAGCTTCTCCTGATCACCCAGCAAACGTAAAGAACTACGGTCGAACCCTTCTCCGCAATCCATATCGGGCAATGTCTTTGCATCTTCGGAAACGGTAGCAGCACCGGTACTGATGTATTTCGTCTTAAAATCACGGGCACTGGAACCGCCCACTACCAGCACTACCGCATCTGCTTTCTGTGCGGCTGCCACAGCAGCGGGAATATCAGTAGCAGTCGTATCGCGCACCGCACATCCCTTTACATAAGTTACCCGAGTGCTTTCCGATACAGCTGCACGTATGCCGTCCAGCACAGTAGCCACCTCTTCACGAACTTGGGGAGCGGTATAATCGCCCAACTGGTTGTACATTTCATCCGCATTAGGCCGATGACCGCCAAATGTCCGATATGCTTGCTCAATGGCAACACTCCCTCATTCTTCAACAGCACTACCCCTTCACGAGCTACTTGCCGTGCCAGTTCCTTGTGTTCTTTAGAGTGAACCAGCTTCTTTGCCAATTCGGGCGACACATACGGATTCTCGAACAAGCCCATCTGAAACTTCAAACGAAGTACATTACCGACCGCCCTGTCCAGATCGGCCATGGTAATCAAGCCTTCTTCGTATGCCTTCTTCAAATTTTTTCCAAAAGCATTTCCACCCAAATCCATATCCAGACCGGCTTTCAGTGCTTTCACTGCCGCCTCCTTGTTGTCCTTGGCGGCACGCATACCCACAATACCTTCTATACTGATCAAGTCCGAATAGACAAACCCTTTGAATCCCCATTGATTGCGCAACACATCAGTCAGCAATTCCTTGTTGGCAGTGCAAGGCACTCCGTCTATCGCATTGTAAGAAGTCATAAGGGTACCTGCTCCCTCCTTCACCGCTTTCCTGAAAGGAGGCAAGTATTCAGAAAGCAACTGGCGCATACCACAATTGGCACGAGATCCGTTATGTCCGGATTCGGGTACACCGTATGCCGCAAAATGCTTCAATGTGGCATACAGATGCTTCCCGTCATTCTGCACTTTACCTTGCATTCCCTTCATCATAGCCACTCCCATGATGGTAGTCAGCACTGGGTCTTCCCCAAAGGTTTCCTCCATGCGTGACCAACGCGGCTCGCGAGCAACATCCAGCACCGGACCATAACCAATGTTCGCCCCTTGCAAACGGGCTTCCAGGGCAATAGCTTCCCCCATTTTCAACATCAGCCCCTCGTTCCAAGTACTGGCAGCCGACAAAGCTGTGGGAAATACGGTAGTTCCGATAGCCATGTGTCCATGTGGGCACTCCTCGGCAAACAAAACCGGAATACCCAGCCTCGTTTCTTCCACAGCATATTTTTGAAGTGCATTCAATGCTTTTGCCGACAACTCAGGACTTAGTCCGGTTTCCAATGTCTTTTGTGTCCACGGATCCGCGCGAAGTACAGCCCAAAATGAGCCTACAGGTGCCTCTGCCATCTTCTTTTTATACAATTCGGATACCGTCACTTCATTCTTTCCCGTTTTGGTGTACATTTCCCAACCCAACGGACAACATAACTGCCCCACCTTCTCTTCAATGGTCATCCGCCCCAACAAGTCCTTCACTCTATATTCTATAGGAACAGCTGCCTGTTTATAGAGCCATTGCTGTGCCATAACCCGTCCGGTGCATAACATACCGGACAGGAGAAGCACTCCCGACAATAACTTCTTCCTTCTTACCATAATCATTATTTCTTTAAAACAAACGATAACGCTATCGGTTCATTCTCTATTCCCTTAGGCAAGGTAACCTCCACTTTATCGCCTTTCAAAACATATTTCACACGCTTATTCCCCTTCAACAACTTCATGTTCCCTTTGGGCAAATTGCCCTTCCATTCAATGACCTCCGGCAACTTCTCGCCTTCGGGCAACGCATAAATAGCATATAAGGTCTTTCCATCCTTATCAGCAGTAAACCATACATTACCATCCCGATACACCGGAGTTATACGGGTATTATAAATAGCTTTTCCATTGAAACGCAGCCACTTTCCTACTTCATGCAGACGTTTTGTCACTTCTTCCTCAATAACTCCATCCGCTGTAGGTCCTACTCCCAACAATAAGCATCCACCTTTAGCCGTAATCTCGCTTAAGATATTAATCACCTTTTGAGGTGACTTAAACGGTGCATTGGGAACCCATCCCCAGTCATTGCTCAGCGTGATGCAACTTTCCCACGGATAGTCCAGCTGTGTTTCAGGAATGCCGCGTTCTGGGGTCTGATAGTTCTCATTCTTGCCACGAATGCTACGGTCTACCGAAATCAAACCGGGATGTTGTTTGCGAGCCTTCTCTAAAATGCCATCCAGATTGATATCATCACCAGTTACCCAACCTCCGTCCAACCACAAAATATCAAAACTGCCATAACGAGTCATCAACTCATCCAGTTGGTTTTGTGTGAAGGTCTGATAATTCTTCCACCAATCCGGATGGTTCTCTTTTTTGTAGTTAATACGACGGTTGGCAGTAGCAAAATAAGGATTCCAGAACCATTCACAATGCCAGTCTGGCTTGGAAAAATAACATCCCATCATAAAACCCTTCTTGCGGAAAACATCAAACACATGAAACGCCACATCCTTACGCGGGTTATTTTTGAACGGACCATTAGCTATAGAAAAATCAGTGTATTTAGAATCGAAAGTGCAAAAACCATCGTGATGCTTAGTTGTGAAAATCATGTATTTAATACCTGCATCCTGCATCACTTCCGCCCACTGTTCCGGATTAAAATTCACAGGATTCAATGAATCTTTCAAGCCCCAATACCATTTTTTATATTCATCATAAGGCAAATTTCCCTTACGGCTTATCCAATCCACATCTTCCGAACAAATGGACCATGACTCTACAATGCCCGGCACAGAGTACAAGCCCCAGTGAAACAACACTCCAAATTTTTGATCTTGCCATTTAGCCAGTTTATCCAATACTTGTTGATCAGTAGGCCACACATAATCCGTAGCCTTGGATTGTTGGTGCACAAATCCCTGCACCTGTTCCTGAGCACTCAAGCTCATTGAGAAAGTGACCAAAGCCACACATCCTAGTAGTTTCTTCAGGTTTTTCATAAATAATTTGTTCAAATACAATATTTTATAAAATAAATCATTTTGCTACCCCGGCAGGTTTCAACAATACAAACATGTAATAATGGATACTAAATCCGCTTTAAAATTAAAACAAAAGATTAACTAAACAATATTCATTTTAGCTTTATTCAAATAATTCACCAACTTACAAACCGGTGATTTACAGAAAAGATACATTCTCCTATCACAATTTCATTGTTCCAATTCCATACAATAATCTAAAATGGAAAATACATCCAGAATGTCTTTCATATCTATTTTATGGTCTTTGGCAAATTTTCTGATCTCGTCTTTATGCCCAATAAATATCTTTTCCAAATGTTTCAAAGATTTCACTTTTTCCAATTTCCCTTCTACCTTTATATAATACGTATTATCATTTTTCCGGCGATATACTTCCGTACTTCCTATCTTCTGACGTTCATAAGGGGTATACATCTCAGTTCCATTCAATCCCAGATCACTCATCTGCAAGTTCTTAACACTTCCTTGTGTCACTGTTCCCAGTGCTCCTTTGGAACCTATATTCACATCTTTCAACAACCAGTCAATGTAAACAACTCCCTCTTTCCTACATACGACTTCATAAAATCCTCTGCCCACCGGAACAAATTTACGTTTTCCTATTATGACCGTATCAACTTGAGCAGGATTTGTCATCTCCATCATTTCCTCTCCCTGTCGAAAAAGCATTGTTTTGTTTGAAGCATCATAGTTAAGTGAAACGACAGAAACAGAATGATTACGAAATTTAATCTGGGCCTGAACAAAATCATTAAAGAGAAATATCCGTTTAAACTGCTGCGCAGAAACAGACAAAGAAAAAAAATATAAGATGAAAAAAGTTAGAAACGCTTTCATTGGAGTTTACCTTAATTAATATAAGAAATAAAGGGGGAGACAGAGAGAAATCTCTCTGTCTCCCCTTTATTCAAAAAAACAGTGAAGATCCGCCCATGTTACCGACCTGCGCCCCATACCGGAGCATTCCTGTCAGCCCACAAACGTTCTGTAGCAAGCACAGAATTATACATACCAGAAGATGTAATAGTCAACCCTTGTTCTGCATAAGCCGCCTTCTTTATATCACCAGCAATATTATCATCAGTAACTGCTCCTGTCGGGAAACGACGCGGTATGCTGGTTGCCGGCACTTCTGCATAGTCTATACGCGGCAAGATAGTTGAATGATAGCTCGGATATCCGGAGCGACGAGCTGTAATATACACTTCATTAGGATACAATGTAAAATGAAGCATTTCCTGCAGATAGATTTTCTCCAGTTTCTCAGCTGCCGTACCGGTGAAAGCATATTTTTCACTACTCATCATAGCCTCAATTTCTCCATCTTTCAAGTCAATGGCTCCTTCATTGGGATCATAACCAAAACAACCTTGCACATTACTATAATAAGCCACTTGATTATCTTTTGCCAATGCGTCATACGATTGAACAGAAAGAGCAAGAGCCTTGTCATAATACGTCTTGGCCTGTGCTTCCTGATTGTTCAGCATAGCAAACTCAGCCAGATAAAGATTAACTTCCGCCGCACTCATATACATACCATACCAAGGACGATCAGTAGTAGTGAATGTATAGGTATCATCCGGCAAAGTAGCTCCCGAAACCTGATCGGCAGCATTGTAATAACGACCAATAATCATCATCTGATTTAAAGTGGAATAAACGGTATAACTAGTCGGATTATTTCCTTCACTATTATGCAAGTACAATTCCTTGTCAGCATTTGTATAGGATGAAGGGAAGAACCATTTATACTTACCTGTATTATCATTACTTGCCATCCATGCTTCGGTCATGCCATAATAGCGCACCCACGGTTCACCCGGACCACCCCATTTTACAAACTTCTTTTTACCGTCAGCACCTACTTCCGAAACAACATTCTTCTCTATAAATTCCGGTATTTCCAGACCTGCATCATAATATCCCTGTACAATCTTGGAATTCCATGAATCTTTTATAAAGAAACGAACACGCGGATCCCGATTCTCTACCATAAAGTTAATAACAGTCTCACGACCGGCACATCCGGTAAAGCCATTACTCCAATGATAAATACAATCGTTTACATACCCTTCATTACCGGTCAAACGTACTTTACCTTTATTAAATCTTACATCTTCATCCAAAGCATCGATATAACCACAAGAAGCACTTGCCACATCAGCTGCAATTTGCTTGGCCTTACTTTCATTCTGTGCCAATAAGCGAACAGCAATACGCAATTTCAAGGAATTAGCAAACTTGGCCCATTTAGCAGTATTACCACCATAGACAACATCCTCTTCCGATTTCATAACCACCTCACCCGAAGTAAAAGAAGCAATTGCAGTATTCAGTTCATTCAGCCATAAGTCATAAAGGCTTTCCACACTATCAAAATTTGGAGTAAGTGTTCCACCATATGCCGCTTGGCAAGCCTCAACATAAGGAATGGAACCATACATGTCTGTCGCATAGATTCCCAGATAAATGCTCAAGACATGAGCCGCAGCCACATATCCCTGATTCTGAGCACGCATGTCTTCATCCAATGACTCCATTTCTTTATCCATAGCACGAAGTACACGCAATACATTCAGATATTGTCTGCTTTGGTCACCGTCAATGCTCAAAGTCAAAATACCTTCAGAGGCACCACCAGTAGAAATTCCCATACCAGACCAAGAATATTTCATTGGGGCATTATAAAAATACTCCAAATAGGCTTGAGGATCGAATCGATTAACGGCTTCAGCAAACAAGAAAGAAACATTTCCTGTTGTTACCGCAGACGGATCCTGATTGATTTCCGAGAAATCATCACGGCATCCAGTAGTCATCAAAGCAGACCCGAAAGCAAGAGCTGCCAAAAGTAATTTATATGATTTCATATTGATCTATTTTTCTAATTATTAGAATGTTGCATTAATAGTAAATGTATAACTTGCCGTATATGGACTTACCGAACGAATCATGAACTGCCCGGCCTGAGTACCACGCAGGGATTCAGGATTGAAATTGTTCGGCAAAGAATTCAACAAATAACCCAAGTTACGTCCGGTCAGTGTCAGGTTAATACCCGATGCTCCTATTTTATCGGCAATTTTACCTGGCATACGGTAACTCAAAGAAACTTCACGCAATGCAATGTAATTCAATTCATGGAACCAATCATTATTTTCCATACAGCAGCACGTCCCCATGAGTTGTTCCAGTAGTTCCACGAAGAAGCATGTTGAGGGTCAACAATACCACGATTTACCAAATCAGCATAAAGTTCCCCCCCCTCAGCTATGGTATATGTACCGGACGGAGTATTGATAGTCTGTCCACCAGGCATGATAGCTTCCGGAATAATACCGTCATCGTATGTCAGGCCATCCCAAATGGAAGTATAAGTAATACCTCCGTTTTCAGCGTCCACACCATTCATTGAACTCTTCAGATAACCGTATGCTGTACCATAGTGAGAACCATAAATAGCCACCATACCACCAAAACGCATATCCATTGACGCACGCAATGTCCAATTCTTATATCTCAAAGAAGAATTTACAGAACCCAGAAAGTCCGGTTGGATAGAACCTACAGTTTCCACTTTTCCTGAACGCGTATAATATACAGAATGACGCTATTGTAAGAAGCCAGTTCCAAAATAGGCAGACCGGTTTTGGGGTCGTAATTTGGAGTAGCATCAGATTTCAGCAAACCATATTCGCCACCCACTTCGGCCACAGAGGCGATACGATAATTACCATAAGCCGCGTCACCAACCAAAGTGATATAATTAGCTACGTTCTCATGCAGTTCCACTATTTTCGAAGTATTCTTGGTATAAGTAAAATTCAAATCCCAAGTCCAGTCCTTCGTTTCAATCGGAGTCGTATTGATTGCCAATTCAATACCTTGGTTCTGAATGTTACCAGCATTGATCAACTGATTGGATAGCCCCGATTCTGATGGAACCTTAATAGTCATGATCTGGTCTTTAGTATTTTCTTTATAATAAGTAAAGTCCACACCAATACGATTTCTCAAGAAACGCCAGTCAAGACCTATTTCCCAAGCATTCTTACGTTCCGGCTTCAAATTAGCGGCGTAATAAGTGTCCGGTACTTGCAAACCATAAGAATTATCAATACCATACAAGCTATAAGCTGTATTGATCTTATACGCATCCGTATCATTACCAACCTGAGCCCAAGAACCGCGAATCTTAGCAAACGAGATCCATTCCGGCATCTTTCCACGGAAAGTTTCATGGATCAACCAAGAAGCTGATACAGAAGGTAGAAATAAGAATAGTTACCATGCTTATCAGCATACACCAATGAAGACGACCAGTCGTTACGTCCGGTCACATCAAGGAACACTTGGTCCTTCCAACTCATCGCCACCTGACCGGCCAATGACAAGATAGTCTTTTCACCCGAAATATTTCCGGAAGTTCCTACAGGATTCTTTGAGTTGCCGATAAAGAACTGACCGGGGATAACCAAACCACCATTGGTGTTGAGTTGCAATTCCTGTTGGAAATTATGATAATATTCTCCACGAATGAAACCACTGATATTAAAATCCTTCACCTCTTTATTCCATGAGAAACTGGCATTCAAGTTTGTCTGTTCCTTTGTGTACTGACCTAACTTATAATATCCTCCCTCATTGGCATAGCCACTACCCAATTCTTTAGATTCATTGCGTTTGTAATAGTAGTTATAATTTCCTTCGGCTGTAAATTTCAACCAACTGTTCAAATCTGCAGTCAATTTAAGGCTTGGACGTACAGAAGTTTCCTTTTGAATGTATTCATTTTCATACACACTCCACCAGACCTCTTTACCTGGAGCATTTCCGTATTCATCATTATAAGCATTATCCGCCAATCCGCCATGTGCACCTTTGTAACGGGTTCTCCAATAACGAGTGTCATACATACGGCTAAAAGTACCATCTATAAATTTTTCACCAAAATTGGTTTCTCCACCCTGTCTCGGAGTAGAATTAGCAAAAGAAATAGCAGCTTCAATTTCCACATCCTTTGATATCTTATGACTAGCCTTACCTAAGAAAGAAATACGTTCAAATGAATTGTTCGGCGTATTACCATCAGCATACTTATAAGATAAAGAGGTATAGAAGGAAGAGGTATCATTGGCACCTTGAACCGAAACGTTCGTATTGGAATTGAAACCATTATCATATGCATCAACAAAATTATCCTCATAAGGAGAATAGTTCACTGTAGTATAATCATAAAATTCAATAGGCTTACCATCAAATCTCGGTCCCCAGGAAACACCACCTCCCCATGCGACAGAACGGTCGCCATTACCATTCAGATAAAACGAATTAGTGTCCTGCATATTACCGGACGACTTATAATCTGCATAACCTGACATGTAACCATCACCACGATGGTTCTGAAAATCAGGACCTCCATATACATGGTCTATACCGAATGTTTGAGAAAAGCTAACACCAAAACCTTTTTTTTCCCTTACCACTTTAGTTGTGATCACAACAGCACCATTTAAACCACGGGAACCATAAAGAGCTGTTGCCGCAGCCCCTTTCAGAACCGATACCGATTCAAAATCATCCGGATTTAGGTTCTTCAATTCATTACCCCAGTCGGTATCATTAGCAGCCCAGTCGGCATCACCATTTTTAATTGCATTGTCTAAAATGACGCCATCCACTACATAAATCGGCTGGTTGTTACTTCCCAATGTAGAAGCACCACGAATCAAGATCTTGGAAGACCCGAAAAGTCCCCCATCACCTGCCGAGATTTCAACACCGGCTACTTTACCTTGCAAAGCAGAAACTGGATTTACCACATTAGAATTCAGCTCATCGCTCTTAATTTCGGTTACAGCATACCCCAAAGCCTTAGTAGCACGTTTCATACCCAAAGCGGTCACCACCACTTCCTGCAAGGTTTGTGTGTCATCTTGTAATGTTACATTCATGGGTTGTCCATCCCAAGGAATCTCTACTGTTTGATAACCGACAAAAGAAATCTGAATGATATCCCCCTTTTTCACATTGGACAAAGAAAAGTCACCATCAATACCTGTTATAGTACCATTAGTCGTACCTTTCACTACTACAGATGCACCAATGACAGTTTCACCCGTAGCATCCTTGACAATTCCTGTACATGTACCACTTTGTTGTGTGATTTTCACATCGGTAACGCCGGGATTGGCGACCGCGTATGCTGCTCCGGTAGAGGCACCCATTAGGAACAGCAACATACTGACTGATTTTAGTCGTTTTAACATAGCTGTGATTTTTTTTAAGTTTATTGAAAATCAAGTAATTCCGTTTCCTTAGTTCCTTCAGAACTACTCTTACAGCTATATATCTGAATATCAGTGCGTTTTATTTTTATGCCTCAAAAAGAAAAATTGTATTTAAAAGTCTATAGAAGGACTTTTAAATACAATTTTCTATCTATTTTCTACCGAAAAGAGTGCTAATATAGAAAGCCGAACAACCATAATGGTATTTTATTATTTATTCCATACTCTATATCATCAGCGACAATATATGCATCAGAAAGTCCATTTATTTGTTGTTTACCTTTATGTCTACCACCGACTTCAAAAGTATAGCGTCCATCAATAAAGAAATCACTCTCTTTAGAAACGTTTATTTTGTGGCAATAACGCAATTGGTTGGCAAAAAAAGTTTCCCTGACATTTCCAATATCAATCTGACTGGCAGACAATGCATACATTAAATTAGGATTCTCCAAAAACAGTTTATCAGGTTTTTGCAAGCGGCTTATGCCGGAGCCTTCTTTTTGGAGATTCATAGTCAGACAGCTGTCATGGAGGGCATCCAGATAGGCCAGCAATGAATTACGCGAGATTCCTATCCGTTCACTTAGTTTGCTGACATTAGGAATAAAAGGCGCCGACTCTGCAATGATATATAGTAACTGCTTAATTTTAGTTGTATATGAAATATCAACCCCTCTTAACTGTGGAATCTCCAATTCCACAATCAGATTGACCACTTCATTTATTCTTGAATAATAAAGAGAGGGTAATTCATTGTAATAAGGATAATACCCATGTTTCAAATAATCAGAAAAATGTTTCAGAACTTTAACTTTGTCTACTATCCCGACAGATAATGCCAGATGATTGTCCAATATATTATTTAAAGTCAATATCGGCAATGATAGTTTTTCATTCCAGTTTAAATACTCGCGAAAAGAAAAACCTTGCATTTCATAAACAATAGCCCGCCGGCTTAAATCCGATTTGGCATTTAAGATTTCAAGCAAGGACGAACCTGTAAAGACTACATGAAGTTCAGGTAAGTCATCATAAATATTTTTCAGTTCTTGAGACCAGTTGGGGTATTTGTGTACTTCATCCAGAAACAGATATTTTCCTCCCCGCTTTACAAAATCGGAAGCTAAATCATAAAGTTTATGTTCACTGAACCAGATATTATCCACACTGGCATAAAGTACGGTTTTATCCATTGGAAGGTTCAGTTTGATATACTGCAACAATAAAGTTGTTTTTCCAACTCCCCGGGCCCCCTTTATACCGATAAGACGAGCTTCCCATTCTATCTCATTCATCAGGCTACGTACAAAAGAAGTATTTGTTATAGCCAGTTTCTTGATAAAGGATTCAAATAATCGTTCCATTTCTTCTTTTTGTTTATCACACATTACAAAAATAGTAATAAATTGTTCATCATGATAAACAAAATGAGTTTTTTTTAAAAGTTGCAGCAATAAATAATATGCTTTGCCGGTATCAGCATATCAAATGATTTTGGGGTATAATAAAAAGGAAGAGAATATATCACATAACCTCTTCCTTTTTAATTAATAAACTTGGACTATCGTCATATTTCAGACTGTTTTTTACTAATTCAAATTAGGTCCTTCTCCAAATTGAGGAGCTTTTTTATCGTACCAAACCCGTTCTGTATTTAATATTGTAGGCTCCGGACCATAGGAATATCCTTGGTCTTGATATGCTTTTCTCTTGATATCTCCCATTTTATCATCTACAGTTGGTTGTGTCACTTGAAATCTACGAGGTAATGGATAGTTGCTGACTTTAGGATTTAAGTTCAGCATGGGATATAAATCACTTTCTTTCATTGGACATCCGGAACGACGCATCATGATATATTGATCAGCCGGGAAGAAAATGAAGTGAATATACTGTTGCAAGTATACTTTTTCCAGATTCTCTGTCGTAGATCCATCTAAAGTCAAAATAGGATCATTTAGTAATCTAGTGACTTCATTTTCCTGCAACTTAATGGTTACATCAAATTTGTCTTGTCCAAATGTATTGTCATAATAGGGAATATGATTTAAACCTGCCAACTTGTCATAAGCACGCATTGAATATTCTACTCCCTTTTTCAGATAGGATTCTGCGTTTCCTGAGAAACCTATATCTTGTCCTTGGCTTAATAACTTAAGTTCTGCCAGATACAAGTTTACTTCTGCTGTGGATAGATACAATCCATACCATGCGTATAAATCTGTAATCTGAACTTTTGGCGCACTTGGAGCAACCGGATAGTCTATAATGACTTTTTTGTCAAACATATATTGATTTAATGGAGAATATGGATAATAAGTTGTTTCTCCATTGCCATCTTTATCTGAAACTTTCCACAGCTTGCCAGCCTTGTCAAAATAATCAGCATATTCCGGGTGCTGGTCGGCTAAGCCGGCTTCTACTTCTGTCGGTAAACCGTAATAACGTACCCAAGGTTCACCAGGAGCTTTCCAACCTTTGAAAACCTTTTTGCCGTTAACTTCTTCTGATATGACATTTTCTTCTACAAATGAAGGTAGCCTTTGTCCTTTGTCATAGAATGCTTGTACGACAATTGAATTATAATCATTCTTTTCAAAAAAGACACGGATACGTGGATCAAAATGTTCAAGCATGAAGTTGATTAATTGCATTGATCCTGCACCACGGTTATCCATAGAATTTCCACCAGGCATATGACGGTCTGTAGCACTTTTATTATAGAAGAAGTCATCTTCCAAACCATCCATAATAGGATACTTGGCAGCATCTCTTACAATATTCAATGCCCGATCCTTATCTTCGTTGATTAAACGAACTGCTAGCTTTAGACGAAGAGAGTTGGCAAATTTCAACCATTTGGTATAATCGCTTGGTAGATGATATCCTGTGAGCCTAAAGACTGCTGTGTTACTTTATTTCCATCAATAGTAACATCATTGGCTAATGTTTCAACAGTTTCTTTCAATTGTTTTTCCCACAAATCAAATAATTCGGCTTGTGTGTCATATTTTGGAGTGAGCGTTCCTCCGTAACGTGCTTGATAGGCTTCTGTGTATGCCATGGAGCCATACATATCAGTATCCCACATAGCCAAGTAAATCATTAAAGGTTGACAAAGTGCTTTTAGATAAGTATATTTTGCTTGTTCTTCTCCCTCTAAGGTTGTATTTACAATATAAGTCAGTTCATTTACTTGGTTCATTACATTGTAAACTTGCGATCCCATTTTGCCTGAATTGGACATGGTAGTCATCAGGTTTTCATTACCTCCTGTTGAAGCTACTGTTTGAGACCATCTCAGCATATTATTGTAATCGTAATACCAGGCAAAATAGTCATGACCATCAAAATTTGCTAATGCTTGAGTAAACAAATAGCGGGGATCTGGTTTTGAAACGATAGTCGGATTGGTATTGATATCGGCAAAATCATCTTTGCAGCTGCTTATAAAAGCACAGCTGCCAATTAAAAAGCTTGCCATTATATATTTTAATTTCATAATCTTCAATTTTTTATAAGTTTAGAATCCTACATTTATAGTCATTGTGTAATTAGCTGTATATGGGTCGAAACTACGGATACGGAATTCACCACTCAAATTACCACGCACACCTTCAGGATTTACATCGTTAGGCAGTGAATTATATAGATATCCTAGATTACGTGCAGAGAAACTTACTCCCAATCTTTTTGCTCCAATTTTGCCTGCAATATTTGATGGGAATGTATACCCAACGGTAATTTCACGCAAAGCAATATATTTCAAATCATGTATCCATCCGTCATTGGTTACACCTGTTGACCATTGGTTGGCATAATTATAATACGATGCAGCATGCATTGGTTCAAGGATTCCATTTTCATAAGCTTGTTGATAGGACATACCACTTACATCATGAGTTTTACCATCTATACCTGTAACTTGAGTGCCCGAAGCAAATATTCCTTGAGGGATCATACCATCATGATAAGTAACACCGTAACTTCCTGATTGACTTCCATCCGCATTTAAATATTGGCTGGTCCATGTCATACCGCCATGAGCCTCATCCCGGAATTTTAAAGAAGATTCTGTCCATCCGTAAGCTGTGCCATAGCGATTACCATAAACAGCTACTTTACCACCAAAACGCATATCCAAGGCCATTCTGAAACTTAAGTTTTTCCAAGTCAATCCGGTCGAGACAGAACCTAAGAAGTCTGGATTCATATCACCGATCACTTCATTTTTCAAGCTTCTATCAGCATAGGCAGAGCGGTCAGAATCGCTCCATTTCAGAATGATATTGCCGTTGTCATCTCTTTTAGGAGTTATATCGGAAATCAATACGCCATAAGGTCCGCCAACTCTGGCTGCCGATTGGATACGCATGTTACCCCATCCTGTAGAACCACGTAAGCCAATATATTCGGCAGCGTCAGGGTGTAATTCGATAATCTTGTTATTATTCTTTGTAAAGGTGAAATCTAAGTTCCACTCCCAATCTTTATTACGGAAAGGAATCGTATTTAAAGCTATTTCCACACCACTGTTTTGAATATTACCGGCGTTAATTAATTGATTGCTAACACCAGAAATGGATGGTGTAGAGATGTTCATAATCTGATCTCTTGTATTTTCTTTATAGTAAGTTGCGTCTAGGTTGATACGATTGTCTAGGAAACGTAAATCCAGACCAACTTCCCAAGCATTTTTCCGTTCTGGTTTTAAGTTGGGTGAAATGGCTGTGCTTGAGAATGAATTTGTATATACATAACTACCATCTATTAACTGCAAATTACCTACATTGTAACCGGAATTAATAGTGTAAGCGCCTGTATCATTACCTACTTGTGCCCATGAACCACGAATTTTTGCAAACGAAATCCATGAGGCATTTTGTCTTTGAATGTTTCACTGATCAGCCAAGAACCGGAAACTGAAGGATAGAAGTATGAGTAATTACCGTTCTTATTAGCATAAACTAATGCTGAAGACCAGTCATTACGCCCGGTTACATCTAAATATAATTGATTTTTCCAAGAAGCATTGAAAGCAAATACCGCAGATAACATCCGTTTAGTTCCTTCTATTTTTCCACTTGCTTTGACCTGTCGTTTACTGTTGCCTATGAAAAATTGCCCAGGTACAATCAAACCATCAGTTTCTACAGAATAAGCAGTCTGATAGTTGTTGTAATATTCACCACGAATAAAGCCACCCAGATTGAAATCTTTTATTGCTTTATCAAAAGTAAAAGTTCCTGCAAAGGTGGTTTGTTCTTTAGTTTGTTGTGCTAATTTATAGTTACCTCCTTCGTAAGCAACTCCGGTTCCAAGTTCTTTATTTTCTTCACGAATGTATACATAGTTCATATTGCCTTCTCCTTTGAAACGGACCCAATCGGCTATTTTTACATTGACTTCTAAAATAGGACGTACTACGGTTTCTTTACGGTTGTAGTCATATTGTCAATATTAAACCAATAACTTTTGCTGGATTCGGGTACATTGGCATAAGTATCTCCAGAACGTGCAATACCGCCTTGTTCACTTAAATATTTATCACGATAGTACTTAGCGTCATATAATGGGGTTAATCCCTGGTAGAAATATTCACCTACGGCACGAGCAGCATTGCGTGGCTTGGAGTTGGCGAAACTGACGGAGGCGGCAACATCTACTCTATCACTGATTTTATGGCTACCTTTTACCAAGAAAGCGTAACGTTCAAATGTATTATTAGGAGTGGTGGCATTCACTTTCTTGTAAGAAACAGAACTATAGAATGATGTTTTTTCATTACCGCCACGTACTGATACATTAGTATTAGTGTTAAAACCTAATTGATACATATCTAACATGTTATTTTTGATTGGAGAATAAGGTACTTTGCGTCCATCATAGTCTTCAATCATTACCGAACTGTCGTAGGGGAGCCCCCATCCTAAAGTAGATGCTCCGATTAATGAAGGTTCTCCCTTTGCGTTGGTATAATAAGTAGGAATCCAAGTATTGCCATTTTCTCCATATCCGATTCTACCTGGACGGGCTCCCGGTCCATATACAGTTTGAATTCCGGGTTGTTTGTAGGCGTGGTCGATACCTAATGTTTGAGTGACATCTACACCGAATCCTTTGAACTTTCCTCCACCTTTGGTGGTAATGACCACGGCGCCGTTCAAACCTCTAGAGCCATAGAGCGCTGTGGCTGCGGCACCTTTCAGTACAGATACAGTTTCAAAGTCATCCGGGTTCAAGTTTTTCAATTCATTACCATAGTCAATCGCATCAATTTCTTCACCATCCATATCACGTCCTTGAGTGGAATTATCAAGAATGACACCATCGACAACGTATATAGGCTGGTTATTGCTTCCTAAGGTTGACGCACCACGAATTTGGATTTTAGCAGAGCCAAAGATACCACCGTCTGAATTCGATATTTCTACACCAGCTACTTTTCCTTGCAATGATGCAACCGGATTGACCGTATTGGTATACAACTCCTCACTTTTTAATTCGGTTACTGCATAACCCAAAGCTTTTTCTTCACGCTTCATTCCTAAAGCGGTAACTACTACTTCACCCAGTAATTGAGTATCATCTTTCAAAAGAACATCTAGAGGTTTCCCGGTCCATTTTATTTCTTGAGTAGCATAACCTACGAAAGAAATAACAATGATATCCCCTTCCTTTACATTACTTAAAGAGAAGTCACCGTCAAGCCCTGTGATAGTACCATTCGTAGTTCCTTTCACTACTACAGATGCGCCGATAACGCCTTCTCCCGTAGCATCCTTGACGATACCCGTGCACGTCCCTGTCTGTTGTGTGATTTTCACATCGGCAACGCCGGGATTGGCGACCGCGTATGCTGCTCCTGTAGAGGCACCCATTAGGAACAGCAACATACTGACTGATTTTAGTCGTTTTAACATAGCTGTGATTTTTTTTAAAGTTTATTGAAAATCAAGTAATTCCGTTTCCTTAGTTCCTTCAGAACTACTCTTGCAGCTATATATCTGATAATCAGAGCATATGTACTTTGGTAATTTTAAGATGATCTTTGTCCTTGAATTTACAAACAGGAAATAAATTTGCGATTTCTACCAGTTTTCTACTAGCTGCCATCCCGTTACCATAGTCAAATTTAAATTAGGATAGGGTTAATAAATATTGTATTGTAATACTTTTTATTCTGTCACCACATATCGCTGGACTTCAATATTATATGGTGACAGAACTTTCAGTATTTCCTCGAAATGGTTTATCAGTTAGAGCCGGTTCAGCAGATACTGGTCGCCATAGCGGGTATGTAATTTCTTCACTCCCATCAGAGCCAAATGTTTTCCGAAGGCTCTCATCTTGACATCACGCATGGTTTCAGGACTGGCCTTTTTCATCACTTCATAAATCTGGCCGATAGTCCATCTTTGAAACTTCTCCTCATCCCGGGGCAGACTGAAGCAGCTATAAAAGAGGCTTTCCTCTATGGGACGGCGCAAAAATGCGTCATTACGCAAGCTGACAGCCTGTTCTTCTTTGGGTGAGAGCCAATAGCGGCGGTTATGTTTTAGTTCATCTCTTAACTGAGCATAAAGTTGTTTATAATTGATGCGAGGCAAACGGATACTCCCTTTGGTCATCACCGGATAAAAACGGCGGTTACCGGAAGAATCGGTCAGCAGATCGCAAAAATTGGAAGTGCCAATAAATGAACTAAGGCGCGGTTGCTGGCTATAGCTGCTTTGAAACGGACGGCGCATACTAAGACCGCTCATTTGGACTAGATTCTTCAGCCGTGCCAGTTTACCTTCTTCCATCCGATTGAATTCGTCTATATTGATAAGAGCCAAAGAGCGCATTTTGCGCAGGGCATCCCCCTCGCGAGTTACATCGAAGTCATCGGTATAATATCCACGTAACGCTGGTGGAAGGAGCGACCGACAAAAGGTAGACTTCTTCAGGCCCTGAAGGGGATTAACCAAAATGGGAATCAGGCAGTTGCCATGCATCCGGTTTTTACCGCTCCATTGCATCACCATGCCCAGCATCCAGATATGAAACACCTCCACCCATTGCGTTTCATCGCTTACCGAGCGTGCCAGCTCGCTTACTCTATCGTGCCCGTCCCAGTGTGCAGATGTTCCAAATAGGCTGTCACGGGGTGAAAAGAAGGAATGCGTGACGAACCCAGATAACGGCGCATATCACGGTCCATACAGTTCACGCCTTCCTCTATTGCATTAATAACCAATGTGTTGAATTCCCGCTCATCCACCACACGGTATTTATCGAACTTGTGCTTGTCATGAAATTCGCATTGTTCTGTTATTTGGTTGTAACGAAAGGAATAATGAGTGGTGAGGAATGAATCAAGCCCTTTCATGGCTTGTTTCAGTTTTGAGTCTTTTTCTTTTTCCATTAAATCTGTTTTTTTATTGATTTGAGGTGTGAAGATAGTTCTGCAAAACAGGGTTTTGCAAGAACTTTGCCCGACAAATTAAAATAAATCCAACGTGTGAAACATTTATGGCAGAATCTTTGCAAGAGGACGAAAGAATCCGTACCTTCGTCCGGAAGAATCTGGGTTCTCACTGACGTGAAGTTGCCTACTCACTTTAGTGAAGAGCCATTGCCACACGGGTGAAACTGCTGCTTCACTAAGGTGAAGCAACAGAATGTTCTGTAAGTTTGCACGATAACATCCTATAAATAAAACAAATACATAGTACATTATGTCAGACATTAAATTTGATATCTATGAATCTCCGGCAAATGACGGGGAAAAGAAAAAATACCATGTGAGAAACACCAACAAGCAGACCATCCACTCGAAGGACTTGATACACGAGGCTACGCTTTATACTTCAGTAAGCCGTTCGGACTGGGCGGCAGTGGTAGAGGGACTGATAGATATTCTGTCCGAGAAATTAGGTGACGGCAAACGAATCCATATCAACGGATTAGGGTATTTCTCTGTCAGTATCGGCTCCACAGAAAGTGAAAATCCTAAGAAGATGACCCGTGGCACAGTACAGATAACAGGAGTCAACTTCCAGCCTGAGAAAAGTTTCAAGAAGAGTATTATAAGCCGGGCACATTTTGTAAGAGAACGATACAAGGTGCACACGGTGGACTTGTCGCCTATCGAAGTAGACGGGCTGCTGAGTGAATATTTTAAAGATCATCGCAGTATCACCTGCGCCCGGATGCAGCAGGTCTGCGGAATGACCCGTTCTACCGCATACCGCCGCCTACAGGCACTGACCCAAGGAGTCCATCCGTCATTACAACGCGAGGGCTACAAAAATGCCACTGCCTACATACCGGTTAAAGGGCATTACGGACGTTCCTACACGGCAGATCGCTGGTAACGAGCCGGATAGGGTGAAGGGAGAATTTTGTGTTTCATGTAAAATGAATTGTTATATCATACTTTAAAATAAGAAAAAATGAAAAGAACCATCTTGAAAAACGTAGGAATCGGCTTGTGCTTCCTGCTTAGCACCGGGACGGTCTGCGCGCAGAACTACCCTGGAAAAGTGAAGAATGCACAAGGTATCGAGGTGACCTATCAATCGAATTACAAAGGGAAAGCCCGGCCGGGACATCTGTTGATGACCGTGTCCGGTGACCGCGTATCATTGACCAACGTATGGCCGGAGCAAAACGACCGTCCCAATCCCCGCCCGGAAGACAAGACACCTGTAACCGGCAGTTACATCGACTACACCACCCGGCAGGCATACCGCAGGGCTGAACTACCTAACGGACAAGTGATATCTGCGGTCACTCCCTTCGAATTCGGCAAAGGTTTCACGCAAACGGGCGAAGGAAAACACTTAGGGATGAACTGCAAAATTTTGCGCACATCCATCAATTCCAACACCATCGAGGTGTGGTATACCAACGACATCCCTTTTCGTGGTACTCCGCAAGCCAATGTGGGTGTACCTGACGGATTGGTACTGAGAGTCGTGCGAAACGGTGACATGATTCAGGAAGCCACCCATATTACCCCGCTGAAGAAAGGAAAGGATGTGTTGCCACAGTCGTGGGGGGAAAGCATGGATGCGGCCGACTACCAATATACCATCAACCAAAGCGGAGTTATCACAATTCCGGTCTTCGACCAGCAGAGCATCTGCTTCAACAACGCTAAATTGCCCGAAGTACTGGAGGATGGCGTACAATACAGTGCCGGAGGCGGCACCATCCTGTTGAAGAAAGTGAAGCTGCCCGACTATGTGAAGAATCGTACCGTCTTTGCGGAAGTTGTCCAATACTCGGACGGTGATGCTTACGACCGCACCGGTTCTGTCTTTCTGATACCGGAAGGCAAGCAGCTGTCTTTTCTTGATGCCATACGTGATTTGAAGAAAGTTCCCTCTTTCCGCTCGGAAAATACGGACTACCACGGGCTGATTTCCACAGCGGAGTATGATGTGCCTTTAGAGTTGATGCGTTTCTTCACCGGTTTCGGTGTACGCAAGTTCAATTATAATAAGGTGAAGGGACAGGACTGGGTGGACTCCGTACTTTACAAAATGGAGGTAACCCCACTGGCCGAAAAATTGGAAGGGGAAGCTTGGATTGGCGCTTACATCGGCAACTGGGATGCCAAAGGACATCGTCTGTCGTTGAAACTGAAGTATTATCCTGATGAAGAACATCGGGTTTATAATACTCTTCCGCTGTTCAATACAGTGAATTATCTGGAGCAGGCAGGACAGCCTTATCCGATTTTCATGCGTCAGGATTCTCTGACCGTAAAGTTCACCTTGAAGGAGCCTGCCAAGAACGCCCGTCTGTACTACCTCACCACGGGACATGGCGGTTGGGGAGGCGGTGATGAGTTCAACCAGAAACCGAACACTCTCTATTTGGACGGTGAAAAGGTGATCTCTTTCGTACCTTGGCGGGATGATTGTGGAACTTATCGTAACTGGAATCCTTGTTCGGGTAATTTCTCCAATGGACTGAGCTCTTCCGACTTGAGCCGTTCCAACTGGTGTCCGGGTACGGTGACCAATCCCGAATACATCTATTTGGGTGATCTGGAAGCGGGTGAACACAGCATCACCGTAAAAATACCACAGGGTGCTCCCGAAGGGGGAAGCAATAGTTATTGGTGTATCTCAGGTACGCTTATTTATTAATGTAAATTCCTTTGTCCTGCGATAACAGAAATGTTTCTGTCACCGCAGGACAAGGAATGTTCCAACTTTTCTATCTCCTCAAAGGACAATCTTGTCCTTGGGCAAGTTGGCACATGGGCAAGTTCAAGGACTTAAAATTACAGCCTACAGTTTGTTTGGACTTCTTTCCCTCTTCCGTTCTTCCTTTCATATTCCTTCTTTCCTTTCATCTTTTGATTGTTGTCTGCAATACTGCCTATATAAAAAAGGAATATTTTCTCTGGCAATACACCAACGGCATGGACTGGCATTACCTTTTTTCCTTTGGTTCTTATCCCAATATGCGTTACCTGTTTTCTACCGACTACCAAACAAACGGTAAATATTCGATGAAAAAACAATATAAATCATTTCAAGAAAGTTCTGTGAAAGTTATCGGTTCTCTCTTTAAATAGGGGGCTCCTGATATCTCAAACGTTAAAAATCAGAGCATATTAAAAATATTTTTCAATAGATTCTTTATATATATTAAAATTGTTATATATTTGCACCGTTAATCTAAATTAAATTGAAAAACATAGTTCTGAAGGAACTAAGAAAATGTAATTACTTGATTTTCAATAAACTTAAAAAATCACAGCTATGTTAAAACGACTAAAATCAGTCAGTATGTTGCTGTTCCTAATGGGTGCCTCTACCGGAGCAGCATACGCGGTCGCCAATCCCGGCGTTACCGATGTGAAAATCACACAACAAAGTGGTACATGTACAGGAATTGTCAAGGATGCTACGGGTGAAACTGTCATTGGTGCATCTGTAGTAGTAAAAGGTACGACTAATGGTACTATTACCGGACTTGACGGTGATTTTTCTTTGTCAAATGTAAAAAAAGGAGATATCATTGTTATTTCTTTTGTAGGATATCAGACACAGGAAGTAAAATGGACCGGACAGCCTATTGATGTAACTTTAAAAGATGATACGCAACAGTTAGGTGAAGTTGTGGTTACAGCTTTGGGATTGAAGCGTGAAGAAAAAGCTTTGGGATATGCAGTTACTGAAGTGAAGGGAGATGAATTAAAAGCTGCCAATACCATTTCTCCGGTAGCCGCATTGCAAGGTAAAGTAGCCGGTGTTGAAATCTCAGGATCAGATGGTGGTTTATTTGGTGGTACCAAGATACAGATTCGTGGAGCTTCAACCTTAAGTTCCAACAACCAGCCTATCTATGTGGTGGATGGAGTGATTCTGGATAACGGTGTATCTGGTAATACGACAGCAGACTGGGACGCAGGTGCCAACAACGCCAGCGACTATGGTAATGAGTTGAAAAACTTAAATCCTGATGATTTTGAAACTGTATCAGTATTGAAAGGTGCTGCGGCAACAGCATTGTATGGTTCCCGCGGTTTGAATGGTGCGGTTGTAATCACCACCAAATCCGGTAAGGGTACACAAGGGCTGGGTATCAGCGTTTCTCAAACATTTGGTATTGACCATGCTTTCAAGACTCCGGATATTCAAACTTTATATGGTCCAGGATACATGCCGGGACAATCTGATGCCGACCAAAATGGAAGTATGTGGGATGAACATCAGTTTACAGTAAATCAGAATGGGGAACATACATTAGTAGGAGTACCCAACTTTGGTTTTGGTCCTAGATATGATGGCTCTCAAATCCGCAATTATGATGGTACATGGACTACCTATCTCCACGTAAAAATAATATGCTGGATTTATATAAATTAGGGTTCAATACAAACACGAATGTTTCTATTCGCGGTGGTAATGAAAAAACATCATTTTATACATCTTTATCTTATAAAAATGCCAAATCAACAACAGAAAACAATACTTTTGAACGTTACTCCATGTTGTTGAAAGCTAGCCATAAGTTGAACGATTGGGTGGATGTTGCTGCTTCTTTTAGCTTTGCCAACTCAAAACCGCGTAATGCACAACTGAATGCGGGTGAATTGTTTGTCAATGCAAATACCAATGTGATTAACCCGCTATTTGACGTAGATTATTTCCGGAACAAATATTTAGGTGAGCATGGTGGTATTGCCAGTACCAGCTATGGTGACCAATATGGTTCGGTTCCTTCCAGCGCTAAAAATTATTTCTTCAAAGTAGATAATTACGATTATGTACGGAAGGAAACTGTTATTCGTCCTACATTTGAAGTAAATGTAAAGATGACAGATTGGCTGAAGTTTAAAGCAGACGCTAATATGAACCGTTATTATACTTCTATAGAAGATAAGCAATTAGGTTCCGGTTATGCAAACGAAGGAGGATATTATGGTATTACGCAAGATATAAAAGAACAATTTACCGTAGGGGGAACTTTTACTGCCAGCAAGCAGATAAAAGATTTTTCACTCGGTGGATTCGCACGATTTGAGTATTACAACACCTCTTCCCAACATTCAAAAGTATCAACTGACGGAGGAATGGTGGTGCCTGGAGAATGGTTCGTGGAAAACTCAAAAAAGACTAAAAAGAGCGAATCGACCATATCGGGCAGCAAAAGAATTATTTCTGCCATTTTTGCTTTAAATTTAGGATGGAAGAATCAATTCTATTTGGATGTTACAGGACGTAATGACTGGTCTTCTGCATTGGTATATGCCAATCGTACAGGTAATCACTCATACTTCTATCCTTCTGTATCAGGTTCATGGTTGATTAATGAAACTTTCCGCGAAAGTATGCCTTCATGGATTAACTTGGCAAAACTTCGTGCATCATGGGCACAAGTAGGTAATGATACAGACCCATACGCTGTCAATCAGACGTATTCTTTTGCCACAATGGAAATGTATGACGGCAATATCTATACCAATGAACTGGACAAACTGATGAAGATTGCCGACCTTAAACCGGAACGTAAGAATTCATGGGAAATAGGTTTGGATTTCCGTACTTTTAATAATCGTTTGAACTTGGATTTCACTTATTATAAGGAAAATACCACAGACCAGATTATGAAAATCAATGTTCCTGCTATTTCCGGTGTTACCCAACAGTTGGTAAATGCTGGTAATATCCAAAACTCAGGTATTGAAATCGCATTAAATACTACTCCTATCAAAACTAAAGACTGGCAGTGGGATCTGGACTTCACTTATACACGAAACAGAAGTAAAATTGTATCCTTGCATCCTAATGTTGCCAACTATATTGAATTGTCCGGTTATGTAAACGCATACGACTATCATATCGGCTCCGTAGCAAAAGTCGGTGAGTCTTATGGTGTGTTGATGTCAGATGTCACTCAGGCACGTAATGAAAACGGTGTACCTTTGTTGGAGTGGGATGACAGCTGGAGAGGCGCATATAGAGCACAAAGCAAAACAGCGGAAGTAGTGGGCAACATGACACCGGATTTTCTGGGATCTGTAGCAACAACGTTAACTTGGAAAGATTTAAGTTTGAATGTCGGACTGGATATGCGTTTTGGAGGTTTGGTGGCATCTTACTGTAACTTATACGGAACTCAGGCCGGTTGGACAGAAAGTTCTTTGCAATACCGTGACCCGGAACATGGAGGTATGACTTGGACTAGTCAATACGCCGATTCCAAAGGTATTCAATATACTGATGGTATGATTCCGGAAGGTGTTTTTAAAGAAGGAACAATTGCGACCTTGGTGGATGGAACAAAAATGGATGTCAGCGGACTGTCTTACGCACAGTTAGTACAGGAAGGAAAACTGGAACCCACTCATGCCGGTTCATGGTATGGAAATAATTATGCATGGGGAGCACAGACAATTGATGACATTTGGGTACACAAGTTGAGTTATATCGCTTTGCGTAATATTACTATAAATTATCGTTTGCCTAATAGCATCAGTCACAAACTGGGTGCAAAAGGATTGAACCTGTCATTCAGTGCACGTAATTTGGGATATCTGTATAATTCATTACCTAATAACCTGAATCCGGAATCTGTACGTTCTAATTCAGCTTCAGAGTTCCGTATTCGTGGTTTCGAGCCTTATACGGCAAGTTACATATTTACAATTAATGCCAATTTCTAATTGTTAACTTTAAAAGAATTATCAACAATGAAATATAGAACTTTAGCAGCCGCACTGCTTTTAGGAAGTGTAATGTTTACTTCCTGTGTAGATGAATTCTCTGAATTAAATTCAGATCCGTCTACTATTACAAAGCCTGATATTCGTTTCCTGTTCACTAAATGTGAGGCTTCTTTCCAACCGGGAGATTATGCACAGTGGTTTGGAGGATTTAATGATCTTTCTACCTGGTCGCAAACAACAGTTTCATCAGGAGGTAATACAACTCGTTCAAATCGTCCGACTGATGAAGCCAATGGTTGTGGTTATGAAGTAAACGAAGTTCTTCGTTATGCTAATGAGATTCGATATCAAATCAGCCAGTTGCCTGAAGAGGAAAAAGCGACTTATGAATATATCCAATATCTTTGTAATCCTTTGTTGGTTTATTTAAGTATCCAAGATGCCGACCTATATGGCTCACGTCAATATACAGAAGCAGAACAAGCCAGATATACCAATCCTCCTTTGTTATTGCCTAAGTATGACACTCAAGAGGAACTTTTGGAAGTATGGCTGAAAGAACTGGACCAGACTATTAATTATCTGAGCAGTAACGAAATCAAAGATGTTTTGAATAATCAGGACTTTATTTATAAAGGTGATTTGAAAAAATGGGGCAAACTGGCCAATTCTTTGAAATTGAAAATTGCAGCCCGTTTGATAAACAAAGACCGGAACCGTGCTTTTGAAATAGTAAAACAGGTAGCAGAAAGTCCTGTTGGCTTAATTGCTACTACGGATGATGACTTTGTATATAACAAGGGTAAGTTCGATAACAATTGGAATAATGATTTTTCTGTAGGAGTAGGTACGCAACATCTTATAGACTTTTTGGTAAACAACAAAGATCCGCGTTTGCTTTATTTCTTCCAAAAGAATGACTACAATTCTAATGTTGTGCAGGCTTATTTTGATCAAAAAGAGAAATGCCGGATTTTGTAGAAAAGAATGTAATTTCTGAGGTTAAAAATGGAAAGAAAGTCTTTAAAGAATGGGGTGGTCCAGGTGAACCTTGGGTACGTTATTATGGTCTTCCTGTAGAAATAGGTGCAGGACAGATGGACAAATACGAGGATTATTTTGACCCCAAAGGACAATTGTTTGTTTTGTACTCGGCAGCTGGTGCCAAGAAAAGCTATTATCCGTGTACTTACCGGAATCAAGAAATGGTAAAAGGTTTGTTGACATATACTTATCCGGATGCTCCGGATGTTACTCCGGTTCAGGACACTCAACAATATGGCTGGTATGGTCTGTATTTTTCGGCAGCGGAAACCAATTTCTTCTTGGCTGAATTCACCCTGTTGGGAGCTACTTGGAATGGACAAAAAAGTGCCCAAGAGTATTTTACAGACGGTATCACTGCTTCAGTAAAAGGATATGATTATGTTGCCGGTCAGAATCATATACCTTATTATGACAGTCCTTATGTAAATGACCCTCATGATGTTTCCATTAAGCTGCAAGAGGAATGGCTGACAGAACTGCTTAAGAAAGAGGCTTATAATTTAAGTGGAGATAAAGCTTCTGATTTGGAAAAAGTGTATATCCAAGAATATCTCCATTATTTTAATGCACCGATTGATCAATATGTTAACATTATGCGTTCTGGTGTTCCTATGAAGAATAGTTCCATTTTACCGCGTAAGGAATTTGACGAACAATTGGGTGACTCTTATCCTATCCCTAGAAGATTTGCTGTTATGGAGCCTTTGGAATCAGATCAGTTACATGACATAACTATCGCTGCATATAAAGCACAAGGTTATACATATCAAGGTACAAATGCAAAAAATCCACAAGTTTTGCATGACGAACGTGTATGGATGGATAAAGAAAATCCTGATTTTGGCAAAGGACCGAAGAACTGAAAATAAAATTAAAGAATAACAGTTCCCCTTGTTTTTCCTGTAAAAACAAGGGGATTGTTTTATTTTGACCTTCAGGACTATACATAGAATTATTTTGCAAATATTATTTATATGTAAGTAAAGAGTTGATTCTTCTTGAAAAAGATAAGGACTTTCTAAAACAATGAGCCGATGCTGTTTTCATTTGTAAGATGAAAAACTTTCCCACCAATTATTGAAAGTTCTCATTCTTTTACGGAATGTAATACTCCCTTATTTCTTTGTGCAAAGTAGTGATTTGGGTAGAAATGAAGTAGAAAATTTCCATTTAAAGTTTGTTTTAACGGCTTTAAATGGAAATTTCTTTTTGTCGTTATCATATTCAACTACATTGAATATCAACACAATAGCTGCAAGAGTAGTTCTGAAGGAACTAATGAAACGGAATTACTTGATTTTCAATAAACTTAAAAAATCACAGCTATGTTAAAACGACTAAAATCAGTCAGTATGTTGCTGTTCCTAATGGGTGCCTCTACAGGAGCAGCATACGCGGTCGCCAATCCCGGCGTTGCCGATGTGAAAATCACACAACAAAATGGAGCTTGTACAGGAGTTGTAGTAGACGCTACAGGTGAAACCGTTATCGGTGCGTCTGTAGTAGTGAAAGGTACGACTAATGGTACGATAACCGGACTTGATGGCGACTTCTCTTTATCCAATGTGAAAAAAGGGGATATCATTCAAATTTCATTTGTAGGTTATCAAACAGTAGAGATTCCTTGGGATGGACAACCCATGAATGTAACTTTACAGGATGACACACAAACATTGGGCGAAGTTGTAGTGACTGCTCTTGGTATCAAACGTGAGAAAAAAGCACTGGGTTATGCCATGCAGGAGGTAAAAGGTGACGCGTTACTTGAAGCTCGTGAAACGAACCTCGCAAATGCTTTGACAGGTAAAGTTTCAGGTGTCCAGATTATCCGTTCAAGTAATGGTCCTGGCGGTTCTTCCAAAATCCAGCTTCGTGGTGCGAATTCTGTAACAGGTTTGAACCAGCCGTTAATTGTTGTCGATGGTGTGCCAATGGATAACTTTACAGGAGCAAGTAATAATGATATTGATAACCCGACATTGGATATGGGTAATGGACTTTCAGATATTAATGCTGAAGATATTGAGTCCATGTCTGTGTTGAAAGGTGCGTCAGCTGCTGCACTTTATGGTTCTCGTGCCGGTAATGGTGTTATTTTGATTACAACTAAAAAAGGAACAAAGCGTGAAGGTTTGGGTATCACCATCTCTGGTTCAGTTTCCGCTGAGACAACATTTATGCTCCCTAAACGCCAAAAAGCCTTTGGACAAGGTGAGAATGGCGTGTTCGACTCAACTAACAGCTATAGCTGGGGACCTGAAGTAACAGGGCAAAGCTATACAAAATGGGATGGTACAACTGCAAATATGCAAATCTTTGATAACGTAAAAAATTTCTTTGATACAGGTGTGAACTTATCAGAAAGCATATCATTCCAGCAGCAGTATGATAAAACATCCATTTACACTTCATTGAATCGTATGGATGACTCCAGCATGATACCGGGTGCTAACTTAAGCCGTACAAACTTAACTTTGCGTGCATCTTCTACTTTTGGTAAAGATGATCGTTGGAGTATTGATGCAAAAGTACAATACATCAATACCCTCGCAGAAAACCGCCCTATCAGTGGTGCACGTGGGAATAATGCATTTTATACTATTTTCAATATGCCTACGACTATTGACATCCGTGACTTTTCCAGCCCTGTCAAAGACGAATTCGGCGAAATGATCTGGTGGAGTAAAGGGGGTATCAACCCTTATTGGTCTAAAGATTATAATCCCAATAAAGATAGCCGCAATCGTTTCCTGATGAACGGATCATTGAAGTACAAATTTACAGATTGGCTGGATGCTGAAATCAAAGCCGGTAGTGATATGTATTTCACTGAGGGTGAAGAGAAATTGTATGCAGGAAGTCCTACTAATAATAAGAACAGCCGTTACAGCACTAGTGAGAAAAAGTTCTTCGAAAATAATTTCAGCTTTTTGATCAGTGGCCATAAGGATGAATTGTTTGGAAAATTTGGTGGTAATTTCTCTTTTGGTGGTAACTTAATGGAAAGAAAATCTACAGGTTTGGATAATTCTATGGGAAAATTGACTGCGCCCGATTTATTCTCTTTAGCCAATGGTGACAAAAAAGATTTGTCAATAACCGAAACCTATATTCATAAAAAAATCAATTCTTTGTATGGAACTCTTGGGATCAACTATAATGGTTGGGCATTCTTGGATGCAACTTTCCGTAATGACTGGTCATCAGCTTTGAATAAAGAAAACCGTTCATTCTTCTATCCGTCTGTTTCATTGTCATGGGTGATCAGTGATATGGTGGGTAAAGTAGGCAAAGGCATGCCCGAATGGTTTACTTATGCTAAAGCACGTGCATCTTTTGCACAAGTAGGTAACGATATGGATGCATATCAGTTATATAATACATATAGTATTGGTTCAGACCCTAATGGCAATACAACTGCCGGACAAGGAAAAACCAAATACGATGCAGATGTACGCAGCGAGTTGATTACTTCTTGGGAAGCCGGTGCTGAATTGAAATTCTTCAATAACCGTTTAGGAGTTGACTTTGCATGGTACAAGACAAACGCAAAACGCCAGTTAATGAATATTCCTTTAAATAACCTTTCCGGTTATGATAACATGAAAGTAAATGCAGGTAACATTCAAAATACCGGTATTGAAATCATGTTGAATGCACGCCCTATCGAAACAGCTCAATTTAGTTGGGATACTCAGTTGAACTTCTCTCAGAACAAGAGTAAGATTATTGAATTATTACCGGGAAAACCAGGTATGCAGTATGCTTTAGGAGGTTCTGACGCATTACAGGTTTATGCAGTTGCGGGAGGTGCTTATGGTGAAATCTGGGGTACCAAATATCAACGAGTAGAAGAAGGAGAATTTAAAGGACAATTATTACTCAATGAATCAGGACTGCCACAGGCCACTAGTGACAAGCATAAGATTGGTGAACAACAGCCTGACTTCCTATTAGGATGGACAAATACATTTAATTATAAAAACTTCACACTTAGTTTCCTGATTGACGGACGTTTTGGTGGCGATATTTTCTCATTCACCAATATGAACTTGCAACGTAGTGGTATTGCCGAATGTACTGCTCCAGGCGGTAAACGTGAGGATATCGTTGTAGCGGGAGTTATCAAAGATGGTAACGGTTATAAGGTAAATGATCAAAGTGTTTCTTTAGAACGTTATTACAAAGCTTTGGCTACAGGTCGCGCCGGCATTTCGGAAGCTTATATTTATGATGCAACCAACATCCGTTTGCGTAACATCGCCTTGAGTTATCGTTTCCCGTCATCTATGTTGAAAAAGACTCCGTTCCAACAGGTTAAGCTTGGTTTCACCGTGAATAATGTATGGATGATTTCAAGCCATTTGGACGGTATTGATCCGGAATCAGTATATGCTACAAGCACTAATGCAACAGGTTTGGAGAACTCGTCAGCTCCGACATCACGTTCTTACCTGTTTAATGTAACTCTTGGTTTCTAATCATAAAAAAGAAAAAGAACAATGAAAACAATGAATAAATTATTTTTGGGGCTTGGCTTTTGCGCCGGATTAGTTTCCTGCTCTGACTTTGATGAAGTCAATACCAATCCCACAGCCGCCGGTGAGGAATATGTAAAACCTCAATATGCATTGAATAATTCTATAGGACAGGCACAGATGAATCCCGGTACCGCAGAGCGTATAGTAGTCTATAACTGGGCTAGTGCTGCCAGAATTTGTGGAGAAATGAGTTTTCTGAACGTAGGCCGCTATAGTGATGATTACACATCTTCTTATTATTATCCTGATCTCAGTGCCAGTATTAAAAATGCTACGTTGGCTATTACAGCAGTAGAGAACCAGCTCGAAGCGGCCACTACCACTGCACATGAAAAAGAATTTTTCCCGAACGTAAAGCAATTTGCCCGTATCTGGCGTGCCTATCTTATCAGTGAGTTTGTCGATAATTTCGGACCTTATCCTATTGAAAGTTTCCTAGGGGAAAATCCTGTTTTCAACTCAGAGAAAGATGATTATGAATTCATTTTAAAGGAGTTGAAAGAAGCCGCAGCAGCTATCAACACCTCTGTCCTGCCTGTTGAGGCAGAAGGCAAATGCGACCCGTTTGACAATGTAAAATATGATCCTGTGAAGTGGCAGAAATATGCAAATTCACTCCGTATGCGTCTGGCCATGCGTTTATCAAACATCGACAAGGCAACTGCACAGGCCGAATTTGAGGATGCGGCCAAAGGTAACAAGATTTTAACGGCTGATGATATGTTTGCAGTAAAAGAAAATGATGGATGGGATGTCTTTTCCGGAGTATATACCCGTTCATTTGACGATCAGGTTCTTTCTTCAACAGTTGCCAATCTTCTGACTAATTTAGGTGGTGTTAAAGTAACAGAACAACGTTCCGATTTGGCTAGTTATGTTAAACCAGCTAATTATTTAGGTATTAAATATGACAGACATTATGTTGCTAATACAGATAATCCTACTAAACAATATTGGCTGGATGGTATGCCGGAAAATCTTGACCCGCGTGCATTAAAGATATTCTGTCTGCCTGATGATGAAAATGCTGAGAACTACATAGATAAATATAATGACAGGACAGCTAAAGATTTCGTTCTTTACACAGTAGACGAAAACGGAAATCCGATTCCTAACAAGGATAATCCCGGAGAAATAAAGATTGATGCAACTCGTTGTTGGAATGGTTATCCCGCTGGTTCGCGTGGTGGATGGTCGCCAACCTTGGCTTATAACCAACTGGTGACAAATGGATATGGCCCCGGCTGTACTCTTCCAATGTTGGGTAAAGACTATTGTAAGGGAAAATCTCGCATATTCTTTGCAGCATGGGAAACGTATTTCTTGCTAGCAGAAGCTTCATTGTATGGTTGGAACACTGGAACAACAGCGAAAGAAGCCTATGAAAACGGTATTAAAGCTAGTTTTGAATACTTTGGTGTTAGCGAATATGTGAATGATTATCTGAATTCCACCAACTACAATCGTGTAGGTACTTCGGTCAAATTTGATCATACCACTGAACCTACTGCTGAACAAATGACTTATGTGGATGGATACAGCAAGGAACAGAAGACTGTTACTTATGAATATCCTACAGCTTCTAAAACGTTATATGGAAAAGCATTGAATGACCACCTGACTAAAATTATCACTCAAAAATTCATTGCACAAACTCCGTATTTGGTATTGGAAATGTGGTCGGATTTCCGCCGTTTGGGATTACCATTCTTTGAGATTCCTGCAAACGAAAGTTCAATGACCGGTTCAGACATGGTTAATGTCTGGAATCCTAATTCTTGGAAAGACGGACAGAAATGGGAATTTTATCCACAGCGTATGCGATATCCTTCCAGTCTGGAGAATGCAGACCCCGAAGGCTATAAACAAGCTGTAGAGTTATTAGGAGGCTCAGATAATATCATCACCCCCTTATGGTGGACCGGACGTTAATGCCTTAACCTGAAACATTCATAGAATAATAAGTTAGCCAGCTAATGCATACTTAAAGTATTACGAATTAGTTGGCTAACTTATATTATTTTCTGAATGTCCCTTATTATGGCCCAAAATCATTTGATATTCTGATGTCGGCAAAGCATATTACACATGAATCATAGATTCCCTAAACATTCATAACTACACAAAAAAGAAGGACTACCTTCTCACGAAGCCAGTCCTTTCATTTGCTATTAATAATCTAGTAATTTTCTGGTAAATTTTGAACGCTTTCTTATCTAAGAAACAAGCATTAACGCTCTTTTGTTTATTCCTCCATTGTAAAACTTTTCAGTATTTTTTCGGCAATATTTTCATTTTCCTTGCTATAGATAATAGATATATAAAATCCACTACCTGCCGCCTTAGTCATCAGACAAGCATAAAGACAATGATCTGTTTCGCAGCTTCCTTTTAAATAAGTACCGAAAAACTGTGGTAACTCAAACTCCTGCACAGCCGACTGGTCTTTCACCCCATCATCATTGGCATAGTCTTTTAATACACTCTTCAAGTCACTTTTTGTCATACCATCCGAATCCAAAGACTGAATGGTAATATAAAACCTGGAATTGTTCAGAAGAAAAGTCTCCTCTGTATCCTCCTCCACCAAAATCCCTTTTGGAGCCTCAAAAGTCAGACCATAGGCTGTCCATGTAATAGGAACCAAGGCTTGCGCACTTGCTGACAACCAGGTCAGACTTAAAAACACAAGAAGTAAAACCTTTTTCATTTTTAATTATTTTACCAATAAAACTCCGATCAGTCCACAACTGATTATTTATCCTTTTCACGGATTTCCACACGACGAATCTTTCCACTGATGGTCTTTGGAAGTTCTTCTACAAACTCTATGACACGCGGGTACTTGTACGGAGCAGTCACACGCTTCACATGATCTTGCAACTCCTTTACCAACTCAGGTCCTTCCTTACCCTTAAAAGTTTTAGAAAGGACAATCGTCGCCTTTACTACCTGACCACGGATTTCATCAGGCACACCGGTAATGGCACATTCCACAACAGCCGGATGGGTCATCAAAGCACTTTCCACCTCGAACGGCCTATACGATAACCCGAACTCTTGATCACATCGTCAGCACGGCCTACAAACCAAAAATAACCATCCTCGTCACGCCAAGCCACATCACCTGTATAATAAATACCATCATGCCAAGCATCTTCCGTTAATTCCGAAGCACGATAATATTCTTTGAACAATCCCAATGGTTTGCCCCTATCTGTACGAATAACAATCTGACCTTGTTCTCCATCCTCAGCAGAACGCCCGTCGTGTGTCAACAAATCTATATCATATTGAGGATTAGGTACCCCCATACTTCCGGGTTTAGGCTCCATCCAGGGAAAAGTACCTAAAGTCAATGTAGTTTCCGTTTGTCCAAAACCTTCCATCAGACGGATACCTGTGATTTTCTTGAACGTTTCATATACAGAATAGTTCAAAGCCTCTCCCGCCGTAGTACAGTATTCCAAAGAAGAAAGATCATATTTACTAATATCCTCCTTAATTAAAAAACGATAAATAGTAGGAGGAGCACATAAAGAAGTGATATGATAATCCTGAATCTTTCCAAGAATATCTGCCGGTGTAAATTTTTCATGATCATACACAAAAATATTGGCTCCTGCTATCATCTGTCCATAAAGTTTTCCCCAGACAGCTTTCCCCCAACCTGTATCGGCAATGGTAAGATGAAGACTGTCACGATGCAAATTATGCCAGAAACTGGCAGTTACAATATGTCCCAAAGGATATGTAAAATCATGTGCCACCATCTTAGGTTCGCCTGTAGTGCCCGAAGTGAAATACATTAATGAAGTATCTTCATTCGTATTGGGATGTTCCGGTTTGACAAAAGGAGCAGCTTTTTCAATACCTTTATGAAAATCTTCAAAACCCTCCGGAATATCCGGTCCTACACTGACCAGTTTTCTTACTGAAGGACAATCGGGCATGGCATCTATAATATGCTTTGTTATCACATCTTCTCCTGCAGCTACAATCATCTTGATATCAGCAGCATTACAACGATACACGATATCCTTTTTTGTCAACAGATGAGTTGCAGGAATAACCACAGCTCCTAACTTATGCAAGGCAATAATAGAGTACCAGAACTCATAACGACGCTTTAAAATAAGCATCACCATATCACCATGACCAATACCAAGGCTCTGAAAATAAGAAGCAGTCATATCCGTATACTTTTTCAAGTCTGCATAAGTATATTGTATATGCTCCCCTTTATCATTAGTCCATAACAATGCTTTCTTATCGGGTTCTTCGGCAGCCCAGGCATCTACTATATCATAACCAAAATTAAAATTTTCAGGGATTTTAATCTTTAAATTCTTTATAAAGTCCTCTTGTGAGGTAAATGTGGTCTGTTCTAAGAATTTTTCTACCATAATCTTATTCAATTAAAAATTGAGAACCAAAAATTAGAAATAGTTGCGGTCAATGACAACGCTGTCTTTTTAATCTCAATTTATTATAATATTACTGCCAAGAATTTCACAGTCTTATCATCCAATGCCATCATACCATGTGGAATAGAAGAATCAAAATAAAGACTGTCACCTGGATTCAAGATCAATTCTTTTCCATTTATATTAAGTAACATTCTTCCTTCAATAACCAAATTGAATTCTTGTCCCTCATGTGAGTTAAAATGAATCGGAGTATTTTCCGGTTTCGGTTCTACAGTCACAATAAAAGGATCAGCCTTACGCCCGCGAAAACCGGAAGCCAATGACTGATATTTATACGCCTTGGTCCGTTCTACCGACACTCCTGAACCACAACGGGTCAGAAAATAAGAACTCATCTTAGGTTCTTCACCAAACATTAATACATCCAATGCGATACCGTATTTACGGGCTATTTTCTGTAAAGCACTGACAGAAATATCTTTCTCCCCGCTTTCCATACCCAAATACTCTTCCACTGAAAGCTGGCAACTTTTAGCCACTTCATCAGGAGTCAGTTCCAGAACGTCCCTTAATCCCTGGAGACGCTCAGCTATTTGTTTTATCTGGTCACTCATAATCTTATTGTTTTATGCTTCAAAGATAATGAAGATTTAAGAATTCCTAGCAAAATTTCATTAAGTTTCGAAGAAAACCATCTGACAGACAACATTAGTTAAGATTATATGCAAAACGTTTACTCTCCGAACGTACAGCATCATCAGCACATTTGAAACAAGACAAGAACCACGAAGTTAGCTTCCGAAGCTCCTCATCCTTTCCACAAAATTCTGAATCACCGGATACATAGCCTCAGGCGATTCCAACTCATAGCAAAGAGTTTCCAAAGGACACCAACCTGTCCGGTTTCTGTTCCAAATACGAGAAACTATTTGAACACACTCCACCTAATATTCGCCTTGTGCAATACAGCCAATGCAGGCTCACTGATGATATCCGTATAAACCTCCCGGACACCCCCCAGCACCATCAATGCGGCAGCTGCTTTTCCTACCACCTTGTCAGCAACCTGCGCTCCATGCAAAAAGGCCGGATGCTGATTCAGCAAATCATATAAATCGGCTACCCCGCGTTGGGTAAAAGTACGGATCTCTTCCTTTCTGATAACACAGGAATAGCCGCCTTCATGCAACAATCTGATTAATTCATCCATCTTCCTTTCTATTTCATTCAGATAATACGATGCATCTCATGACCTTCTACATAAATAGCACTAAACGGGCGGCTCGGACAAAGATTTTCACAAGCGCCACAACCGATGCAACGTTCTGTATTCACAACCGGTATCTTAAGTGATTTTCCATCATCGGCATCTTTAGGAACCATCAAGATAGCCCCCGTAGGACAATGACGGGCACAATTTCCACAACTTACCCCATCTGTGTTCACTATACAATTCTGAGCAACCCACACAGCATGACCAATCTGTACAGATGACTTCTCTGTCAGATCAGCCAAGTGAATAGCATCAGTAGGACATACTTCTGCACATTTCGCACACTCAGGACGACAATATCCACGTTCGTAAGACATCTCGGGCTGCATCAGATGTTTCAAATCACCGGACGGACGCAATACCTGATTAGGGCACACCGACACACAAAGCTGACAAGCCGTACAGTGCTGCGCAAAATGACGGAAACTCAATGCTCCCGCAGGAACAATAGGAGTGGCACGCTTGGGAACTTTCTTATCTATAAGAGGAGCCAGACCGCCATCCACTTTCTTTTCCTGAGCTTTTACGGCAACACTTGCAGCAATCAAAGCCGAAACCGTAAAGAACCCACGCCGTGCAGTATCTACCTTTTCTTTGTTTAAAGACGCCTGAGAAACCTGTTTGCCAATTCCTTCACTTGCCGGAGCCTGTTTCTTCAGAAGCATCTGCCCCGATACATATTTTATTGCCCCTTGGCGGCACTTGCCTAGACAATCCATACAAGCAACACAACGGGAATAATCAATCTCATGTGCTTTGGGATTAATGCAGGAAGACTTGCAATTACGAGCACAAAGTCCGCAACCATTACATTTAGACGTATCAATAACCGGTTTAAAATAAGAATATCTAGATAAGAATCCCAATACTGTACCACCGGGCAAATGGTATTGCAATAAGTTCTTCCTCCACGCCATGCCAAAATAAAAAGCACAATCACAGTACCCACTGCAACTGCAAAAGTAGAAAGACCTTTCATCCAAACATCTACCGAATAAAAAGCATAACTGTCCACACGCTCCGCCCATAGGACAAGTACATTGTTCCCCCACTGATACAAAGGTGTCAGCAGGTTAGAAACGATACGGCCGTATGCACTGTAAGGAGCAATCAACGCCGCCAATGAAACCGCCCCTGCTACCAAAGCGACGACAAACACTGCCAATACCCCATAGCGTAACCACGACAAAGCAGGCGAGTAGCGGAAACGATTCTTCTTTACCTTTCCCGAAACCCAGGAAATGATATCTTGAAACACCCCTAACGGACAGATAACCGAACAATAGACACGCCCCAAAAGCAGAGTCAACAAAACAAGGGCTATCACCACCCCCACATTCAATGCCAGCACGGCAGGAAGGAACTGTATTTTCGCCATCCAGCCAAACCAACCATGCACAGTTCCAGTAAAATCCAAAAACAGCAACGTGATCATTGTAAAGAACAAAAGGGCGGCGGCAAGTCTTATTTTACGTAACATAAGCATTCGTTATTTTATCATGTTTATCCATTCCATTATAAAGTCTCTTGTTTCAACTGTTCCACATATGCGTCTATGCGATGCAGTTCTTTGGGAATATCAATGCTTTGAGGGCAATGCGGATTACACTGGTTACATCCGGTACAATGGCTTGCCTGCCGCAGTTTGGGCACACTACGATCATAACCTATCAGGAAAGCACGCCGTGCACGGCGGTAATTCTCATCCTGACTGCTTTTAGGCACATTTCCTTCGTTGACACATTTATTATAATGCACCAGAATCGCCGGAATATCCAACCCGTAAGGACAGGGCATACAATATTTGCAGTCATTGCAAGGAATCGTAGGGAACTTCAGCATCAATTGGGCTGTTTCTTCCAAGAACTCTTTTTCTTCCTCATTCAAAGGTTCCAAGGGCGAATAAGTCCGAAGGTTATCCTGCAAATGTTCCATATAAGTCATTCCACTCAGCACACACAACACGTTGGGATACGTACCGGCAAAACGGAACGCCCACGATGCCACACTGTTCTCCGGGCGACGCTGCTTCAAGCGCGCCACCAGGTGGTCGTTCAGTTTAGACAAACGTCCTCCCAACAGCGGCTCCATAATCACAGCCGGAATTCCACGCTTGGCCAACTCTCCATACAAATATTCCGCGTTAACATTTCTACCCGAAGCATGGCGCCAATCTACATAGTTCATCTGAATTTGCACAAAATCCCATTTCACATCCAGCGACAGCAAATAATCAAACACTTCCACCGATCCGTGAAATGACCATCCCAAATTACGAATACGGCCTTCTTCACGCTCTTTTAGTAAAAAGTCAAGAACTCCATTGTCAATATAACGGTCATGGAAAGTCTTGATCCCTTCCCCTCCACCTACGGAATGAAGCAAATAATAATCCAGATAATCCGTCTGCAATTCTTTCATCGACTGATGGTACATCTTGATGGAATTCTCACGAGTATAGTTTTGGAAATTGGACATCTTTGTCGCAATCAAGAGCTTTTCGCGGGGATAACGTTTCAAGGCCGCACCGGTGGCTCTTTCAGAAAACCCTTGGCAATAAACAGGAGATGTATCGAAATAATTCACTCCATGAGCGATAGCATAATCCACCAGTTCATTCACCGCATCCTGATCTATCACATTTCCATCGCTGTCCGGTGCAGGTTTCAACGGCCAGCGCATACATCCATATCCTAAAAGTGAGACACGCTCCCCTTTGGGGGAAACGCGATACGTCATTTTATCCACAGGCACTTCGCCCAATACAGAAGCCTCGGATGAAGCCGGTTTCCCTTCGGATGCACAACCATACAGGCTGCCGCCGATGCAGCCGCACTGACGCCTACTATCTTCAGAAACTTCCTGCGGCTCATTTCCTCTTTATCTCTCTTTTCCATAACCTTTTTTATACTTAAGCACTGATTACCAATATTCGCAAAGATAAAAAGATTCCTTGATATTTATTGCGGCAAAGCACCTCATAATTACATAAAATGCGCACATAGTGCCACATGAATAATATTCTATCATAAAATGCCAAAAACTTCTTTCATTTTTGCATAACTCCAAACATACAGATCATTATTCTTCAAAAAAATACCATCCCATGAAAAAACTACTTCCGGCAAACTTATGCCTCTTCTCTTCCTTTCCGCTCCGGGTATAGGAACAAGATATTCTGATAGCTACTCCGAACACCTCCCTGCCGTTGTCCGTTCCCGAAAACGTGAAGCCATTATTACCTACAAGAAAATCCGTCCGATGATACAGCTGGGCAATTTATCATACCGTCTCATCTCGCCTTACAATGATAGAGGTGCTTTCTCACTGATGCTCTACACCCCACAGAAAAAACATGCCGTGTTCTTGCCTACAAGATTCAGCATTATTGCAATCAGATTGTTCCCCGTTTCCGCATGGACAGGCTGAAAGCCGACAAGCAATACCGCATCACGGAACTAAACCGGAAAAGATGCCCGTCCGCTGCCACTGGACAACAAAATGTTCTCCGGAAGAATACTGATGAAACAAGGTGTCGAGCTACCGCTACAACATGAGTACGCCAGCCGCATACTGGAGCCGCCCGAAGTGAGCTAAACCTTCCGGTTGATATTGACAGACAAAAAGAGGATGTCAAAACTCTGTTTTTGAAAATATGAACTTATAATCTGGCATTTGAACATCCTAAAAGGCTAAAGAAAGGGCCGTATCATTACTCAATACAGAGCTTGATACGACCCTTTTTTAAGTGTTATAAATACGATCTGTAACTTTGCGGGGTAGCCATTTTAGTTTTGACACATTTACCCTTTTTTGTCTATCAGTCCATTCCGATACGTTTCATCAACTCATCATATTCCTTCTCTTCCCTGCACAACGGCCTGTACCAGGTATATTTCAACACCACGTGGTCACCACCAGCAGCAACACCGACGCAATGAGTCCCCCCGTACCGCGCACCACCAGATACATGGGCACAATAGTGAGACAGCACTGCCACACGATACCAATCGCCACATTGAACATATCCCGCTTGAAATGGCGGTTGCGCGTCACCTGCGGATAGCGTGCTACCGCCTTGGCCGCCACCGGTTTCCACCACCCCCACGGACGTACCCGGATATAGAAGTTCACCAGCGTCTCCTCGTCAGTAGGAGGTGCCGAGTACGTACCCACGATACAACCCACCAGCGAAATGCCGAACAACACGGGGAAAAAATAAAGTACCAACGAATCGGGTACCGTGAACTTCATCACAATGGCAGCCACCACACCCGAAGTCATTCCCCAGAAATACCCTTCACCATTAAACCGCCACCAGTGCCACTTCAACACATTGGCGGCAATATATCCGCCGAACAACGCGCCCACAATCCACTGGAAAATCTCGTTGATGTCCTTCAGAAAAAAGCCCATCACCGTACTGATAACCACCACCAGTACCGAAACGAGGTAACTCGCCCGTATCTGTGTCCTGACGGAAGCCCTTGGGTTGATATACTTCAGATAAATATCATTCACCACATAGGCCGGTGCCGCATTCACCGTAGAAGCGAATGTAGACATGAATGCCGACAGCAATCCTGCCAGTAACAAACCCGCCAGCCCCACCGGCACATACTTCGTAATCAGGTGAGGAAGAATTGTTTCGAAATCCGTGTGGACAGCCGTCATCTGTTCCAGTCCTCCATCCACTTTAAAGAAATAGATAGCCAGCAACGCAAACCCCATAATCATCAGATAACGCGGAATCAGCAGAATGACCGATACCGAACCGCTCATCAGCGCCGCCTCCTTGGGTGACTTGCACGACAGGATCTTCTGCATGTCATAGTTCGGAGCAGGTCCCGCCATGCTCATAAAAATCCCTTTCAGCAACGCCATCATCACAAAGATACCCATCAGGCTGTAAGGCTCGTCCGCCATGCGTTCCGTCAGCAAACTCATCCGTTCACTCCAGTCAATGTCCAGCGTCCAGCCGAAGAAAGGCGACTCCCACCCTGCAGGCACAAATTCCCGGATCATTTCAGGAGCCACCATGTTCATCCCGATAATGGCAATGACCACACCCGCCACCGTCATGATGAGGAACTGCACCACATCCGTCCACACAATGCTGAACATACCGCCCAGCATCACATAGAAGGTAGCAATGGCCGTAAAGAAAATGCCGTAAAAATGAGGCACATATTGTACCGGAATATCCCAGGGCACATACTGCGACACTACCTCCCACGGAAAAAAGATCTCCATGAACTTGCCGATTCCGATAAACCCGTAGCTCAAGAAGCCCAGCACGCTGAGCAGAGCAAAGACAATGACAATAGTATGCGAGAGCGTAGCCCCCCGCCCCTGCCCGAAACGGGTCTTTATCCATTCGGCGCCCGTCAGCACATTGCTCCGGCGGAGCCACACCGACAGATAGACCATCAGGAAAATTTGATTGAACACGGGCCACAACCATGGAATCCACAGACTTTTGAACCCATAAGCAAAAGCCCAATACACCATCAGCATGGTGCCGGTAATATCAAACATGCCCGATGCATTCGACAGCCCCAACATATAAAACGGCAACGACTTTCCGCCCAAAAAATAAGAATCCATATTCTTTGCCGCCTTCTTTTTCAAAAACAACCCGATGGCGACAATAACCATCAGATAAGCACAAATAATCAGAATATCAACGATATGCAATTTCATAGTATCCGCTTCATCTTTTATTCAAACACCTGTGTCATGGGGCGTCCTATCCACACCTGCGGTTGCTCCAGATTGAAAACAGATGCTATAGTAGACGCACAGTCAAACTGCATCATGCTCTCTTCGAAAGCTCCCCCTTCTTGATGTTCTTTCCGGCGATAATGAACGGCGTTTCCATCTCCTCCATGGTCTTTCCGCCATGTCCCTTATTGATTCCCCCATGATCAGCGGTGACAATAATGATGCTGTTTTCATAAATACCGCTTCCTTGATGGCATCCACAATACGGCCCACATAGCCGTCCAGTTCTCTCAGTTTGGCATAATAAGCCGGAGTATCGTGTCCGTCACCGTGCCCCACGTGGTCAGGGTTGTCGAAACAGAAAGC
>ENA-OQIC01000027-OQIC01000027.1-human-gut-metagenome-genome-assembly--contig:-NODE-27-length-54603-cov-8.508573_pt1 | contig 54603 bp, 56 predicted proteins | sample MGYA00242572_ERZ504736 | MGnify/ENA primary metagenome ERZ504736 (study PRJEB26092, sample SAMD00036201) | human gut metagenome | host: Homo sapiens | study: EMG produced TPA metagenomics assembly of...
TATTTTTATTATTATCTTAGTTTGCACCTAGTTTGTTTCCAGGTTAGCAATCAGTTTGGACATGATCTTGTCAATCTGTTTGTCGTTCAGTGTTGCGCTTTCATCCTGTAACAAGAAGCTCACTGCATAACTTTTTTTACCCGGTTCCAGATTCTTGCCTTCATAAACATCAAACAATTCTACTTCTTTCAGCAGTTTCTTTTCAGTCTCATAGGCTATTTTTTCGATTTCTGCAAACTGTATGTTCTTGTCAATCAACAAAGCCAAGTCACGTTTCACAGCCGGGAACTTGGAAAGTTCTTTAAAGTTGACTTTAGCCGACTTGATGGCTTTCATCAGTTCTTTCCAGTTGATTTCTGCATAATATACCTCATTGTCTATATCGAATGCTTTTTGAATCTTCTTGCTGATGATGCCGAAGGTGGCCAATAACTTGCCGCCACGTGTGTGTACGCTGATGGCTGTTGAATAGATATCGTTGGTCAGGTTGCCGAATACCACGTTGCCGAAATTCAATCCCAAACGGGTAAAGATGTTCAGCACGTATGCTTTTAATTCGTAAACACTGCTGTTTTCATCGGGATGGGCCCATGAATTGCTGACGCGTTTGCCGGTTACCCACAATCCTAAATGATATTCTTCAGCATAAGCCGCAAGCACTTTTTCCGGGTTTTTCTTTTCTGCATTATAAAAATAGCAGTTACCGAATTCAAAGAATTTCAAATCGGCGTTCTTACGATTGGCATTGTGCTGGATACTTTCCAAACCACCGAATAACAAAGTTTGACGCATCACGTTCAAATCGTTACTCAATGGGTTCATCAAGTAAACCAAATTTTCGTTCTTGTATGTTTCCGACCCTTCGTAATAGGAAGCGGCGGTCAGTGAATTGTTCAGTATTTCATTGAAACCACAACCTACCAGTTGCTCTGAAATCAGATTTTGTAATTTCTGGGAGTAATCCACTTCACCTTTGGTGGTCAGGCTGGATTTCAAGGTAGTAGGAATCTCCACATTATTATATCCGTAGATACGGAGAATGTCTTCTACTACATCGCAATCACGTTGCACATCCACACGATAGGGGGGAACTTGTAAAGTCAAGCCTTCGGGTGTTTCGTTTACAATCTTCATTTCAAGACTGGTGACAATGCTCTTTATGGTTTCCACCGGTATGGTTTTTCCTATCAGTGAGTGGACTTTCTCATAATTCAGCTCTACTGTAAAATCGGCTATCGGGGCAGGGTAGTTGTCTTTAATTTCAGAAGAAATAGTACCTCCTGCCAGTTCTTGAACCAGTAAAGCCGCTTCTTTCAATGCATAAATAGTTCCGTTGGGGTCAATACCACGTTCGAAACGGAAAGAAGAGTCTGTGCTCAATCCATGGCGACGGGCTGTTTTACGTACCCAAGTCGGGTTGAAATAAGCGCTTTCCAAAAATACATCTACTGTCTGCTCGGTTGTTCCCGAATCCAGACCACCGAATACACCGGCAATGCACATCGGTTCTTCTGTGTTGCATATCATCAGGTCCTTGTCGGATAATTTGCGTTCCACTTCGTCCAAAGTAACGAATGTAGTACCTTCGGCAACAGTCTTCACTACAATCTTACCACCTTTAATCTTATCTGCATCAAAACAGTGCAGGGGCTGGCCGTATGCGTGAAGGATGTAGTTGGTGATATCCACGATATTATTGATAGGACGTACTCCAATCAGGCGTAATTTGTTTTGCAGCCATTCGGGACTCTCTTTTACAGTTACCCCTTTTATGGAAACTCCGGCATAACGCGGACATGCTTCCGTATTCTCTACTTCAATGGCGATGTCCATATCATGGTTATCCACTTTAAACGCTTCTACAGACGGACGTTTTAAAGTGGCTTGTTTGCCGTTTTGAATCAGGTAGGCATACAGATCTCGGGCCACGCCGTAATGTGAGCAGGCGTCCGCACGGTTCGGGGTGATATCCACTTCCAGTACGTATTCGCTTTTGATATTGAAATAATCTTTAGCGGGAGTACCCGGAACAGCATCCGCCGGCAGTACGATGATACCTTCGTGGCTGTTTCCGATACCGATTTCGTCTTCGGCACAGATCATACCCATAGATTCAATTCCGCGGAGCTTTGATTTCTTGATGGTAAAACATTCTTCGCCATCGTATAGCTTGGTGCCCAATGTGGCAACCACCACTTTCTGTCCGGCAGCTACGTTAGCGGCTCCACAGACAATCTGTACCGGTTCGCCTTGTCCCAAATTCACAGTAGTAACATGCATGTGGTCTGAATTGGATGAGGTTCGCAAGTCAGCACTTCGCCGATGACAATACCTTCCAGACCACCTTTAATTGTTTGGACTTCTTCTACGCCTCCGGTTTCCAAACCGATGGAAGTCAGCGCCTCGGCCACTTCATCCGGTGTCAAATCGAAGTTGACGTATTCTTTCAGCCAATTATAAGAGATATTCATATATGATATTTTTTATGTATTTCAAAATGACCTGCAAATTTAGTAATTATTTTCTTTTATCCTGTTATTTATCCATCACAGATTACTCAGATTAACACAGATTTTTCTTTGAGGGAAATAATCCGTGTTAATTCTGTGAGGGATAAATAAATGTCAGAACGGTAAAGGTCCTTCGGGAATAGGGGCTCCGAACGGATTATTGTCGGCAGGTGCGGCATCAGGAGATGGGGGAGGTACACTGTTGCCGCCACCGTTCATTTTGGAACGGATAATACCGGTGCCTCACCCGGCATAGGCACGATGACATCATCGTCCGGATTCTGGAAGCGGGCGAATTCGCCACGGAAACGCAGCAGTACATCACCTACGGCACCGTTACGGTGCTTGGCGATAATGATTTCTGCCATACCGTGCAAGTCGTTCCCTTTTTCATCCGAGTAGATTTTATAGTATTCCGGGCGGTGGATAAAGCATACCATATCGGCATCCTGCTCAATAGCTCCGGATTCACGGAGGTCACTGAGCTGGGGACGTTTTCCGTCAATACCCTCACGACTTTCCACACCACGGTTCAGCTGGCTCAGTGCGATGATGGGGATGTTCAGTTCTTTGGCTAACCCCTTCAGTGAACGTGAAATCGTACTGACCTCTTCCTGACGGCTACCGAATGACATTCCGCTGGCATTCATTAACTGAAGGTAGTCAATGATAATGATTTTTACTCCATGCTCGCGTACAAGCCGTCGTGCTTTGGTGCGTAATTCAAAGACGGACAAGGATGGTGTGTCATCCACATACATCGGAGCATCGTATAATTCTTTTATTTTATAATCCAATTGTCCCCATTCATACGGAGCCAACTGACCACTCTTGATTTTCTCACCCGGAATTTCGCACACGTTGACAATCATACGGTTGACTAACTGTACGTTGGACATTTCAAGAGAGAACAAAGCCACAGGGATTTTCGCATTTACCGCCATGTTCTTTGCCATGGAAAGCACAAAAGCCGTTTTACCCATAGCGGGGCGGGCGGCAATAATCACCAGGTCGGAATTTTGCCAGCCCGAGGTCATTTTGTCCAATGCATGGAAACCGCTTTCCAGACCACTCAGCCGTCCGTTCGTGCCGCCGCTTTTTGAAGCATCTCATACGCTTCCTGAATGACAGGGTTGATTTGCGTATAATCCTTCTTCATGTTCTGTTGCGAGATTTCGAACAGTTTTCCTTCCGCTTCCTGCATCAGGTCGTCCACGTCTTGGGTTTCGTCGAAAGCCTTTGTCTGGATGTTGCTGGTAAAGGTAATCAGTTCGCGTGCAAGAAACTTCTGCGCGATGATACGTGCGTGATATTCTATGTGTGCGGAAGAGGCTACCTTGCCGCTTAGCTGTGTTATGTAAAAAGGACCGCCTGCATCTTCCAGTTCACCGGTGCTGCGTAATTGTTCGGCCACAGTCAAGATATCGACTGGTTGCTGGCGTAAAGCCAAAGAGGTAATAGCCGAATAAATAAGTTGGTGACGGCGTTCATAAAAAGATTCGGGACGAAGAATCTCACTTACTAATGAGTAAGCATCTTTTTCTATCATTAAGGCTCCCAATACAGCTTCCTCCAGCTCAGGTGCCTGGGGCTGTAAATGTCCGTATTCGTCAACAGGCTTTGCTTTCGAAGTTTTGGGAGTACGTGTCATTTTTCTCGTTTCTGCCATTGTCGTCTGTTTAAAGTAGGGCAAAGATAGAACTTTTTGCTGAGTTGGACACTCGTCCATTCCCAAAAATAATAAAAGAAATATGAACCTGAATCTACGGAGAAATGAACAATCTGGACAGTAAATGGTTTTTTTATATGGTAAAATGAAAAGTTTGTTCTATATTTGGCGCTCTGTCCGGATAAAAGATGGCGTGCATCTTTGTAGAACGGGCAACAATCTAACGAAACACACTAAAAATAACTATTTAAAGAACAGAATATGATTACATTTCCTAATGCAAAGATTAATTTGGGACTTAATATTGTAGAAAAGCGCCCGGATGGATACCACAATCTGGAAACCATATTTTATCCGATAAACCTGCAAGACGCTCTGGAAGTGACGCGGCGGGAAAACAATGACAAAGAATACACTTTACACATAAGCGGATCTCCTTTGGAGGGTGAACCCGAAGATAATCTGGTAGTAAAAGCCTATAAGTTATTAAAAAAAGACTATCCCGGACTGTTGCCGGTAGATATACACATGTACAAGCATATACCGGCGGGTGCCGGACTAGGTGGCGGATCATCAGATGCCGCTTGTATGATAAAGCTTCTGAATGATAAATTTTCATTGGGACTCAGTACGGAACGGATGGAGGAATATGCGGTAAAACTAGGGGCAGACTGTGCTTTTTTCATTCGGAACAAACCTGTTTTCGCTACCGGAATAGGGAATCTGTTCGAGCCTGTGGAATTGTCATTAAAGGGATACCACATAATTTTGATTAAACCTGATATCTTTGTGTCCACCCGGGATGCGTTTGCCGAAATAAAGCCTGTGCGTCCGGCTGTTTCTTTGAAAGAAATTGTAAAGCAACCTATGGAAACATGGAAACACAGTATGAAGAATGATTTTGAAGATAGTGTCTTCAAAAAGTTCCCTGAGATTGCTGCTATAAAAGATGAATTGTATGATTTGGGGGCAGTGTATGCCGCCATGAGTGGCTCGGGGTCTTCCGTCTATGGTATTTTCAAAGCACCGATAGAGAATGTGGAAGATAAATTCTGTGGATGCTTTTGCAGACAGAGAGCGTTGGAATAGTGTGGCAGATCAGTGGTTAGTGATTAGTGGACTGCGCTGTCATGCCGCAGGTATTAACCACTAACCACTATAGTCTATCTTTTACATAGTGCCTTGAAATCACAATAGGTACATTTTTCTATGATTTCTGTTTGGGCAAATGATTTTTCCGGATTAAATATTTCTTCTAATAATCCTTGAAGTCGTTCACGGTATTCTTTTTCATATTTACTGAAATCTTCCACAGCCTCTTTGGGCTTTCGTGCTCGCCCATTTGTATAACGGGAGAATAGGTTTCTGTAGCGGCCCGATGAATATAGAGAAGGGCCGGAGCTATCTTCATCGTTGGTTGCTTGCGGCACATGATGGCGGCATACAGGAACGTCTGGAATACATAGTTGGAACGTTTCTTGTCCGGAATAAACAGAGATTCCACATGGGGTGGGGTGTCTGCATCACCGCCTGTCTTGTAGTCCACAATACGGAGTGTGCCATCCTTGCTGTCCATACGGTCAATAATTCCCCCGATACGTGATTTTATGACTCCTTTGGGTGTTTGTATGTCGATGGGTTCATCCACTTCCATTTCCGATGCAATAAAAGTGAAGGGAGCGTAACGTAAATCATTTTGTAAAAGTTGTTTTAAATATCTTGCAATAACGGCAGAGTTGATAAGTTGTATGCCGTTATATTCCGGTTTCTCGTTTTGCGGAACATTAAAGAATAATTTCTTGAATGCTGTATCCACATAATCTTGCAGCTTCACTTCATTGCGTAGCAACGTTTCCAATGCTTCCTTATTAATGACTTTGCCATGAGTGGTCAGGTCTTTATAAATATGTTCGGCTGCATAATGGAAAATACTTCCGAATGTGGCAGAATCTATTTCCGCACTCACTTCATCGGGGGCGGAGAGGCCGGCTACATACCTATAATAAAATTTTAAAGGACAATCCAGGTAATAATTCAAGGCTGATGGAGAAAATTTTGCTTTGGGATTGGCACGGACATCAAACAGGCTTTGCATCCGGCGCATGACATCCGGGGTCTTTTCTACAGTGATAGGCGAGGTGCCTTGGGGGGACTGTCCGGCCTCCAGAAACTGACGTGTGATGGGGTGAGGCCATTCAATCAGGAATTGCAGCATGAAACGCTCCATTCGCCGCGGTTCAGTCCGTCTGAACTGGTATTGTACATCAAGGTAATCCTTTTTGCCCGTTGCAGCAGACGATAGAAATAGTATGCATATACGGCAATCTTATGCTCTATAGTAGTCATTCCGAAAGCTTTGCGCAGGTTGTAAGGAATAAAGGAAGAGTCTCCTCCCGATTTGGGAAGCTGCCCTTCGTTGACCGATAGTAATACCAAGTGGCGGAAATCCAGGTTACGTGTTTCCAATACCCCCATGACCTGCATACCAATGGCCGGTTCGCCATGGAATGGAATATTGGTCGCTGACAAGACCTTGACCAGCAATCGCCGGAATGTTTCGCTCTGTACGGTTAATTCATCTTCTTCTATCAGTGTGCGGAACCGGTTGATGGTGGTATAGGCTTTGAAAAGCGACTCCCGGTAAAGTTGGTTGAATGCATCTGTGTCTTCGGTACCGGAAGTGTTTGCCTGGTAAATGCCTGCCACTTGCTGCAAAGTTTCGGACAGGCGTATGCACAGATTCAGGTTTCCGGAAAGCGGAGTGAAAAGCCGGGTAAGGAATTCATCTTTACCCAATTCGCCGGGTAACGGATAGAAACGGTTGTTCCGGGTCAGTTCTTTTTCCAACAATTCGGCTTGACCGGTGAGTTGCCGGGTATAGGGGTGTTTTAACAGTGTAACAACCGATTGAAACGTGTAGCGGCCGCTTTTGAAATTAAATCCGTGGGTATGCAACTCCAGTAAGGCGATGAGGAAACTATATACAGGAGTTTGCGATAACGGAAATCCCATGGTGATATTGACATGTTTTACTTCTGCCGGCAATGAATGGAGGACCGGCTGAAGCAATGCTTCGTTACACAATACGACTGCGGTTTCCTTTTCCGGTGTAGTCAGATTGTTTCGTATCCATTGAGGCAGGTAACGGGCTTGTGCATTTTCAGTAGAAGATGCGATGTAGTGTACCTCTTTAGGTTTCGAGAGATTTTTGAATAACTCACCGGACAAAGGAGAAGGAAAGTCGCGTAAGTTCCGGCGGATAAACTCTCCGGCTTCATGGGTGACGGCTTGTCTGTTTCCCTTCATATAAAATTCGTCGTAATCCCAATAAAAAACAGCTTTCCCGGCATCTTTCAATTGGGTGAACAACGTATGTTCTACTTTGTTCAGTACATTAAATCCTACAAAAACATATTTCTCGTATGGAAGTTTGTCCACATCCAGATGCTCTATGACGTGGCGGTACATCATTCCTTCGTAGGCAATGTTTTGAGAAGCTAAGGATTCACGGAACCCTTTGTAGATGTTTCCCAATACGTCCCATAAAGAGATAAACCGTTCTTTCAGCGCTGTTCTCCGTTCGATGGAGAAGTTCTGGAAGAACTGCCGGATAGCTTCTTCCTGCTCATCGTCAATGAAGGTGTAGTCGTCCATTATGTTGCGCAGATCCTGTAAATTGGAAAACAGTTTGTCGGTATCCACTTTATTTTTGTCGGCATCGTCAAAATCACTGATCAGCATTTCTCCCCAAAAATAGAAATCATCCAGTGTTTCCGTACTTTGAGTTTCCCGTCGGAATATCTTATAAAGTTCGCATACCAGTTTTACCGGATCACCCACTTCCCACGGAGAAAGGCTACGGAACAATTCGCTGATGCTGACGTATGCGGGCGACCAAATAGGTGAATCCGACTCTTGGGCGAGATACTCATTAAAGAAAAGTCCGGCACGTTTGTTAGGAAAAACCACGGCTGTATGTGCCAGGTTTCCTTCCGTATGTTTATATAAATCGGCTGCTACCAGTTTCAAAAAGCTTTCCATTATTCTATTTCCTCCAGTTCGTTGTTAAATACATACCATAAATAGCCACGGATATGCTCATATCCCATATCCGATAATAAATCCATATATTCTTTCACCTGCTTGTTGTAAGCTTTCCGCTTTTTACCGAATTTAAAGTCCACCACAATCACCTCTCCGTCTTTCATCATCACGCGGTCCGGACGGCGGGTTTGCAGCACTCCTTTTTCCCGATAAATAATGGCACACTCATTGTATAGTTCCCAGCGGCCCGAATACCATTCTTTGACCAGCGGATGCCTCAAAGCCCATTCGGTGAGTTTTCGTATCTGTTCCTCCTGTTGTACCGACTCTATGATTCCTTCGAAACGCAGGCGTTCTATGGCGGGAGGCACATCGTCCGTGGTACGGATTACGGAGAACAGATTATGCAACAACTGTCCTTGCCGGATGTATTTGTCTTCCGCTTCCTCTTCTCCCCGGATAAATTCGGCAGAACGGTTGGACTGTTTGAATTCGATGTTGGTTTCCAGCGTTTCCAGATGGATAGGCAAACGTCGGGCTACAGTCAGCAGCTTGTTGCCGGACACTTGTTTTTCCTCTTCGTGAGATGAGAGATAGAGCGTTCCCAGTTCGTATATTTCTTCTCCGGTGGCATAGCTCTTTCCGGTCATGTCGGATAAGGCACTTCCCAACAATTCGGATACCGTTCCTTTCTGTTCCGCCTTTCCATATATAATCAAGTTCTTTTTGGCACGGGTAAATGCCACATAAAGCAGGTTCAGATTATCCACCCATAATTGCAAGCGTTCATTCAGGAACTCTTCCCGATAAATGGATTGCTGCATGGCTGTGGAATAGTTGATGGGAACAATGTCAAGATCGCTAAACGGAGCTTGCCGGGGAGCACACCATACCAGATGATTGTAAGTCTCATTCTCCATTTTCCAGTCGCAGAAGGGTAGCAGTACGGTATGGTATTCCAATCCTTTGGACTTGTGGATGGAGAGAATGCGAATTCCTTCCACCTCGCCGGAAGGGATGGTCTTGCTGCCTAGTTTTTCTTCCCAGTAGGTGATAAAAGCGGATAATTCGGAAGAATTGCTTTGCAGATATTCCGTCACGGCATCAAAGAAGGCGCACAGATAGGCATCCTGTTGTTCGATGCAGGACATCTGGAACAGATTGAAAAGTTTTTCCATCAGCTCATACAGTGGCATGAGGCGAAGCTGCTCCGCTTCTTTTATGAAATCGAATGGCAGATAATCATCTATTTCGTTCAGCAATAGAGTGTTGAGGTCTATTCCTTTATGTAATACTTCATTCTGATAGGCAGCAGCCAGTTGTGCTTGGCAATCCGGTTTTCGGGTTGTGACAAGTAGCGCAGGCCATCCATTATCATACATACCGCCAGTGAGGCATCCAGTCGGAATGCCTCATCGGATACGATTTTGTAAGAGGTGTTCTTGTCGAAGTAATCGGCTATTAAAGGAATGCTTCTGTTCTTGCGCACCAGGATGGCAATATCTTTCAGTTGCACGCCCTGCGCCACAAGCAGCTCCACTTCTTCTCCTAGGTGGTGCAGGGTGTTTTCCATATAGGTCATGTCTTCCGTATCCGATAGAAATTCCACTTTGACATACCCTTTTCCGGGATCTTTGTATGTTTCCTGACACACGTCGTTGTAGGCCTCCTTCAGTTCCTTGCATTCCTTTTTTTGTTCTTCCTTGTAAATGTTGTTCAACACCTCGCAGGCGGCTGTAAACACTTCGTTGTTGAAGTGAATGATGTTTGCGGCACTCCGGCGGTTGGTGGTCAGTGTCTTTACTTTGACGGGAAAGGCTTCGATGTTTGTTTTCAATCCGTTCAGTATGCCCCAGTCACCGTTTCTCCAGCGGTAGATGGATTGTTTCACGTCTCCTACAATCAAGCTGTCTGCTCCTTGGGACAGTCCTTCGAGCAGCAACAGACGGAAATTGTCCCATTGCATACGCGAAGTGTCCTGAAATTCATCGATCATTACGTTGCGTATGGTTGTTCCTATCTTTTCGAATACAAACGAGGAATCTCCTTCTTTTACCAGGTTATGAAGCAACGCGTTGGTATCCGACAGCAGGAAGCGGTTGTTTTCATGGTTCAATTCGCGTACCTCTTCGTCTATATTGGCCAGCAGACGGATATTGTTTACGTGGCGCAGGGAGAGTTGGCAGGAATTGGCCAGCATATTGTTCCGGCTTCTGTATTTTTCCGATTCATTCAGCAGAGGAATCAGTTCTTTTTCTGCCAGACCTAGGATAGCGTTGCGTATGGGGGAGGTTTTTTTCACCCATTCGTCGGGGCAGTCCAGACATTTTTCCACTGTTACATTGCGGACACTGTCATCCAGTTTACCCGATTGTAATTTATTAAAATAGCTGGCTATACCTCGGGAGCCGTTTTTCAAATCTTCTACTTTCACCCCGTTTGTATCCAATATTCCGAAGAATTGGTCGGCAAATCCTTTCATTTGTTCCTGCACCTCTTCCAAAATGGCTTGCAGCGTTTCGCGGTAATTCTTGATACAGTCTTTGTCCCGTAATTTTTCCCGTAGTCCGTTTCCTTTTTCTATATATCCTTCATCGAAGATATTTCGTCCGAAATTCTTTATCTCACCGGAAACATTCCACCTCTTGTCATCGGCTATTCTTTCTTCTATGTATTCCAACAGCCAATAGAGTACGGGAGATTGTCGGTCCAGCTTTTCTATCATGGAGTCCACGGCATCACTCAGAACTTCCATATTGTTCAGTTCGATATTCAGATTGGCACCCAATTCCAGCTCCCGTGCCAAATTGCGCATCACCGACTGGAAGAATGAGTCAATGGTTTCCACCCGGAAGCGGCTGTAATCGTGTATCATGTAGTGCAGTGCCGTACCGGCGGCTGTCCTTATGTCTTCTTGGGGCATTTCCAGTTCTTCTGTGATTTTCTGTAAATAGGGATCAGAATCCTTATCCTTTATCCATATTCCGTATAGCTGACTCAGAATCCGCTCTTTCATTTCGGTAGTGGCCTTGTTGGTAAAAGTCACAGCCAGTATATTACGGTATGCCCGTGGGTTCTGTATCAGCAGTTTTATATATTCCACGGCCAGTGTGAATGTTTTTCCCGAACCGGCAGAGGCTTTATAAACTAATAATTCAGGAGAATGTTTCATTTTAAATAATTTGCTAATTTGCTAATGGCTGCGCTGTGTACCGGATGGTAATTGGCTGACACATTAGTACATTTTTATTTTTAATTAAAAACCAGCACAAAAACAGTGGCCTGTCCCTTTTCCTTGTAAGGCAGCAGGGTCAGTGTGCCACCGCTCAGTCTCATGATTTGTTTGCTCAGGCTCAGTCCGATGCCGCTTCCTTCCTCTTTGGTCGTGAAGAAAGGTACAAAAATTTGTCCGGCTGCATCGGGAGGAATGGCGGGACCGTTGTTGGCTATCTCTATACGGATACTTTCTTGCGGATCACAATAAGCTTTCAAGGTGATCTTTCCGTCGGGAGCATTACCTATGGCTTGAATCGCATTTTTCAGCAGATTCGTAACCACTTGGGCTATCAGGTTCTCGTCGGCAAAGACTATCAGGTCTTCCCGGGCTTCGAGGATGGAAAGGGTGATGTTGGGGCATGGATGCTGGTGCTGTGCCAGTCGGATCATCCGTTCCAGGAAAGGACGGACATAGAACAGCGATGGTTCAGGTGATGGCAGTCGTGTCAGTTTGCGATAAGACATGACAAAATTTATCAATCCTTTACCTGTAGAGTGAATCGTTTCCAGCCCTTGTTTCATTTCTTCATTTTCTGCTCCGGGAAGAGCCAGCAGTGTTTCGCTGAGGGAAGTCACCGGGGTCAGGGAATTCATAATTTCGTGTGTCAGCACGCGGGTAAGGCGTATCCATGAATCTATTTCCCGTTCATCCAATTCCCGATTGATATCACTCAAGGCAATAATGCGGAGTTCCTCGTCTTTGATACGGATGCCGGACACCCGTAAGGCAAGATGCACCGTTCCCCGTTCCGTATTGAACTGAATTTGCAGCTTGTCACCCGGAACTGCTTTTTCCAAAGCAGTCATCAGTTCATCCGAGATGCGGGAGAGTTGTTTGACATGAGTCAGAACATCCAGCCCCAACAGATTCATGGCCTCTTTGTTCTTTTGATAAACGGAGCCTTTGCTGTTCAGTACCACTATGCCGGTTTCTACAAAGTCCATGATGAGCTCATAATACTTCTCGCGTTGTGCCGTTTCCTGTTTTACATTGTACAAAATACGTGCGATACGGTTCAGCATGACATTGACCATGGAAGAATCGCCAGGGGAGGCATGTTCGTAAAAACGAACAGCGGGGTCGTCGTTTTCGATGGCGTCGAGCAGAAAGGCTATCTTCCGGGTATTAAAAGTGTACAGGCGGTAAAACCAGCCTATGGAAACGAGGAATGAAGGTACGATTACGCATAGCCACAACCAGTTGCGCTGCTGGATTAGTAAGGTGCAGGCAATGGCTAGAACCAGTACGGTAAATAGGCGGAAGAAGAATTGTTTCACAGCTTAATTATTTATTATTTCGTTTGAATGTTCCTTTAGTTCCTGTTTAAAAATAGATTATTGTTATTTGTTTTGTCATCCTGAACCATCGTGAAGAATGAGATGAGATAATAGGTCATAATCCGAATTTTTTCATCTTATTATAAAGCGTCTGCCGGGTAATTCCCAACTGTGCCGCTACAGCCGAGAGGTTTCCGTTGCATTTCTCTATCGCTTTCTGAATCATTTGCAATTCCATCTCCTCCAGAGTTGAGACACTTGTTTCTGTCGCAGGAGCCGCTATTTTTCGGGGAAAATGAAAATGTTCCTCACTCAATATACCATCTTCATTGATAATGACCGCTTTCTCTACGGCATGTTCCAGTTCGCGTATGTTTCCATACCACGGATATGTCCGTAACTTTTCTTGCGCACCGGTAGAAAGAAGGATATTTCCTTTGTCATATTGTTTGCAGAACCGGTCTATAAAGCGTTCGGCCAAAGGGATAATATCTTCTTTGCGTTCCCGCAGAGGGGGAATCTCGATGTGGATGGTATTGATGCGGTAAAGCAAATCTTCGCGGAATTTGCCTTTGGCCACCATCTCTTCCAAATTACAATTGGTGGCGCAAATCAAACGTATGTTGACAGGTATCGGTTCGTTGCTTCCTACTCGCACCACGCTCCGGCTCTGAATGGCGGTGAGTAGTTTGGATTGCAGGTGATAGGGCAGGTTGCCTATTTCGTCCAGAAACAAAGTCCCTTCATGGGCGGCTTCAAATTTACCTGCACGGTCGGTATGGGCATCGGTAAACGAGCCTTTTTTATGGCCGAACAGTTCGCTTTCGAACAGGGATTCGGTGATGGCACCCATGTCCACTGTTATCATATCCCGCCGGTATCGGTTGGACAAGGCGTGTATTTCCCGCGCCAGCATTTCTTTTCCTGTGCCGTTCTCTCCTGTAATCAGAATATTGGCATCCGTTTGCGCCACTTTCTCTATCAGCGTCCGCAGTTGCTTCATGGCATTGCTTTCTCCCCAATACATAGAAGATACGGTTTTAGGGACTTCTGCCCTCTTCTTGTTCTTTGAGGAATTGCGGCAGGCAGACAGCAAGGTTTCTATCAACCGGGTATTGTCCCAGGGTTTGACGATGAAGTCTGTCGCCCCTTCCTTGATGCCGCGCACTGCCAAGTCTATGTCAGCGTATGCTGTGAAAAGTACTACGGGCAGGGAGGGGTGTATTTTCTTTATCTCGTGTAACCAGTACAGACCTTCATTCCCGGTATTCAGTCCGCTGCTGAAATTCATATCCAGCAGCACCACTTGCGCATTTTCTTCACGTAACGCAGCGGGCAGTGTGATGGGTGAGGGCAGTGTGACGATATGTTCGAAATGATTTTTCAGCAATAGCTTTACTGCCGACAGCACTCCTTTGTTATCATCTACCACAATGATGGTTCCTTGTTTGCTCATAAGTCGTTGTAGCTTCTTTTTCCTTTAAAGATATCTTTAGTTGTGCGTTTCATGCAAAGGTACTATCTCTTCACACACTCTCATTTCCATTCCTTTATAGACCACTACTATTTTGTGTAGCTGTGTGGTGCCCACAGCATTCTTCACCCGGTAGGAATCAGCATAACGATTTGCCTGAGCGATCCCTTCCAGCCTCAGTTCTTCCACACGGCTCTCAGAGTCTTTGTATTTGGCATATTTCAACTCTATGATATAACTGTGCTTCATATCCGGATAGATTTCCAGCAAAGGACACAGGAAAAGATCAGCGTATCCTTCTTGTGTATCCGCTTCGGAAATAGGACGGTAGAAGCGGTTTTGCGCTGTCATGGCCAGTGTGAATCCATGTACGAAAAACTCTCCTTTCTGTTTGTCGCGTTGTGAGGCGTAGCGTTTCAGACAGTCGGCTATGTAACCGAAGTAGGCCTGCCAGTCTCCCCGATAAGCAAGTTTACTGGCTAATTCGTCTTTCTCGTAACTGCTGAAACTAAGGTCGGCCTCATTGTATGTATTCAGCAAATAGGTGTATAGTTGCTCTTCCACTACCTGATTGGGAATGGTGAGTTTGTTTTTCCCTTCGTGCATTCCGCTGATGGTAAGCATACCGAAATAATAGAGCAGACTCACGAATTTGTCCGGATCGACAATATTCGCAGCCGAAAAGCTATCCTTCAGTTCTCCGGTGATATATCCTTGACTTACCAGGGTTTGTATGATGGAGGCATCATGAGCAAACTCCTTGTCCTTGCGAATCAGCATCCGGAGTTTTTCGTAGTCTATGCGTATGTTGCTTTCTATCATTTTCTGTGGTGCTTTGCCACGCAGAATATAGTTCTTGACAAAATAGAGAACCATGTTGGAATTGTACAGGGTAGTTTCTCCGTAGCATTCCGGTGCGAAGCAGTAGTTGTCATACCACGGCTTCATGATATCTATCAGTTGGCCGACGGTATGGTTGAACGGACTGTTTGTGGAATAATACGTCAGCATCTCACGCACCTCCTTTTCCGTGAACCCTGTCATTTCGTTGAACTCCGGTGAGAGGGAGTAATTGGTACCTATATTGAATCCGCTGGTGAGATCATCCATGGTTACGGGGCTTACTCCGGTAATGAAGCAACGCTTGATGCAGGAATCAGTTCCGGCTTTCACTTTGTTGAAGAATGCGCGCAGGTAACCCTCTTTGTGTGTCTCTTCAGTGTATCGGTGCAGGCTTTCGGCATCGGAGAGAATGGCATTGGTAAAGTGGTCATACTCATCGATAAAAAGATAAATTTTCTGCTCAGTCTTGTTGCACTCCGTAAACAGATATTCCAATTGTTCTACCGCTCCTGATTTTTCATCCAGCTTCTTCTTGATACCTTGTGGGAGATAGTCGGCATAGATATCGCAGAAATAGTCGAACATGGTCTGGCAATGTGCGTCCAGCCCTTGACGGTAGTTGTGCAATTCCCCGCTGATACCGGAAAATTGAGTTTCAGCACCAGATAGGTGTTGCGGTCAGGCGTGGGGTGCTTTCCTATGTAGAGGTCTCCGAACAGGGCGTCAAACTTATCGCGGGTGCGTACATCATAATAATGTTGCAGCATGCTCAAGGTCAGACTTTTGCCAAATCGCCGGGGACGGATGAAGGAGAAAAACCGGTCCGACTGTTCTATCAGTGGGATGAAGGCGGTTTTGTCCACATAATAATAATTGTCGAAACGGATGTCTGCAAAGTTCATCATACCGTATGGCAATCGTTTCCTGTTTGAAGGTGCATATTCCATTAGTTATATTGTTTTTTTATGAATAAACTCTGGTAAAAGAGATATGTATAGCATACAAAGATACTTTCTTTTCCCTGCTTCTCCAAAAAACAAAGGTTCTTTCTTTTTGGTAACATGGAGGAAGCTGTCCGATAGGTATCCGCCAATCTTTTCTTTCAGAGAAAACTTTTCAATTTCATGAATTGTTCTATTATAAAATAGCATTTCAAATGAAAACATTTATATTAAGCATAATTGTAACCATGATTACATCGGTAGCTGGTGCACAGCAAAAAAGTTTTTATGACTTTACGGTCAAGACTATTGACGGGAAGGACTTGCCACTTTCCACGTTCAAGGGTAAGAAAGTATTGGTAGTCAATGTGGCATCTAAATGCGGTTTCACTCCCCAATACGCCAAGTTGGAGGAGTTGTATGAGAAATATGGAAAAGATGATTTTGTCGTTATCGGATTTCCTGCCAATAATTTCCTGCATCAGGAACCCGGAACGAATGAAGAAATCAAGGAGTTTTGTACGTTGAATTATGGAGTGACTTTTCCTATGATGGCTAAAATATCTGTAAAGGGGAAAGATATAGCTCCCCTCTATCAATGGCTTACGCATAAAAGTGAAAACGGGGTTTCGGATGCTAAGATAGGGTGGAACTTTCATAAGTTTCTGATTGATGAAAATGGTAGATGGGTTGCCTCAATCGGCTCTACTACCAGTCCGCTTTCACAGGAAATTGTAGGATGGATTGAAGAATAAAATGACCAGAAGATAAATAATGCCCTATTGTTATTGCACCAGCTTTCCGTTTTTCAGTTCCGACATCAGCAGGTCATAGACGTATGCCGGGCTTTCGATATACAGGCCGGTGGAGAAGTCTTCCAGTCTGACGAATGTCTCCGAATTGTGGAATGTGGAGATGGCTTCCTGCAAATCCATATCATTACGTTCCACCAAGTAACGGACTACATCGGCGGATATTCCTTCAAAGAGGAATTTTGCGGTATTCGTGTTCATAGTCGTTTCAGCATTTTAATCGCTGCCTCTGAGTGAAAGAAATATTGTGAAGTCACTTTCGAAAATGTCAGTTCGTGCAATAGTTGTTCTTCGTTAATAAAATTCTCGGTGTATAAACGTAGCAAGCGCGCAATGGTATCATCGGCAACAGGGCCAATTACGATATCGTAATCGTGGCAAGGCTGAGTAGTGTTTATATCGCGGTTCGACATGACAAAACGTGCCCATTCCCAGTCTGGCTCCTTGAAAACCTTGACTTTCAATTCGCTCGACTGCGCTTCTTCGAGGTCAAACTCAAACATAGTCAGAGTGGGGTTTCCGCTGAACATCCGCGCTGTTCTTGCGGCCATCCTTTGGGCCTGTTCCCTAATGTCGGTCAGGTAAAATCCTCTGCCGAAATCCTTATAGGGGCGGCATCTGTTGAGGTCGATGCCGTCGATTGCCGTATTTGAACCGTGGTAAAGTATCATCGCAATGTTCCTCCATTGTTTTGGCAGACGATGGTCAGGTCATCCACACAGTCGTTAAAAGAAAGTGTGTGTTCCACATCGTAAAATTCGGTGAGAAAATCAATGCCTTTGAAACGTCTGATATAATTGCTTGCCTCCCGGATTGTCAAATCGTGACGGCGCGCAAATTCGACAATGACCGTCATCACATAATCGATTAGGTTCTTGTCCGCTTTCTTTTTGGACTTGAGCGCCACTATCGGTTCGACACCCAACGCCTCCGCTATGCGGTTGACAGTGCCAAAATTAACACACAGACCGTTTTCCACTTTGGAAACCATTGCTTTTTGGACGCCAATCATCACCCCGACTTCTTCTTGTGTCAATCCTTTGTTTTTTCGGCATTGGGCCAAAAGTTCTCCTATTTTTTGCAAATTCGTATTCATACCACAAAAATAGATAAAGTTTCTTGTGTGGGAAACTTTTTAACTACAAATATATTCTTTAGATAATTATTATCTTTCCAATTAAATGGCAGCTCTGCTCTGACACGCAAGAACCCGTGTGCCGGATGATGATTGTTAGGAAAACAGGAGGGAAATCAGTTCCTTTGTACATCATAGGTTATGGAACGGTGGTTCGAAAAGAGTTGTCGCTATTTTTTTGCTTATTTATTTGTGGGGATAAATATTTATCCCTATATTGTATTAGTAAAATTAAAAATATCATGGAGAATGATTATTAAACTGAAAGTTATGGATACAATAAAAGACATTTGGTTTGATGCTAACCGCATTTATATGAAAACGGATGGTGGAGAAACTTTCAGCCGTCCCTTAGAGGCATTCCCTTTGCTGAAGGATGCAAGTGACAGAGAGCGCCTTGATTTCAAGATAGGAAAGTTTGGTGACGATGTTCGTTGGGAATCATTGGATGAGGATATTCATATATCCAGTTTTTTCGATACAGCGGAGCCGGATTATGAAAATGAGATAGCAATGATATTTAAACGTTTCCCTCAACTAAATGTGTCAGAGGTTGCACGTAGTATGGGAATAAACAAGAGTCTTCTTTCCAAGTATATCTATGGTATTAAAAAGCCGAGTGATATAAGGAAGATGCAGATTAAAGAGGCTCTCCATCTTTTGGGAAAAGAATTACTTGCCGTTTGATTAATCTCTTAATAATAGTTTAGGTGTGATTCCATTTGGTTTCACGCCTTTTTTATGTTAATTTTTCCACAATCATAGTTTCAACAGAAAGATAATTAAATATAAGGAAGATATGGCTAGAATAAACAAATACGGCTATGTTGCTGCGTGACGTTTTTGCATCCGTCAGGGAGATGCGGTGAACAAGCCAAACTCATACCAAGAACCGGGCAAGCATATGATGCAGGCAGGGTAGGCGTGTACCGAGTACCAGGTAGCCTTGTTTGCTGTATCTTATATCTTACCATCTGGGCGATGATGCGTCCGGAAGAATTTGCATCAAGGTAAGTATACCGATAATCTGTTTCTTGTTTGTTTTTGAGTAATCAAGAAACATCACTAAAAATAGCGGAATATATTTTCGTCCTATTTATTAAATTGCTATCTTTGTCACGTTTTCCACGCCGGTACTTCCGCAAGGAAGTTAGGGAGGTGGGAAATATACATATATAGAAAAGACGTTTACTTGACGTTTTGTTCTTGACGCTTCGAAAATTTGCACCTTTTGAAATTGCTGTCAGAGACAAAGCAACAGTGGATGTCTGCGGGGTATGTTTATATCCTTGGTGCGCTTTTGTTGGTCAAAGGTGTATTCAAGTGTTGTTATACATATCGGCGTGGGCTTCTGCGTTGCTCGTTCAGACAGCAATGGGCAGTGCAAAGCCTTCGAAGTGTGGGACGAGTAACAGGTACAGATTCCCGCGCTTTTTTTATATATAGGTATTACAAATTTCTGATTTAACATATATGAACCGTCCGGTTCGGGAATCTGCGGAAGGTTATCGGTTGACCCGACAGGCTGCATCTACATCGTGCGGATTTCCATCCTCCATTTGTTGAAATAGCTTTTCCAGTCAACTTAATCACAAGAGGCCGATTCCTCTTGTATTTTACGAAACTTCTCGTAATTGATTGAATTGCAGATAGATATATGTGCTTCAAAGCTCCATAACTATGCTTTCAAGTGAAAAAATGCAATGGTTTGCCATGCGTGCCACTTATCGCCGGGGGATGCAGATCAAGGCTTTGTTGGATAAAGAAGGAATCAACAATTTCATTCCCATGCGTTACGAAGTTCGTATAAGGAACGGGCGCAAGAGGCGTGAGCTGGTTCCCGTTATCAGTGATCTGATATTTGTTCATTCCGTCCAGTCCGAACTTCAGAAGGTGAAGTTCAAACTTCCGTATTTTCAATATATGATTGATATCCGCAACGGGCAGAAAATCATTGTGCCCGATGATCAGATGAGGCAGTTTATCGCTGTGGCTGGAACGTATGACGAGCATCTTATTTTTTTCAGTCCCGACGAGGTGAACTTACGGCGCGGTACGAAAGTCCGCATCACAGGTGGTGATTTCGAGGGCTACGAGGGGGTATTTGTAAAGGTAAAAGGTGCTAGAGACCGTCGTGTGGTTATCAGTCTGCAAGGGGTGATAGCCATGGCCATGGCGACGCTTTCGCCGGACTTGATAGAAGTGATAGAAGAGCCGAAGAAGAAATAACTTCATTTGCTACGTTAAACATTGTTATTCCTGATTAACGGGAAAGTGAACGATCTGATAATATAAATCTTATATATAAATGTGTAGAACCACATCCATGCCGTCAGGCATCCGGCTCCAGCAGTTGATTCAGAATCGGTATAAGGAAATTTTAGCCAGGGAAAAGAATAATGATAAATTCATTCATCTGTATGACATTGGCGCGTATTGGGTGGCTTTCGAGCGTTCCGCCTGTAGGTTGAGCGGTTTGTTTTCTAAAAGTGAGCTGACTTTGTTTCGTGTCCCGGATTGTGTGGAATATGTGGTGATGGTTTCTGTTCCTGCCGATGAGGCGGAGGGCTGTTTGGGTGAGTACATTATTTTGCACGATGGAATTTACCGGAAAGTGTGGTCGGAGCATGTTTTGCCGATGGGGGATTATCGTCATTGGCATGAGATGGCTGTGAGGTCTGTTTTGTTGTAAAGAAAAGTATGCGGACTTCGTGGACCAAGTAAGTGGTGTTACTTTGCTTACGAAGATATCTTACTTTTTTCAATGGAATATGGTCATCCGTCATGCTCTATAGGGAATACCCTGAAAAATCCTTCAAAAGCTTCAGCCTGCTCGCAAACGCCCTACCCGTGGGCATTCCGGCTGAAGGATTGGGCTCAGGAATCCTTCAGCTGGGGGTTGGAATGTTTCAGCCGAACTGATCTTCCTCCGATTCTTAGGGAATCGTTTTTCCTGAAGGATATTTTCCGGCTGAAACATTTCACAATGCATATCCTTCAGCCGGAATGCCGACAGGCAGGGTGTTTGCGGAGTGGCTGAAAGATCTGAAGGAAAAAAAAGGCGTTTCGGCATGTAGATACCGTTATGAAAAAAACAACAGGTCAAATTTTTAAAAGCTCTTGTTCTTTCAATGAAAACGTCCTGTTCTTTTTTTTAAAGACCTTGTTCTTTTCGGAAAAGAACAGGATCTTTTAAGGGTTAGTAACGTGTATGCCGGAAGGTTGGTAACGTGCCACCCACACGTTACTAATGTGTGGGGTGTAAGATTAGTAATGTTGCAGGTGGAAGATTGCATATCTTGCTAGTGATACAATCATAAACGTATGAAGTTCCAGTATATAAAAGATAAAGTTAGTGCTTATTTCACTAAGGGGAATGAGCGTAGTGTTGCGGTGAAGAAAAATATCGCCGTTTCATTAGTGTTGAAATGTATAAGTATTTTAGTTTCCTTGCAGGTCGTTCCATTGACCATCGGTTATGTTAATCCTACGAAGTATGGCATTTGGCTGACGTTGAGTTCCATTATTGCCTGGCTGTCTTATTTTGATTTGGGGTTTGCCCACGGATTTCGTAATCGTTTTGCTGAGGCAAAAGCAAAAGGGGATATGAAGTTGGCAAAAGAATATGTCAGTACTACATATGCAGTGCTCTTCTTGCTCTTTTCCGTAATTTTATTGATAACCTTGGTGGTGAATAATTATTTGGATTGGAGTCGTATTTTAAATATTGATCCTGTTTATAAGGATGAGCTGAGTCTGGTTTTCGGTTTGTTGGCATGCTTCTTTTGCCTGAACATTGTGGCAAGTGTCTTTACTACCATGCTGACGGCAGATCAAAAGCCTGCTTTAGCTTCGCTTATAAGTACAAGTGGTCAGGTACTGGCTTTTGCTTGTGTCTATGTATTGACTAAAACCACAAAGGGAAGTCTGAGTGCTTTGGCTGTTTCTTTTTCAGCTATACCGTGCCTGTTTCTTTTAATTGTTTCTATTATTGTGTATCAAACTAAAAAATACAAGATTGTAGCCCCTTCGTTGCGTGACGTTCGCTTTTCGTTGGTGCGGAGTGTTGTTGGTCTGGGTGGACAGTTTTTTGTTGTTATGTTTTCTATGCTTTTTATTTTTCAACTTACTAATATCATTTTGTCAAGAGTGCAAGGCCCAGAAGCAGTTACGCAATATAATATTGCTTATAAGTATTTTAATGTACTTAACATGGCTGCAAATATTATTTTGACTCCGTTTTGGTCAGCATTTACTGATGCTTATATTAAGAGAGATTATAATTGGATGCGTGGTACGCTAGAAAAACTGGAGAAATTATGGTTGTTATGTATTCCTATTTTAGTTTTAATGGTACTGAGTTCTGATCTCTTATATAAATTTTGGATTGGTGATTCTGTAGCTGTATCTTTTTCATTATCATTTTGTATGGCAATATATGTATTATGTCAGACGGGAGGAAATATGTATATGTTTCTTATTAATGGAACGAGCAAAATACGTTTGCAACTAATCATTTATTTGTCATTTGCTTTGGTTTCTATTCCGTTGATGAAGTATTGTTGTAAGTATTATGGTATAGAAGGTATACTGATAGTTCCTACTACGGTATTTATTTTGCAGGCCTTTATTGGAAGAGTGCAGATATTGAAGATGATAAATGGTACGGCTAAAGGAATTTGGCTGAAGTGAAATGAAAAACAATATGAATTATCCCCTAATTTCTGTCATAACTGTTTCTTATAATGCAGTTTTAACAATTGAACAAACCATTCTTTCCGTCATTAACCAAACTTATCTGAATATTGAGTATATCATCATTGACGGTGGAAGTACGGATGGAACGGTTAATGTAATAAAAAAGTATGCGGATAAAATCGCTTATTGGGTGAGTGAGTCGGATAAGGGAATTTATGATGCGATGAATAAAGGAATTGCTTATTCGCATGGAGAATATTGTAATTTTATCAATGCAGGTGATAAATTTTGTTCCTCATCTATATTGAAACAGGTCATGGACTTTAATCATGTGGCAGATATAATAGTTGGTCAGGATTTACATGTTAATGAACATAATAAAATAGTATCACGCAGTGTATTACCTCGAAGATATAATCTTCTGCATTTTTATATAACTACCATACCTCATCAAAGTTGCTTTATAAGGGCCTCTTTATTAAAAAAGTATTATTATGATACATCTTTAAAAATAGTATCAGACTGGAAATTCTATTTACAATCAATCGTTTTAGGTGGGCATAGTGTGGCTGCGTATAACAATGTTATTGTGATATGTAATCCCAGAGGAGCCAGCAGTGATAACAACCGGATAAAAGAAGAACGCGAAAAAGTGCTTAAAGATCTACTCCCAGCTTATATTGTCAATGATTATCAGTGTTTATCCTGTTTGGGAGAAGAATTTATTGAAAACGCTCTTTTTTTATTTAATAATCATTGGATAAGATTTTTAGTAAAAAAGGGGCTTGCAATAATGGTTAAAATAGTAAGAATATTTAAATAGTTTATTTATGAAAATAGTAGTGTTCAAAGGAGGACTGGGTAATCAACTCTTTCAGTATGCATTTTATAAATACCTTTCAAGAAAGGATGAAACCTTTTATTTCTACAATGATGCTTGGTATAATGTGAGCCATAATGGATTTGAATTAGATAAATATTTTAAACTGATGATTTGAAAAAATGTAGTAGGTTTTGGATAATTCTGTTTAAAACCATTTTATCAAAATTATACCATTGGAAAATATATGTAGTAGGTTCTGTAGAGTATCAATATCCTAATCATTTGTTTCAAGCTGGATATTTTTTAGACAAAAAGTATTATGACGAAAATACTATTGATTTTAAACATCTTCTTTTGTCGGAAAAGAACCAATCATTGCTGAAGGATATTCAAAACTCAAATAGTGTTGGCGTGCATATAAGAAGAGGTGACTACATGACCAAACAAAATTTGGTTATATTTGGAAATATTTGTACGCAGAAATATTATCATGATGCCATAAGAATAATAACAGAGAAAGTAAATGATGCTGTCTTCTATGTTTTTTCTGATGATATTAGCTGGGTACAAACTCATTTGGATATACCCAATGCTGTTTATGTGAATTGGAATACAGGAGAATCCAGCATCTATGACATGTATTTGATGTCTTCCTGCAAATACAACATTATAGCCAATAGTACTTTTAGTTATTGGGCGGCACGATTAAATAAAAAAACTAATATGGTGATTTATCCCTCAAAGTGGTATAATACATTTACTCCTGATATTTTTCCTGAATCATGGTGTGGAATCTAAAAAATGGATAGATGATAATTACTCAGCTTATTTTTCTGCTCTTTATTATTTTTTTTATAAGATATAAAAAGAAGGCTGTTCTTTATATAATACCATTGTCTTTGTTTTTTACAATGCTTCCTGTTGTAAGAATAGGGGGTACGTATATTGGTCTTTGTGATGCGATAAATTTTGTTATATACGGGTATATTCTTGGTCGGAAAGATGCAAGGAAAGCTATATTCTGCAATCCATTGTTTTTACCTTTGTTTGGTAATTTTATATTGTTGTTATTAATTGCTTTGTATGGAACGGAACGGACTTCATTGTATGTGTTGTGGAAAACAATATCAAATGAAATACTTTTGCCACTTGCATTTATCTATTTTTTGCGAACAAAGAACGATATTAAATTAATTGTAAATCTTTATTTGAAAGTGTTTTGGGTGTTATGTATATATGGAATTATAGAGTTTCTATTAAATTATAATATAATTCTATATTGGCTGCAATCTCAGACTGATTTGTCTTTTTGGGTAGATCATACCAATGATATCCGATATGGATATGGGCGATATAATTCATTTTTTCATTTTCCCATAACATTTGGAGATGCGTGCGTTGTATTCTTTTATTTTCTTACCTTCTTCTATAGTAAATATGAAGGAGTATTTATATCAAGGAAATCTTATATTAAGACTTTGTGTTTGCTTCTTATCGGTGTTTTCCTTGCTAATTCACGTGCCACTATTCTTGCATTAGTATTTGGATTGTTGCAATTTGACTATATAAGAAAGCCTAAAACTCTATTAATCGCTTTTTCTATCTTTTTAATCATGGTCTTGCCGTTTTCTGATTATATATTAAATGTATATCATTCCATATTTGATTTTACGGGTAATTATGATGTTGGTGGAAGCTCTATGGGTATGAGAATGAGACAATTAGATATTTCTCTTTTTCTGTTTTTACAAAACCCTATATTTGGTGGTGGCTTGAGTATGATTTATTATTTAATGACAGATATATCAATCCCGGAACTTGCAGGTGCGGAGTCTCAATTATTTTATTTGTTGATTGAACGTGGTTTGTTAGGTATATTGGGATATCTATGGCTGATAATTTCAATGTGCAAATTATTGCCTTCATATAGAAAGTTCAACATGGTTTTTGTTGGTATCTGGGTATTGGCTTCTTTCGTATCATTAACAGTGGGATTATATATAAATTTTCCGATTATATTTTTGCTCATTATATATAAGAGTCAGAAACTTAATTTATTAAAAAGATAATGTTCTCTATTATTATTCCTCTATATAACAAGGCTGATTATATTGCAGAAACACTGAAGTCAGTTCTGAATCAAACATATTGTGATTATGAAGTAATCGTGGTGAATGATTCATCGACAGATAATAGTTTGGAAGTGGCTTCTAGTTTTCAGGATGAACGAATTCATATTTATACAAAAGAAAACGAAGGTGTATCAGCAGCACGTAACTATGGTATTATGCATGCTAAATATGATTATATTGCTTTTCTGGATGCAGATGATATTTGGGAATCTGATTATTTGGAATGCCAAAAGAAGTTGATAGGAACCTATCCTGATGCTGGGATTTATTCTACTGCTTTCTACTCTTTGGAAAAGGGGAAACGGAAACTTCGTAATGTGTTGATTAACGAACACATACACTTCCTTGTTCATGATTATTTTAAAGAATCCGTAATGAATGGATTATCTATTTGCTGGACTAGCTCCTTGTGCTTAAAAAAAGAAGTGATAAAGGAGATACCAATGTTTCGAGTAGGTATTAAGCGTGGTGAGGATTTGGACCTTTGGCTTAGAATAGCGTTGAATTATGATGTAGCCTATTTGAACCTTCCGAAAGTCTTTTATAGAACAGGGTTATCTGATAGTCTTACATCAGATTATTCTAAAAATGGAGAATTTCCTTATTACGAGTGGTTTAACTTTACATCGGAAAGTTCTTATTATAGAAGTATGTGATTTTAGTTGTGTATATACATGCAAAAAATGCATTTATACATCATGATTACGATACATGTTTGGCCGAGTTGTGGAGTGTTAAAACTATTGCTTGGAGATTCAAATGGGCAGAGCGATTATTATTACTAGTAATTTCATGGATAAAAAGTAAATAATGAATATCATTTATTTTGTTCCCAATATTACCATTGCAGGAGGTATATTCCGTATAGTGTCAGACAAGATGAATTATTTGGCGGAAAATATGGAAGGACGGCTTTTTTTGGCATATTATGGTAATGGACAGGAAAAACCTATATATCCTTTGCACCCGAACATTCAACTGTTACCTATTGATATAGAGTGGAAGGTAGGCTTTGGAAAGAAAATTAATAGAGTATGGAAAAATATAAGTATTATACGTCACATATTTAAAAAATATAAGATAGATATTGCTGTCAATGCCAATGCTCCTTTATTGATATGGATATTACCATTTATTTGTCGGCGGATAAAGAAGATCCATGAGTTTCATTTTTCTTATAAAGGACAACAGATATTAGATGAGGAAATTTTTAAATCGCGAGGAAAGAAATTTTTAGTTCAATATTTAAGAAAGTGTTGTTTGACAAAATTCGATAAGGTAATTGCATTAACAGAGTCTGACAAGAAAATGTGGAATTTACCGAATATATTTGTAATACCTAATTTTAGCAATATACAACTACATGAAAGAAATGGTAGAAAAAGCAAAGTTGCTATATCAGCAGGTAGATTAGAATCTGTAAAAGGTTATAATCGATTGATTGCAGCTTGGGTGATAGTTGCACAAAAGTGTCCGGACTGGCAATTGGAAATTTGGGGTGAAGGAAGTCTGCGAGAAAGTCTTCAACGACAAATTGATGCTTTGCATCTTTCATCAGTTGTTCATCTGAAAGGTGTTTCACCTAGTATAGGTGAAGTATATTCTCATTCTTCTTTTTTTGTCATGTCATCTTTGTATGAAGGTTTCCCGTTGGTATTGGTGGAGGCGATGAATTGTGGCTTGCCTTGTGTTAGTTTTGACATTACTGGAGCAAATAGTATCATAGACAATGGTAAGAATGGATTTTTAGTGCCGGATAATGATGTAAATGCCTTGGCGGAAGCTTGTATAAAATTGATAGAAAATAAAGTATTACTAGAAGATATGGGTAAGCAGGCTTATATGTCGGGAAAATGCTTTTCAAAACCAAAGGTAATGCAAAAATGGTTAGACCTGTTTAGGGAACTGATGAGAGAATAAACCGCATGATTGGAAAGAAATATAACTACATACAAATTAGTTTACTATTAATATGTTAGAAAAGAAAATTGCATTGTTGACTTCTGTTACATTTAATAATATTGGTAACGGATTTATAGATTTGGGTGCTGAAGCTGCTTTGATGAAAGCATTACCGCTTAATGCTGAATTATTTAAAGTTAGCTCAAATGCTAATTTTGCAGCTACAATGGGACAAATGTTCATGCTGAAAGAAAACCCAATAATAAATTGGTTATGGGTACATACCATGCAAAGGGCTGCTAAAAAGCTTCATGACCGTTCATACAAAACGGTAAAAACGCAAAATATCTTTAGTATGGCCAGTATGGTTAAATGTGATTATTTTATAATTCCGAGATGTGTATTAACTGTTCCATTTTTTACGATTTATGGAGATTTAATAAAGAGAAAAGCAGAACAAGGAAGTAAGATTATTTTTTTAGGTGCAAGCGGAAACTTCTATACAGAATATGAAGTCAAATTTGTTTCTGAATATTTAAGAAAATTGCAGCCTTACGCTATAATGACCCGTGATAGCCTTGCCTATAAGTACTATGCAAATTTTACAAAAAATAGTTATAATGGAATAGATAATGTGTTCTTTGTGAATTTACTTAATTTACCCCAAATAGATACTGATTTAACACCGTATGTAGTATTGAATATTGAAGAACCTAAGCATTATAGGATAAAAGAAGAACTGAAAAATATTTTTAAAGAAAAGAATATTGTTTATTCTTATCATAAGCCTTTTCCTTATACAAAAGTTAGTAAGTTAGTAAAAAATGGAGTGATAGTATCTGATAATCCAATGGATTATTTACTCCTTTACCGGAATGCTTCAGAAGTTTATTCTGATAGAGTACATGCTTGTATCCCTACTTTGGCATTTGGAAATAAAGCAAGATTGTTTAGCAATAGTCCTAGGATAGCCTTGTTTGAAAATGCGAAAATTCCTGATGTAAGGGAAAGACTTGTCAGCATAGAAGGATTAAAAGAAATGCAGGACAAACAAATTGCATTTCTAGCTTCATTATTACAGTAATAAAGAGAATGGTAATATGAATATATTGTTTTTTTATCGTGTTTATCCTAATTATGGTGGTGTTGAGGTAGTGACAACTGTACTTGCCAATCGTTTTATAAAGGATGGACATGGTGTTATCATAGCTTCAATAGAACAACCGCATATTGAACTAGCTTGTCAATTACTACCAGATGTAAAGCTTGTCAAATTAGACTATCCTGTTTGTTCTATAAAAAATATGAGGAAGTTACATCGATTAATTATAAATGAAAAAATTGATATTATAATTAATCAGTGGGGACTTCCTTTTATGTCAACATTGCTGTGTAGAGTGGCTATAAAAAGAACATCATGTAAATTGATTTCGGTATTACATGGCGCTCCAAATACGTCTAAATTAATTATTAAGGCACGTGATAAATGTGAAACAGTTTATAACCCTTTTTTGAAATACATATATCATGCTATAATGTATCTAAAAGAAGAGTTGGTAAAAGCTAGCATTCGTTATAATTGTAGCCATTGTGAAAAATATGTTCTTCTTTCATCTCATTTTATCAAGCCGTTAAGTGATTATGCACATATAAAGAGAACTGAGAATATTATAGCAATAGGCAATCCTGTTACTATTCCTGTGTATTTTGAAGAATGGGAGTTAAAACAGAAGAAGAAGCAGCTGTTATATGTAGGAAGAATGGATTATGAAAATAAACGAGTAAATAGAATAGTGGAAGCTTGGAAAGTTCTTTATGAAAAATATGTTGATTGGGAACTTGTTTTGGTGGGAGAAGGCCCTTATAAAAGTACATTGGAAGAATATATTAGAAGATATGATATTCAACGTGTTTGTTTCAAAGGCTTTCAAGTATCTCCTCCCATACAACATTATAAGGAAGCTTCTATATTTTTATTGACTTCTGATTTAGAAGGGTTTGGATTAGTAGTTATTGAAAGTATGAGTTATGGAGTGGTCCCAGTTGTGTATGGAAGTTATGAAGCTATATATGACATCATAGACAATGGAAAGTCTGGCTTAATAACTCCGATACCTTATAATAGTCAAAAAACAATTGACTGCATCAGCTTGCTAATCGAGAATGAAAAATTAAGAAAAGAAATGGCAAAGGAAGCCATGTGTAAGGCGAAATGTTTTACAATTGATTCTGTTATTACAAGGTGGTATAATCTGTTTGAAGAAGTATTATAAACTTCCATAAAAATAAATTATCATTTAATTTATGCTCCCTCTATTGCTTAATAAAATCATACAAACAGATAAATTGCTGTTTTTACATTTGGTTACTCAGAAAAACAGAATTTACACCTTTCTCAACCCCGTATCTTATCTCATAGCTTTAGAAAACAAATCTTTATTTGAACAATTCGATGGTATTTTTGCCGATGGCTCTTTACTGGTTTCTGCCATAAGATTAGTATACGGAAAGCGAGTGACCAGACGTAGCTTTGATATGACCTCCCTTGCTCCCGAATTGTTGAATTATCTCATGGAAAGCCGTAAAACGCTCTATATCGTAGCCTCGGGTCAAGAACAAGTGGAGTGTTCTGTGAGGATATTTCAAGAGCAGTATCCGGAGTTACGCATTGCAGGGTTCAGGAACGGATATTTCTCTTCGGATGCTGAAATGAATAAGGAAGCTTCTCATATAGTCGAATTAAATCCGGATTTCTGATAGTAGGTATGGGGGCCTTGATGCAGGAAAAGTTTCTGCTTAAGGTAAAAAAGATGGGTTACCAAGGCATCGGCTTTACGTGTGGTGGCTTTGTTCACCAAACGGCAATGAATAGGATGCACTATTATCCGAACTGGTTGATAAGATGAATTTGCGTTTCGTTTATAGAATGTATAAAGAGAAACATACACGTACAAGATATCTGCAAGCTGCATTCTTGTTTCCGGTACGCTTTATCGGGGAAAGAATTTTCGGATGAAAGAGCAGACTTTGCTTATTGCCATGTAAATAATGGAGAATGGCAACAACAGGACGAAGATAGCAGTAGGAATAATTTTTCCGAGTATTTTTAATACATCTGTTTCATGCTGCAAATATAAATTAAAATTCATAGAATAGTGAAATTAAGAACTCTAATATTTCTGGGGGGACTCTTTGGAGGAATGAATGTTATCAAAGGGCAGGCTTTTTATGGTACTACAGGACTACTTCATGCACCTACTGCCGTTATGCAGAAAGATAAAACCGTTATGCTGGGAGGAAATATGCTGGATGTAAATATACTTTCCCGATATTGGGTGAGAAGTGAATATCATCCCTATACCTATAACTATTATATAAATTGTACTTTGTTTCCTTGGCTGGAAGTAGCATATACTTGTACGTTGGTAAAGGGGATACATGGTTCTTCTTATTGGCCTCAGCAAACTTGGGGCAGGTTTACCAATCAGGACAGATCGTTTCATTTCCGGTTGAGGGCATGGAAAGAAGGCTGGTGGAAGCTTGGACGCCTCAGGTAGTGATTGGTGCGAATGATCCGGGAAGCCATTCTTCAAATGGAGGTGGAGACATAGATTGGGGGGCGGTGGTAGCGGAAACCACAATTACTTGACACGTTATTATCTGGCGGCAACGAAACATGTTGAATTTAGTGGAATAGGTACAGTGGGGGTTCATGTAGCTTGGGTTATCGGTAAAGCTATGAGTGATGTGCATTATAGCCGTCCTGCTGCAGGGGTAAACTTCATTTTGGCATGAAGGGCGAAGGTTTCTGGCAGAAAGCTCTGAATGGATTTAATCTGATGGCGGAAGTGTGTCCCGGACATGCGGAAGATCTGCATACAGCAACTTATACTGTGAATGTGGGTGGAACTTATTCAATATGGAAAGACCATATCAATCTTATTGCTGAACTGAATAACGGTAAATTTTTTAGCGGAGGTATATTCTTTAAATTACATCTTAAATAACTGACTTGATTTCTAGTGGATGAAGCATTATAAGAATAGCCGGAATCACTTGGAAAAAGTAGTTCCGGCTATTCTTATATAACGATATTTGTATGTCCTGTTTTTATTATCCTACAATGTATTTAGCATTCTTGCCGCTTATTTTACGAATGAATACCACAAGCAGCCACGATACGCCAAACGCCACGATTGCGGCAGCGGGAATTTGTAAAGGCACGGGAACACCGATATTGCGCATCAGGACTACACCCGGACCTGTGAAAAAATAATGTATCATATAGATGCCAAAACCACATACGGTCAAGTTTGCCAGCATACGCTGGATCAGTTCTGAGCGTACTTTTACTTTCTTGGCTATGAGGAAGAAGGGGATAGTCATCATAATCACATTCAAAGAATTATAGGTGAAGAACAGTTCTAACATTTCATCAGTGCATTGTGGTAATGCGGTCATGTGGCGGAAACCGAAGAATGTGACCATGTAACCTGCCAGAAACATGGGGATACAGACTGACAGTGTCTTACTCCATGACCAGTCGTGGTTGCGCAGATAGTGTCCCAATAGCAAGTACCCGTTGAATCCGGCAAAATAATAGAACATATTGAATGAGTTCCACGCACAGCCTCCCCAAATGTATGGGGATACGAACTGATAATAATAAGGTAACAAACCAGTTATTCCCCATGCGACAAGAAACCATAGTTTGGCTTTCTCCGAGGCCTTTTCTACCCATGCGGAGAAAATAGGAAGGTATAGATATAATCCGATAAGCAGATAGATATACCACATATGTACGTCTAATAAAGAGAAATTGAGAGGCATTTCTGCTATATAACCCAATGATACGTTGAGTGACTGACGGGCGGCTTCTTCACCGCTATAAGGGAAAAAGTCAAGGATTATTTCAGGATTAAGTCCCAACAATCCTGTAAACCAGGGAAATAAATTATAAATGACACTCCAGATAAGGAACGGCCAGAATACACGGCTGATTCTTTTTTTGTAGAAAGCGGATATTTCGCCACGTACGGGGAGCAGCAATGCTCCTGTAATCATGACAAACAGTGGGACACACGGACGGAGAAAGGCTCCGTAGGCGGCTCCCCAGAATTTGATTTCATCAATGTTGGCTGGCGGTTCGCCGGGGTAAAAGTTGAACGGGTCTGCACTATGGCAGCAAACTATGGTGAACATGGCTACCAAACGAACGACATCCAGCCATACCACATGTTTTCTTGTGGTGTTTATAGCAATAGGTTGATTCATAATTTAATTTTTGATTTGACAGGCACAAAGGTACGCTTTCTCTGAGGATTATTTCTTGCTTTGGAACAAAAAATAAAAAGAACTATCCGCAATCATACTACAAAATGAGAATCCTCCCACTGCAAGAGTCACAATCATTTGTCTTTTGCAGGGGGAGGAATTCTATTTAGGGTTAGAGGGTTATTTTAGTCCTCTGTTCTTCAACAAGGGATCAATACCAGGTTCTTTGCCACGGAAATTGACATACATGTCCATTGCATCGTCAATGCAGCCGGGAGTGAGGATATATTTGCGGAACTTTCCTGCTACTTCTTGATTAAAGATATCGCCTGTTTCCTTGTATGCCTCGTATGCGTCACAATCCAGCACTTCTGCCCAAATATAACTATAGTAACCGGCAGTATATCCACCACCCATGGTGTGGTTGAAATAAGTGGTGCGATAGCGTGACGGAATTTGTTTCAGCAATCCGCGCTTACCTAATGTTTCTGCTTCGAACTGCATAACGTCCATATCATCGGGAATTTCTTTTAATACATGATAATCCATATCCAGCAGGGAAGCAGCTAAATATTCAGCCGTAGCGAAGCCTTGTCCGTATTTGCCACTCTTGTCCATTTTTTCAACCAGTCCGGCAGGAATAACTTCATCTGTCTGATAATGTTTGGCATATACATTCAATACCTCCGGTTCAAAAGCCCAATGCTCATCTATCTGTGACGGCAGTTCTACAAAATCACGCGGAACACTAGCCACACCATAATAATGTACATCTTTGAAAAGATTATGTAAAGCGTGTCCGAATTCGTGGAACAAGGTATTCGCTTCGTCTGCACTGAGCAAAGCGGGTTGTCCGGCTGCCGGTTTGGTAAAGTTGCATACCACGGTTACTACAGGAGCCACTTTCTTGCCGTCCTTGTAGGTCTGTGAACGATAGCTTCCGCACCATGCGCCACCTTTCTTGCTGGCACGCGGAAAGAAGTCCATATAGAGTACACCTAGATGAGAACCGTCTTTGTCCTTACATTCGAATGCCTGTGCATCGGGATGAGGGAGGGGAAGATTGTCCAGCTGGGTGAAAGTGATACCGTACAGTTTGTTGGCAACATAGAACACACCGTCACGTACGTTTTCCAGTTTCAGATAAGGACGTACCTGATTTTCATCCAAGTCGAATTTGGCTTTCTTGGCTCGGTCTGCATAATAACGCCAGTCCCAACCTTCAGCTGTGAAGGTTTTTCCGTCTTTCTTTATTTCGGCATTGATATCTGCCAGTTCTTCTTTGGCTTTGGACAGAGTAGGTGTCCAAATCTGATCTAATAATTTATATACGGCATCCGGTGTTTTTGCCATACGTTCTTCCAGTGCAAAGGAAGCATAGTTTTCATATCCCATCAGCTTGGCTTTTTCCAGACGGGCCTTGAGCAGTTTGCGCACCACTTCCTTGTTGTCGTATTCATTTCCGTTATTTCCTCTGTTAATGTATCCTTTGAATATCTTTTCGCGCAGGTCTCGGTTATCGGCATATTGCAGAAAAGGCATGACGCTGGGATTATGCAGGGTGAAAATCCATTTGCCTTCCATGCCTGCTTCTTTAGCTGTTTCGGCAGCACTGGCAATCAGGTTTTGGGGTAATCCGGCTAAGTCTTCTTCTTTGTCCACGATCAATTGGAAAGCATTGGTTTCCTTCTGCATATTTTGGCCGAAGGTGAGCTGTAACATGGAAATCTCACTATTTAATTCACGCAGTTTTTTTTGACTTTCGGCATCCAGGTTGGCACCTCCACGTACAAAATCTTTATAGGTTTCTTCCAACAACTTCTTTTGCTCTTTGTCCAAATCGCCGGGATTTTCATAGACAGCTTTGATGCGTGCAAAAAGTTTTTCATTTAAGGCGATGTCATCACTGTGTTTTGATTGTAGTGGAGAGAGTTCACGGCTCAGTGCGTCCATTTCATCATTGGTATTGGCGCTTTTCAGTCCGTAGAATACGGTGCTGACTTTACGAAGTAACGCTCCGCTTTGATCCAGTGCTGCAATGGTATTCTGGAAAGTGGCGGGTTCGGGGTTGTTCACTATAGCGTCAATCTCTTTCTGTTGTTCTTCCATGCCCTGCAAAAAGGCGGGTTTGTAATGTTCCATCTTGATTTGGTCGAAAGGAGGAACCTGGAAGGGAGTTGTGTACTCTGAAAGGAATGGATTTTCGGTAGGGGCTGCCTGTTTCCCTTGCGAACCGCAACCGCTTAATATGGCAACCGCACAGGCTGCCAAAAGAATGTGTTTCATAATAATTTGTTTTATATAGGTGATAATGCAAAGATAGTAAAATAAGGCAAATTCCAATAAGTTTGAAGCGTAGAACTATTTGTTTGTTTTCATAGTCTGTCTAATTATCATACATCATTGTCTAATAATTAGACAGACTGTTTCTTTTTGTTATTTTGCAATGTGTTGTTAATCAGTTGTTTGTTTGCGTGGCACGGTTTTGGCATTTATATTATAGAGAACGAATTATAGAAACTTTAGTTTCTTATACACTTTATGGGAAGTAACGTTGTGAAACGGGACTTCTCTCTTTTAAAATAATAATAATTAAAAACACGAAATATGAAACAGATTTATTATGTCATTCAGGCTTTGATACATGGATGTGGAGCTAATATTATAAAAGTCGTTTCGTTAGGCTTGGGCCTGACTATGAGTATTCTGCTTTTCTCAAGAGTTGTGTATGAGCAGAGTTTTGATACTTGTTTTAAGGATCATGATAAATTATACCAATTGTGGAATATATGGACAGTAAATGGAGAGCCTTTTCCTCCGAGTGAGTTCATTATCGGTGCAGCTGCCGGAGGCATACTGGATGCAATGCCGGAAATTGTGGAATCGGCGGCAAGTACAGGCTCGTGGCCGGTTTCGGCACCTATTTATAACGGGAGTGTCCGCTTTGATGATTTTAAAGTTGCTGCTGATTCATTGTTTTTTCAGACAATGGGTATTGAGGTCTTGAGTGGTGATCCGGTACGTGAATTGCAGCAAAAAGATGTAATTTTCCTGAGTAAAGATTTGGCGGATAAAATGTTTGGCGGTGAGAACCCGATTGGTAAAATAATTAGTTTCAATAAGGAAATTGAGTTGACAGTCAAAGGAACGTATGCTGCTTTACCTGAGAATTGTACTATGCGACCGAAGGCTGTCATTTCCTTGCCTTCTATCTGGAGCCGCCGGATAGGAAATTATTCATGGAACGGTGGGGACAGCTGGAAAGAATATATCCGGTTGAAGCAGGATATTGATTTGGATGAATTGAACAAGCGTATTGATATGGTAGTACAGCAACATATTCCCAGAAGTGATAAGTTGGGAATCACTGTCATGGCAAAACCTGTTCGGGATACGTACCGTGGATATGATGAAGTGAAAAGAATGCGTAATATTATGCTTATTTTAGGTATATCTATTTTGTTTATCACGACATTGAATTATGTGTTGATTTCTATTTCTTCATTGAGCCGGCGTGCCAAAAGTATTGGTGTTCATAAATGCAGCGGAGCGGGAACGGGTACTGTTTTTGGTATGTTTATGTGGGAAACCGGTATTATTATTTTGCTTTCATTGTTTTTGATGGTTTTTTTAATGTTTAATTTCCGGGAATTTGTGGAAGATACTACAGCTGCTAAACTGGAGTCTCTTTTTGCGGTGGAACGTATTTGGGTGCCTTTTGGAGTGACTGCTGTCTTATTCCTCATTGGTGGTGTGCTGCCGGGACGAATTTTTTCAAAGATACCGGTCACACAGGTTTTCCGGCGTTATACAGAGGGTAAGAAAGGATGGAAACGTCCGTTATTGTTTATCCAATTTGCGGGAGTGGCTTTTATATGTGGATTGATGTGTGTAGTGATGCTCCAGTATCATTATGTTATTAATAAAGATCCGGGTTATAATCCTGAGCGGGTAGTGATTGGCGTTAATAATGCACCGGATGCTAAAGCCCGGCTTGCTGCCCGTCACTTTTATGAGGGGCTTCCATACGTGGAAGCATTGACTTCGGCAACTAGCTATCCGTCTAATGGATATAGCGGGCAGATGATACCGGATGAGAAAGGAACGAGTCTTTTTTCCAGCCGTTATGATTTTACTCAGGAGAATTATGTAGCTTTTATGGGAATGGTCATACAGCAAGGGCGTGTGCCTCGTGAATCCGGTGAGGTGGCAGTGAATGAGGAATTTGTACGGAGAATGCATTGGGGAAAAGATGTTTTAGGTAAGAGTATACAGACAGAAGAAGGCCGTGTCAAAATAGTAGGTGTGATTAAAGATTTTAATATTGGCGGATTCTACTCAGAGCTGAAACCGTTTGTCTTGCATCATCATCCCAAAGATTTGGCTGATCTTGTTTATCTCCGTCTGAAGGAACCCTTTGGTGAGAATCTTCAGAAACTGAAGCGTGATGCTGCCGAAGCTTTTCCTAATCAAACAGTCGGCTTTGAAAGCTTGGAACAAAAAATGGCGGATAGTTATAATTCCGTTCGTGTATTTCGTAATGCGACTTTATTGGCGGCAATTGCCATTTTGTTTATTACTTTGATGGGACTGATAGGCTATATTAATGATGAATTACAGCGACGTTCGAAAGAAATTGCTATTCGTAAAGTGAATGGAGCTGAGTCATTTGCGATATTGGAAATGTTGGTGCAAGATGTTCTTTGGATTTCTTTCCCGGCTGTAGTCGCAGGTACACTAGGGGCATGGTATGTAGGTGGTTTATGGATGGAACAGTTTGCTGTGACTGTAGGTTCGCTTGTTCCTTATTATGTATGTGTAGCTATCGTGGTCTTGATATTGATTGTCAGTTGTGTCATTTCCAAAACATGGCGCATTGCCAATGAGAATCCAGTAAAGAGTATTAAATCAGAATAAAGATCAATAGAACAAACAATTAAAATTTATTATTATGATACAGATTGAAAATTTAAGTAAGGTATTTCGTACTTCAGAAGTAGAAACAATTGCGTTGAATCATGTAAACATAGAGGTGAAAGAAGGAGAGTTTGTAGCTATTATGGGACCATCAGGTTGTGGAAAATCCACCTTATTGAATATCCTTGGTCTGCTGGACAATCCTACTGAAGGCAGTTACAAGTTGCTGGGCAACGAAGTAGCCAATCTGAAAGAAAAAGAACGCACCCGCCTGCGTAAAGGTGTAATAGGTTTTGTATTTCAAAGTTTTAATCTGATAGACGAACTGAATGTTTTTGAAAATGTGGAATTACCGTTGACTTATCTTGGAATCAAGGCCAGTGAACGTAAGGAGCGTGTTCTGGAAATTTTAAAGCGAATGAACTTGAGTCATCGTGCCAAGCATTTCCCGCAACAGCTTTCCGGCGGTCAACAACAGCGTGTGGCTATTGCCCGTGCTGTGGTTACTAACCCTAAATTGATCCTCGCCGATGAGCCTACCGGTAATTTGGACTCAAAGAACGGTGCTGAAGTAATGAATCTATTGACCGAACTTAACAAGGAGGGGACTAGTATTGTCATGGTAACTCACTCTCAGCATGATGCCGGATTTGCTCATCGTGTCATTCATTTGTTTGACGGTAGTGTAGTGGCGAACATTAAAGAATAATAATGAAAGGGTGGTTGTAATGAAACAAATCTATTATGCAATACAATCGACATTACACGGCCGTGGAAGCAATGTGACAAAAGTCATATCGCTTTCATTAGGCTTGACTATTGGTGTTCTGCTTTTTTCACAAATAGCATTTGAACTCAATTATGAAAAATGTTACCCTGATGCCGACCGATTGGTGTTGGTACGTGGAGGAGGAGAGAATGTAAAGACTGGAGAGAAAGGAGAAGGATATGATGATAGCTTGTTTGCTCCGATGGCAGAAGCATTCCGCAGTGATTTGTCACAATGGATTGAAAATGCTACAGTCATTTTCAATTTTGAGACATTAAATGTATTCAAGGATGGTCATAAGCTGAAAGACGTAAACTACGCTTATGTAGATACTTGCTATTTCCGTACTTTCGGCATCAAAGTATTGAAAGGGAATCCTGAGGAATTGCAAAGGGCAGGGAGCATATTCGTTTCTGAAACTTTTGTTCGTGATGTCTTTGGTGGACAGGATCCTGTGGGACAAAAATTATCTTTGGATAAACAGCATGAACTGACAGTCCGTGGTGTTTATCAGGATACTCCGGAAAATACGGCCTATCATTTGATTTTGTAGCTCCCATTTATGCCGGAGGTGGTTATATAGGGGGTGGAACATGGGGGCGTAATGACATTTATTATACTATTCTCCGTTTGCGCGATGGGGTGGACAGGGAAGAAATCAATCGTCAGATATACAAGGCTATGCAAAAATATTATCCTGATTCTGCTGATGATGAATGGAGAAATTTTTATGATGCACAGCCATTGCCCGAAATTCATCTGGATGACTCAAATACCCGCACTCGCCTTTACATTTATGGTTTTTTGGGCTTTGCCATATTTTTTGTGGCAATCATGAACTATGTATTAGTAGCTATTGCTACCATGAGCCGCAGGGCAAAAAGTATAGGTGTGCATAAGTGTAGTGGTGCCAGTGCAATCAATATTTTCAGTATGTTCCTTTTTGAGACGGGGATTGTGGTATTGATGTCCGTTATAGTGGCCCTCTTTATTATTTTCAATACCAAAGATCTGATAGAAGATTTACTTTCGGTGCAGTTATCCTCACTCTTTACATTGGAAACTTTATGGGTTCCGATGCTCATTGTTTTTGTACTGTTCATAGTAGCCGGAGTGCTGCCGGGAAGATTGTTTTCACGCATTCCTGTCACTCAAGTTTTTCGTCGTTACACAGATGGGAAAAAGGGGTGGAAGCGTTCTCTTTTATTTGTACAATTTATGGGGGTATCTTTTGTGATGGGGATTTTGTTAGTATCTTTGATGCAGTATCATCATCTGATTAATAGTGATATGGGTATCCGTACTCCAGGATTGGTGGAGGCGGAAACATGGATGTCACCCGAAGAAGCAGAGAATATGGTTAACGATCTTCGTCGTCAACCCATGGTGGAAAATGCCACCCGTTCTATGCATGTGGTGTTCTGGGAGAATATTGGACTCGTGGGCTGATTGATAATAGTGGCAAGCGAATAGAAACCTTGATGTATAATCCTTGTGATAAGAATTATGCTGAAACCATGGGGATTACTATTATTGAAGGGAAAGATATGCAGAATGAGGGAGATGTATTGGTCAACGAAGAAGTAGTGCGGCTGATGAAATGGACAGATGGGGCAGTAGGCAAACGGTTGAATGATTTTGATAAAGCCGGAACCATTGTTGGTGTATTCCGTAATGTGCGCAATACGTCTTTTCTTTATAAGCAGTTTCCCGTGGCTTTGGTTTATAGTCATAATACCAGTCACACTTTTGATGTACGTTTAAAACAGCCATACGATGAGAGTTTGAAAAAGCTGAACGAATACATGGAGCAGGTGCATTCCACTAAGGCATTGGAATTTATTCCGATAGATACCATGCTGAAGGAAATCTATCGCAATGTATATCGTTTTCGTAATTCTGTATGGATTACTTCTACTTTTATTTTGCTTATTGTTGTTATGGGGTTGATAGGTTACGTGAATGATGAAACACAACGTCGCAGTAAGGAAATAGCTATCCGTAAGGTGAATGGTGCTGAAGCTTCGACTATTCTTCGGTTGCTGTCCCGTGATATATTATATGTTGCTGTCCCATCGGTCTTGATGGGAATTGTAGTATCGTACTTTACAGGAAAGGCTTGGTTGGATCAATTTGCCGAAACGATAGATATGAATGCGTTGTATTTTGTCGGAACAGCATTGGTGATTATCGCTCTGATAGTGGTGTGTGTCGTTGTTAGAGCTTGGCGTATTGCTAATGAGAATCCGGTAAAGAGTATTAAAGTTGAGTAGTGTATTTGGAAAAAGGAGAGCGGGATGATATGTGTTGGGTATCATCCCGCTTTTTTCTTTTTACTGATTCCTGTGAAATTTACATTGACACCATCCAATGTGCCTTTTAAGAAGTTTCCGGTCAACCATATATTTTCAAAATATGAAATGTCACTGGGACCGTAAACCATACGGATACATGTCTGTGCGCTGTTATCCCATCTCCATTCAAAATTGTATCTGTCTTCGGTTACATAGCCGTTTCGATGTTCTATTTGTATGATGTCTGTGCCTGTTCTATTTTCGTAAAAGTCTAGTCGTTGTGTGTAGTATTCACCGTCTTGTTCCAAGTTTCCTGCCAGGTCCGGCTGCATAGTTCCCGAGTGGTTCTGTAATATATTTCGCTGTAATCATCATCATCGTACCAACTTTCTATGGATACTTCACAGGAGGTTAGGTTAACCATTATTATCAGTACAACTACCATTCCGAAGTATTTCAGTATTTTTGTTCTCATATCCGTTAATTTTAAAATTTGTTTTTCTTATGTCACAAAGATAAGTGGAGGGAATGATACAATAAACGGAATATTCCTATTTGTAAAGGAGAGTTTCCCTATTTGTAATAGGAAAATTCCTATGGTGAGGAGAGGGGAATAAGGTCTGTCTTATTTCTTTTACTATTAAACTGTAAGTTACAAAAAGAGGCTGTCCATTGGTGAGACAGCCCTGATAATTTCCGAAAAATGATAATAGGATATTTCTATATATTTTTAATTATCCTTGTTTGGGTATTATCTGCGTTTTTTTGAAGAAAGAAGTGGTGCTTCCTGTACTTGCTTCATTACTCTCAAGAGATTACCTCCCCAAATCTTCCTTAAGTCTTCTTCTGTATATCCTTTTTCAATCATTTTTATGGTCAGATTAATTAAGTCATTATCTCCTTTACATCCTTGCAGACCACCACCGCCATCAAAGTCTGTACCTATTCCTACATGGTCTATGCCGGCTACTTTAATCATGTGGTCCAAATGTTCGGCAGCATCACAAACGGATGCGGCTTTTGGGTTTTTATTGATATAGGCATCAAGGAGACATAACTGTGCCACTCCGCCATTTTTCGCTAAGGCACGGAGTTGTTCGTCTGTCAGATTACGGTCATGGTCGCATAAAGCCTTTGACGAGGAATGAGAGGCGATGATAGGTTGTGTACTATATTTTATCACATCCCAGAAAGTACCTTCACTGGCATGTGATATGTCTATCATAATACCTAACCGGTTCATTTCCTTCACTACCTCACGACCAAACTGTGTCAATCCTTGAGTCGCATCTTCCGTATGAGTGGACGAATGGCAAATATCGTTATCATAAGAATGGCAGAGAGTTATATAATTAACTCCCATCTGTTTGTATTTTTTTATATTCTTTAGGTCCTTGCCGATGGCGTAACCATTCTCGATCCCTATAAAGAAAGCTTTCTTGCCTTCATTCTTTAAACGTACCAAATCCTCTTCCGTAAGGGCGATGCCGCAAAAATCTTTGTATTTTGCTACTTCGTCATAAATGGATTGAATCAATAGGGTGGTGCTTTCTACGGCTTTTTGTGAAGATACGTCATCTCGTTTCCCCTGCCATATAAATGCGGCTAGGAACTGTGCGTCCAATTTGCCTTCCTCCATTTTGGGGATGCTGACCATGTTGTCTTTTCTCAAGCCTACGCTGTAACCGTTTTTAAACCAAAGAGGAGTATCTGTATGAGTGTCAATGGATAGAATGCGGCTGTGAATTTTTTTAGCTAGGTTGAATGTATCAGCCTTGTTCACCAGGAATTTAAATAATTTATGCATGGTGGTATCTCCGGCAGCTGTAAATATTTCCGGATGAAATTGCACACCTATCATTTGCCGTATGGGATAAGCTTCTATAGCTTCCGCTATGCTGTCGGGTGCCCAAGCCGTGATTTTGAATCCCGGTGCCAATTCCCGGATAGCCTGATGATGGAATGTATTGACTTGCAGCACTTCTTGTCCTGTAATTTCTGCCAACTTGCTTTCCTTTATGATGGATATCGGATGGGTGGGGGTAGTGCCGGATTCTTTTTGGCGATGGTTGACACTTGAAGGATGTTGCGTGGGCAGATCTTGATATAAAGTTCCACCGAAAGCTACATTCATTAATTGTAGCCCCCTGCAAATTCCTAATATGGGAATATTCCGATCTGCGGCCATTTTCAGCACCATCAAGTCGAAGGTATCCCGGGCGGGGCTTACTTCTTCCAGTTTTTCATAAAGAAGGTCGCCATAATACATTGGTTGGATGTCTTCTCCACCTGTAAAGACAATTCCGTCCAGTCGGGATACAATTTGACGCAGTATTTCTACATTATCCGTTACAGGTATCATGTAAGGAATTCCTCCAGAGAGAATGACTGACTGTACATATGCCGTGTTTACGGCTGTCCGTTTCGGACTTATATCTGTGGAAATTCCAATCAAGGGAAACCTTTTTATTCCGGGAATCAATTCGGAATCCACTTTTTGATTCAACCGGACGAGTGCTTCGGACAAAGGATCCTTTTGACTTTTTTGTGCTTGTACATGGCAACATCCCAAAGCTAACAGTAATACTAAGAGGCATTTGTTTTTCATATGAATATAGATTTTGTCTTGCAGGCAAATGTATAAACTATGTTTTTATTGAAAAAATAAAATGCCATAAAAATAGAGTAGGAGGTACTTATTCCAAGCACCTCCCACCTTTATATTCAGAAAATATTCAATTTACTTCATATCTTCCACAGCAGCCTGCGCCACATCAATATATCACTGATATTCAATAGCTTAATTTCCCAGTGTAATCCCGGAGTAAGCGAATATTTGTTTAATATTGATTTAATCGAATTTTCTACTCTTCGACGGCGGCTTGTGCCGCTGCAATACATTATTAATAATCAAAAACTTACATTGTTATTGTAAGCGACTGATAAGCACTACATCGCATTTTTTACTCAATGATTCCCTGCTATTCGTCTATAGCAACTTTCAAGTCATTTATCTCCTTTCTTTTAATAGTTCTATAATTGCGTCCTTATCCTTCAAGTTAGAGTCAAGACGGTTTATTTGCGCATTCAGACTATCCACCTGTTCTTTCAGGAGTGCAATAGTGCCCCTTTGGCTTTCTATCTCTGTCTGAGCTTTGGCCAGTTGAGAGGCGAGTTCGGCATCACCAATAATATTGTGGGCATTACCATCCAACGTCACTGCCGCAAGATAGGCGGATATCTGGTGTTGGACAGGGCAGAACAGTGTGAAGAAATTAAAGCCTAAAGCCTCACTGACCTTGATAAGGCGTTTGGTCTCCATAGTCTCCCTCTCCAGTATGCGGTTGACATGCTGTTGCGGCACACCAATTTTCCGTCCAAGCTCGGATTTACTCAATCCAAGTTCGTTGCGACGTTTCTCGATTGCCTCACCTATATGTACGTTTTTTATGTCTATATCCATAGGGCTAAGTCAATAATTAGACCTTAAACATTAAATAGTCAAACAAATATTTGTGTATATAAACCATTTTGTGTTACTTTGCAGGTGTAATACACTATATTAGTGGGTACAAAGTTAAACATTAAATATTAAATATCCAAAGATTATGGCAGAAAACTTGGAAAAAATTCGCCCAGCACTTACTGCCCTCGAAGTAGGCGGTACAGTCACATTCCCCATTTCAAGGCTGAAAAGCGTCCGCACGCAAGCCTCCGAACTGGGAGCTATTTATAACAGGCAGTTCAAAACAAAGACGAACAGGGAAACCCAAACAATAACCGTTAAACGTATCATATAGGGAATATGGCATTCATGCAGTTTTTAGACCGCCTTATTCCGTATGACATCTTTCTGAATGACCTTGCTGCAAGAATCGTAAAGTTTTTGAAGTCAGACAACAACGACCCTGAATTTATCAGTCAAAGAAGGGCTTATGAAATGTTTGGCCGCCGCAACGTCGAAAGATGGAGGCGCATGGGAAAAGTGGTAGCATACAAAAGACCGGGCAAGGTCGAGTACAGGACGGCCGACTTGCGCCTGTTGCAGCGTATCGTTCAGGACTATTTCGACAAAGACATTACGAAAGATGATCTGGAATGACGGTAAAAAGGCGAGTATTCAAACAATATTATGGCTATGTTGACAGTTAGAACTACCCCGTCAATGTGGCAAACAAACATATTTATGGGGCTGTTCATCATGAATTTATAGCTAATGAAGGAATTAAAACCTACTTGTGACCCTAATGGGGTCTATTCAGTTAAACGGACTTGTGCCGAATTGGGCATAAGCCACAAGACATTACGCAAGTACAGGGAGCGCGGTTATATCAGGCCGATCAACCCAGACAATGTTTGCCGTCCGAAATATTTGGGACAGTCAATCATAGACTGTTGGAATATCTTAATCGCATTATGATCAGTGAATCGACCATTAGCAAGGTCAGGGAACTTTCCATAGAAGATGTCCTCCGCCCATACGTCAAACTTTCAAGAAAAGGCTCGGCATTGATGGGGCTTTGTCCTTTCCACGAGGAACGGACAGGCTCATTCTCTGTCTCTCCGGCAAAGAATCTTTTCCATTGCTTCAGCTGTAACCGTGGTGGCGATGCAATCACCTTTATCATGGAGAAGGAAGGATTTTCATTCATGGATGCAGTCCGATTCATCGCAAAACATCATAATATCCAAATAGAATACACACAGGAAGAATATAATGAGGAACAAATGGCCGAAGAAAAACACAGGGAATCTCTCCTTGTCGCTTTGGATCATATACAGGCCTACTTTTTGAACTGTCTGAGGACAACAGATAATATAGAGTGCAAACAGGCCCGTGACTATGCCTATGGCAGATGGCCGGAAGAGTTCTGTTCCGTGGCTGGTATCGGATATGCCCCAATAGACGGAAACCTCTTTGTTGACTATTGCCAAAAAAGGTCGCTTAATGAAGAAGCACTCTTTGAGTTGGGAATGCTTAAACGTGGAGAGGACGGACACATTTATGCCATGTTTCGGCAACGAATCATGATACCTATCAGGAACAGATGGGGACGTATCATCGCTTATACGGCAAGACACATCGGCCACAATCCCAAAGCTCCGAAATACATCAATTCTTCCACCAGTCCGGTTTACTCCAAAGGGGAAACCTTGTTCGGCATCGACAGGGCAAGCCGCCAACGTAACGCTGACTACTTTATCATAGTGGAAGGCGCACCCGATGTCCTGCGGATGCAGTCTGTCGGCTTTGACAATACCGTGGCCGCACTTGGCACCGCATGGACGGACAGCCAGTTTGAACAGCTCAAAAAGTACACATCATCCTTATGTTTCATTCCCGATTCAGATGTGACGGAAGGCAAACCATACGGTGCCGGCTTTGAGGCGGTCATGGCGAACGGTGCGATGGCAATCAGGAAAGGGTTTCATGTGACGGTCAGGGAACTTCCGTTTGTCAAAGCCTCGGTTGTCGGTGAGAATATACCGTCCGAAGATACTTTCCAAGTGAAGTTTGTCAAAAATGATGCGGACAGTTTCATCAAGAGTAAAGAGGATTACACCTCGCTGGCAGAGAAGCATTTCATCATCTGGCTGGCTCAAAAACGTTTTCTTGTCGCTTCTTCATTGGTGGAAGAGCGGAAATGCGTGGCCGAAATAGCAGACCTGATGCGTTATGTAAAGGATCAGCTTGTCTTTGACCAGTGCATCGAGCAGCTGGCCAAACTGCACGGCAAGGTGAAGCTGTGGCGTGATGCCGTCGCACAGCGCGTGGGGAAGCCCGGAAAAGGAATGAACGGCTTGCGCCCATGAATGAAATGCAACGGGATGCCGAATTATTGCGGCAGTTCGGCCTGTTTGTAAGGGAGAACTGCTACTATGCCACCGGCGACGATGACGAGGAGCCGGCAAGAATCTCCAACTTCATCATGGAACCGCTGTTCCACATTGAGGACGAGAGCAATGGAACACGTATCTTTCGGATGCGGAACATGTACAACATGTGCCGTGTCATCGAGCTGAAAGAATCCGAACTTTGTTCGTTGAGTAACTTTCAGCAAAAGGTCGGCTCTTTGGGCAACTATGTGTGGTTGGCCAAGATTGACAAGCTCAACCGTGTCAAGGAATATCTCTACTCGAAAACCGATACAGCGGAGCGCATACGGAAATTGGGTTGGAATGACACGGAAGGTTTCTTCGCCTTTGGCAACGGCATTTTGATGGACGGCACTTTCAGGGAAGTGGATGAATTAGGTATCGTAAGGGGTATCAATAGCAAGGCTTTTTACATTCCTGCCACGTCCAAAATCTATATCCATAATCAGGAAATCTTCCAGTTTGAGAGGCTGATGGTGCACGAGAACCGCAACGGCGTGAAACTTTACGACTATGTGACAAGGTTGGTGGAAGTGTTCGGCGAGAATGCGGCCATCGCCTTTTCTTACCTACTGTCCACCCTGTTCCGTGACATCATATTCCGGCGTACCCGGCATTTCCCCATCCTGAACCTTTTCGGAGAAAAGGGAACAGGTAAGACCACCCTTGCCACCTCCCTCCAGTCATTCTTCTTGCACGGTGTTGACCCGCCCAACCTCGGTGTCACCTCCGTACCGGCCATGAACGACCGGGTGTCACAAGCTGTAAACACACTTGTTGTATTGGACGAGTACAAAAACGACCTTGACATCCGCAAGATAGCCTACCTCAAAGGTCTTTGGGGTGGCGGTGGCCAGACTAAAAAGAACACAAGTACGGACGGAATGGCGGCCCAGACCATCGTCACTACCGGCGTGGCACTTTGCGGACAGGACAAGCCCACGCAGGACATGGCACTTTACACCCGTGTCATCTTCCTTGCTTTCTCCAAGACATCGTTCAACCAGGCGGAGAAAAGAAATTATGAGGATTTGGTGGCTCTCTGCAATTTGGGGCTGACCCATCTGACGGTAGAGATATTGAACCATAGGGAACTGTTTGAGAAGAACTTTCCTGAAATATATGCCATCACCAAACGGGAACTGGCTACAAAACTGGAAAACGAAACGATCCATGACCGCATCTTCGGCAACTGGGTCATCCCGTTGGCCACGTTCCGCACATTGGAGACTGTCATCCATGTACCTTTCAGTTATACGGAGCTGTTTGAAACAGCATTCAGGGGCATCCGTAACCAGAACGAGCTGGCGCAGGAAAGCTCTGAAATCGCCGACTTCTGGAATATGCTACAAGGATTCCAGACATCAGGGAAATGTATCGAAAAGGCGCATTACCGCATACGGTACTTGAAATCCTTCCGTCCCATATCCGTCAAGGAGGACATTGAGTTCAAGGAAGCCCGTCCTATCCTCTATCTGAATATGGCGGCAGTGGCTTCCCTGTTCAACAGCCGGAACATGAACGCCACCGCTAACCGCTCCAACTGGTCAACCATCATGTCCTACTTAAAATCCCACTCCTCGTACCTTGGCTTGAAACAGGACAGGTTCACCATTCTCCAGCCCGGCGGATTACCGGACTACATGATAGAAGTAATCAATGGTGAGCAGGTCAGGAAAGTCAAGGTAAACCGCCCCAAAGCGTTGTGCTTTGATTACCTGCAATTAAAGGATGCCTTCGGACTGGATCTTGAAACGGAAATTGTGTCTGACAGTCTGGACTTGTCGGAAGACAATCTTTCCGATTCAACCCCTTCCGATACCACACCTCCCATTCAGGAGGATTTACCATTCTAAATGATGAAATAATGAAGAACGAAGGACTTGACAAATTAAAAAACGAAGCGGTGAACGCTTTGGTGCGTTGGGGTAAAATCGGACTGGGTTTATATTCCATGCGCGATGCAGTCAATGCCTACATGAAGCTTGCGGTGCTGACAAAATCCCCTTTGACGGTATAAACGGCATCAGAGAAAAAAGAAAAATAGTATCGGACGGTTTGCTAATCCATTGCATTGCACCTTTATCCAGAGAACAGTTATACAAAGTAAAGATGGAATTGAATCAAATTTCCAATTCCATCACCACTCATATAAAGCCACGATTCAAAAGGTAATATGAAAGAGGTATTATTGGCACCTAAATGCCATATAGTATTACACTGTTGATTCTGAATAAATTATTCTCTGAAAGAAAAATGGACTACGGGCAACGTTTGTTTATAGATTACGCATGTTCATAAATTCGTGAACACAATGAAATAATGAACGCAAAATTTGGCAAAGCAAAGAATGTTCACTAAATTTGCAGTGTTTATCAATTTATGAACATTATATGAACAATGAACGATACAACAATGAGAACAGATTATTTGGAATTGTTTCATGAAGCCATCAACAATTTGAGGGCGACAACAAGGAATGACTGTATTGTCATTTGTGACGAATTGGACCAAACTATTAGCATTAATAGCTTGAAGTTTTATTGTGACATAAAGAAAACCATAAGCAACGCCAACATCTTTTCAGTCGTTGACGGAATCAGAAGTAAAAGTAGCGATAGGAATATGCCTATGGTTTTGATTACTGATAAAATCTATCCCAAATTAGCCAATACGCTTTCGGACAATCAAATCAATTGGATAGACAAAGTAGGAAATTGTGATATCAGACATAAGAGTCTAATCATTAAGATTGCCGGCCAAAAAGACAACACCCCCACTAAACCAAGTTCTACTTCAAAAATAAGTGAGACAAACATCAAGCTCATCTTATTCTTCTTGCAAAATCCTGAAAGCGTCAATTGGGCTTATCGTGAGATTCAAGAGAAAGTCGGGCTGTCTTTGGGCACTATCACGAAAGCTTTTGATTTGTTGAAAGCGAAACAGTACTTGGTGCAAACTGAAAAAGGCAGAAAGATTTCGATGCGCGAAGAACTTGTCGAATGGTGGCAACAGCAATACAATGAATTTTTGAAACCTAAATTACTCATCAATCGGATGACCTTCCGCAGTCCGGAGCATAGAAGAAAATGGAAAGAAATGCTTCTTCCCGAAGGTATGTATTGGGGAGGTGATTGTGGAGCCAACTTAGTAGATGGTTACTTAATCCCCGGTGAATTTGAAATTTATTCAGATGTAGCAAGTTCGTTGCTTCTTCGTACCGGTGCGGTAATGCCTGCCCCAAATGGGGAAATACGCATCTACAAGAAATTTTGGATAGGGGAAAGCAAACTAAACCTTGCCCCAAAATTAGTCATTTACGCGGATTTAATGAGTGCTGGAGACAGCCGTTGCCATGAGGCCGCATTAAGAATAAAAGAAAATGGAATATAAAATCACACGAGATACTTTACAGAATAATTTGCTTTATGACACCCTTGAAGCATTGAGTAAAGTAATGAACGACCTGCAACTGGATGTGTATGTTGTTGGCGCACTGGCAAGAGACATTGCTATGGAAATACTTGAAATGCCGCCTTCGCGTAGAAGAACATCTGATCTTGATGTGGCTATTGCCTTGAAAGATTGGAGTCAGTTCGAGTTATTGTCGGAAAATTTATTGAAAAACAATTTTGTCAAGGGTAAACCGAAACAGCGATTTTATTATAAAGGTGTGGATGGAAAGAATGACTACGAAATAGACATTGTGCCTTTCGGAGAATTGGAGGAAGACGAAAAAGTCGCATGGCCACCTGAAGGCAATCCTGAAATGTCGGTCAAATGTTTTAGAGACGTAATGAATATAGCCGATACAGTGGTGATTGAAGACGCCATTACAATAAAGATGGCTCCTTTGTCAGGACAATTCCTCATTAAATTTGATACTTGGCTTGACAGGCACTTGCTCACAGACAAAGACGCAGCCGATATGCTTTATATAATGGACAATTTCTATTTGGCATACGTTTCGTTCAAACAACCAGTTCCTGATGAGGTGCAGGAAACAAGTGAAAGTTTTGACCTCTTGAATGGTGGTGCTCGATGGATTGCTTGTGAAATGAAAGAATTTCTTACAAAAGAACACTTGCAATTCTATACCGACCAACTACAAGCGCAAATAGAACTGGATGAAAACAGTCCACTAATCAGGTCTATGAGTAGCAAGTATTCTGCAAGCGACTCACATATGATTGTGAGAAATGCACTAATCGGAATGGTTGAAGTATTAAAGAAAGGAGAAAACAATGAAAATAGATAGCTTTTCAATAGAAGGTAAGCACAATTCAAATGAAGACAGCCTGTCAGTCCTTCAAATAATAGACGATAAGATTATCGCAGTATTGGCAGACGGTATGGGTGGCTTAACATTTGGCAAGGAGGCAGCAGATTTGATTGTAAGCACAATTACAACTTTTGTTTGTGAGCACATAAATAAAATGACTGTCAGCGATTTGTTGATTAAGGCATTAGAATTTGCAGACAAAGCCGTTTCCAAAAAGAGTTTGGAGATGCATAGTAAAATGGGCGCAGCGTTGCTGTCGCTTTATAGAAGATAGAGACATTCACTATACTTGGTTGGGCAATGTCAGAATTTATATTTCTGACCACGATGAAATGAAGCAATTAAGCACAGACCACACTCTGAATATCGGATATGGTAAGTACCTGCTCACAAGGTGCATTAAAGGTGCAGGTTTAAGAGATGACATTCCATACCAATGCCAGAAAGCCAATGCTGGAAGTTCCCTTTTCCTTTGTACTGACGGACTTTATAAACAAGTCAAGGTCAATCAGATGTTAGACAAAGCTCTACCCACAAATGAAGAATATGAGGATGATGCGACTTTAATAAGAATAGTTTTGTAAACTCAGAAACAAACATTGATTGTTATTAAACTCCAATCATGCAAGACGTATTACCCCCTGCTAATAGCGTTAGCAATGTTTCATTGTGCATTTCCAAATATAATATGCACCTATTTCAAAGGTGACACCGTTGACAAAGCATAAAAATCCTCATATCAATGACTTCCTATAAGAAAATTGCGTTGACAAACGTTGACAAAGGTAGTCATTATCGGAAATGCTGGAAAATCGAAGCCAAACGTTGACAAGACATAGACTATTATTCTAAATTCTTTTTTCTAAGAAAAGAGATAAAATATTGTATAGCAATCGCTTTTGTAATGGCTATTTGGATAGATAGTATGTCAGCTCGCTTGTCAACGCTGTCAACACTCAAACATATAGGCTTCTACTTCTGCGAATGTGCATTTCTGCATAAATCGGATATATAATGCAGCCTTTTCTTCGTGTCAGTTCATACATTGGAACAATTTATCATAAATTATCCGATTATCTCCTTGATATTCCAATATTTGACGTATTGCATCCCAATCGCTTTGCTTTTACCTTTATGGCAAAAATGAATGCATGATGGACTTGCATAAATTATTTGGAGAGATTATCCCGGAACAAATCTATTCGGTGAGTGAGGCAGCACGCTATTTTGGCGTACACCGATGTACAATATACGCTTATATCAGTCACCCTGAGAAGCCATTATCATTTACGCGGTTTCCCAATCAAGCGAAACTCCTATTCCAAGGAAGGGATTTGATAGCCTATAAAGCCAATGGACTTCCCAAAAGAGGGCGCAAACGGAAAAATGATATTCCATGATGCCGTTTGCATACCTCTTAGTTAAGTTCATTGTTGGGAAATTGGAGCGAGGCGTTACTGCTTCCGATAAGCCCCAACAAATCATAGACAAGCAGCCAGACTTCGACACGGATATTATCCATGTCGGCCACGGCTTGCTGATAACAGGATGGTGAAACAGCACCAGACAGTATCATCCATTCAACAGCACAAGTCTCCGGGTCTATTGCATCTGCAAATGATATAATCTCACTGACAAGGTTTTCCACCTTACCATATTCCATTTCAACGGTGAAACAAAAGGGTACGCCACTAAATGTTTTCCTTCGGAACTCAACTATCCAAATACCATCCTGCTCTTTGTGGAACACACGCCAGCCATTTCTGACAGCTATATCAAACAAATTCCTATATTCCATAGCACATAGATAATGTCAGCCGTAGCATTTGTTGCCACGGCTGACGGATTAATACTCAATCCTCAAACCTTGCAAGGAAACGCTGTAATCGGTTGTCTTGAAGTTTCTTTAATGGGGTCGGTTGAAAGTCTTGTTGCTGTCTGACTTGCAACTTGCCATACCCCTGTTTGGTCAAGTCAAGCTCCACTTCCGAAAGCTCGTTCAGCGAGATATAGCCATACTCGTCCTCCATCAGTCCGATGACTATGCCAAAAAGGATGGTATCATTCCCTTCTGCTTCTCCTTCAAGGATGAACCATCGGGCAGAGCCGAGAATAAACACTGCACGGCAAACCGCTTCTTTTCCCTTGCCGTTCTGGGAGTAAAGCGGAAAACCTTTCAAGGCTTCCGCTAATTGGGGTGTCATTAACCTGCACATATCAATCAAATTTTATTTCGTCCTCATATATTTCTATCTCTGCACCACTGCTGAACTGCACGATAAAACCTCTTGCTGTCTTGGCTACTATTGTGCCACGGTGATAGCCACGCCACGGTGTATTAAGCTCACATTGCCGTCCGTATTCGGGAAAATCATATTCGTTATTCATGATACTTTTGTTTTAGGGTTGATAATTCGGGTCAAATATGAGATTGCTTTCAATCAGATGACGGTACGCTTCCGAGGCGAGCCGTGATGCCCACTCGTTACGCTCGTCATAGAACCCTTTTTGATAGTTGTATGCCAACTGTCGCATGAAACCCATGAACACCTTGAACATCTGCTGCTGGAGATAACGGTGCGCTCTGGTAAGCTCCTTGCCGGTTTTCTCTGCGGAACACATCCGTCCATTGACGAAGTTTGTAAACTCTTTGGCAAAAGCCTTATCTTGTTCGGAGATAACCTCTCCTGAAAATTCCTGATAGTCCATAATCTATAGTTTTAGAAAGTTGCCTGATGGTAGATTTGCGGCTCTGCCGATACATTATAAACATAGCTGCCACAACGCACTAATAGACATTTATAGCCGTAATACAGCCTTTTCATGCCTCTTACGCTTCCAGTCTTGTGAAAGTTGGAAAAGCGGCTGATACCCACTCTCTTCCCTTGTTCGATAGTCATTCTTTTTACTCGCATAATCCTTCGTTTTTAGAGTTCCAATTCTTTTCCCTTTTGTGAAGCTCTTTTTGAGCTTCTTGGTCGGGAGAACCGTTTTTCGTGCGTTTCCTACACTACGGACAAAAGGGGGATAAGGCAAGTATGAGGTCAGAGAGCGCGGACGGAATACCCAAATTTTGGAGATACGAGAAAATTTGCGGAAGGCTGCCGGCAAGCCCTCCGACCGAAAAAGACAATGGTACTTGATGTTCCTCCTGTCCGTAGTAACTTTGCACGTAATATGGTATCGAGCAAGAAGCACCAATAATCCTCACTATTAGGGTGTTTCCTTATATTTCTGTGAGCAAAGCAATCTTTTTCAGACTAATCTTTCCGATACATTATCAATGTGAGAGCCTTTGAAGTGAAATGAAATGGAGCCTCAAAGGTTCTCTCTTTGGATAGTATTTCACCTTTTCAAATAGTATGTAATATACTATTGACAGTTTTATTTGATGTCTTTGACTTGAAGTGAAACTGTCCTTCAAATTTTCTCTGACAAATACAAATAGACTATTGCCTAATACATTACGTTTCAAATCGGTAGTAAATAGACAAGAATCAGATAATATTCTGTTAAATATCAAATATTAGACAGTTATTTCAAGTATAATTGCTACCTTTGTAAAATAGCACGAATTTATCTGAAAAAATGAGCCAATAAAAAAATAAAATATTTAAGAAGAAGTAATCATAAGAAGATGTCCTTGATTGTAG
>ENA-OQIC01000028-OQIC01000028.1-human-gut-metagenome-genome-assembly--contig:-NODE-28-length-53531-cov-3.120852_pt1 | contig 53531 bp, 54 predicted proteins | sample MGYA00242572_ERZ504736 | MGnify/ENA primary metagenome ERZ504736 (study PRJEB26092, sample SAMD00036201) | human gut metagenome | host: Homo sapiens | study: EMG produced TPA metagenomics assembly of...
GAGAAAGTGGACACGGCTCTATCCCCAAATGGTAAGAGATGCCTCGGATAGCTAAATTCATCTTTGCAAGGCGATAGGTGGCCGGTTCGGATTCCTGCCCATACACATTGACAGCTTTAGTATTTCCGCCGTGAGCCTCTATGAATATTGCAGCTTGAACGAACATACCGCCGGAACCACAGCAAGGGTCATAGACCGTCCCATCAAAAGGTTCTATAAGGGACGCGATAAGCTCTACGATAGAATGCGGAGTGTAAAATTCCCCTTCCTCTTTGTCTGCGTTGATTGAGAAAGCCTGTAAAAAAGACTCATATACACGTCCTATGAGGTCATGGTCATTAAATTTCTGAGGATCTATCTTGTTTATTTCATCCACAACGCTTTTCAAAACGCCCGGTTCAAGAGCTGTTTTTGTGAAAATCTGCTGCGGAAGGGCATTTTTCAGCTTAGGCTCGTTGTCGTCCAACGATTTTATGGCCATACCAGTAGGCAAGGTAAGAATCAACTTGTCCCAAAATGTTTCATCCGTTAGGAAAAACACTCCGTCCTACATATATTGGTTGGGGCGCGAAAGTTGCAACTCAATGAAATCCTTATCATCAATGCCCTGCACTTCCACTATTTCATACCTGATCTTCTCCTTTTGCTGTTTGAACCGTTCTCCTATGAATTTCAGGAATACAAGAGTCAACAGCAAGTCGCGTTTATCTGTCATGGCTGCACGCCACGCAGACTGTTACGACAGTTGAAAAGTATCGTTTCAAGGGTCTCTTCCTTTACCGGTTTATTCTGTTTCTTAGCCATTCTATTATTTTATCAGTTCTGTATTTAATTTAAAAGCATTTGCATCAATCCCCATTTGGTAAATCTTAATGTCTGAATTCAGTTTCTGGACAACACTTATTATTTTTGATCTCTCATCTGCATTCATATTGATTCCCAAATAAACGGACTCGAAACACTCTCCTCCGATTTTAGGAAAAGCTCGTACTTCCTTCCAAGCAATCGGACCTTTATCATCATTCTGACCAGGTAATAATGCCATATATGTAGGACTAGGGTCTAAAATAAATAGCCTGACCTCTTGTTCATGCTCCCAAGCCTTTGCCTTTGTGGATAATTGATAATGGAAGAAATCTTTTGCATCCCTGAAATAATCAGGCTTCTCTACAATATCTTTATATTGGACTTCCACTTCGGAACAACCAATCATAATTCCGCCATACATGCAAAAAGGTATTTTCGAACTTTCTCCATGTCCAAACCGATGCAGACACCTTTATGCTTACGTAATAGCTCCACATCAAGATTGAATCATGTATCTTGGAAAGGCTACATATCCACACCTCTTCTCTGGTTCTACGAAATGGATCTCTTCTTAATTCTTCAATTATTTCCGGAGTCCATCCTCCACATGCTTCTTTCGGAACATTGGAGAAATCAATTAACGATGGGTGGCAGTCAAACGGGTCGTTCAACTGCGTAGCATTGGTAAATTGAAGATTACTATAATGCAACATCATCACTCCATCATTGAAATCAAGATACTTATATAATTTCTCTGTTTCCATCAACTTATTATTCCGTCCTCAATAATTCATCCACAGTGACACCCAATACTTTGGATATTTGAATTAGCGTCTCCACATTAGGCTGAGTTGTGTTTGTAACCCATTTGAATATTACCTTAGATTTGCATCTGAGGATTACAGATAAAATAGAAAGGATAAATTTGTGATACAAAGAAAGAATGCAGAAAGTGAACCAGTTAGAATTAAGAAGTTTGCGAGCTTCATTGCCATAAGCGGACTTCCTGCTTGTTTGAATCCAGACCCAGATAGTAGGTTAGCATCCATTGTTAAGGTAATTGGGTTAAGTTCAAGCCCTTTCTTTCTTAAATCAGTAAAAGACAAAAGAATGGAAAATTTTTATTTTATCGGTGTGGACGTGTTGAAAAAGAAGCTGAACTTCTGCGTAATGTTTGAGGGAAAGGTTGTACATGAAGAAGAAACAAGCAACCATCAAGGCGCGATCATGTCGTTGCTGCATCATTTGGAAGAGGATTATGGGATAGCAAGCGGTCAAATGCTTGTCTGTGCGGAGCATACGGGGCAGTACACGTTCCCTTTGGCTTGTGCCTGCAAAGCAGTAGAATGTAGGCTATGGCTTGAAAATGCAGCGGAAATCAAATACTCTTCCGGTGTACAACGGGGAAAGAGTGACAAGGTGGATGCCAAGCGTATCGCCATTTATGCCAGCCGTTTTCAAGACAAAGTGCGCTATTACGAACGTCCCACGGAGGATATTGAAAGATTGAAACAGCTTGAATCCGAACGCACCTTGTATGTGACGGATTTTGCCAAATATAAAGGACAGATGAAAGACCAAAAGGAGTATATGCCCAAATCCCTGTATGAACGCAAGATGAAGCGTTTGCAGGCATTGATGGACGACTTGGAGGAAGCCATACAGTCCATTACTGACGAAATGGATGAAGTGATAGCTTCTTGTCCGGTACTATTCAGGCAGAGGGAACTGTTGATGTCCATAGATGGCGTGGGGCGTGTGGTGGCAACCAACATGATAATCGCAACGGAAGCTTTACACGTTTGATGATCCGAGGAAGTTCAACTGTTATGCCGGAGTAGCACCTTTCTCTTATTCTTCCGGAAGTTCCCAACACTCGAAAGCAAGGGTATCACACCGGCAGACAAGGTGATGAAAAGATTGCTGCATTTGGCTGCCGTGGCTGTAACGCACCGGATTGGAGGTGAGTTGAAGAAGTATTACGAAAGAAAAGTTGCCGAAGGCAAAAACAAGATGTCCGTAATCAATGCCCTACGAGCAAAAATCGTGGCGAGGATGTTTGCGGTCATCAAAAGAAATGAGAGATATAAACCTATTTTATCATAAATAATTTGCAAAAATCATAGTAGTATGGCAGGATCTTTATCCAATTGTTCGGAGAGCCATTTATTGCTCTTATCTTTCTCCGCGAGGACGACTTTGATTCGATTCAGTAATTTATGCTCTATATCCAATGAATTTTTTCAAATATAGAGGCAAAGATACTAATAATTCAGAGAATATACTTGATAGAACAGGCGATATATAGCCTTGGCTCGCTAAAATATGATAAAAACGTCAATTATATTCCTATTTAATGCTTATCATGGAATAGGACTCTAAATGCTGTAGTGTTATACCAACTAATAATTTGTTTGTCCGCCCATTCTTTCTATCGCCTCAGACCGTCTCTAATGGCGCAGTTTATTTGGCTAAACGACGATGTAATTTATACAATAAATTGAAAATCAATGCTAATTGATTTCTTTAATTAAGACGGGATGTATTTCATAGTATAGCTTTTACGGTTTCGAAACATTGCAAAGGAAAGTTATTTTTAGCTAATAAGACGATAATATTCGTTCAATAAACAACAAAATCTGTTCTTTTCAACATTTCAATCCCCCTCACAGAGCCCTAAAAGCACATCTGAACAGATTCTGCTATTTATTGAACAGTATTTTTCATCTCCTTTCTACGAATTTGGTCACCTTTGTATAATTCCTCATTTATTAATTAAATAATGTATTAAGCAAACATGAAATTACACATTGCTATGCTGGCAGCTACCCTGCTGTTATCCGGAGGAGCCTCGTACGCTCAAGGGAACAAACAGGAGAAAAAGGCGAAAGCCTACATGGTGGCAGATGCCCATCTGGACACTCAGTGGAACTGGGATGTACAGACTACCATTAAAGAGTATGTATGGAACACGATCAACCAGAACCTGTTTCTGCTGAAAAAGTATCCGAACTATGTATCAACTTTGAAGGCGGAGTGAAATATGCCTGGATGAAGGAGTACTATCCTGCACAATACGAAGAAATGAAGAAGTACATCGGGGAAGGCCGCTGGCACATTTCCGGAAGTAGCTGGGACGCAACGGACGCTCTGGTACCTTCGACTGAATCGTTCATCCGCAATATTATGCTGGGACAACAGTATTACAGACAAGAATTTGGAGTGGAAAGCACGGACATCTTCCTGCCCGACTGTTTCGGATTTGGCTGGACACTGCTACTATCGCTTCGCACTGCGGCCTGATTGGTTTCTCTTCACAAAAGCTGGACTGGCGTGTGCATCCGTTCTATGGTAAGAGCAAGCATCCGTTTACAATCGGCTTGTGGAAAGGAATAGACGGATCGTCTATCATGCTGGCACATGGATATGATTATGGCAGAAGATGGAACGACGAAGACCTTTCAGAAAACGAACAACTGAAAGAACTGGCAGGCCGTACACCTCTTAATACAGTATACAGATATTACGGTACAGGCGATATCGGCGGATCACCGACACTGGCCTCTGTCCGCTCAGTGGAAAAAGGACTTCGCGGAAACGGTCCGGTAGAAATTGTCAGTGCAACCAGCGACCAGCTTTACAAAGATTACCTTCCTTATAAGAATCATCCGGAATTACCGATATTCGACGGTGAACTGTTGATGGATGTTCACGGTACAGGATGCTACACCTCACAGGCTGCCATGAAATTGTACAACCGCCAGAACGAATTACTGGGAGACGCGGCCGAAAGAGCTGCCGTAACTGCCGAATGGCTGAATCAGGCCAAATATCCGGGAAGCACCATCAATGAAGCATGGAAACGCTTCATTTATCATCAGTTCCACGATGACCTGACAGGAACCAGTATACCGCGTGCCTATGAATTTTCATGGAACGATGAACTGATCTCACTGAAACAGTTCTCCAATGTACTGACTTCTTCCATTCATGGTATCGGCAGGGAATTGGATACACGGGTCAGCGGTATTCCGGTAATCCTTTATAATGCACTCGGATTTGCGGTTACAGATATTGCGGAAATAGAACTTGATCTTCCAAAAGCCCCCAAAGGGATAACGGTGTACGATGAAAAGGGCAAAAAAGTATCGGCTCAGCTCATTTCTTATACCGACGGAAAAGCACGTATCCTGGTAGAAGCAACAGTTCCGGCTACAGGATATGTGGTATATGACATACGCACATCAGGAACCGGTGCAAGCAACGTCTCGACGAACGTCAATACCTTGGAAAACTCTCTGTACAAGATTACATTGGATAAAAATGGAGATATCGTCTCTCTGACTGACAAAAAGAACGGCAAAGAGCTGGTGAAAGCCGGGAAAGCAATCCGCCTGGCACTCTTCACTCAGAACAAGTCATACAATTGGCCGGCATGGGAAGTGTTGAAAGAGACAACCGACCGTACTCCGGTTTCGATTACGGATGACGTGAAAATAACTTTGGTTGAAGACGGAACTTTACGTAAATCGCTTTGTGTCGAGAAACGTCACGGAGAATCTGTCTTCCGTCAATACATACGTCTGTATGAAGGTAGCCGTGCAGAACGCATCGACTTCTATAACGAAATAGACTGGCAATCGACCAACGCATTGTTAAAAGCCGAATTCCCGCTCAATATTGAAAACGAAAAGGCTACGTACGACTTGGGTATCGGCAGCATACAACGTGGCAACAATACCGAAACAGCTTACGAAGTATATGCACAATATTGGGCCGACCTGACCGATCGTGACGGAAGTTATGGTGTATCGGTGATGAACGACAGCAAATATGGATGGGACAAGCCGGATAACCATACGATCCGTCTCACCCTGCTCCACACACCGGAAACACGCGGAGGTTACGCATATCAGGATCATCAGGATTTCGGTCATCATACCTTCACCTACAGCCTGATACCACATCAGGGAGCCTTGGATAAACCTGCCACTGTAGAGAAAGCCGAAAAGCTGAACCAGCAACTGAAAGCCTTCCGTACGGAAAAGCACAAAGGAAATACCGGAAAATCGTTCTCGTTTGTCGCTTCGGACAACCGCAATGTATTGATCAAGGCACTGAAGAAAGCGGAAGAAACCGATGAGTATGTAGTACGCGTATACGAAACCGAAGGCCGGAAAGCACAGAGCGCCACACTGACCTTTGCAGGGGAAATCATCAGTGCCAGCGAAGCCAACGGTACAGAAAAGACAATCGGCAATGCAACTTTCGAAGGAAACAAGTTGCAGGTAAACATCACTCCTTATTCTGTAAGAACTTACAAAGTACGCCTCAAACCATCGGGACGTGAGGCGTCTCCGATCGAATATGCCGCTTTACCGCTTGACTACGACCGCAAATGTGCTTCTTATAATGAATTCCGTGGAGAAGGCGACTTCGAATCGGGCTATTCTTTTGCAGCCGAACTTCTGCCGGACTCACTGATAGCCGGTCAGATCACTTTCCGCTTGGGAGAAAAAGAGATTGCGAACGGAATGTCTTGTGAAGGTGATACCTTGCAACTGCCTGCGAGAAACAAATACAACCGTCTCTATATCCTCGCCGCCTCTACCGAAGGAGACAATCAGGCCGACTTCCGCATTGGCAAGCAGACCGCTTCATTCGTTGTACCTTCTTATACCGCTTCATCGGCCAATGGGGACATAAAGGACACACCGAAGGATATCTGAAAGATGCTGAGATTGCCTATGTAGGTACACACCGCCATGCATCCAACGGTGATCAGCCTTATGAATTCACTTATATGTTCAAATTTGGTATGGATATTCCGAAGGGAGCTACCAGCGTAATCTTGCCCCGAAATGAGAAAGTGGTTTTGTTTGCTGCTACTCTGGTTGCCGAAAATGAACCGGCTACAACCGTTGCCGGCACTCTTTTCCGCACCAATAACGTAGGTAATGCAGCTACTGCCGGAAATGATGAAGAAGCAGTACGCGAAAATATCCTGAAAGGAGCTAAAATCATTGCTTGCTCCGGATATACCAACGACGAAGAAAAACCGGACTTCCTACTGGATGGAAAAACGGATACAAAGTGGTGTGACGTTTCGCAGACTCCGAACTACGTAGACTTCGATCTGGGTGAAGCACAAAACATCAGTGGTTGGAAGATGGTGAATGCCGGACAGGAAAGTCACTCATACATTACCAATGGTTGCTTCCTGCAAGGTAAAATGAACCCGGGCGATGAATGGACGACTCTGGATGCTATCGACGGTAACCATGCAAATGTCGTTTCACGTCCGCTGAACTATGACGGAAAGGTGCGTTACATCCGTCTGCTTGTGACTCGTCCTACACAGAGCACCGGAGGCAGAGATACGCGTATCTACGAACTGGAAGTTTATAAATAAACAGAAAACTGTAAATTCAATGACAATAGTGGCTGATAGTTGGAATACTGTCAGTCACTATTATCTTTTTTCACTACCTTTGTTCATTATGAAAACACATTCAGCATTAACTATTCTTTGTCTGTTATGCACCATCCATTGCGCAGCGCCCCACAAAAAGCCGTAAGCGATACTCTTTTGTCAGCCCGGTTCAACCGGTATGCCCGTGAAAATCCGATAGAGAAATTATATCTGCATCAAGACCGTACCAACTATTATGCCGGAGAAACCATTTGGTTTAAAGTGTATCAAACACTCTCTTCCGCAGCAACCGAAGCCAGCAGGATTGTATACATAGATCTGTCAAATAGTAAAGGAGATATTGTAAAACAAGTCAAGTATCCTTTGGCAGACGGAGCAGCCTCCGGTAGCCTTTCGATCCCGGAACATCTACACGCCGGCCATTATCAACTTCGTGCCTATACCCGATGGATGCAGAATTTTGATCCGGAGTTTTTCTTCCATCGTGAACTAACGATTTATGGAGATTCAGAAAAAGGCAACATTCCCCAGCAGACAACAAAATTTAAACTGAGATTCTTCCCGGAAGGAGGAAATCTAATCAATGGACTCACCTCCCGAATAGCATTCGAAGTAGTGGATGCCAACACCGGAAAAGGGGTTCAAACAGAAGGGGTCATACTGAATGCCCATGGAGACAGTATCCGTAAATTTGCTACCAGTCACTTGGGCAAAGGAAGTTTCTTTTTCATCCCACAGAAAAAAGAAAAATACATTGCCCGTCTGGCAGGAGATAACACAGACTTTAAAATACCTTCGATAAGCGAGCAGGGGTTTGTGATCACTGTTAAACACCTGAAAGAAGCGTTACGTATCTTATTGACTCAAAATATTGGCCCTTCAACCAAAAACTCGGTTTATTCACTTATCCTCCATCAAGAAGGACGGTTGATTGCCATACTACCCGTCGATGGTTCGCAACCGCGTACACTTTTCGATTTGCCTTTAGACAAACTTCCTACGGGCGTCTTCACACTAACCCTGATCGATGAAGACTATCATGCCTATTGTGAAAGGCTGGTATTTACTCACTTTCCCGAAACACTCAACCTAAAACTTTCATCTACTATTTCGGTACAAGAAGGACATCGAAAAATGTCGGTGAATATCCGTAGTACTGATAAGAAAGGAATTTCCCAACCGGGTTCTTTCTCGCTGGCAGTTGCACAAACTTTTTTAGAGCAACCAACGATCCGTGACAACTTCAGTACCTACTTATTTCTTAGTAGCAACCTGAAAGGGCAAACGGAACAACCATTAAGCTACTGGAATCCGGAAGATACTGAAAGCCTGTCTAAAATAGAACTGCTATTGCTAACACAAGGATGGCGACGCTACTCACTTGAAGTTTTCAACCAGCCCGACAATCTCCCCCGATATCCTATGGAACAATCTCTCATCCTATCAGGAAAAGTGGAAAATATAAATAAACAGAAGGCTAAATCTGTTGAACTTCAGGCTATCCTACGTCAAGATTCACTCAAACAATTTATTACCTGTCCGTTGGATGGACAAAAACGTTTCAGCCTATCGGGAATCTCTTTTGAAGGAACAAAGGAAGTCATGCTCTCAGCCACCGACAAGAATGGGAAAACCTATCCGATCAAACTTGATGATTCGATTCCGGTTCCATCGGTGAAATATATGCCTTCTCCTTTTGCACCTGATAGTTCTTTTCATGTACAATGGGATATTACCAAGTCCTACATCCCCCAAAAGGAGATTGACAAACAGCTATTCGAATTAGGAGAAGTGAAAGTAACCGCACGAAAAAAAGATCCGATTGAAAAGCGGCGTCCTTATAGTGAAGGATTCGTGAAAACAAGTACTCAAGTGAAAGCAAGCAACAGTTTTGGAGATGTCCGTCAATTACTGAGAACAGTGCCCGGCATCACCATGGTTCCTAATCCGGATAAAACAAAGAGTAACTTACAGTATGCCCACATCAACGGACTTCCCGGAGGAACAGTAGCTGCCTTGGTACTGGATGGGTATATTGCCAAAGATCCTGAAGTTGTATATAGCATGGAGGCATCCAGAATCGAACGGGTAGAAGTCCTGCAACAGACGTCCACTCAGTTTGGAGGATTTAGCAGTTATGGAGGCACTATCGTATTATATAGCCGTCCGATACAAGGAGAAGTTATAGCAACGAATAATAAAATCTGCCAGTGGATAGGTTATAACCAGACAAAAGAATTTTATACTCCTACTCTTTCCGATCATTCATTCTTCGAACATTCGGAACAAAGAAATACACTGTACTGGAATCCTACAGTAAAAACCGACAAGGAAGGTAGAGCACAAGTATCCTTCTTTCTAAACGATCAGGAGAACGGAGAATACGTGATTCATTGTGAAGGCTACTCGGAAGAGGGATTGATTGGTACGGACTTCCGGGTTACAGAGGTGCCGGAACACCCTTGACAGCCACTTCATGCTTAAACCGACACCAACTTAAGTAGAACAGGTAATACAACATCTCTTGGAAAGAAAAAAGGGTTGTATCCAAGCAAAACAAGCTTTTGATACAACTTGATAATAAACCCTAATTATATACCGGTTCTTATTACTTCTGCATTTTATCCATTAATACCTTCATCCAATAACCACCGATCACGGAACGTGCCTTGAAACCGACAAACTTACCGCTATCGGTATGATGCCAGTCGCTCAGCGGAACACGTGATACGGTTTCATTAGCATACTTATATACCGGAGAAATAAATTTCTCGAAAGTAGCCTTATCAGAAGACATGGCAGCAGTCCACATAATCCAGTCGGATTTAGTATATTCCTTGCGGGAATCCAACGGAAGTCCATAAGGGTTTTGCAGTTTGGTCTGATAATAAGAAATTTCTTTCTCAATCACATTATTGGGGAAAAGGTTCAGATTCCACATCTTGTCCCAAACCATATTGTACTTCTGGCTCCAGGTATTCTCACGGTCGAATGCCAGACGATAATGATCACCCTCACGAGCCATTTGTTCCCATTTGGTAGCCATTGCTTTGGCTTTGGCAGCATATCGGTCGGCTACATCATCCATACCGAGCATACGGGCCATTTCACTGTAAGCAGCTACACCCATGATCGCTTTTACCGAAAGGTTGGCGTTATGTGCCCAGTGTCCGGCAAAGTCATCAGTACAGAGTTGGTTCTCGGGATCTTGTCCGTATTCCGCCAGATAATCAGTCCAAATGGTCAGTAAATCCCAATACTTCTTAGCATAGTCGGCGTTACCTTCTACCTTGGCAATAGCAGCAGCCAGGACTACCATATTTCCGCCTTCTTCAATCGGCATGTCACCACCGTATACCTGTCCGTTAGCAATAGGATAAGTTCCCAGGTCGTGAGCCGGGAAAGGCTTGTTCCAACGTCCGCTGGCACTATATTCAAAGATACTGGTCATCATGCCTTTCTGCAATTCGGGGTTATAAGCCAGGAAGAGCGGAGCAGACGGATAAGTCAGGTCGACAGTATTGATACAACCGTTACTATTGTTCTCTTTAGAGAAGAAGAGCAAGTTACCATCCGCATCCTTGAACAGCTTATGGGCGGCAATCACCTGACGGTAAGCCAATGCACACAGTTCAGAGTATTCTTTGCCACCTGCTTTTTCTGCATCGTTCAGAATCATTTCGTCGTAAGCACGGCAACGTTCCATGACAGACGCATAGTTTGCTTTGGCACGCTCAAAGGCATCGAAGATGCTTACCTTACCATCATGCTTCCAGTAGGCCATACGAGGTTGATAGAAGTATTCGATAGCATAAATATCATCGTAACCCAACATCAGGAAGCCGGATTTGCCATCGGTACCTACTTCACCCAGATCGTCAGTATAGCCATAGCCGGCATCTGTCGGCACGACGGGTCACGCACTCGGCTTGTGTAGCAACAAAGAACCCTTGGTAGCAAACTCGTTCTTCATACCATAATAGTTACCCAGGCTGACAGCTGTATTGGCACCTATATTTCCTGCCAGATAAGCATATCCCCAATCAATACAGATACCGTCTCCTTTTCGTGCGAGGATAGGCTGGTCGATAGTCCCTGCCTGTACATAATTGATACCGTTACGGCGGATCACTTTCGAACGGGTAGGTTGCGTCAGTTCATTGATGGCAAGCTGCGGAGTGGTCTCCACATACATCTGCACATCATGTTGCTTTTTGTCCAGCGAACGAACGCGATAAGAAATATAATTAACGGGAGTAGACAACAAATCGAGGTCGTCCATCATCAAAGGTGCGGTAAACACCAGGTCCAGTTCCACCGGACCGCAAGTAAACGTGTAGTAAGTTTGTGTGGGGAGTACGCTTACCGATTTCTGGACGGCTGCCGTCTCAAAACCTGTCGTCTGTTTGTTCAGGCGATAAAGGCCGAAATCTACATAAGCACCTCCTGTTGTGTTGTGACAGTGTGCGGCAAGTACGTTTTTTCCTTTTTGCAGCTTCTTCTTTGCTGCATCCGATAGTTCGAGTAATACGTCGTTGTTCCATGAATAGTCTGTAGCAACCAGCTTTTCACCATTCAGGTAGAGTTCGAATACATCGTCGTGCGAATATTTCAGATAGATGGTTTCTCCGTTCATATCATCGTTAATCTGGAAATCGCGGCGAACCCAGATGTCCGGAGTAGTCCAGCGAGTATGGACACGAGGCATATCGGGAGTACCGAAAGCACCTTGTCCCTCTTTCCATCCGGCAGCATTGAACGAAAGGGCGTTCCATCCCGCAGCCGGCTCTTCGAAAGTATAACTCCCCTGCCAGGTATCGGTATCGGTCATGGGTACAAGGGTTTCAAGATTCAATTTATCTTTCCCCATAAAGCGGTAAGTCTTCCCGTCTACACGGATAGCACCCAACAAAGGATGTTCCGTTCCGGTCCAGTGCATAGTGCTGCTTTCGTTCAGCGCATCTGTGGGCGACCAGATGGACAGATAGGGGTCGGAAGTGATGAGAGGCACCGCCGGCGCACGCAAAGCAACATTTCTACTTGCCTTATACAGGTCGGCTGCCTGCGCATTGCACAGCATACCGACTGCTAAAGCCATTGTGAATAGTTTTTTCATTATTTTATTTATTAGTATGTTTCAATCTAAATAGTATCCTTCAACAATCTTTACCTTAATCAAAAACCTGTGTACCTATCGACACCCTACTCTAATCACTTATTTAAAGAATTGCATATCTTTGTATTGATAGCTTTCACCTGAGCTTCATTCACCTTAATCACTTTACGGTCGTATGTCATCAGTCCGTTCACCTCCATTTCTACATCCGTAGTCTGTGTATAGACAGCAGCTGAGAAACCTCTTGAAATCAACCGATACAGTTCATTGCCGTATTCAATGTATTGTTTGGTTACTTCTTCGGGTGAATTGAACTTCACGTATCCCCAGTTGTGGTTCGGTTCCCAAAGATGTTCATTCAGTGCCAGGCCGATGCCGCCATATTCACCCAACACGGTAGCACGTCCGGCATCGTAGAAGTCAAGTGACGGATTGGGATAATGATGCAAGTCAAGAATATCACCGCAAGGGAAGTGATTGCCGCCACTTGCCGGGTTCACCAGGCGTGAAGGATCATACTTCTTTGTCCATGTCGCGATATCTTCAGTCTTGAACTGTCCCCAACGCTCGTTAAACGGAACCCATACACCGATACAAGGATAGTTGTACAGATAATCCATGATTTCCTTCCACTCTTTGCGATAGATATGTTCCGACTCCTCGCTACGATTCAGTTCATTGCCGGTGAAGTAGTTGTACATCTGCCACTCCGGTTCACGGTCGCCATTCGGCATATCCTGCCATACGATGATACCCAGTTTATCACAGTGTGTATACCAACGTGCCGGTTCCACCTTCACGTGTTTACGGATCATGTTAAATCCGAAGTCTTTGGTTTTCTGAATATCATAAACCAACGCTTCGTCTGTCGGAGCTGTATACAGTCCGTCGGGCCACCATCCTTGATCGAGAGGACCGAACTGGAACACATCTTCATTGTTCAGCTGCATACGTACAATTCCGTCCTTGTCACGGCGGGTAGAGTATTTGCGCATAGCTGTATAGCTATCTACTTTATCGGTCACTTTACCATTGCTCAACAGAGCAATCTGCATAGAATAAAGAGTCGGAGAAGCAGGACTCCACAGTTTGGCATCAGCAGGCATCTGAATGTCAATAGTCTGGCCGTTCAATCCTTTTCCGGTAGCAACCAGCTGTTTACCATCGAAAACCTTTACTTCGACAACTTCCGAAGGACAGCTGGTACTGGTAGTAACGTCCACTGTGAGTTTCTTACGGTCGATGTCCGAAGTCGTACGAACATTAGTAATATGACGTTCGGCCACAGGCTCCATCCAGACAGTTTGCCAGATACCGGTAACAGCCGTATACCAGATGCCTTCCGGACGGTTTACCTGTTTGCCACGAGGCTGAGGTCCGCGATCTGTCGGGTCCCATACCTTCACAACAAGTTTATTGTCTCCTTTAGTAGCCAAAGCAGCCGTAATATCGAGTGAAAAGGAGTAATCCTCCGGTGTGTTGTCCCACCTTAATGTCATTGACCCAAATATCAGCTTTCCAGTCTACAGCACCGAAGTTCAGCATCACTTTTTTACCTTTCCAGGAAGCGGGTACTGTGAAAGTACGCTGATACCAAAGTTCTTTGTCGGGGCCGACTTTCTTACCAACACCCGAAAGGCTGGACTCTATGGCAAAAGGAACCAGAATCTGACCTTCGTAAGCTGAAGGAGCAGCTCCTTTCTCGGTGATGGCATAATTCCACAAACCATTCAGGTTCTTCCACTCTCCCCGTTCCATCACCGGACGTGGATACTCGGGCAATACATTTTCAGGATTCACCTGCTCAGCCCACTTTGTCTTGATTTTGTCTCCTGCCGGTTTCCATTGTGCAAAAGCGGAAGTAGCTATCGACGCTGTCAGAACTGCAATTAAAATGCTCTTTTTCATTGTCTTCAAATTATGTTTAACCTATTAATGATGCAATACGATCCCCGGGACAGGTAGGCGGCTACCTGTCAGACTAAGGAAAAAATGTTCTAAATGACTATTTTATTTCAAAAGAGTACCCGAAGGTTTCGGCAAGGCAACCCCTGCACGAACCGGAATCCCTAAATCGGGCATTCCATGGGCATCCCATCCTATTTTTTGTATTCGCGGATTACGGGTTTCAGGACTCCCGGTGTCTCCATTGGTCACCTGACGGGCATGGTAAATCATATACCATTCAGTCCCATCGGGCGAGGGAACAAAGGAGAGTCCACCCGGACCATAAACTTCATTCTCCAACGATTGCTGAAATACCGGAACCGAACTCTTTGTCCAGGAAGCCGGATCTAACAAATCACTCTCGGCATCGGCAGTCAACATCCCGACACAGTAATAGGGTGACCACGAACCGCTGGCAGCGTAATATAGAATCAACGTCTTATTATCTTTCGAATGGAAGAACTGAGGCCCTTCATTCACATAAATGGGGTAAGCCGTACGGCTGCCATCCGGATTGACCCACTGCCGTTCCCATTCATACTCGGGTTTGGATATCAGGACACGGGGTGAATCGAGTGTCCACGGATCTTTCATCCTGGCAATATAGATACATTGAGTTTCGGCATTGGTTCTCCTTTTGGGCCATCCGGACCAGGCCAGATAGCGGACTCCCTTATGTTCGAAAGTGGTGGCCTGTATCCCCCAATTCCATTCGGGATTGGTTATGATACTTCCTTTCATTTCGAACTTTCCCTCCATCGGGTCGGGTGAAGAGTTTTCAAGTACGTACAACTGGTGATTATCCGTATTGCCGTCGTCGGCTGCATAATATATATACCATTTATCATTGATATAGTGAATCTCCGGTGCCCAGAGATGACAACTGTTGGATGGATCCTGAGGCTTCCACACTATCTTGCAAACCGCATGAGCCATATCAGTGATATCGGACGTTTCCCAAAGCATGATCTTATCTTCCGTTCCATGGGTATAATAATACTTACCATTATGGAAAAGAGCACTCGGATCGGCCCCTTCCGGAAACAAAGGATTTACATATGTATCCTTTGCCGCACTTACCGACTCCTGTTTCTGTCCGCCGCTCTTGTTGCCACAACCGGCGCAGAAAAATAAGGTAGTAATAAATAGCAGGTAGATCTTTGTTTTCATAGCTTTCTGTTATTAAGATGCTACAAAGAAAAAACATTTTCGTTGAATAAAGGGATAAATACTGCTCAATAAACAAAAGAATCTGTTCTTTTTATACTTCTAATATTCACATAACCCGCATTTCGCATCGTATTGGTCAGTAATTGCTATTTATTGAATAGTTTGTGTCGCACATTTCATACAGAATTCACAAACTTTGTAGCATGATATCAGATGAAGCTACTGATTTGTATTGAAATAACCCCTAAATAATAACCATAAGTAAAAACACCCAAACATGAAAAAGATGAAAAGTCTGAAAGGAGGCTTGGCCGGAATCCTATTTACAGCCGGATTACTGGCAGCATCGTGTACTTCCGATCAATCATCGTCGGCAGTAACCATCGTGAACCGCCCCGACTGTACACAAACCAACGTAAACTATGTAGGAAACCGCTTGCCACTGAAACCGATGAATTTCATTAAACTGCCCGTCGGAAGTATTCAGCCCGAAGGATGGTTGAAGAAATATCTCGAATTACAGAAAGACGGTCTGACCGGTCACCTGAATGAGATCAGTGCATGGCTGGGCAAAGAGAATAATGCCTGGCTGACCAAAGGAGGAGATCACGGATGGGAAGAAGTCCCCTATTGGCTGAAAGGATACGGAAACCTGGCTTATATATTAAAGGATCAGAAAATGATTGATGAAGCTAAAGTATGGCTCGAAGGAGCATTCGCCAGCCAACAGCCCGACGGATACTTTGGTCCCATCAACGAGCGGAACGGAAAAAGAGAATTGTGGGCACAGATGATTATGCTCTGGTGTCTGCAATCCTATTATGAATATTCAAATGACCAACGGGTAATCGACCTGATGACCAATTACTTTAAATGGCAGTTAAGTGTACCGGACGAACAATTCCTGGAGGACTATTGGGAAAACAGCCGTGGCGGAGATAACCTGTTAAGCGTATATTGGCTTTATAACCGCACAGGAGATCAATTCTTACTGGAACTGGCTGAGAAGATACACCGGAACACAGCAGACTGGACCCGCCCGTCGGCACTGCCGAACTGGCACAATGTAAACATCGCACAATGTTTCCGCGAGCCGGCTACCTATTATATGATGACAGGAGATTCAGCCATGCTGAAAGCATCTTATAATGTACACAATCTGATACGCCGTACTTTCGGACAAGTACCGGGCGGTATGTTCGGTGCCGACGAAAATGCCCGCATGGGTTCTATCGACCACGTCAGGGAGTAGAGACCTGCGGATTGGTAGAACAGATGGCTTCCGATGAATTGATGCTTTGTATGACGGGTGATCCGCTTTGGGCAGAACACTGCGAAGAAGTGGCTTTCAACAGTTATCCGGCTGCCGTGATGCCGGATTTCAAAGGATTACGTTACATCACTTGCCCTAACCAGACGGTCAGCGACTCAAAGAATCATCATCCGGGCATCGACAACCGGGGACCTTTCCTGGCAATGAACCCGTTCAGCAGCCGTTGCTGCCAGCATAACCACGCACAGGGATGGCCTTATTATGCCGAGCATCTGATTCTGGCTACTCCGGATAATGGTGTAGCGGCCGCCATGTATGCCGCCTGCAAAGCAACGGTGAAAGTGGGTGACGGAAACGAAATAAGCCTTCACGAGCAGACGAATTATCCTTTCGAGGAAACCATCCGGTTTACGGTAAATACTCCGAAAGCTGTAAGTTTCCCGTTCTATCTGAGAATCCCTTCATGGACAGAGGGTGCAACTATCTTTGTTAACGGCAAAAAAGTAGCGGCTAACCCCGAAGCCGGACAATATGCCTGCATCAATCGAGAATGGAAAGACAATGACCAAGTGGAGATTCAACTGCCGATGCAACTTTCGATGCGTACATGGCAAGTGAACAAAAACAGTGTAAGCGTAGACTACGGTCCGTTGACAATGTCACTGAAAATTGACGAAGATTATGTGAAAAAGGACAGCCGCGCTACGGCTATCGGTGACTCTAAATGGCAGGAAGGCGCTGACGCCAGCCAATGGCCGACATACGAGATCTATGCAAAAACTCCTTGGAACTACGCATTGGTACTCGGTAAGAACGAACCTTTGAAAGACTTTAAAGTAGTACACAAAGAATGGCCGGCTGACAACTTCCCGTTCACGGTCGCAAGTACACCTATCGAGGTAAAAGCTATCGGACGCAAGGTTCCTTCATGGGTTATCGATCAATACGACTTGTGTAGCGAACTTCCTGAAATGGACGCTCCGAAAGGGGAAAAAGAAGAAATCACCCTGATTCCGATGGGAGCAGCCAGACTGCGGGTTTCGGCTTTCCCGAACACAAGAGAATAAAAGATACCCGGTGATAAAGCATTAATCGAAAGACACTCATGAAGAAAAAAAATACATTTACATATCTGCTCATCGGACTGGGCCTCTGCTTCTCTTCCTTGGGAAGCGGGCTCCGGGCCGATACCCCCGAGAACTATACCAACAACCGCTATCCATTGGTACGCAAACCTTTGATGGAACTACCGTTAGGCAGCATTAAGGCAAAAGGATGGTTACAGGAAATGTTGGTAAGGCAGAAAAACGGGGCAACCGGGCAAATGGACAAACTGTATCCGCTGGTGATGGGCGAACGCAACGGCTGGCTCGGCGGCGACGGTGATCAATGGGAAAGAGGACCATACTGGATTGACGGTTTACTTCCTCTGGCATATATCCTGGACGATGCGCAACTGAAAGCTAAAGTGCAACCTTGGATAGAATGGGCTTTAAAAAGTCAGCGGGAAGACGGTTTCTTCGGTCCGGCCAAAGACTATCCCGGAGAGGCCGGCATACAACGGGATAACTCTCACGACTGGTGGCCGCGTATGGTGATGCTGAAAATACTCCAGCAATATTATTCTGCCACGAACGATCAACGGGTCATCCGGTTTATGACCGACTATTTCCGTTATCAACTGAAAACGTTACCGGAAAAGCCGCTCGGCAACTGGACTTTTTGGGCAGAGTTCCGTGCCTGCGATAATCTTCAGCCGTATACTGGCTCTATAATATCACCGGTGATTCATTCCTACTCGATCTCGGCAAACTGATTCATCAACAAAGTTTCAGCTTTGTAGATATGGTGAACCGGGGAGACCTGAAACGTATCAATACGATTCACTGTGTCAACCTGGCACAAGGTATCAAAGAGCCTGTCATCTATTATCAGCAAGAGCCCGACAAAATGTATCTCGATGCGGTTAAATGTGCTTTTCGTGACATTCGCCAGTTCCACGGACAACCGCAGGGTATGTATGGTGGTGACGAGGCATTGCATGGCAACAATCCGACCCAAGGTTCAGAACTCTGCTCAGCTGTGGAACTGATGTACTCGCTGGAAAAAATGGTAGAGATTACGGGAGATATCGACTTCGCCGACCATCTGGAAAGGATTGCATTCAATGCACTGCCCACCCAGATTTCAGACGATTTTATGACAAAACAATATTTCCAACAAGCCAACCAGGTAATGGTATCACGCCACCGTCGCAATTTCGATCAGGATCACGGAGGAACGGACAACTGTTTCGGGCTGCTGACGGGATATCCTTGTTGTGCATCGAACATGCACCAAGGTTGGCCTAAATTCACCCAAAGCCTCTGGTATGCCACTCCTGACGGCGGACTGGCTGTTACGGCATACGCTCCATCGGAAGTGACGGTCAAAGTAGCGGATGGGTGTACGGTAACTTTCAGTGAAGAAACCTATTATCCGATGGATGACAAAATAAGTTTCACCCTCCAATCGATGGACAAAAAACGGAAAGAAGTAAACTTTGCTCTCCAATTACGTATCCCGAAATGGTGCAAACAAGCCGGAATATCAGTCAACGGACAACTTCTTCAACATGCCGAAGGAGGCCGGATGGCCATTGTCAACCGCAACTGGAAAAAAGGGGACCGGGTGGAACTCCATCTGCCGATGGAAGTCACTGCCAGCACCTGGTATGAAAATTCGGTAACCATTGAACGCGGTCCGTTGGTATTTGCCTTGAAGATGGAAGAAAAATGGGAGAAGAAAGAGTTTGAAGAGCCGTGGTATGGTCCGTATTATTACTCAGTGACTCCTACCGAACATGGAACTATGGATTGGTTGATTTCAATCGTAACAAAGCGAACGAACATGCCCGTGTAACGATTCATACGGAAAAGCAATCTTCCGTATTCCCCTGGAATAAGGAAAATGCCCCGATAGAAATACGGATGAAAGCAAGATTGGTACCTTCATGGAAACTTTACAACGAAATGGCAGGGCCTCAACCTTATTCTTTCTGTAGCGGAGGCGAAGGGCCGGAAACAGAAATCACCCTGATTCCTTATGGATGCACTACATTAAGAATAACGGAATTTCCGGTAGTGGGAACCTCCCGATAGAGAGGTGAATAATCACTCCGAACCATTATAATAATAACTCAATATTCATACACAAGTCCTCCTTTCTCCCCTGCCTGCAAGTGAGGGGAAAGAAGGACTCAAACACACAATTACAATGAAAAAACTTTTAGCAGCAGCAATGCTATTCATGCTGAACAGCTGGTCCTGTTTCAGTGCAGATACTCCGCGAGCGGAGTATCCCCGTCCACAGTTCGAACGGGAACAATGGCTAAACCTGAACGGGACCTGGACATTCGATTTCGATTTTGGTAAATCAGGAAAAGACCGCCGCCTGCAGTCGGCAGAGAAGTTTGATAAGAACATCACTGTACCCTTCTGCCCGGAAAGTAAACTTTCGGGAGTAGGCTATACCGATTTCATCGAACAGATGTGGTATCAACGCAATATTACCATCCCATCGGACTGGAATGGAAAAAAGATATTCCTGAACTTCGGTGCTGTGGATTATTGTGCGGAGATCTACGTCGATGGTAAATTCGTACAACGTCATTTCGGCGGTTCGTCTTCGTTTGCCGTAGATCTGACTCGCTATGTAACACCCGGAAAGACCCACAATCTGGTGGTATTCGTACAAGATGATCTCCGTTCCGGACTACAAACCGGAGGAAAGCAATGCGGTAACTATTATTCCGGAGGCTGCTCTTATACCCGTACTACCGGTATCTGGCAGACTGTATGGATGGAAGCTGTCTCAGCCGACGGTCTGAAGTCAGTATTCGTACGCCCGGACATCGACCAGAAACAGTTGATCATCGAACCGGAATTTTATAATGAATCGGCCAACACATTGGAAATCACCTTGAAAGACGGAAATAAAACCGTTGCCAAGAAAAGTGTAAATTGTGCCAACAGTTCGGTAGTAGTTCTGCCGGTGAAGAATATGAAACTGTGGTCACCGGAAGATCCGTTCTTATACGATCTCGTTTATCAGGTAAAGGATGCCAAAGGCAACGTACTGGACGAAGTGAAATCATACGCCGGTATGCGCAAAGTACACACAGCCAACGGACGTTTCTATCTGAACAACCAGCCTTACTTCCAACGTCTGGTACTCGATCAGGGATTCTATCCGGAAGGTATCTGGACAGCTCCGAGCGATGAAGATCTGAAGAACGATATCGTATTGGGAAAAGAAGCCGGTTTCAACGGGGCACGTCTTCACCAGAAAGTATTTGAAGAGAGATATTATTACTGGGCCGACAAACTGGGATACATCACCTGGGGAGAATCGGCAAGCTGGATGCTCGATGTAAACAAGGAGCTGGCTGCGCGTAACTTCCTGGGTGAATGGAGCGAAGTAGTGGTTCGTGACCGCAATCATCCCTCACTCGTAACCTGGACTCCTTTCAATGAAACCTGGGGTGGCGGTCCGGATGCTTATGTCCGTCTGGTACGTGACGTATACAACATTACCAAAGCCATCGACCGACTCGTCCGGTAAACGACGCCAGTGGTGATAACCATGTGATAACAGATATCTGGAGCGTGCACAACTACGAACAGGATCGTGCCAAACTGACTGAACAGCTAAAAATGGAAGAAGGTAAAGAGCCTTACCGCAATGCGCGTGACAAGGACTTCCTGGCCGTTTACGAGGGACAACCTTACATGGTTGACGAATTCGGCGGTATCCCCTGGATGGCAGAGAAAGACCGCAAAAACTCATGGGGATACGGTGGTATGCCTGAAAATGCAGAAGCATTCTACAAACGTCTGGAAGTCAGATCGATGCTTTTATCGACTCACCGCATGTGACAGGTTTCTGCTATACTCAGCTGACTGACGTGGAACAGGAGAAAAACGGTATCTACTATTATGACCGCACTCCGAAATTGGATATGAAACGAATCAAAGCTATTTTTGAGAAAATAAAATAAAAGGAGTGCCTCCCTATGAGGGGACATTGCAGAAATCAGTTTACCTGTGATGGGATACTTCATGAAAGGGAGGCTTTCAACTGTTATCTGCTATTTTATTATTTTGCAAATCAATAGTTGAGTCGTTGTCGGGTGTAGGGTATACAACCGGATAGTGGCCTGTAAAGACCGTACCCCGACTCAACTACTGATTGCCATTATTTAAATACAAGTATGAGAAAATCATTCATTGCCCTCACCTTCCTGCTCGTTCCGGCTTGTCTGTCGGCACAGTTGGGAGGTAAAATCTACCTTCAGAGAGCCGATTCACTCCTTCAACGAGTGCTGTCTCTTTATGAGGTAAAGAAGTATGGATTGCTGATGGAGACTTATCCACGGAATCCCAAACAACAAATTACATATACAGCCAACACCGGTTCGGAAGTTACTCAACAAGAAGTATCCTTCTTATGGCCTTATTCGGCAATGGTGTCAGGTTGCGTATCGCTTTATAAAACATCCGGTAACAAGAAGTACAAAAAACTGATGGACAAACAGATCAAGCCCGGACTCGACTTGTACTGGGATACCACCCGCCAGCCGGAATGTTATCAGTCTTATCCGGCCTTCGCCGGACAAAACGACCGTTACTATGATGACAACGATTGGGTAGCGATCGACTTTTGCGACTATTATGCCGTGACAAAGAACAAAGAGTACTTAAAGAAAGCCATCGCCCTGCACGACTACATCTACTCCGGGTGGTCGGACGAACTGGGAGGTGGAATCTACTGGTGCGAACAGAAAAAGGAATCAAAGAATACTTGCTCGAACGCACCTGCAACGGTTCTTTGCATGAAGCTCTACAAGTTGACCAAAGATAAAAAATACCTCGACCAGGCAATGGCAACTTACCAGTGGACACGCGATAATTTGCGCGATCCGTCGGATTTTGTCTATTGGGACAACAAGAACCTGCAAGGCAAGATCGGTTATGCCAAATATACGTACAACAGCGGACAGATGATTCAGGCAGGTGTACTGCTCTATCAGGCCACCGGTGACGAACAATACCTGAAAGATGCACAACAAACGGCCAAGGATCTTACGAGCATTTCCTGAAACCGCAACCAACGGTAAAAGGAGAAATGAAGTTTTCCCGTCTAGCCCATGGTTCAACGTCATCCTTTTCCGTGGTCTGAAAGCCCTTTACGAAGTTGACAAAAACGATACTTATGTAAAAGCTATGATCGACAATGCAGACTATGCCTGGCAGTACACCCGCGATGAAAACGGGCTGCTGAACAACGACTGGTCGGGCAACCGGAAAGACAAGTTCAAAAGCTTGCTGGAAAATTCCTGCATGATTGAACTGTACTCGGAAATCAGCGAACTCTAATATAGATTTACCACAGAGGACACGGAGTTGTAGCTTACTGTTAAACAAGTCAGCATATCTCAAAGAAGATTTCCTCTCATGCTCTCCGTGCACTTTGTGGTAAATTCACAACAGACCTGCACAAACCAATAATCTTACTAAAATGAAAGCAACTACCTCCTTGGCAACTTCTTGCCGCCGACTCCTGTTATGGGGAGTACTCACCCTTCAATGTCTTTTTAGCACCGCCCAAAAACGATTCACTGCCGATGTGGAACAACAAGCGGAAAAAATACTCTCACAAATGACCCTTGACGAGAAACTGTCTTATATAGGGGGTATCAATTGGATGTATACCCGTCCGCTGGAACGTTTCGGCATCCCCCAACTGAAGATGAGCGATGGCCCACAAGGGCTGGGAACACACGGGCCCTCTACTGCTTATCCGTGTGCACTGATGCTGGCTGCCACCTGGAACGAACAATTGGCTACGGAATACGGAAGCGCCCTGGGTAAAGATTGCCGCGCACGAGGAGTACATGTCGTTTTAGGTCCCGCAGTCAACATTTACCGTGCTCCGATGTGTGGACGTAATTTCGAATATATGGGAGAAGACCCGTATCTCACTTCACGCATGGCAACCGGATATATAAAAGGCGTACAAGGGCAAGGGTCATGGCTACCATCAAACACTTTATCGCCAATAACTCGGATTATGATCGTGATCATATCAGTTCGGATATTGATGAACGAACTCTAAACGAAATTTATTTCCCTTCTTTTCGGGCAGCCGTACAAGAAGCCGAAGTAGGTGCAGTGATGTCAAGCTACAATCTGCTGAACGGAATTTATACTACCGAACACCCGTGGCTGCTGAAAGATGTACTAAGACAGCAATGGGGCTTCAAGGGAATCCTGATGTCCGACTGGGGATCGACTCATCATTGCATCCCTGCCGTAAAAGGGGGGCTAGATCTCGAGATGCCTGCCGGAAGCAAGATGCAACCCGAAGAACTGAAGTACTACTTACGAACAGGTGATATCACAATCGAATGATAGACGAAAAGGTACGCCACATCCTGCAAACTCTCCTTGCTTTCGGATTCCGGGAAACACAGCAGCCGGATACTCATATCCCACTGAACAATCCGCAATGTGCCCAAACCGCTTTGAACGTGGCGAGTGAAGGCTTGGTATTGCTGAAGAATACCAACCAGATCCTTCCGATCCGCTCCGGCAAAGTGAAAACAATCGCTGTAGTAGGTAAAAACGCACAAGGATATGTTTGCGGAGGCGGCAGTGGTGAAGTACATCCGTTCCAATATGTATCCGTATTGGACGGTATACGCAAAGAAGCCGCCGAAAGAGGCATCCGGGTAGAATATCTGGATGTATACAACTATTTACCGGCTATTATTTTTACCGATACTGAAAGAAAGCAAAAAGGCTTCCGTGCTCAGTACTTCGATAACATGAATTTGGAAGGCACTCCGAAAGTGGAACAGACTGAGACGAAAATAAACTATTCCTGGTCGGGTGGTACGGGATTAAAAGAGATGCCCAAAGAGCAATTCTCCGTCCGATGGAATGGAACCATCTGTCCACAAGAAACAGATGAATACCTGTTCACCCTTGGCGGAGACGATGGATACAGACTATATATCGATGGAAAACTCATCGCAGACGAATGGCACGAAGGTGCTTTCCGCAATTCCACTTATCGTTGCATGCTGGAAGCCGGTAAAAAGTATGACCTGAAGATAGAATACTTCCAGAAAGGCGGAGGTGCTGCTGTCAATTTTATATGGAAACAGAAGAATGCCTCAAACAATTTATTCGTTGAAGCACTGAACCGAAACGACCTGGTAGTGGCTTGCATCGGATTCAACTCAGATACGGAAGGAGAAGGACGAGACCGTACCTTCGAACTCCCCGAAGACGAAGCACAATTACTGCAGAATACGCTGCAATCTAAACGTCCCGTAGTAGGTATCGTCAATGCAGGGGGCAATGTAGAGATGCAAAGCTGGGAACCTTCCCTGAAAGGACTACTATGGGCATGGTACGGAGGCCAGGAAGCCGGAACGGCAATCGCACGTACACTCTTCGGGGAGCTCAATCCTTCGGGGAAATTACCTGTCACTTTTGAGAAACGATGGGAAGACAATCCCACTTTTCACAGCTACTACGATCCGGACGGAGACAAGCATGTAGAGTACACCGAAGGTATATTTGTCGGATATCGTGGATACGATAAACTGAAACGGGAAGTACAATATCCATTTGGTTACGGATTGTCGTATACCCGTTTTAAACTTTCGGCACCGACTGTCGGTACTCCGAAACGGACGGTTCGGTAACAGTCACCTGTAAACTCACCAACACCGGAAGAACGGCAGGCGCAGAAGTCGTACAACTTTATGTATCCAACAAAGATACGACAGTGGAACATCCGGAAAAAGAACTGAAAGGCTTCCGGAAAGTATATCTGGAACCGGGCGAAACAAAGAGTATAGAAATTACTGTTCCGGCAGAAGCATTCTCACATTATGATACGGGTAGCCGGAGATTTGTCATCGACCGGGGTAGCCACGACATCTTGTTAGGATTTTCTTCCCGGGATATCAAAGCAAAGATGTCGGTCGGGATTTCACGTTAAAATAGTCTAAACTTGAGCCGGACGTGTCTCCGTTCGTCCCAAAACGTGTTTAATTTGCAATATTGTTAAAACCCAAAGCCTATGAAATTCAAACATATCCCTTACTCCTGTTGGTACTGACCTGCTGTCCGGCTTGTCAAAACAAGAAAGCTTCTGCCACTAAAGAGATTCCTTCCGAAGCTACTTATACCAATCCACTATTGGCAGTAGGAGCAGAACCATGGGCTGTCTTTCACGAAGGCAAATATTATTACACGCAAGGAGCCGAGAATAAAATTATCCTTTGGGAAACCAATGACATCACCGACCTGGAACATGCTGCCCGGAAAGAAGTATGGATTCCAAAAGAAATCTCCAACTCTTATCACCTCTGGGGACCGGAGATACACCGGATTGACGGGAAATGGTATGTTTATTTCGCAGCAGATGACGGCAACATGGACAATCACCACATCTATGTCATAGAAAACAGTTCTCCCAACCCGTTGGAAGGTGAATTTGTGATGAAAGGACGAATTAAAACTGACAAAGACGATAATTGGGCAATCCATGCCAGTACATTCGAGCATCAGGGTCAGCGTTATCTCATTTGGTGTGGATGGCCTAAGCGCCGGATTGAAACAGAAACTCAATGTATCTATATTGCCAGGATGGAAAATCCGTGGACACTCTCGTCGGACAGGGTGATGATTGCGGAACCGGAATATGAATGGGAACGTCAATGGATCTCACCTGATGGCAGTAAAACAGCTTACCCAATCCACGTCAACGAGTCCCCACAATTCTTTGAATCGAAGAACAAGGACAAAGTGCTGATATACTACTGTGCCAGTGGAAGCTGGACTCCCTACTATTGCATCGGACTGCTGACTGCTGATGCCGGCAGTGACCTGACCAATGCGGCATCCTGGAAGAAACAGGATACTCCTGTCTTTGAGCAGCAACCCGAAGACAGTGTTTTCGGACCGGGTAGTCCCTCTTTTGTCCCTACACCGGATGAAAAGGAATGGTACATGCTTTATCATGCCCGAAAAATCCCCAACGATGCACCGGGAGCAACAGACTCCCGTAGTCCCCGTCTGCAAAAAATAAGCTGGGATGCAAACGGGATGCCTGTTTTGGGAAAACCTTGCAAAGAAGGAACGCAAATTAAATAGTACAATCCGATCGATCTATTGTATACACAGTTATACATCCTCTCTTTGTCAATACCCTCTTTACTCTTTTTCTATCAACTGAAAGGAGAGTAAAGAGGGTACTGATTGTTTAAGCGATGACAGTCATCTATCCTGTGGTGCATCATATATCTTGGGATAATGCGGAGTCCGCACTTGTATCAATGATAATCTTTCGGCAATACTCCAAACTGAATCTTAAAGCATTTGGCAAAATAGGACGAAGAACTGAAGCCGATTTTCTCACACACTTCGGTTATGCGCACTCCGCTTTTCAGCAGCTCGGCAGCTTTATTCAAACGGATAGTCTTCAGGTAATCATTGGGCGGCATACCGGCCAAGGCCTTTATCTTACGATAGAAATTGGAACGGCTCATATTGAGTGACTCTGCCAGTGTATCGACGGAGAAGTTCTCGTCCGAAAGCTGTGCCTCGACCGCTGCCCGAACCTTAGCCATCAATTCACAATCTTTCTGAGACACAGAATATTCTACCGGCTGATAGGGGCAGCCCCATTGCCACCTGATAATTCAGACATCATTTTATGGAAGGCTTGGCGCAGCTTCAGCAAATTCTCAATCTGCTTGCGTAACTGACGGATAGAGAACGGTTTTTCAATATATACGTCGGCACCACACTCGAAGCCTTCCACCTTGGCTTCCAGTGTCGTTTTTGCAGTTAACAGGATGACAGGTATATGGGAGTATTCAATGTCCGACTTAACTTTTGCCGTTAACTCCAGACCGTTCATCTCCGGCATCATCACATCACTGACAATCACATCCACTGTCTCGTTGGCAAGTACCTCAAGTGCCTGCCGGCCATTCTGAGCTTTCAAAACTTTAAACCAGGTACTCAGAGATTCCCGGGTCAGATTCAGCAAGTCGACATTATCTTCCACCAACAGAATGGTAAATTTACTGCCCGATAACTCGGTACCCTGTTCTTCGTCAGCCGCTTCCCGACCATCCGGTATCACTACTTCCGGTTCTTCGGATACAGCCTCTTCACCCCAAGGCAAAGTGAGAACAAAAGAGGATCCACCATATACACTATCTTCAAGGCTCAACGTACCATGGTGTGCTTCAGCCAGTGATTTGGAAAAAGCCAAACCGATACCTGTACCTACTGCTCCCGATTTTCCGTCTTTCACCTGGTAGAAGGCCTCAAATACTTTTCGCTTTTCAACATCCGGAATACCCGGACCGTCATCACTCACCGAAACCCGGAAGCCTTCATCGGAAGAGACTAATTTGATATCGATACGGCTTTGGGCATATTTTACTGCATTACCTATCAGGTTGACGATAATTTTGCAGACCTTTTCACGATCGACCGAAGCAAAGATCTCGCCTTCCGGCAGATCGAGCATCACTGAGATGCCTTTCAGTTCGGCGGGACTCGTAAACTGGCTGTGAACATCACTTACCAATTGGTTGATATCACACTTCTTCAGACTCAACTGCACCCCACCATTTTCCATTTTCTGAAAGTCGAGCAACTGGTTGGTAATCCCCAAAAGGTAATTGACATTCCGGTCGATTACCGATAAGTACTTGGCATCCCGCCCTTCTCGTTTATCTTCCAATAGTTTCTCAAGAGGAAGCCGGATCAGACTCAGTGGAGTACGGATTTCATGCACCAGATTAATAAAGAAACTGATCTTCGACTTGTAGACCTCTTTTTCTTTCGTAGTCTGGTACTCTTCCATACGACGTTTGTATTTCTTCTTCACATGCCGGTTCCAATGCCAGCCTGCATAATAGGCAAGACCGAGGAGGAGAAGTGTATAGACACAATATGCCCATGTAGTCAGCCACCATGGAGGCGTGACTACAATCAGCAAGGAAGTAGTCTGGTCATTCCATTTATGATCGTTGTTCGAACCCCGTACCTCAAACTCATACTTGCCCGGAGGCAAATTGGTATAAGAAGCCGTATTCTGTTCGGAGTTAATAACCCACTCTTTATCTACTCCTTTCAGGCGGTAAGAATAACGGTTTTTCAAAGGATCTTCGTAACTCAAGGCTACAAAGCTCACAGAGAAAGTATTATGTTCGTAAGGTAACGTTATGGTTTCCGCACGATAGAGGGGACCTTCCAGATGAAGAATATCCTGCACCAGCCGTTCATCCGTCGTATAAGGCAGGCGTATTTCGGTAATATATACGGAAGGGATGTACTGATTATCCATGAATTGATCGGGGACAAAAGAATTGAAGCCACTGATTCCGCCGAAATAGAGTTTACCACTTGCTGTTTTCAATGAAGATTGGGCTGTAAACTGATTGCCTTGCAGTCCGTCATTCACCGTAAATTGGCGGAAATGCTGCTTTGTGATCGGATTGATCGTTATCAACCCGGCATTACTGGATATCCAGAAGTCACCGGTCTTGTCTTGTTCAATGGAGTAGATGACCCGGTTGGGCAATATTGTATTATCCGGATCGAAATCAATAAATGTTTCGGTCTTCGGATCGAACGAACAAAGTCCGCCTCCATTGGTACCAACACATGGTACCTTTCAGATCTTCAAATAATGTAATTACGGAATTATTAGTGATGGTAGTCGAATCATTCCTTTCATGCTGGAAATGTTTCCAATGCCCGTTCCGGGTATTAAAACGAAACACACCGCTGTTGGATGTACCAATCCAAAGATTGTCGTACATGTCTTCCAGAATATCAACCACAGAGACCATTGACCCTACTGTGGTAATTGTCGAGAAATTGTCTTCCCGGGGATTGTAACGACACAGTCCCCAACTGGTTCCTACAAAAATATCCCCGCTTCGATCTTTATATACTGCCAGGACATCGTCACTGCAAATTGTGTTCGGAGTATCCTGCAGATGATTGTACGATTTCACATGGCCAGTCCGGAGGTCGAGTACCTTCAACCTTCGGCATAAGTACCAATCCACAAACGCTCGCCATCCAACAACAAAGAACGTATGTCGTACTTCTTATCCACGCCTCCGCCTATCGGATAAGCGGTCAGTTGATGAGTGGAGACATCAAAGAAACACAACCCATCACGAGTACCCACCCAGATATCCCCGGCAGCATTTTCGCAAAAAGGACCTACTACTTTTCCGGCAGCCACACCTCCATCCCGATAAACAGGAGGATAATAATCGAATCTTTTAGTCGGTTTAGCCAGATAATTCACTCCTCCCAAATTGGTCAACACCCAGATTCCACCTTCTGCATCGCGCATCATTGCATTGATAGACTGGTCGCTCAAGCTTCTGGGATCTGACGGATTATCGATTCGTGAGAAGTTTTTATCATGTAAGTCAAAAAGGTAGAGCCCATTGTCGGTACCCACCAGAAGCTCTGTTTCCGAGTAATTCAGCAGACAACGGATCGCACCGAAATTCAGATGGGATGCATTATAGCAGTCCAGGTTGCCGGTACGCTCGTTCAGACAGTACAACAAGTTGCTCCCCGCACCGAACCAGATATCACTCCGGATATCGAGCAAACAGTTGATACGATAATTATCGGGATTATTGCCGGCAGACAAAAGAGGATAGGATTGCAGGAATTTACCGTTTTCATCGAAGCAAAGCAAACCTTCCTGTAAAGAAGAGGCATAGATATGTCCAGAGTTATTCTCACAAACGTCCCATACGAAAGAGGTCTGAAGACTATTCTGTGTCAACACATCCGTTTGAGGATTATAAACAAATAATCCTTGTCCCAAAGTGGCAATCCAGATCAAACCGCTTTCGGACTTTATTATTTTCTTTATCTCACTACTGATAAAAACGCCATAGCGGGTCTTCTTATCAAAATAAGTGAAACGATCGTATTCACGGTCGTAGATATAAAGTCCCCAGTTGGTTCCGACCCATATATTGTGGTTCTCTTCCTCAAAAAGTGCCTGCACAAAGTTGTTCTCTAGCGAAAACTTATCATTCAGGACATTTCTGTAAACCTTGTTACCACGTCCGTTATAGCAATTTAAACCGTCGCTCGTTCCCAGCCATATAAAGCCATAGCTATCTTGCATGGCGCACCAGACTGTGTTATGTGATAATCCGTCTTCTACCTGATACTTCTTAAAAGAAAAATAGGAGAATGCCTGTAACGGTGTTATCCCAAAAGCAAATAAGGTAATTAGTAGAGTGATGATTCGCATGTGTTGTATTCATTTAAGATTAAAAAACGACTTGTTGTTATGTATGTGCATAATCTGTCTGAAAGCATTTATCGGTTCAGCCATGGCTCCGGATTCAGTTTGTCCCTCTCCCTGCGCAACTGGAAATGAAGAACAGTCCGTCCATTGTCACTACCATCCGAGAAAATCGGACCGATAGCCTGCCGGGTCGTTACCGTATCACCTGATTTCACGGAAGCGGATGAAAGATTACAATATACCGAGATATAATCACCATGGCGTATCAGTACATTGAAAAGTCCGTTCAATTGGAACACGGCAGCCACTTTTCCATCAAAAATAGCACGGGCCTGTGCACCCGGTTTCCCTTGTATATCAATTCCTTTATTATCAAGTTTTACGTTACGTAATCCTTCCACAGCATATTGTCCGTAATGGCTGGTAATAATGTAGGGTCCCGTAATAGGCATCGGCAATTTACCTCTGTTACTTACAAAATTACCCGAGAGTTCACGGTCGGCCTTGCTCATGGTGAAACGTTCCAAAGGTTCTGCTTTCTTCTTTGCTGGAACCGTACCGCCTCCCGTCGAAGACGATTTACTTTCTTTGGCAGCTGCTTTCCGACGGGCCGCCTCTTCCCGGCGAGCTTCCTCTTCAGCACGCTTACGTGCACGTTCTATCTCTTCGGCAATCAGCTTATCAATTTTTGCATTTAGTTGGTTGGCCTCACGCCGTTTCTTACTAATCTCACTTTGCAATCCTTTCTGTTTCTTTTGCAAACCGGCAACGATCTCACGTTTTTCTTTTTCCTGTGCTTCCAGTTTAGCCTTTTCACCTTCCCGTTCGCGCAACAGATTTTCTTTAGCAACCTTCACCTGCTGAAGCTCTTTCTTTTTACGATTCACCTGTTCTTGCTTCTTCAGGATCTCCTCCCCCTGCAAACGCTGATAAGTGGCATACTCCCTCACATAACGAAGGCGACGATAGGTCTGCCCGAGACTTTTAGCAGAAAAGATAAACATCAACTTCTCCTCAACCGACTTATTCTTATACAAATACTGTACGGAAGATTCATACTTCTTCTTCTTATCCTTCAGATCCCGCTGGAGTCCCCTGAGCTGCCGCTCTAATCCGGCAATCTCTCGGCCTACAGCCTCCACATCATTGTTTATGGCAATGATATAGCGCTTTCTCTCCTCTATTTGTCCGGTAAGGGCAGCAAGTCCGTTCAACTGGCTACCCACATCTTTCTTTGTGTTCTTCAGCAATGACTCAGTCTCCGCAATCTGTTGTTGCAGGGCACCACGTTACTTTCCAGCTCTTTGATCAGTTTATTGGACTGAGCTGAAATCGTAGTTGTCAGACAGAGACAGCTTATCAGAATCAAAAGAAAGCGATTCATAGTTTCATCAGCATTTTTAGCAGATCCTCCAATGCTACTTGAGTGTATCTGGACGATACCTCAGTAGGTATTAATTCGAATTCGGCAGTCGAGAAATCAGATAGTCTCACCTTTGCCTTTTCCAGAGATGGAATTCCCAATTCACGTCCTGTGAGCTCCTTTTTCTCACCCGGAAGTGAAGCTTTGAACAAAAGTTTCTCCAACCGGTCAAAATCAGCATTCTCGGGCAGTATTCCCTTTAGCTCATCACGGGTTGCCCGCACATAACGTTTATTCATACGGTCAATCAGTAACACCTCATCCGGGGTAACTTCCATACGCATTACTTCCGAGCGGAATACCGGCATCAGGACAGATAACTGGATCCGTTCACCGCTTTTCATCTTCATGCTGCCGCTTACGGTCATACTGCCGTTTTTGTTGGGCACTGTCAGTTGCAGTTTAGATGACAGATAAGCCGGTTCTACCGGTGTAGTCTTGACCACCTTTGATGTTTTACAACCTGCAAGCAGAACTACCATAAGTAGCAAAGGCAGCAGGTAAGACTGTTTAATGACAGTTTGTTTCAACTTACTTCCTTTCATTCTGCAATGTATTTCTTTTTTTCTATTTTCTGTTTAAGTGTTTTCGATTCAGTGCCCAGTTCCAGTGCTTTCTTCCAATATTTCAAAGCACCTTCTACGTCACCGGTCATAAAATAGATATCCCCGCAATGTTCAAACACCACGCTGCTCTCTTCTTCCGGTTTGGTATTCTTGATGGCATCGTCAATATAGATACGGGCCTCAGCATAGTTTCCCTTCTCAAAAAGAATCCAGGCATAAGTATCCAGATAAGTAGCATTGTTCGGTGCGGCTTTTACGGTTTTATAGCTCATCTCCTCTGCCTTATCGAGATCTCTGCGCTCTACCGATAAATAATAAGCATAATTATTTAGTGCACCTATATTGGACGGGTTGTAAACCAAAGCTGAATCATACGCTGCATACGCCTCCTTCATCAACTTCTTGGTATGATATACATCACCTATAATTGTATAGAAATCGGAGACCATTTGCTTCTCACTCTCCGGAGTGACATGTTCCAGTGCTTTCCGGCTGACTTCCAGTACATCGTCCCAACGTTCGGCCTGATTATATGCAATAGCCAGATAAAAATAAAACTCCAAGGCATCCGGAGTTGCCTCAATCCCCGGCTCACAGATCTTAATCACCTGCTCATAATCATTCTTCCGGATGGCGGAACCTAATAAAGTCATGCGTGCTGCTTTATTGGTAGGATCTATCTGTACTACTTGCTCCAATACCGGAATAGACTGTGCCTCCATTCCTTTGGATAGCAGATACTGTGCATAAAGCATCGGAATTTGCACATCATCCATATCCATCTGCATCATCCGGTCAAAGAGTCCGATAACCTGTGTACTGTCTTTTCCCTCCTGTTCGCTCTGGACGATAAACTGCCTCATCACATTCACCTTTGTATCCGAAGGAACTTTCCGGTTCAGTAGTAAAGTATCCATCTGTTGTTCAAACAGTTCTTTCTGTCCGGTCTGCTCGTAATACGAAGCCAATGAAAACAATGCCATCGGATTGTCCGGTTCTGCGGCAAGTACTTTCTTATAAGTATCATAAGCTTCCTGCTTCTTGCCATTCTGCATATAGACATCTCCCAGAATCACCTGATAGCGGTAGTCCATCGGATACTCATTGACCAGGCTCTCTATTTCCTCAAAAGCCTTTTTGTCGTCCTTCATTTGCAGATAGATACGAAACTTCTCCATGGTGATCTGCTCATTCTTTCCCGTTTTTCCTCTATACGGTTCAGGGTAGAAATAACTTTGCCATAGTCTTCCTTCTGATTATATAAATCGAGCAGGTTGAACAACGGATCTTGTTTAGCGGGAAAACGCGTTGCCATCTTTTCGAGTATTCCTATCGCTTTTTCTTTCTGATCCTGCTGTTGGTACAGACCGGCCAATGCCTGACTATACCAATAATTATCAGGGGCATAAGCGACTGCTTTCTCCAATGCCTCTTGTCCTTGCGGCACTTGTTTAAGGAAAAGATAATACTGGGCAATCTCGTATAGAGCTGCCGAACCGGTCGGATTGATGGCCAGGCAATGCTGCAACAGGTCGAAAGCAGCCGTATACTCCTTTTTCACTTTCAGGCGCGATGCTTCAAGAAAGAAATAGTCATATTTACGTTGCTGCTCCGGAGTGAGATTTATTTCCTGAACGACAACTTGCTCCGATTGTTTCTCCACTTTGCGGGATGAACCGCAGGAAGCCAACAGAAGCAGCAGCATTCCGAAAAGCAATTTATTTATTTTCATTTTACTACAATTATTGATTCGACCGAACATCTATCCTCTTCCGGTATGTCCGAAACCACCCGCGCCGCGTTCCGTTTCGTCCAGTACCTCAACTTCTTTCCATACAGCTTGTTCGTGGCGCGCAATGACCATCTGTGCAATACGCTCCCCATCTTCTATGACAAACGTCTCAGCCGAAAGATTTACCAGGATGATGCAAATCTCACCACGGTAATCTGCATCGATGGTACCGGGAGAATTCAGCACAGTAATCCCTTTCTTCAAAGCCAGTCCGCTCCGAGGACGAATTTGCGCCTCAAATCCCTGTGGCAGAGCTATGAACAGTCCTGTAGGAACCAGGCATCGTTGCATGGGAGCCAAAGAGATAGGTTCGGAAATATTAGCGCGGATATCCATTCCTGCAGAAAGTTCGGTCGCGTATGCGGGAAGCGGGTGCTTCGATTTATTGATTACTTGTATGTTCATATTCAGTCTGTTTACTATTTAACGGGCGAAAATACGCAATTTGAGCTAAAATTCATACTTTTGCAGTTAAATAATGTGCAAATACCAAATTGTAAAGATCATGATGGACTGGAAAAGATTGATTTCAGCTAAGCGTTTCGGCATGGAAGAGTTTCACGAAGAGCGTCAGGAAAACCGTTCGGAGTTTCAGCGGGACTATGACCGCCTTGTCTTCTCCGCCCCTTTCAGAAGGCTTCAGAACAAAACCCAGGTTTTTCCCCTTCCGGGCAGTATTTTTGTTCACAACCGACTGACACATAGCCTTGAAGTATCTTGTGTAGGACGTTCGTTAGGCAACGATGTATCGAAAGCGATCCTCGCCCGACAGCCCGAACTGCAAGACTCTTTCCTGCCCGAGATCGGTTCCATCGTCTCTGCCGCCTGTCTGGCGCACGACCTGGGTAACCCTCCTTTCGGTCACTCCGGTGAAAAGGCCATTTCTACCTTCTTTTCAGAAGGAAAAGGAGTTCAGCTCCAAGAGAAGCTCTCACCGATGGAATGGAATGATTTGACACATTTTGAGGGGAACGCAAATGCATTCCGATTGTTGACACACCAATTCGAAGGACGTCGGAAAGGTGGATTTGTCCTGACTTATTCAACCTTGGCCTCTATCGTAAAATATCCTTTTTCATCAAGCCTCGCAGGAAATAAGTCCAAATTCGGATTCTTCACCACCGAAGAAGAGGGATTTCGCGTATCGCAACGGAACTGGGTCTTATTCAGCTCAGCGACCGCCCTTTAAAATACGCACGCCACCCGTTGGTCTATCTGGTAGAAGCTGCCGATGACATCTGTTACCAGATGATGGATATCGAGGATGCCCATAAATTGAAAATCCTCACTACAGAAGAAACCAAAGAACTGTTGTTAGCTTACTTCGCAGATGAACGCCAGACACATATCCGAAAAACGTTCGATATTGTCAAAGACACGAACGAACAGATCGCTTACCTCCGCTCATCAGTTATCGGGTTGTTGATAAAGGAGTGCACTCAGGTATTTTTAAATAACGAAACCGAAATACTTTCAGGAACCTTTGAAGGGGCTCTGATCAAGCATATATCAGAACGTCCGGGAAAAGCATACAAGCATTGTTCGGAGGTATCTTTCAGCAAGATTTACCGTTCACGGGATGTATTGGACATTGAGCTGGCGGGGTTCAGGGTTATCAATACACTCCTTGAATTGATGATCGATGCCGTCACTTCGCCGGAGAAGGCTTACTCACAGCTGCTCATTAACCGCGTATCGGGACAATATAATATAAAAGCGCCTGCACTCTACGAGAGAGTACAGGCGGTGCTCGATTATATTTCGGGCATGACCGATGTCTTTGCCCTGGATCTTTATCGCAAAATCAACGGGAACAGTCTTCCTGCGGTGTAACGACTTTCGGTGTGAAAACCTTATTCACCCCGGAAGTTATCTGGCAATCTTCCGGATCGTTTTTCACGAACGATTCGATATGACGCATCCGTTTCTCTTCAAGGATTTCGTCAACGGCAATCAGGATACCGGTCTCTTCTACATCTCCAAAACCGTAATTGATAGCCGTACCAAACATACGCATGGTCGGACTGAGACTCATATAAGCATTCACTAACGGTGGAATATTAAAACCGAGTTTACGGATCTCACCGTTAAGTATCCGGTAGTCATCCTTAAATGAATCTTTGCAGAAAATCCTTGCCAGTTCAGCCTCATCCGTCTCCATTTCCAGCGGTTTCATCGGAGTGATAAGTCCGTCTTTATCTCCAAAATGCTTCTTCAGGAAGTAAAGGATCATGTCTCTTCCCTGACGGTGGTAACTGGGATACATCGTTACTTTACCAAAGAAATATTTTACATTTGGCATCACAACCGTCAATGCCCCCAATCCGTCCCACAGATTATCCAAAGCAAATAGCCCCTTGCTCCGGCACGGGTTGACTGATATTCCAATGTAACGAACGAACGCCCGAGTTCAATAGTGGTAGGCAGGAATTCCTTCACAAATCTATCCGAAAAATTGAACATGTGCGAAGTAGCAAGAACCGGAGCACCATGCTCGTCAAAACGCACATCCGTCCCCAGAATATACCGATAGCCTCCTAAAATTTCTTCTGCCTCAGGATTCCATACAATCAATTGTTTATACGGATTCTCCATCGTATCATACTCATCGATATCCATTGACAGCCCCGTACCGCCTCCTGCAGCCCGAAAGGCAATCTCACGCAGACGCCCGATCTCCCGCATAATATTAGGAGAGTCCTGATAAGTAATAATGTATATCTGATTATTACTCTTATTGGTCATACGCAATCGCTTGTCTTCAGTCAACTCAGCTATAATCAGCTCCTTGCTTACCGGTTCAATAACTTCTTCCATATACTTTGTTAGTAGTTGTTCCTTAATCTGTTACAGTTTATACACGATATCTTTCACATATTGTGCCCACTCTGCCGGAGTTTTCGACTTATCGAATGTTTGCCACGGAATGGGTTTTCCGAAAGTGACGGTGAATGTTTTATGGCGATTTTCAGCATCTCGTCCGCCAGGTAAAGCATAGCAATATTAAACTTAATCCCCAGTGCCTTGCATAAATTAGCCAAATTATAAAAGAAATCAGAGTTACGCCCTTCAAAATGGACAGGAATCACATCACGCTGAAACTGAACACTTTTTACGATAAATGTTTTCTTCCAGTCAAGATCGCGAATCACTCCGTTCTGCCGCCGGGAACAAAGTCCAGCGGGAAACATTATCAGTTGATCGTCCGACTTGAATCCGGCTTCTACCATCTTAGGAAAATCTTTTGCCTGTTTGCCTGTTTTATTAATAGGAATGCACAACGGTGCCAAGCCATGAAGGTTCATCAGCAAATCATTCACCAGATACTTCACCTTCCCATCGAAATGACGTCCCAAAATATATCCGAGAGAAACACCGTCCTGTCCTCCCAGCGGATGATTGGACACGAACGTATATAAACCGTCTTTCGGAATATTTTCCAGACTTTCACCTCCAACTTTGCATCCAGAAACTCAAGACAAGCCCCCAGAAAATCGACTCCCACTTTATCTTTCGAATCGCGCAGAAAAACATTTAATTCTTCCTGATGTACAATTCTCTTCAGATAGGAGACGACAAACTTTGGTATGTACTTGTAGTGCTTCGGAGCTTTCGTCTGAAGTATCTTATCAATATCTATTAAAAATAAAGAGTCGTCAGCCATTCTTTTTAGATGAAATGATTGCGCAAAATTAACTGTTCTTTTTTATTAATCGCAATAAATCGGTAGAAAATACAGATTTTGTCCCATCAAAAAAGGGTAAAAGAGGTCGTTTATCAGAAAAAGAGGATGAAAAAAGAGAGGTGAGAAGGCTAATTATCAAGCAATAAAGAACGACACACAAAAGAAGACCATACCTGGGGACGGGATTTTCTAACTCCTCATCCGTCGGTATGGTCCCACTCATGTTCAGGCTCAGGTATTCTATTTAATCATGGTGATGTTCATCATGGTGATGTTCTCCCTCTTCACCTCCTTCCACGCTTAACACAATATTACGTACTACATAAGTTTCATTGCCCGACTGATCTAAACAGTAAACCATCAGGTGATAGTTTCCCGGAGTGGCGTCAGCCGGTATTTTAATATCATGGTTATGTACGTATGCATCTTTCTGTCCGGCCTTATCCGTATAGGTCCTTTCAAATGTAAAAGGCTTGGTTACTCCCGCTTCCGATGCCCTGGTATGCGAATGACCGTCAAAGTTGTTGTGAATATTAATCTTATAGGAAGCAATCGCTTCATTATCGTGAAGATTCATCTCAAAATGTACTCCATGAGAACTTCCGATCCTTAATATAGCGCCTTCTTCAGGTTCCAGCAGATCAATGACGGGCTTTATCGTATCACCTTCGTCTTCTTTAGAGCATGACACGAACAGAAAAGAAAAAAATAAGATACTGATTATTGACAAATAATTTTTTGTTTTCATTTTAATAAACTTTTAAATGGTACTTTAATTAAAATCTGAAAGTTCCGTCCCGGTTCGGAGATTTCTACTTTCCGGTAAAAACTAAGATGATTAAAGTATTTGGCACCGGATAAATTCCGGGCTGATAAAGTCACCTCGGCCCATATACCCCTATCCGGAGGTTGGCAGATACTCCGGCATTCAACAGCTGCGCTCCGGGAGTGGGATCTTCATTTCGTGCCACCCGGTGTTGTGCGGCAATATGCTGTACCTCACCATAAATGCTGAACTCTTTATATCGCCACGTCAGTGTATTGCGGAGTGAAGCAGGAGGCGAGAAACTTAGAGGAATATGTTCATCGCAATTATAAGTATAGACATATTCTCCACTGACACGATAGTTAAAGTGTCGGAGGAAGTCAATGCCCACTGCAGCCTCACCGCCCGCAAACAGGCTTCCGCACCGGTGTACCGGTAAATCTGTCCGGCATGGGGCAGTATCGACCATTCTCCGGTAGGCCGAAGAAAAATATAATTGCTGAACCAGCTGACAAATGGTGACAAACTTACCGACAACGGCCCATTTTCATAGGTATATGAAACATCAAACTGCCAACCGCGTTCGGAAGCAAGCGCTGCATCTCCCTGTTCATGCCGGAAAGTGCCGTGATGAACTCCGTTCGATGCTAATTCATTGGCTCCCGGCAACCGGAAGCTATGGCCGACATTTACCTGAAGCAGATGACCTCCGGAAGGACTCCATACCAACCCCAGTGAACCGGAATAATCGCCAAAATGGCGACGAACGGGGTAACTACGCCATTCATACTTTCGGATAAATTCATCATCATAACCCTGCTCCCGCAGATATATTGCCAAGTAAGTCGGTATAAGCGGATGCATCTATCTTTCCGTAATCATAGCGAAGTCCTCCACTGAAGGACAGAGTGGGTCCCGGACGATAAGTGGTCATCCAGAAAGCCCCTGTGGTGAATCTCCGGTAAGCAGGCAAAAGAAATGAATAACCGGCAATCGTATTCCTCTGATATTGTACATCCCATCCTGCCGTGTGTTGCCATACGGCAGAAGCAAACAACTTCAGCTTAACAGCAGAACTATAAGTGTTCAACGTAAAAGCCAGTTCCTTATCCGGATCTTTGTCCGGTACAGGCTGAGCATAATAATGAGTATGAAACCGGCTCCACTCCTCGCGATGATTCTTCTGAAAGCCAATATCCCACGTCAGCGCCCATTTATCGTACAAAAGGCTCTGCCGGGTAGAAACTTTCAAGTGATTCACCTGGCTGTACGGAAGTTCTATGTTACGGCTGTCCCCGTCATCCTGCAAACGCGACACATCGGGAATGCCATGTGCACCGGGAAAGAACCCTGTTTTCTGAAAAACATTACTCACCCAATAAGAAGAGACATACCGTTCTTTTCTAAATCCGGCAGCCCAACTGACATCTCTCTCAAAACCGGCTGTATTTTTAAGCCTTCGGTGATAAACAGGCATACGTTGGGTGAGGTAGACAATAGTATCCGTCGGAATACGATAATCCCCAAAGTGTTGTTCCGAATACCTTGCCAGGTATACCAGGCATCTTTTTTGATCCCAAGCATCAGTGAACCTCCCAATGTACCGTTGACGGATTTCCCCAACAAGCTCGCTTCACCGCATAACCGGTTACCCGCAGGCAATGGTAATGGAACAAGTTCAATAGCCCCTCCCATTGCATCACTGCCATACAATAAGGAAGCAGGACCTTTGCGAATACTTACCTGACCGGCATTAAATGCATCCAGTTCGAGTCCATGATCGGCTCCCCATTGTTGTCCCTCCTGCTTAATCCCATTTTCTACAACCGAAATCCGGTTGAATCCCATTCCGCGAATCATAGGTTTAGAAAAGCCCGAACCGATATCCATGGAATGTACTCCCGGAAGTGTTCCAAGAGTTTGTATCAAGTTCCCCGTGAAGTGTTCACGCAGAAACTCTTTCCCTACCACCTCCATACGCCATGTGGAGTTCTTATTCTTCAGATGCTGATAACTCTCCGTCACCACCACTTCAGATAAGGACACGGCTTTCAGTGAATCGGGCTCTTGAGCATGCAAGGTAGAGATTAAACATAACCCTCCCAGCATACCCGAAAAAAATCCGATACGCATACTTAAATCGTCTTAGTTAAATAAAACAGAGTAAGAAGACAAACGGTAAATTAAATCCAGTCTGCCTTCGCAATTTAAACGATATGATAAAAAACAGGAGGAGGTCCGCGAAGATAATGCGGATAGAAAGCGATAGAAAGCTTTTTATCCTGAAAAGTTCCACTCTCCATTTTACGTAAAGGGGCGTATAAGTCAGAAGAGTAGAAGGGGTTTCAATAAATGGAGAAAGCATAAACTGACAGATGGGACAAGTCTCACATGTGTGATGGGACTTTCCGGAATGTGCGTCTGTACAGGTTATCGAAGTTTCTTCGGAATGATTATGAAAAACCTTCACGACAGACAAGGGCATAAATGTCATCAGTAACATCCATGCAAGCCAAATCCTATGTCTAGTATTTCTCTTCACACCCATTCATATTTAAACCGACGCAAAGATAGAAAACCCAGCGTCCCAAAAACACCCAAAAACTATCAAAATACACCTAAAATCTATCATTTGACAGTTTTTACCCTGTTTAAAGCTTAATTTTCCCCCGTCACTGTCTAAAAAATACCGTAAACTTGCATCATCGAAAAACAACGAATATTCACAATTTAAAAAGCAACGTTATGAAAAGTTTAAGCTTCAGAAAAGATTTAATTGGAGTTCAGGAAGAGCTACTTCGCTTTGCATACAAACTAACAACCGACCGTGAAGAAGCAAACGATTTGTTGCAGGAAACCTCTCTTAAAGCGTTAGATAACGAAGATAAATATACTCCCGACACTAACTTTAAAGGATGGATGTACACCATCATGCGCAACATCTTCATCAATAATTATCGCAAAGTAGTACGCGATCAGACTTTTGTAGATCAGACCGATAATCTTTATCATCTGAGCCTTCCGCAAGAATCAGGACTCGACAGTACCGAAAGTCGTTACGACTTAAAAGAGATGCACCGCATCGTCAATTCATTACCCAAAGAATATAAAGTGCCTTTCTCTATGCACGTTTCCGGATTCAAATACCGTGAAATAGCTGAGAAACTGGACTTGCCGCTCGGGACAGTAAAGAGCCGTATCTTTTTCACCCGCCAGCGTTTACAGGAAGAACTGAAAGACTTTAGACAATAGGCCACATGCATTGTCGATTTCTATAAATCATTTTAGTGCAGATTTTTAGTTGTGTATCAAGGAGCAGAAAGAGAGTGATTCCCTTTCTGCTCTTTTTATTATCCGGCATTTTTTAAACGATACTTCAATAACACAGGATTACTATCTTGACTAATGACCTCTCTCAAAGAATCAAACCCTGCTCTATATTTTTCTTTCACAGGAGAATCCGGAGACAATATAACATCGAACATCTGCATCAACGTGCTTACTGAATATAAGTCCTGCCAAATAAGCAAAACGAATCATTAAGCCTAACACTTCAACTAATTAAACCTACACCTTCCTTGTATATCTCCATTATTTCACATACCTTTGTCTAAAATTAAGGTATTAAAACATCCGGATGTTATATATCAAAACACCCGGATGTTTTATATCAGAACATCCGGATGTTATCTATTAAAACATCCGGATGTTTTCAGATATAACTTATAGATGTTATATACCTATATAATAAGAGGCAAAAGGGAAATGTATTCATATTAAAAACCTAAAATACTAATGTCCATCAATTACGCAGTTACCAAGAAAGTAGACAAGAGCAAAGGTATCGCCAAAGAACGATATTATGCCACTACACGCGCTTTACAGAAAAAACCCGTAAACAGTGTACAAATTGCTAATCAACTCGCAGAAAGAAGCTCTCTTCAAAACGGAGACGTACTCTCTGCACTTACTCAATTATCGGATATTATTGCCGCTCACCTGAAGGAAGGGCGTACTGTTTCCATCGATGGATTGGGCAATTTCTACCCCAGTATCACCAGTGAAGCAGTGGACAAACCGGAAGAATGCACCGCCAACAAAGTATGGGTATCCCGTATTTGCTTTAAGGCCGCACCCGCTTTCCTGAACAATGTGCGGAAAACCGATTTTGTCAGCCTGCAACTTAAATACGGACGCAAGTCTGCAAAGTCACAAAACGGTTCCGACAAGGAGACAACCGATGTTATCCCCCACCAGCAAAGCATCTCTGAAGATTCTTCATTATCAGACGAATAAGCAATTAACAATCGGTTGAAAACTTCTCAAAAAGTTTTTGGTGGAAAATTGTGGGGAATTGTGGGGAAATACCTACTTTTACGGTCGCTCATTATAATAAGGTGAAATGATACGTTTTTTAGGCAATATTGAAGCAAAGGCGGACGCGAAAGGAAGAGTTTTTATCCCCGCCCAATTCAGACGGCAACTACAGTCCGGCTCTGAAGACAAGCTCATCATGCGCAAAGACGTATTTCAAGACTGCCTGGTGCTCTATCCGGAAGAGGTCTGGAATGAAGAACTGGACGAACTTCGGCAGCGACTGAATAAATGGAACGCCAACCACCAACTTATCTTCCGCCAGTTCGTCAGTGACGTCGAAATCATCACGATGGACGGCAACGGACGTATACTGATACCGAAACGCTATCTGCAAATCACCGGTATACAAAGCGACGTACGCTTTATCGGGGTAGACAATAAGATAGAAATCTGGGCGAAAGAACGTGCGGAGAAACTCTTTATGGAACCCGAAGCATTCGGAGCAGCCTTGGAAGAGATTATGAAAGAAGAACGGAGAACAACGAACAACGAGCTAAAATGAAAGAAGAAGAAACAACATATCACGTACCGGTACTGCTAAAAGAAAGTGTAGATGCCATGAACATATCTCCCGACGGGACTTACGTAGATGTCACCTTTGGCGGTGGCGGACATTCCCGCGAGATACTTTCACGGCTCGGAGACGGAGGACGCCTGCTAGGATTCGACCAGGACGAAGATGCCGAGCGCAACATTGTAAATGATCCGCATTTTACTTTTGTACGAAGCAACTTTCGTTACCTGCACAATTTTCTACGTTATCACGATATCGGAGAGGTAGACGCTATATTGGCCGATCTCGGCGTCTCTTCCCACCACTTTGACGACAGCGAACGGGGATTCTCTTTCCGCTTTGACGGGAAACTGGACATGCGCATGAACAAACGTGCAGGCATTACGGCTGCCGATGTGGTAAATACATATGAGGAGGAACGCCTTGCCGACATTTTCTACTTGTATGGCGAACTAAAGAACAGCCGCAAACTGGCATCCGTCATTGTGAAGGCACGCACCGGACAGAAAATAGAAACGATCGGTGAGTTTCTTGAAATCATAAAGCCTCTCTTCGGCCGCGAAAGAGAGAAAAAAGAGTTAGCTAAAGTTTTTCAGGCACTCCGCATTGAAGTGAACCAGGAGATGGAAGCCCTGAAAGAGATGCTGATGGCCGCGACAGAAGCATTAAAGCCCGGAGGACGACTGGTGGTAATCACTTACCACTCACTGGAAGACCGCATGGTGAAAAACATCATGAAAACCGGCAATGTAGAAGCAAGGCCACACAGGACTTTTTTGGCAATTTACAGACACCTTTCCGCCTGGTAAACAATAAAGTGATCGTACCCGACGAGGATGAGATAACACGCAATCCCCGGTCGCGCAGTGCCAAGTTGAGAATAGCCGAGAAGAAGTAAGGGAACAGAGTGAAACAAGAGAAGTGAAATGGAAGATAAAGAAGCAAAAAAGAAGAAAAGCAACTCCCTGAAAAGTATTCTGGGAGGTGATATTCTGGCTACCGACTTTTTTCGCCGCCAGACTAAATTGCTGGTACTGATTATGGTGCTCATCATTTTCTACATTCATAATCGCTACGCAAGCCAGCAACAGCAAATCGAAATAGATAAGTTGAAAAAAGAACTGATCGACATAAAATATGATGCACTGACACGAAGTTCGGAATTGATGGAAAAAAGCCGTCAGTCGCGGATAGAGGATTATATATCGACCAAAGAAAGTGACTTGCAGACATCAACCCATCCACCTTATTTAATCAGTACGAAATAGAAGATGGCTGTAAACAAGAAAAATATAATGACCCGCTACTTCTTCGTCATCCTGTTGATGGGACTGATAGGAGTAGCCATTGTTGTCAAAGCAGGCATCACGATGTTTGCCGAACGACAATACTGGCAGGATGTGGCCGACCGTTTCGTCAAGGAGAATGTAACGGTGAAACCCAACCGCGGAAACATCATTTCGTCCGACGGCAACTGATGGCCAGTTCGCTGCCGGAATACCGTATATATATGGACTTCAAAGCCGGTGGAGTAAAAAAAGACACCATGCTGATGAATCATCTGGACGAGATATGCGAAGGACTTCATAAAATATTCCCTGATAAAAGCGCTTCGGAATTTAAGACTCACCTTAAGAAAGGGCGCAAACAGGGAAGCCGTAACTATCTGATTTATCCGAAGCGTATTTCATATATTCAATATAAAGAAGCTAAACGCCTTCCGGTGTTTAACCTCAACAAATACAAAGGCGGATTCCATGAATTGGCTTATAACCAAAGAAAGAAACCTTTTGGTTCACTTGCCGCCCGTACGTTGGGTGACTTATATGCCGATACGGCCCAGGGAGCTAAAAATGGTATCGAGTTGGCTTTTGATTCTATCCTCAAAGGACATGACGGAATTACTCACCGGCAAAAGGTGATGAATAAATACCTGAACATTGTGGATATTCCTCCGGTAGACGGTTGTGACCTGCTTTCTACCATCGACGTAGGCATGCAGGATATCTGCGAGAAGGCATTGACCGATAAACTAAAAGAGCTGAATGCCAGCGTAGGTGTGGCCGTATTGATGGAAGTGGCAACCGGCGAAGTAAAAGCCATTGTCAACATGACGAAAGCCGGAGATGGCAATTATTACGAAATGAGGAATAACGCTATCAGCGATATGCTCGAGCCGGGATCAACATTTAAAACAGCTTCTATCATGGTGGCCCTTGAAGATGGCAAGATCACTCCGGAAGACGGTATAGATACGGGAAACGGTATCAAGATGATGCACGGTCGGCCCATGAAAGACTGGAACTGGTATAAAGGAGGATATGCTACCTGACGGTTACGCAAATTCTGGAAGTATCTTCCAATATAGGAACTTCGAGCATTATCGAAAAATATTATGGAAGTAATCCGCAAAAGTTTGTCGACGGACTGAAACGAATGAGTATCGACCAGCCCCTCCAACTGCAAATAGCAGGAGAAGGCAAACCCAACATAAAAGGTCCTAAAGAGCGCTATTTTGCAAAGACCACTCTGCCATGGATGAGTATCGGCTATGAAACTCAGGTACCTCCCATGAATATACTGACATTCTATAACGCCATTGCCAACAACGGAGTTATGGTACGGCCGAAGTTTGTGAAAGCAGCCATTAAGAACGGAGAAATAGTGAAAGAGTATCCTACGGAAATCATCAATCCGAAAATCTGTTCGGAGCGGACCTTGAAGCAGATTCAGGAAATTCTCTATAAGGTAGTACACGAAGGTCTGGCTGCTCCGGCAGGTTCCAAGCAATTTGCCGTTTCGGGTAAAACTGGTACGGCACAGATCTCACAAGGTGCCGCCGGATATAAATCGGGACGGGTGAACTATCTGGTCAGCTTCTGCGGATATTTCCCTTCGGAAGCTCCGAAATACAGCTGCATCGTTTCTATACAGAAACCGGGACTTCCCGCTTCGGGAGGTTTAATGGCAGGTAGCGTATTCAGCAAAATAGCCGAAAGAGTGTATGCCAAAGATTTACGCTTGGACATCAGGAATGCAATCGATACCAATACAGTAGTGATTCCCGATGTAAAAGCAGGCGAAATGATAGAAGCAAGGCAAGTATTGGAAGGCCTAAATATCCAGACACAGGCTGAATTTAAGGCTAAAAAGAACAAAGAGGTGTGGGGACATGCACAGGCAGCCCCCAAAGCAGTAATCCTGCAGGGAAAAGAACAATTACGCAACTTTGTGCCCAGCGTAATAGGTATGGGTGCCAAAGACGCTGTATACCTGCTGGAAAGTAAAGGATTGAAAGTAACCCTGTCGGGAGTCGGCAAAGTAAAGAGCCAGTCGTTGCCCCAGGGAACTACCATCAAGAAGGGACAAACCATCAGTATCCATCTGAATTGATTATTATAGATTAAGGTATGAAACTAAAAGAGATTCTAACATCTATCCAACCGGTGAAAATTACCGGAAATCAGGATATCGAGATAACCGGGGTTGACATCGACTCCAGACAGGTAGAGTCCGGCCATCTGTTTATGGCCATGCACGGCACACAGACCGACGGACATGCCTACATTCCGGCAGCGGTTGAAAAAGGTGCCACGGCCATTCTTTGTGAAGAGTTACCTGCAGAACTTGCAGAAGGAGTTACCTACATTCAGGTTGCCGACAGCGAAGATGCCGTAGGAAAAGCAGCTACGACTTTCTACGGAAATCCGAGCTCAAAATTGGAACTGGTAGGCGTTACCGGAACAAACGGAAAGACAACGATTGCCACCTTATTATATAATACGTTCCGATACTTCGGCTATAAAGTGGGATTAATCTCCACGGTATGCAATTATATAGATGATGAAGCCATCCCTACCGAACATACCACTCCCGACCCGATCACATTGAATCGTTTATTGGGACGCATGGCGGACGAAGGTTGCAAATATGTTTTCATGGAGGTCAGTTCACACTCCATCGCACAAAAAAGAATCAGCGGACTGAGATTTGCCGGCGGCATCTTCACCAACCTGACACGCGATCATCTGGACTATCATAAAACAGTAGAGAACTACCTGAAAGCAAAGAAGAAGTTCTTCGACGATATGCCTAAGAACTCGTTCAGTCTGACCAACCTGGACGATAAAAACGGACTGGTGATGACACAGAACACCAAGTCGAAGTATATACTTACTCTCTCCGCAGTCTGAGCGACTTCAAAGGAAGAGTACTGGAATCTCATTTCGAGGGGATGCTTCTCGACTTTAACAACCATGAACTCGCAGTTCAGTTTATCGGAAAATTTAATGCATCGAACTTACTGGCTGTATTTGGTGCTGCCGTATTGCTGGGCAAGAAAGAAGAGGACGTGCTGGTTGCTCTCAGTACGCTGCATCCGGTTGCCGGACGCTTCGATGCCATCCGTTCTCCACAAGGATATACAGCCATTGTAGACTATGCACACACACCGGATGCCCTGGTCAACGTCTTGAACGCATACATGGAGTGCTCGAAGGAAAAGGCAAGGTAATTACCGTAGTAGGTGCAGGCGGTAACCGCGATAAAGGGAAACGCCCTATCATGGCAAAAGAAGCAGCCCGGGCAAGCGACCGGGTCATCATAACTTCGGATAATCCCCGTTTCGAAGAGCCGCAGGATATCATCAACGACATGCTGGCAGGACTGGATACCGAGGATAAGAAAAAAACGCTAAGCATCGCAGACCGTAAAGAAGCTATCCGCACGGCTTGTATGCTCGCAGAAAAAGGAGATGTGATTCTGGTTGCCGGAAAAGGGCACGAGAATTATCAGGACATCAAAGGAGTGAAGCATCACTTTGATGATAAAGAAGTTTTAAAAGAGATTTTTCATTGACTGTTTAAGCAGATCTGATTGAAACACCCCCGCTTATAAGCACCCGGATGTTATTCAATCGAAAAGCGTAAATCGTCTAACCGTAAATAAAGTTATGTTATACTATCTGTTTGAATGGCTACACAAACTCAACTTTCCGGGTGCCGGAATGTTGGGTACACCTCGTTCCGTGCATTGATGGCTATCATCCTGGCACTGCTTATTTCCAGTATCTGGGGAGATAAGTTCATCAATCTGCTGAAACGGAAACAGATCACCGAGACGCAACGTGATGCCAAAATCGATCCGTTCGGCGTCAATAAGTAGGAGTGCCCAGCATGGGGGGTGTCATCATTATCGTAGCAATCCTGATCCCCTGTCTGTTATTGGGGAAACTGCATAATATCTATATGATACTGATGCTGATCACCACCGTCTGGCTGGGATCTTTAGGATTTGCAGACGATTATATAAAAATATTCAAAAAGGATAAAGAAGGGCTCCACGGTAAATTCAAAATTATCGGTCAGGTAGGTCTCGGCTTAATTGTCGGACTGACTCTATATCTGAGTCCGGACGTAGTGATTCGTGAAAACATAGAAGTTCAGAAATCGGAAAACGAAATCGAAGTAATACATGGCACTCACGATCTGAAATCTACCCAGACCACAATTCCTTTTTTCAAAAGTAACAACCTGGACTATGCCGACCTTGTAGGCTTTATGGGAGAACACGCTCAAACAGCCGGATGGATTTTGTTTGTCATTATCACCATCTTTGTCGTGACAGCCGTGTCAAACGGAGCCAACCTGAATGATGGTATGGATGGTATGGCAGCAGGCAATTCCGCCATCATCGGACTAACGCTGGGCATATTGGCTTATGTATCGAGCCACATCGAGTTTGCGGGTTACCTGAACATCATGTATATTCCCGGAAGTGAGGAACTGGTAATCTTTATATGCGCCTTTATCGGAGCATTGATCGGTTTCTTATGGTACAATGCCTATCCGGCCCAGGTATTCATGGGGGATACAGGCAGTCTGACCATTGGAGGTATCATTGCGGTATTTGCCATTATTATTCACAAAGAATTGCTAATCCCGATTCTCTGCGGTATATTTCTGGTTGAAAACCTTTCAGTACTTCTGCAGCGCTTCTATTATAAAGCCGGAAAAAGAAAGGGTGTAAAACAACGCCTCTTTAAGCGGGCCCCGATACACGACCATTTCCGTACTTCGATGAGTCTGGTAGAGCCGGGATGCAGCGTAAAGTTTACGAAGCCCGATCAGTTGTTCCACGAATCAAAAATCACAGTCCGCTTCTGGATTGTAACCATCGTGCTGGCAGCTATTACGATTATAACGCTGAAGATTAGATAACAGAAGTGACGAGCAACAGGCTATGAGCTACAAGTGCCTGCCGCTAATCACAAAGTATGAACCTAAAACTTGTAGCATAAAGAAAAAGATCTATCGACGGATCGACAAATTCCGGTTGATAAATCGAAACCTAAAAATCATGAAAAGAATTGTAGTATTAGGAGCCGGTGAAAGCGGTGCGGGAGCAGCCGTTCTGGCCAAAGTAAAAGGATTCGATACTTTCGTATCGGATATGTCTGCTATCAAGGATAAGTATAAAACTCTCCTTGACGGCCATGGCATTGCCTGGGAAGAAGGCCGACACACAGAAGAACAGATTTTGAGTGCTGACGAAGTTGTGAAAAGCCCCGGAATTCCTAATGACGCCCCACTGATTCTGAAATTGAGAGAACAGGGCACACCTATCATCTCGGAAATAGAATTTGCCGGCAGATACACCGATGCCAAAATGATCTGTATCACCGGCTCGAACGGAAAGACGACCACAACCTCGCTTATTTATCACATTTTTAAAAGCGCAGGACTAAATGTGGGACTTGCCGGAAACATCGGTAAAAGCCTGGCATTGCAAGTGGCCGAAGAGAAACATGATTATTATGTAATCGAATTGAGTTCATTCCAGTTGGATAACATGTATAACTTCCGTGCCGATATCGCTGTATTGATGAACATTACGCCGGACCATCTGGACCGGTACGACCATTGTATGCAGAACTATATTAACGCAAAGTTTCGTATTACGCAGAATCAGACTTCGGAAGACGCGTTTATCTTCTGGAACGATGACCCTATCATCAAACGTGAACTGGACAAACATGGCATTCGTGCCCACTTGTATCCATTCTCGGCAATCAAAGAAGAAGGATCTATCGCCTATGTGGAAGACCATGAAGTAGTAATTACCGAACCGATCGCTTTCAATATGGAACAGGAACAGCTGGCCCTGACCGGCCAACACAATCTTTATAACTCTTTAGCCGCCGGTATCTCCGCCAACCTTGCCGGTATCACCAAAGAAGACATAAGGAAAGCGCTCAGTGACTTTCAGGGGGTAGAACACCGCCTGGAGAAGGTGGCACGCGTACGTGGCATTGATTTTATCAATGACTCCAAAGCAACGAATGTAAACTCTTGCTGGTATGCCTTGCAGAGTATGACTACTAAAACGGTATTGATTCTCGGAGGAAAAGACAAGGGAAACGATTATACGGAAATAGAAGAACTGGTACGGGAGAAATGCTCGGCACTGGTCTACCTGGGATTGCACAACGAAAAGCTTCATGAGTTTTTCGACCGTCTCGGACTCCCTGTAGCCGAAGTACAGACCGGCATGAAGGATGCCGTAGAAGCAGCTTACAAGCTGGCGAAAAAGGGAGAAACAGTATTGTTGAGTCCATGTTGCGCCTCCTTTGACCTTTTCAAGAGCTATGAAGACCGTGGCGAACAGTTTAAGAAGTATGTAAGAGAATTATAAAAATCAGAGTCCTGAGCCATAAAAGGTTCAGGCTCCGAAGAGCTAAAAACTTAAAGCAGTGGATCTATTAAAGAACATATTCAAAGGTGATAAGGTAATCTGGATTATTTTCCTTTGCCTCTGCCTCATCTCTATCATAGAGGTGTTTAGTGCTGCCAGTACGCTGACTTATAAAAGTGGCGACCACTGGGGACCCATCACACAACATTCCATCATCCTGATGGTAGGTGCGGTCGTAGTGGTCCTGATGCACAACATCCCTTATAAGTGGTTTCAGGTGTTTCCGGTTTTCCTCTACCCTATTTCGGTAGTATTGCTGGCTTTCGTAACTTTGATGGGAGTCATCACAGGTGACCGTGTGAACGGAGCCGCCCGCTGGATGAGTTTTATGGGGTTACAGTTCCAGCCTTCAGAACTGGCCAAGATGGCAGTAATCATCGCGGTTTCTTTCATTCTATCCAAAAAGCAGGATGATGAAGGGGCCAATCCGAAAGCTTTTAAGTATATCATGATACTGACCGGACTGGTATGTATGCTTATCGCTCCTGAAAACCTTTCGACAGCTATGCTGTTGTTCGGAGTAGTAGTATTGATGATGTTCATCGGACGTGTTGCATTCAAGAAGTTAGCCATGTTATTGGGCGGTCTGGCATTGGTTGGCTGTCTGGGAGCAGTATTTCTGCTGGCTATACCGAAGGATACCGATATCCCGTTCCTCCACCGGTTTGACACTTGGAAAAGTCGTATTACCAACTTTACGGAGAAAGAAGAAGTTCCGGCAGCCAAATTCGATATTGACAAAGATGCCAGATAGCTCATGCACGCATTGCCATCGCTACCAGTAACGTGATAGGTAAGGCACCGGGAAATTCCATTCAGCGTGACTTCCTGAGCCAGGCATTCTCCGATTTCATCTTTGCCATTATCATTGAAGAGTTGGGGCTGGTAGGAGGCGCCTTTGTAGTCATACTCTACATCTGGCTATTGGTCCGGACAGGCCGAATCGCCCAAAAGTGCGAACGTACATTCCCGGCATTCCTCGTCATGGGTATTGCCTTGATGTTGGTATCACAAGCCATATTGAACATGATGGTAGCCGTCGGACTGTTTCCTGTAACAGGACAACCTTTACCGCTAATCAGTAAAGGAGGTACAAGTACACTGATCAACTGTGCCTACATTGGCATGATACTGAGTGTCAGCCGCTATACCGCTTATCTGGAAGAGAAAAAAGAAAATCCTGCTCCTCTGCTCACCCAGAGTGAAGGAAATGAGGCGATTGCAAGTGAGGCACAGACTGCGGCCGAACCTACAGCAGAAGTTTTAAACAGTGATGCTAAATTTGAAGAGTAATATGAATAAAGAAAATAATAAAGAAGGACAGAGTGATGCCTTAAGAGTCATCATCAGCGGTGGTGGTACCGGAGGGCATATCTTTCCGGCCGTATCCATTGCAAACGCCATAAAAGAGTTACGTCCCGATGCACAAATCCTGTTTGTAGGAGCCGAAGGCAGAATGGAAATGCAACGAGTACCGGATGCAGGCTATCAGATTATCGGATTGCCTGTAGCAGGATTCGATCGTAAACATCTGTGG